>Ga0210059_1000019_pt1 | contig 105888 bp, 59 predicted proteins | sample Ectturendosymbi2_FD_188042 | JGI IMG/M metagenome (GOLD analysis project Ga0210059, IMG submission 188042) | Ecteinascidia turbinata endosymbiont from Florida, USA - Sample 2 (SPAdes) (version 2) | ecosystem: Host-associated > Tunicates > Ascidians > Unclassified | place: Key West, Florida...
TCACTTGACAAAAAGTGATAAACGGGGTTGGTTGACCAGATGACCGCCACGGTCTTTCGCCAATCCTATGTGACACAGCGCCCCTCTTTGTTTACACTGATCAGCTATTGTGCCATTGTATTCTCATTTGCTCTATTTGTCGCTAATGGTTGGTTTACTGCATGCGATGGCTTTTATGGTGCTTCTGCTTATTGGCTGAGTCATATGAAACAATAAACCATTACCATTATCATATCAGTATCATGGTTATAATTGGTGAGTGAAGTATTATTATAATTACAGGTTACTCAGGTATAGAAACAATAACAAATCAATTATATTGTCATGACATATAGGTATCCATCTTCCACTCTTCGTCCTGAGTCATCATGACACCGACATAACTAAACTCTCCACAATTTAGCTGCATTGTACTGTACTTGGGCTTACCTTACCAACCATTGTTCGGTATGATCGGCAACCGACACGCAACGGTGCTCTCAAAAATATGCGAGTGTTTGGCGTCATCAGTGAGCCAGAACGCCTGCACCCTTTGACCTTTCAAACCGGTTGCTGGGACAACTTCCCAGCAGAGCAGAGGTGATCACTATCCGGTTTGCCGGTTGGATATCCGGTAGGATAGTGAGTTTGCAACCGGATACGGATATCCAAAAACTGCTTTCAAACGGGAACCGGATACGGATCCCGATATCCGAAACGCTTTTATCAATATTTTTACGATTCAGACTTTTGGAAAAGTTGAGCATTGCACAATCATTCATTTATTATCTTCAGAAGCATCTTTTAAGCCTTCTGTGCCATGACTTCCAGTTTGTCTATGGTGTAATCTCTGTACCGTAGTGTAATTCCTTTCCTCCTCTTAATCTGCTAGTTGGACACTCCAAGTGTGTCAGCATGAATCTGTTCCTGGTGTGGCAAGATAGGGCTCTTTCAGTATACATTTTAAGGACGCTGTTTGCTGCGTACCTGGACTAAGGCTAGCTAGTGTAGGCCTACTGTGATCTGTAGTCTAGACTAGCTAGAGCACTCTAGCTCTTTTAATATTGTCTGTAGTCTACACCAGGCCTTGCAGTCTAGTCTTCACACCTATTCTATGTGAGCCTGCATTGACTGGTTGTTGGATCTTTAACATGATACGCAAAATTGTTGTTTGGTGACATTGACTTGCTGGACTGAGATTTTAGTCAGTCATGTCAATATAAATGACATATTTTAAGCCAGTGTATTGTTTTCAATGCTGTTTAGTGTTTTGGTTTATAGATTAGCATTGCTATGTAGTTAGGTTTGGTTAAAGTGCAACAAGGGGCGGATTAACAAATGAAATTATGAATGTGAACTCATGGATAGCGTTAAAATCTAACCACTGTTTTCCAAAGGAATGGCTAACGAAGAGCTTGGTGTGGCAACAGAACCGTCACCAGAAAGTCTTCTGTAGTAACGCTTTACATTAGTGCAGTGGGGCTAATATTCTCTGAAATTTGAACAAATATTACTGTTTTATAGTGCTTCTTATTTGAATTTGGGGGGGCTTTGTTTCGGAGGGGCTAAGACCACTAAAGGGACTGTGTGGCAAAACTTCAGCTTGCTTTTTAATGCAATTGACTCGGAAAAGTACTTTAGTTACGCGATATGTCAAGCTTGCAAGATATGTCAAACTTTCCGTTTATAAGCATGACAGAGCCCAAAATGCATTCAGGTAGTGTCTATTCTCTTTCATGAGGCAAAACCTATGCTGGGACTATTTTGCCTTCATTTGAACATAATTGGTTGAAGTGGTCATGTGACAAGTACAATACGAAGAGACAATTTGTTGGGTTTAAGAGTTTATGGTTAGGGTTTAGGATCAGGGCCTATAGTCAAGGTTTAGTGGTTCAGTTTTCAGCGTTAGGGTTTAGCCTGCAGTTCACTTAATGCAGTGGTTCCCAAACTGTGGTACGCGTACCACTAGTGGTAGGCCTACGTGAAGGCTTTCAACGTGGTGGACGAATAGGCCTACTTTTTCTCGACTGGAATTATATTCACAGCTATAATTTTTATTGATCGGATTCTGTTAATAAATTCCTGAATTTTTGTATGCTTTCGTTGTTGGGTTTGAAAATGACAACAAAACTTCTCGAAGACATTTTGTTCATGTTGAAATTATTTCCAAACTTTTGATCAAACGATATTTTGCACATTGACTTTTCCTGGAACAAGGTGGTACGTGCTGACACTATACGACCCACAAATGGTACGTGATCAGAAAAAGTTTGGGAATCACTGACTTAATGCAAATAAGAAGCTGCTTTCCAGCCCTGAAACCATGACAACCATCATCCATGCATGGGACTGAGCTGTTACAGATGTCATGATCAGCTAAGCAGGACATGTGTTCCAAACTTGTCAGTTGACTACTTCAACCAATCGCGTCCAGCTGAAGGCAAAATAACTCTCACAGTTATTTTGCCTCATATAGCTATTTTGCCTCATGGGGCAAAATAAACACAGCACAAAAATGTATGTTGTGCATCACAATACACTATCGGATAGTTTTCGGATACGGATAGTATGGTTTCAACCAAAACAGGATTCGGATCGGATACAGATATCATTTTTCCAAAACAGGATAGGATGGGATAGTAAAAATCCACTATCTGATCATCTCTGCAGCAGAGCAGATGTGGGACCGGATCCAGAGTTCCGGAAACGACTCTGGCAGGATTCTTTCGGACCCGGATGCGAAGTCGAAAATTTGTGAAAATTCGGACCCGGATCCGGAGTCACTTTTCCATCTCGGCAGTAACAGGAGTCTGTGCGGTCATTTCTTAGGTAAAAACATGGGTAAATTATGGTTGGATCGATGATTGTAGCCGGAATCTGAACAGGAGTCGGATTCTGAAATTTGAAGAATAGTCGGACCCGGATTCAAACATTTTGGAACAGGAGCGGAGTCGGAGTCTGAAAAAGCGACTCCAGCCACCTCTGCAGCAGAGGTGTGCCATGTGCATGGACAGGACTTTAGATTTTTTGGATCCGGCTTGTGCTACCTCAAACAGGACCAGGAGTGAGTTTTTCTCTGCTGCAGCCGCACCCGGATTATATTTGGATTTTGTTTTTGCTGAAAAAAAGTCACTGGTGTGGCGGCCGGTAGATGGCGCCACATGTAAATAAATGGCCACCGCTAGGTGGTGCCCATGAGTTACAAGTCACTGTGATAGTCACCACAAGCGAATTATCGTAATTCTCTTATCCCTATATAATGATAGTGCAACCTAGTACTAGTAGAGTGAACTCGTCGAGGGAGCTCTATTGCTGCTGGTTGCTTTTTTGTTAGCTAATGCCCCGATTTGCCATCTTTCTCTTGTGCTTGCCTCAGTAGTTCAAGGCGATACAGTCAACTGCAACACCGGTTGTTTTTTTGACGTATATTAAGCCGGAGTGAAACAGGGGTTGGATTGCTTGTGTCTCGTTGGTACCGGACCCGGAGCGGATTTGGATTCAAAAATTGCAAAACAGGGTTGGATCCGGACTAAAAAAAATCAGACTCCGAACACCTCTACTACCCAGGGATAATCACCGAGCCGGAGTGGACTCTGGCCGGAGTCTGCGATTTTTGCCGGAGCAGGACGCTTAGTCGGAATTTTGAATAAAAACCGGATTCGGAGCAGGAGTGAAAGTTTCAGTTTTACAGGAGCCGGATTATAGCTTTGATTAAAGTTAAATTTTCTCTAACAGGTTAACTGTTAGATTCATATGCTGGCTCTATTCTCTGGCTTGCTTAAATTCGGACAGGGAAAATTCAGAGCAGGCTGGTTTGGATGAAGAAGGGTGACAGAATGCCGAGCTCTGTTCTGGCTGGCATGAAGCCAATGCTCAACTGATGTATCACAAGAATAGGTTTCATGATTTCGTGGACTCGTCAGTTATTGGAAGTTTTACCTCTGCGTTGTGTTGTGTTTCAAGCAGTATTTACAACTTGTTAGTTTTTAGTGAAATGCACAAGACTACAGTGTATGCACCTTTACAATGCAACAACAGCAGTACAGTTTCAGCCAAGCCAGCAGTTTACTTCAGGCTATTTCTATTATCATCAGTGATGTAGTGTAGTCGAGACCGTAGCCTTCGAGACCGAGCCCGAGACCTGGTTAAAACTTCGAGACCAAGATCGAGACTTTATCAAAAACTTCGAGACCGAGACTGGAGACCAGAGATGAACGGACTGTCATATTTTGCGATCCAGATCCAAACAGGAATTTTTAAACTTCAGTCCAAGTCCAACCAAAGTCTAAAATTTTGTAAAAATTTGAAGTTGTATCAGCGCGGTGTCTGCTACATGTGGCACGCTAAGTATAATATCACCAGTAGCACGAAAGCTACTGGGAGCTCCCTTTAGGCTAATGCTTCAGTGCGCAGGCAAGCCGCTTCAAAGTACAAGTCCAAATACAATCCTAAAGATTGACAAATACAGCTTTTCAACAACAAAAATTACGCAAATTTTTCCATTATCTCAGTCCAAATCCGGTCTTGATCCTAAATTTGTGAAGAAAATTACAGTCCGTATCCAATCCAAATCGAACAAAATTCGTAATGGTCCGGATCCAGTCCAATCCAAGTCCAGTCCAATGCTCATATCTGCTCGAGACTTCAAAATTTGTGCATTTCGCCGCATTTTTAAAAATGTCGTTATCGCTTCGGAGGTGAATTTTTTTCGAATTTCTGGCATTTTTCCGACATGTTTTTGTTGTTTCTTACCTGAAAATACAACAAATAAAAATCGTTTAATTATAGGAACTTTGCTAAACCATTTCTTTGCAACATTCAAAGTCTCGAGACGTGCAGCCTTTGAGACCGAAACACGCAAAAATGGGTCTCGAGACGAGTCTCGAGACTCCATCTCTGATTATTATTGCCTGCCTGGGTGAGCCATGCCCCCCAGATTTTTGGCTGGCCCCTTGCTTGGTCCCCACTAGTTTTGTGCTTAATTTCACGTTCAAGTTCGATGATGGACATAAGCAGCAGATAACTTTCAGCCAGCAATATTTCAAACGATAATTTAGAAGCCCTCTTGCCTGCAATCATTATTTTCCAAATGCATGATAAGCTAGGTTGTTGGTTTCGACGGCCGGGTAATGGGAGTTGTTTATGACGACACACATCAGTGGTTGCTCGGATCCTGCGTGAAACTTATTCAGACCGCGGTTTTGGTGGTGAAAGGTTCAGTTCGAAGCTAAGAATCAGTCCTTATAAATGGGAAGATTGATCTATCGTGTATTTCAGTGTGAAGTAGAACTGGATTATATCACTGTCAGCAGATTGTTGCTTGTCCCAGTAGAAAAATGTTTGCGACAGCATTAAGAATTGGTGTAAGTTAATTTATCCGAATTTATCCTGACTGTAGGTCAGGGGCGTAACGAGGTTAGATGGCGCCCGGGGCAAGAAGCAAGTTTGGCGCCCCCATGTTTGAACCTGATGTCTTTCAGAAGGTAATATATTGTATTGAAGAAAGTACGTATGACATTGTTGGGACTTATCGGCATCTCCCGGAGTCATGCAGCGCACCCTGCAGTGATTCGGCGCCCGGGAAATTGCGCCCCCCTTTCTCCCCTCGTTGCGCCCCTGCTGTAGGCCTGTGTTCTGCTGCTTTGTGTCTCGTATGACTTTGAAGCACCTTTTGCAACTGGTCGTGGCTTCAGTTTTAAGTCACCTACACATGTCCTGCAACCTCATAGAACTTTGTAATGACATTTTGTAATGGTCCAGGGGCAATTCTTTCCGGCATTTCAACTCTTTGACCCGGAGGTCAAAAATTTCTATCAGAAGAGCAGTTGAAAAGTTTGCAAATGCGTATGCAATTCGTGAAAATGATTTAAAACATGAAACACTTCTGGCAAAGAATTTGCTTCGGAAAGAGTGGTAGCTGCCTACATCGCTCGAAGAATTTATTTCATTTATAGCTCCGCACAAACGTGCGTTTGATTGTTTATACAAGTTGTTACTAGCAGCTGTAACTCTTCCGGTCACCAACGCTTCATGCGAGAGAAATTTTTCAAAAATTAAATTAGTGAAAACTTTTCTCAGAAATTCCATGACCAGTGAAAAATTGAGCAGCAATGCTCTACTTTGAATTGAAAGGATACGAGCTGAAAAACAGATTTGGAGTCGTTGATGAATTTACGCAAGGAGGGGTTTTGGGGTTAACCCCCCAACTTGACCTTGATATTTTACAAAAACTGTATTACCTGCGCAAAGGAGATTAATTGTTTTCGCATACTTTTTGCTTGTTAATTTGTCGACTTAAATGCAAATACCACGGAATGAATTTGCATGCAAATTTCGAGGAACCTTGTAAATGGGTCAAAAAGTAATAATTGTGTTTCGGTGGGAATCTGGGTTATCGTCTGCGTCCAGAAACCATCTCACCACTTTTTGCAGACCTTTCGCCCACCACGCATGCAGATTGTGTTCGGCGATAGTTCACTTTATCCGAAACAATTGCATTCATTTTGTCTGCTAATGCTAATCAGGGCAAGCGCTGACCCCATTGGTTTCATTACCAATTTCTGTAGCATGAACTGTTGCTCGAGCTCAAAAAGAGCAATTGCTAACATAGAAGCATTCAGTCATTTGATAATGTCTCAGCAGGGAAAAAGGAAAAGTAAGTTTGCTGGACTTCTATACATAATAAAAAAAACGAAAGTTTTGTTGCGTACTTGATACTCATTCTCAATTCTTGTGTGGTTTAGGAAGATTCGATCTTGCAAACCGGGGTGTGCACCAGCCAGTCAAACCGCACACTTTATACGCTCGACTGCTCGTATTCGACAATACATTTGCGCAGCCCCATTTAGCAGTTGTAAATTACTCTGACGCATTGATGAGTGTTTTACTCCCATGTTTTAACGCGCAGGCTGATTTTTGCATTTATGAACTGCTGTGTGGTAGCGTTTAGTTTATTTTCCTCCGATAACCTAACTTAGAGCGCTAATAGTTTATATTAAGTGCAATGGCACATAAAATAAGGGGAGTGGATGTAGAAAAATATGCATATTATATCAACAAACCTCGCCAAAAACGTTGGTTTGGAAATATGACTATGACGCCAAATTGTGACGTCACAAACAGCGCACACCTAATACAAATGACCACCATATGCCACTGAATGAAATCCCCCATGGAAATTTTCTGCGTACGCCACTGGTCGACTTGATAGGATTAAGTTACACTGAGTTGATGTTGATATGAAATTCTGACGTAGACGGTGCAGGGATTTGTGCAAGAATCGTATTGCTCATTCTCTGTTTGTCTAATTGTTTTTTTGGTTTATTTGAGGTGGGGCGTGTTTCGCTTATGACAAGATATTCATAAATTAGTGGTTCTCAACCTTTTTGACCCATGGACCATCTTTTAATAGAGTATCCGATGGGCCACTTTGCTATGCTGACTCCTCATGAAAAACTAGTCGAAAGTTGCACACAGGTCAGTGAACGTTTTATCAAAGATTTATGGAACTTTCTGTGGATAGGTGGACTGCTCGGACCCCGTTGGGAATCACTGTCATAAATTAACGCAGGGATTAAAAGTCAGCTTTTGAGAGTCAGTCAGAGAAAAATTTAGTGTATATTGAAATGAGCGACTTTGTTAGGAATATCTGCTGAAGAACCGTCGCTAGAAAGTCGTCAATAGGGGGGGTTTACGTTTGTGCGGGGGGCTTTACATTCGTGCAGGGAGGCCTTGATATTCAAATTTGACAAAAATTCCACTAACTTATAGTGTTTCATATTTCGATTTGGGGGGGCTTGGAGCTTTGTTTTGGGTGGCTAAGCCCATCAAAGCACACCCGTGGCGACGGGACTATTCTGCTGAGCAAGTTTTATGCCTGTTGTTACATCTTGCTATCAGGTACACGCCCAAAACGCTAATAAAGACATACCTATCTGCGGCGCGGCTTTGCTAGTTTAGGTGCCACTGGTCGACTGGTGCCGAAACCTCGCTGTTGCTGCATAGGGCATTGAAAGGTCCTTACCCTACCCACGCTGCACATAGTGTTACATCACAAAGTGTTCGTAAGCTACCACAAAAACGGGTTAGTCATAGTCTCTAATCTGTTGGTAGATGGTTTATTTAAAAAAACTTGCTTTGTAGTAAGAATAGTTTGACGAAAATAGTTGGCTATCAACAGCCTACTTGTCTCTGTGACAGGATAGCATTCGTCGATGGAACCATTTCGCTTTCATGTGAATTGTTTTCACTTTCGTGCAGCTGTTTTCATTTATGTGGGGCCGGCACCGGCACAACTGTTTACGGGAAATGGTGTTTCGTTTTACATGTGTAGAGTCAGAGTGTAGTGCTGTGAAAGTTGTATGTTTAGCACAGAATATTCGACATAGCAGTGCAAGTGTGCGATTGTATCTAGTGGTGCTTAGGTGTCTCTAGTGAACAATAACGCTAGGTCATGTTTAACGATATTCAGTCCCGTCGCCACGGGGGGCTTTGGTGGGCTTAGCCCCGCAAAACAAACCTCCAAGACCCCTAAATTAAAATATGAAATACTGTAAATCAGTGGAGTTTTTGTCAATTTTTCGAATGCCAAGCAACCCTGCACAAACGTAAAGCCCCCTATTGAAGACTTTCTAGCGACGGTTCTGACGATATTCACAAGCCTATGTTCGGTTTGATAGGGTTAGTTATAGCAAATTAGTCTTCATTACAACGGAAAGTCACCATGCATGAAAGACGTTTATGTGGCTCCCTTACTTTTTTCTTGGCCCCGCAGTGGCACCCCCACTTTTTTCATTCTAGAATCGCCACTGGGCTTACCGTACGTGTTAGGAAGCATCCGTTTTTCGACTGCTATCAACATTCCACATTTTAGCGTCAGGCTACTTTGCACGTGAGCCTAGACTCACCACTACTGAAGTCAGTAATATTCAGCTTCGTGCATTTTCATTTTAAAAATCGTCCAAACTGTTACAGTAATCATCACACCCACAAACCATACCATCTACCTAGCCAAAGTAGGCTATTTCAACCTGAAGTAAAACCCATCAGTACAAGTTTATTACAAGGAATCCAGCCTACTGCACAGCTTGCTTCCATTGTAGAGAATAAAACAGAAATGCTAGCAAAATCACGCATGACTTAACCAAGTTGTTCAACAGGAAAGGTGAACATCCTGACTGTTTCAAATACGCTATAGCTTGCCTCCATTGGCTTTTTTCTTTTCTTTGTTTATTTATTTCACTTCGGGTGTTCTTGAACAAGCTGCAGTCATGCTTGAACAGACAAGCAAAAATCGTTCGGCCGTGTTAAGAAATATATCTGCTGCATGAGAAAACAATACAAATAAAGGCAGTTCTTGGCATTAATCGCTAACAAATGCCCTAAAACCGATTTTCAAAATTTTTTTCTTCATTTCCAGGTGTTCATCGAACACCTTGAACACCCTGAATATCCGCCACTGGTTGGACCAGAAGACCGTACAAAAGAGCAACCTGCATAAGAAAAAGAGAGTTTCATTTAACGAACTCTCCTGTACTCCCTTTGGAGTTACACGAACAGTGGCGATTCTAGAATTAAAAAAGTGTCTGGGGCCACTGCGGGGAGAAGGAAAAAGTAGGGAGCCAACATAAATGTCTATCTTGCATGAAGATTTTTCGTTGTTTTGAAGATTACGTTGCTATGATTAACCCATTCAAACCCAACATAGGCTCGTGAATATCGTTAAATATGAACTATAGCATTATTATTCACTAGACGCACTTAAACGCCAATCACACACATGTACTGCTATGTCGAGTAATAAGGACCTGATGCACGCATAAGGACCTGATGCACGTTCGAGGACACCAGAAGTCAACATATACTAATTATGAAACTTCCACAGCACTGCGCATGTAAAACGAAACACCATTTTCAGTACAAGTTGTGCCGACCCCACATGAACGAAAACAGCTCCACGAAATTGAACACAATTCACATGAAAGCGAAATCGTTCAAATCACGAATTCCATCTTGACACAGAGACAAGAAGGCTGTTGATAGCCAGCAGTTGACAACAGCGAGGTTTCAGCACCAGTTGGACCTAGAAAGTAGCATAGCAGCGCCGCAGACAGGTGTGCATCGGCGTTTAGTACGTGTACCTGATAGCAAGATGTAACAGCAGGCGTAAAACTAATTTTTCAGAACATTCCCAACAAAGTCGTTCATTTCAATATTCACATTGAGTTTTCCTCTGACTGATCCTGAAAAGCCGACTTTTCAACCATGCGTTGATTTATGACTGTCTTGTCATAACCTTGTATATCTCGGAGCGAGTCATAAATACCACAGAAAAAGACTGAAAACGGGATCCTACAAGGGATCACTGAAAGTTACTGGACCTTTATGCGAAAACGCTTCGTGAAAAAGAGTGTACAACGAAATTAAAAAACATCACACTTATGTAAATGTTGCAGTCGAAATTAAGGAAGCTTACTCCTTTGCCACCCTTTCAGTGCACCTGCCCATCATTGCATTGATTCAATCCTTTGTTACAGTTGCTATTTCAAAAGAGTAACTGGACAAATGTGATGCATGTCACATTTCATGTTTTTCTAGTATTTTCCTTTCTCCAAAACCAAGGTTTACATACGTTATACGCAATGAGTGATTTGTAGTCGACGATAAATGAAAACCATTTGTGGACTGCTAAAAACATTTTAGGCTATGGGCGGTTTTAATAAATTTACTAATTAACACAAAAACGCTTAGAAATTGATCGTATTGATGCAGGGTGCATGATGAGCCGGCGCTACAGCACATTGCACAACCAACCTGCTTGTGCTGTATTCAGACAATATCGCCCTTTTTGACTATTTCTTTGCTTACGTCCTTTCACTGAGGATGAACATGAGCCATGATTCGAGTTCCATCCGCCAATTGGAGACATGGCTTTCCATTTTACGCATTTTGCCGATGCGACCACGCCACACGCCTTCGCATTGTATTTTATTTCCAATAACTTTATGTTTATGTTCAAAGGTTTTGCTAAACAAGGTTTTAGGACACACAAAAATGACCGCCAAAATTACACGTAAACTGACTGTGAATTTCAAACCGGAAGCTAGTGCTCTCCACCTAAATATACGTAAAGTGGGCAGCTGGGGCTGCAAATTTTTAATTAGATTTTCTTCAATTGGTAACTTTATTTTTTGTGGGTTTTAGTTTATTTTATTTTATTTATACTTCATGCGCTTCGCAGAGCTGATCATGCCTACATCGTAGGCGAAATATATACTCTGTAAGATCTTAAAGTGTCTGATTCTTTGCTGAGAAAGGATCTCTTTCCATAGACAGTGTAAACATACGAAAATTGCTATTGCTACTAATATTCAAGGAGTATATCAAAAACAAACAGGAACTGAGGTTGATGCTGCCTTTGGTGCCACTGCGTGCACTTGGCATAATCGTTTAAGATCATCAACGTTATTTAAAAGAAAACTGTAACGATAGTTTCTCCGGAAGGAATCGATAGGTTTTCGCAGACATTACCAAACAGAATAAGTTCAACCACAAATGTAACTCTGACGCCTTGGCGCTTCAGTTAAGTCTTCCCGAATTTAAGTTAAGCTTCCGATTTTATGAGAAAATGCATAAGGTTAGGGTAACAACTGCAATAACGTTTATATGTTTTGATGCACTCTTGGTGTGATTGTTCAGCCATCCTAAGAGATCTTGGCTGGAGGCGTGTCTAAATTAAGCTAACCAGACTTCCCCGCAAAATGTCGCTAAAACGTAACAGGTTGTAACAACGTTCATGCGTAATGGCCGTGGTATTCAGCTTAACTTGCCTGATAAGAAAATTTGACATCAAGACTTCCTAAAAATCCTGCATATATTGTGCTTTGGCACTGATCAGCTTCTCATCAATTGGATTGTTTTTGCAGCTAAAAGTGTTCGCGAGATAACTGCAGGGATATTTTGTTAATTTTTTCTTTAACAGTGAACGCAGCTTCATACTGACGTGGGCGTTTTCAACACACGCATTGTTGCTTCGTTAGAGTTAGAGCAGGGGTTCCCAGCCTGGGCTACGTAGCCTACATGTACCCCTGGGGCACATTAGCTAATCTGAAGGGGTTCATTTAAGGTTAGCAATAGAAGGGAAAAATATATTCACATATCATTTACTGCCAAATATTCACATACAGTATATATGTCAGTGAAAATTATTTTCAAAAATCGTTATATGCTTATTGTTAAATATCTTTAAATTTGAGACATAAAAAAAGAGTCTAACTTTGTAGTTTTCAAATTCTAAAATTTCTATTAAAATTCAGTGGAGTTTTGTTGTCTTACTTACTTAGCCTTTTTAATCATAAAAAACTTTTAGTGGTGGATGCTTATCCATCGAAATGATGAAGGGGTACATGGTCAGAGAGCGGTTGGGAACCCCGGTTAGAGGCTTGCTCAAGATAAGCACATTTTCGTTCAATCACTACGGCTGCACCCATGTGCACGATTCCTCGCTGAAAGACTCGCTTCATGGTGTTGTTGAAATGCAATCGTTCCCAACTTTTTCAAAATGGCGCCTCCTTTGTAGTGACCATAATTTTTATTCGCCTTCTGTCGACTATCAACGCTTGCAACATAACACGCAGACAGGACCGTGATCTTGCACATTACCATAAATTGATAGCCTGATTATTTGTGCACTAACATCTTTTTGCGATGATATAATTAAACAGATCAGTAAAAACCCATTCAGACGCCGTCCAAGGAACAGGTGGCGTAACAACATCTCCGACCTTGCTTGATCCCGCCTTGGTGTGTAGCCAGAAGAGCTATCTCAGATTGCTGTTGACCGTGAGGTATTTCGAGTCCTCCTGTATGGCTGCTGCTTCCGCGACCCTCGCCAGAAGAAAAGCGAGGATGAAAAGGAACGAATAAACACCCTCAGCATAAAAAGAAAATCAAACTTTTTGCCCGTTTTTTGCTCACCTCTCCAAAAGCCGATTCTGCTTCTTAATGGAGGTGATCTTTCCTACATTGGGAATTTCTAGTGCAGTTTGTGAAATGCTGACAACAGCATATCAGCCATAAATCTAAATTTGCGAACGACGTTTGAGATTATTTTTTCGCTGTTTTCAAAAACGAATGTTAAAGTGACTTAGAAAAACATGCTTGAATTCATATTTGTAGATTAAATTCACTGCATTTCGATTTTAAATTTTTAAATATCAATGAAAAGGTTTGGAAATGAATAAAATGAATAAAAACGACTATTGACGACAGGTGAACTTATTTAGAGACCAAACCTTTATCCGGCGAGTTTAATCGATTCAAAATCTGCCACAAAACTAAGGAATGTTTGATAAATAGATTACATTTGATGCAATAGTTTATTATGATAAAGGCCCATCAAAAACGCTTCTTCCACTTCGAATGTATGAAACAAACCGCCGAGGTTTTGTTTATATTTTTTTTCCTCGGAGATTTCGAATTAATTTGCTATGCAGTATAGGTTGTGGCCAATTAATGCATTCTCCTTTTGCAATGTTTTAACTTGATTAGTATAGCATCTGCATCGACAAAATTATGCAACAAAGGTAATGCGTACCGAAATTCCGCTTTATTGCAAGAATACAAAACCACCTATTTTGACAAAATCTGATGCGCTTTGTATATGGATGGAAATTTTACTGCGGGTTCAAAAGCGCATTCGGGAAATTTAAAGTTGACTTGGTTTGAGGAAAGACAAAGCAGAGAAAGTTATGGCAGAGCATTTGTGGTTTGGTATATTTTGCAAATCTTTGCCGCAACAGTATCGATTTTATTTTTCAAGCCCGGATCGTACTTTGCTTTTAGCCAAGATATGGACCAACGGATCTGAGATAACTATGTTAGCTTAGTTCCAAGGAAAATACAAGATTACAGTCTTATTTGGGTTAGCTCTATGATGTCATCTATCCTATGTGTGAATTGTGTAAATGCGGCAGACCTATACTTTTAAATTCAAACCTCAAATATTTTTACAAGAATTAACAGTATTTCGTGAATCTTCCAGAGAATATCGAATTCGGCGTAAGTTGGCCAAAAAAAGAGAAGAAAACACTGAGAATCGTTTTTTTTGCTGCAAACAAGGTGTATAATGACGACAGCGCATATTGTTTGTGAGAATTCGTCCCTGAAATGAGACTTTCTTTCAAAGATCTGCAGCAGGAGTCGGGCAACCTACGGCACGTGTGCCACACTTGGCACGCCAAGCAATTTCCAATGGCACGCAGGAGCTCCAAGTTTTCCATATCACTTTTGTTATGATTTACACAGAAGATATATTGATCTTGACTTGTATAAAAAAACGCATGTTGTTGGCACAGTGAATGTTTTGAAACCTCGAGTCAGCACACAATTAGCAAAAGGTTGCTGACCCCTAATCTGCAGCCAATTTCTTGCAATATTTACAACGTTTCTGTGCCAAGGTTATTGCAAACGCACAAACCACTCGTGCAAGCTTTCTTTGCTTATGGTAAAGAAATGATTGTAAAGTTTAAGGAAATCAGCTCCTTGTGAAACTGAAAGGCAAAACTTCTGAGTTTTTCACTTTATTACCAGTGTGAGAAAAAAAGACAGAAAATGAGAGAAAAACCTGGTTACGTAAATATGGGGAGCAAAACCTGGTAATTCGGTGTAATAGACACGCATAAACACTCTTCGGGAAATAACAACCTTACAAGTTTGCTGTGGTAACAATATGCTAAAACAAACGTTCATCATTCCGTGAAACACGGGCCAGGAAAACAGTTAATAGATTTCTATCGTGTGACACTTCGCAACAAAGTGCACAGCTGTAAAATTCGCAAAGCCCTGGATGTCGAGACACTTCAATACATCGAGATATCCCAGCTACGCTGGTTCGGCCATGTGTCCAGATTGTCCCAGGAAAGATTGGTGAGGCAAGTTTTGCTGGCTACACCAATGGGAAAGCCCAGAGGTCGTCCATAGGACCAGGAAGTGCATTAAAAAGTTGTATAGACGTTTCATTAACTAACACTTGTATCCACGAGCTACGAATTCACAATTAGCCTTTCGACCAGACTTGGTGCAAGCTTTCGCATTTTCGTCGCTCTACATTAGGTGGAGTGGTTTGAAACTGGGGTCTTCGTAACGATAAAGCATTTCGTTTCGAAACGACTTCTAGTGTTATATTTCGTTGTTACAGTATTACTGATTGTCAAAATGGAGTTTCATCTATTACAGATTGCTAAACGGAGTTTAACGAACTTTCTTAACAACAAAATTTTTCTATTCATGTGCAGTTTCGAAAAAAACTGTTCAGTAATTTGGCATGGCTTATTCGAAGCTACGTTGTTGTTGAAAAATTGTATCACGTTAACATTACACTTGACTTAAACACAGCAACACTTTGAACAGCTTATTACAGGTAAATCAACTAACATTTTTTATAAATACAGCAGTTTGATTTTGGCTATATAAAAGCTATGATCCTCTTATGTGAATCGTAATTAAGTGGACCACATCGCGTGAAACATACAAAACCTTTCATCCACAAAAATTAATTCTATTAATTCCTTTTTTTAAATAGATATATGTTTCAAACAAGCATGTAAAGAAGAGTACTTCTACTGCTACGATTTTAATTGTTCGATTATTCAACAAACTTCCACCAAGGGATAAAATTAGTTTTTTTCCGGCAAAAGTTTGCTTTTGGAAGACGTGTTCTACAAGCCCATTATTGATTTTAACCATTTATTTTCACACCATTTAACATGTATTGACAATAAACAAATGATTACCGATTCTACGTTTGTCTTCCAGTACGATATATGTCCTTAAGTGCTTTGTATGTTAGAAAGCACTTAAAAAACCATCTATTAAGCCCAATTGGAAACACATGAGGTATAAACAGACATGAGCTCAGTCACGTCTGTTTTGAAAACCGTTCGATGCTCTTTTCGTAGCGGCTCACGTTTCCTGGTACATATCAAAGCTGCAAGTCAGTAGCAAAGCACAAGTGAAAATTAGGATACCAAAGTAGGTAATGCAATCATTAGCAGGTGTATCATTATGAACATAACCGGAAACGTTTTCCAGTGAACTTATTGGGCAAACAAGTTATAAATGCATGCAAATGTTCACTTCGTGTTAGGGCACCAAACGTTGTATAAGCCTGTGAAACAAACAGGCGAGTCATCTAATATTAGGTATAGATAATAATATTTGACGTACGTAATGTGTTTTTTGTTTATGCAACTGCATTTTTATTTATCAATCCAAGAAATATGCTGTTTAAAATACTTCAAGTGACTTAAAGAACTTAAAGCGACTAAAAAATATTTAAAGCGACTTAAAAAACTCCAAACATCAATTTCGAAAGGGAGTTTAAAATTCCGGTTGAAACAGTTGAAACCATGAACAAGTTTTATTTTCAGATTACGAGAGAATGCAATTAATTTTCTTTTTGAATATCTGACGAAAAATGCGCTTAGTCCAGTTCAAAGTAAGAGATAGTTGTCAACTCCACTAAGTTTTATTTTTTTTGACAAGAAACGCAATTTGTTGGAAGTGAAGTAAAAAATGATTTTGCAAATAACATTCATAGCTTTTTGATTTTTTCGAAAACCATCCGGTTTTACATTTTAACACTGCTGGGAAGACAAATATCGTTTTTGCGTCATTGCTTTGCCAGAGTGTGTAACGTACTAGAACAAGAAAAACTTTTGCGGAGTACTTAAAAACGCTTTAAATATCTAACAAACATCTTAGCCGAAGGAAAAGAATTTAAACATTGATTCAACATTGCGTTTCAATCTGAAACGCTTATTCATTTTTCATCTTCTGGATCATTAACCAGAACACATTTAATTTCCGTTTCTCGTTCTCCTTCGACCGATCTCGTTTTGACAATAGACCCAATCCTATCTCGACTCACTGCCTCAATAGGTTAAGGCAAAAAAATGGATATATTTGTTACCGGTATCCATTATAATCAGGTAAACTTTAGTGCTACTACGGTTTCATGTAATGATACGCTGATCACACGTACACAACTTTTTAAATAGGATAACTTGTTACTTACTTATATGTGATTTTATTAAGAAAGGACGTTAACAGGTGAGCGTCCTAACGAGCGAAACCCATGGTCGCGTACTTAAAACTTAGTGGCATGCGTTTGTGATAAGAACCTCTGCGGATGAGATTCATGATTTTAGCGCAACAGCTCCACGAACAAGCTAAATAGAAAAACTGTTGTTTGAACTTTTTCCAGCTAAAATAATTAGAAAAAGTATCTAGCAGCGAATTTTGCCCATCAGAATAAGTATTTTTTTACACGATAGCTATCAGCGTTGCCCACAGGCAAAGAAAAAAGTAACTTTTTCTGTTATCACCAAGGCATAAATCCTTGCCCCAAACTGCGTACATGTATATTACACCAGGCCTGCAACCAGGGACTGGACAACCTAGCAATTGTCCCCCAGAAATTAAACAAAATATTTAGTTGTTAGGTACAGCAACAACTTACAATCATTTTGTGCCCCCGAAAATATCTGCTGGTTGTGACCCTGTATTACACCACGCAAACAAATATAATGCACGGCATTTGAAATCGTATGTGCATTTGCGTCAAAACTACAGTGCCTTTTGGGCATAATCAAACTTTTTAGTACACGCAAACACCCATTTAAGAGAAGACAAAGCAGATGCTGGCGTTTGCCTGGCAATTCAAACCAAATATCTCCCCTTTCAATTACCCCGTGGTTTAAATCATATCATACGAGCGTCGCTTACGCCACATTTTGCAAACAAAATTACAACGTCACGAGGCATAAAAAAGCATCTGCTTTTCTATGTGAACAAGGACTGCAGTTTGAAAATTGAGTAATATGGAACCTTGAGCTGCCACGACGGATCGCAAATCTGCCAAGTAAGGGCGATGCAAAAGTTGTGTGTGCTGTTGATGTAGCAAATATATAGACTTAGCTCTAGATTTCAGAAATGCCGAGGATCGCAAAAGCGCAGATAGGATTGTCTCCCGCCACAGAAAGGCTAAAATCGTTAAGTTGACATTAACAAAAATGCAGCACAGTGGACCCATTAAACATTTCTTTGAAATGACGAACACGTTTTTTTCTCATTTTTTGGAAGACGCCACTTGGCGGAAGGACCATGCTCGAAATTTACTTCCGGCCATGGCGTCTGTGATTTACGATTTTGCCCATGGAACGCTACTACCATTCACAGCAGGACCGTGGATCGATTACTCAACCTTTCGATTTAGAAGCAAACATTCCACTGCGTTATCGTCGCACACACACGTTTCTGAAACTGGTAATTTAAACGTACGGGAACCAGAATAATTTTCACGTTATCTATCAAAGAATTGAAACAAATCACAAAAAGCAGAAGTTCTTTTTTTAACTCGTCTGCATAAATATAATTTAGGATGTATCCAAAGACTTACATTGTGCAAACATGTTTTATCCCCATTCTCAGTCCAAATGTTTAATTTGTGTACATGAGAGGGTATCTACCCCAGAAGCTTAAAGTGTGCACAACTCGTCCCTATTCGCAAAGAGGGAAAAAGACTTTTGCACTAACCACAGGCAATAATATCACTCGTTTCGCCATCTGCAAAATATTTGAAAACTCACATTATACCGGACTGTGTACCTATACTGAATTTGAAAAACACAATATGCTCTCTGAAAACCAACGTGGTTTTAGAAGCGGGTTATCAACATCTCCGGTTGCTATGACTTACACGAAAACTTTTTGCATAATACAGAAAAAGGACTCAACCTACCACTTGTGCTACGCTCTGAGATTTAGCTAAGGCTTCTGACAGTCCCGTCGCCATGGGGGGTTATTGGGCTTATTCCCCCCAAACAAAGCTCCAAGCCCCCAAATTGAAATGCGAAACACTTTCAATCAGTGGAGTTTTGTCAAGTTTTAGAATGTCAAGTCCCCCTTTTGAAGACTTTCTGGCGACGGTTCTGGCTTCTGATATCCTTGATCATGCGATGTGCTTCTGTGGAAACAAAATCATTTTTATGGGATCGGAGGTTTTGCTGCGGTCAGACTGCGTCGACAAGAAGTTCAAAACTTACTTTTTCACCTTATATATTGGAGGTCTTGAACGTGATTCCTGTTTGTGGCGATTTTACAAATGTCTCAGTGATTATGTGACGTCTCCACAAGCTTCTTACTAGCTATTTGCAATACAGACAGCGTTATGCTGTGCTTGTGCGGTGTAGTTCAATTACCCAGAGGTAACCTTGGGGTTCCTTAGGGTTCATCGTTAGGGCAAACTATTCTTTGCTTTGTACGTGAATGACTTACCTAAAACATCAAACTTAACTCCTATTCTTTTCGCTGTTGATACATTATTAAACATATCTTATTTTGAATCTGCTAACCTGCAAAACGGAGTGAATAGTGAACTGCCAAAAGTTGATGAGTTAATGCGACATAAGTTTCCTTTAAATTACTCAAAAACCCCATATATATGCTCATCATTGGCAAATCTTGGGCGAAACACATTAATGACCTTGAAATAAAACTCTCGCGCAATGTTGTAATGTTTTATAAGATAAGATTCTACCTTAGCAACAATGCAGATCAATTTAGCTCATTTTAACTTATAGTCATCTCCAATATGCAATTGGTGTTTGAGGTGGAGCGTGGAAAAGTTCCTTGAACCGACTAAATGTTCTACGTAATGAAGTAATAAGAGTAATGACCTGCAGTTTTTTAATCGTGAGTCTCTTCACCAGTGGGCGTTACCAACAGGAATAGTTGTAACATTTTTTCATCTTTTGTTCATTTTAAAAACTATGAAGGGTGCTGTGTACCAAGCCGCGACGTTTGTACAGTGTTACGTCACCACGGCACGCCTGCCACAGAAATTAACAGCATAGCATGGACTATTTCTACGTCAGTCCGTGTGGAGGTGTGCAAGCCCACTTTCAGTTTAAAATAATCCTTGCGAGATGGAAGCTTTCGATTTTGCCCGATCGTCGATCTATGACCTACCATTGATCCCTGCCGGATGCAAAGCTTTGGGTCGTTTCTGCGATTTATCAACCGAAAGTGATTCTTGACCTGTGAGTCACGACCCACGAGGTGGGTCACGGAAAGTCGACTCAGTAAAACAAAATAACAATTTCAATGCAATACATACTTTTCAATTAATAAAAAAGTTATTGCCCACATAGGCGTAGCCAGGGGGGTCAAAAGGGGCCATGGCCCCCCAAATTTTTGGAAAACATAGTCATTTTGTGCTTTGAGAGGTGTTTTTCAAAACAAAAAGGTGTTATTCGCCTAAAATCAAACATTTTGACCACCCCAAAATTTTTTGGCCCCTCTCAAATTTTTGGGCTGGCTACGTCACCTATTGCCCACCAAGGCGTGATCGTTATTTGTAGTATGTGGTATTTATACAAAGGCTAAAACAACTAGTGGGTGTACGGAAACTGTTTTTGTATCGAATCTGTTACGTCACAGAAGACACATGATCGCGATTACGCTCAGGTTGTAATGGTGCGAACTGTTCTGAATGCAAAAAGAGCAAAGCTAGTTGAGGTTGCCTTCAAATTATAATCTCCTTTGATCAGATAGTATAATCATTCCCCTGGACCAGGGTGTTCCAAGACTGCGAACACGAAGGACACATTACGGTTTCATGAACATTTTGCGGGCCGCAAAGAGAGGAACTAGCCTGGAGGTTAGCTATTTCAACGTCTTAAATCGTAAAAAGATATTGTTTCCCCAAAATATTTGCGTATTGAACTGCACCTTAATGATGTGTGACTTATTGCTAGGAGTGTGTGGCTAATACAATGTTTGTGATTTTGTGAAGTATATGGCACGTGGAAAGTGTTTTCGGGCCGCATGCGGCCCGCGTGCCAGTGTTTGGACCACGCTGCCCTAGACTTATTGGGCCGATGGTGAACAGACTGCTTTGGTGAGGCTTTAGTGCTTTGGTTAGGAGTGTATGAGGGGTTCTTTTCTGTTGACTGATTCGTTTTTAGCGTGGAGCAGGGCTGCAACCAGCTGATATTCTTTGAGGGGAAAAATGATTGTAACTTGTTGTTGGATCTAACAACCAAACATATTTTTGAAAATTTAGAAGGGGCAGTTGTCCGGTTTCCCTCCTGGTTACGGGACGGGTCTGGCGTGAAGCCACAAGTGTGTGTTTTCCCTGCGTTACAAAAGCGGGAATCCTTCGAGAACGTCGCTTTTCCCACCATTTGCAGGGCTTCCCATGGCCACCAGTTAGCAAGAAGGTGGCAACAGTGGGTAGAAAATGTCCTACATTATTGTGAGGGAAGCGATTCTCGAGGGCAGTGGCAAACAGTTTGTAATACGGTTGAGAGCGCACGATGAATGATAACGCCATCGGGTGATGAAATTCTTCCCGACTGTTTGCCCCAAACAAAATTCCTGGCTACACCGCTGCCCTCCGCTGCACAAAAAAAAAGTTAAGCCTTAAAATTGTTGATATATGTAATAGGCAAATTTATGCATAGCGTTTATTGGGGTAGATTTTCCTGTTAGTTTCGACCAATTGTTTACTAGTCAGGTCAATTCTCATGCAACGCGTGGTACTATAAGAGGTGGAAACCTTGGGCAACTATAGCTTCAACAATTAGAAGGAAAAGGTCTTTGAAACGTCTTGGCTCCAAAAATTTTATTTGACATTTCTTCATTTACATAAGCCAGGGGTGGCCAAACTATGGCCCGCGGGCCGCATCCGGCCCGCCGACCAGTTTAATCCGGCCCACCAAATACCTTGCACACTTTTTTCAAGCACCACACTCCGATTGTGGACAGCAGCGCAACAGCATTGGCTGCTGCCTTTCTGTTGTTGACTTGTCTGTCGCAGTAGCACATAGCTGCAAGCAGCGCTACAAAAGTGTAAACAAAATGATGCGATTTTATTGTAATTATTGTAATACAATACATTTCAACAGCCTATTTTTGCATAGATCACGTACGCCGCACTGCATCCGGCCCTCCAGTGGCGAGGCAGTGGCGAATTCGACCCTCGGGTCAAGACGTTTCGCCACCCCTGACATAAGCGCTGATCATCCAACACATTGCAGCAATACTCAAATTTCTACCTCCATCAAGATTCCACACTCACTTCGGCCATCAACTCCAAAAGATGAGAAGAAAATTTACTAAATGTCGAGGGATGATCTTCCTGACAATCTGGTTAACATTTCTTTTTCGGTGTCCGAGCGCTTTGATCGTAACCTGCATGAATCTGTTTAGTATTTGTGCGAATAAATTCAAACATAAAAGTGAAATGATCGCCTGGCAGGGCGACCTTGACAATCGATCTCCAAATTTAACATTAGCAGTTATCTGATGCTTGAAAAAAATATAGAAGCGAAGTTTTTCGTGCACATTCTTTCCCAAAGGTCAAGTACGCATTACCAGAAGAAGGCACAACATTTTGGATATCAAGAATTATATGAACATCAACTTTGCTGCTGATACCGGGAAACTTAAACAACAGACATAGCTTGCCTTCGCTAAGTCTCTTTTGGGAAAGGTAAAATGATCAACAGCATGCACTGCGCATACAACAACACCTCAAATTTTTAAATAAATGTTGTTATAAATATTTGGCATAATTTGTTAGTTCATATTGCTGCAATAATGCTAAGCTGTAAAGAAGCAGCAACGGATAACTTCATGCATAGTTTTACCCATATTGCTTCCAAAACAACGGCTTTCTTGCTAGTTTATTTTCAGGTAGCGTGAGTAATTTCTGTTTTCCTTAAAAATACTCGTTTTTCTTGCAATTTTATTAAGGTTAATCAGACGTTAAGAGCAGCTTAGGATTTTCCTGAATGTCTTATTCGTTCTCACTGTTCTCAGCTTTAAAAAAACGTTTCAAAAGATCTGCGTCGCAGGAAAATTTGTTCATTTCTATAAAATTTGCCCAAGATTATATTACTCGCTTTATTGCAACACTGTTCGTTCTGTAGTCTATCTTGATGTGAATTTGCTTCACGTTATTTTTCGACTCTTTCTTTTAAATTCATACACTGCTGAAAATTCATTTAAAAATTCATGTAATAAGCTTTGTGTTAAATCGCACTCAGTAAGCCCACGTCATCAAATAAAGTTGCAGGTCAAACTCAAGCTAACATTTGATAAAATCACACTTTAATGATCCAAGTGATCAGTCCCGCAATGGAGTTTTGTATTAAAGGCAATACTTTTATAAAACATTCTGAATTTTCAACCTTTTGTCGAATTCTTGGCGGTGTTTATGACTCTGACCGAAAATTTTACAATCAAACTTGTTTTTCGCCTTTGATTCTTCAAATACCACCCAGTTTTTCAAATAAAGGGTCGCAAAAATTACACAAAATACCTGTCGCTGGTATCTTTCATAAAACTGTCAGAAGATGGTAGAATGTCAGTAATCAAGTTGGAATAAATGAAACGACAACGTAACAATTATCAACACAAAACACATGAGAAATCAGTTTGCACAGTATCGGCAAGCCACATAATTATGCTCCTGCAAAATTTCCCAACGCTTTTTAAGTGTAAAAGAAGCGCCCATTTCTGCAGACAGGTTCTTTTGAAATTTCACTGTCAAGTCAGCTTGCTCCTGCATTTGAGTCAAGCTGACCTCCTTCGGTGTATTTTATGTCAAACGGTAAACTCCCACAGATGAAGGACATGCTCTTGGTCCTTCCGCTCAGACGGCACACGGAGCGGTGAAACGCCAGCAGATATTCGTGCATCCAGGTCTTTAGTTTGAAACGGCTGATGCCGCAGCTTCCGCAAGACGCTGATAAACATAGACGGCTATCTGGTTGATTGTTCAGTTTAAACGTGCGTCGAACCAGAGTTAAGCAGAAAATAACAAATTTTATCAGATAAGCAGGAATTAATGACACGCTGCCCGACGCAAAGCAGAAAGCCGCCATAGACAAGGGCGTGACAAAACCTGCTTTTGTAAATCGTCGACCTCCACCCAAGGCACAATTTTGTGCTCTTGCCACGCCTTACGCATGTATATTTTTGTTAGCAGGATCTACATGCGTCAATATCTCGCAAATCGAAAGGATTACAAGGCGCTAATAGCAGCTTGCAAGAAAAACAAACGCGCACAAATCCAATATTTTTTCGCTGATACAGTTGGTGGCGATAAGTGCATTGATCGTCAAATGCCGTCAAAATTGCCGGTTTGCCGATGTTCGCGACATGAAACTGCTCACTTTACAAGGAAAGGCCGACTAGCCTCAAGAATTTAAAGCCACGAACCGCTTGTTCATGTTTCTGGTGTCCGCGTTTGCAAAAGCTTTGTTCGCAACCATTAAAGCTGTTCGGATAACATTTCCGTCTTGAAACGTGTACAGCTCAGGCCTTATCTCTAACGAATTAACTGAATTCAGCTACGCTTCTCTCTGGATTTAAGAATCACCAGCACGATAGAGGACAGATATAACGTTCAAAAAACTTTAATTAGAACGTGCCAAAGAACGGCAAGTTCAATAGTTTTGGTTAATATCATGCTGTCTGCTGGCTGGCTGGAAGCGCAATGTAGGATAAATGCATTTCGTACTTTCAAGAATGGGATTTGAACTGCAAAACATTATTCAATGTCCATTTCACACGAAACATTTTCAATAACTCATTTAACGAAAGCTTCTGGAGAAAGCAGTCCAGGTGGGCCTATCGTTTTTCGGGAAGGTCCGAAGTTGCCAACCAGAAACAATACAGGCAACTTGCAATTAAGGGGCCTTAAAAAATTTCGATAACGTGGCAGCATTCTCACACGCGTGTTAATGGGGCACGTTTCGAACAATGCGCTGCTTGGACACGAGAAAATGTTTCGTTTTGCTGCAAACAAGCTTTAAAATGGCACGGCACAACATCTTTTCCTTTTTCAAAAACCACGTAGTCAAGGAATGATCGTTTGACAAAATGGATTTCGCCATACTCGGCTGTAAACATATTTGTTTTGTTTTTCAGGCACATAACGTTAACGAGAGAATTGTTTTTCTAAAAGAATGAGTTCATAACGACCAACGGAGACTTTCTTGCACTGTATACAACGGTTGTTTCCACCCCTGTTCTACGATAAAAGCATAAAAATGGCCGTGGTTTGTCCGCGTAACGCTGTTTAGTAAAGAAAGCAAACATCCGCAAAATTGATAAGGGGGTAAAAACTTTTATTTTGGCCCATAACTTAACTAACAGAAGTGATATCAATGTCCAGTGTAGATAAAATTGTTAGTTGGTGGCCGTGACTGCACCAGATTCGTCCCTTCGAAACAAGGACAGCTAAACATGTTGCAGAACCGGCCAACAGGATAGTCATAAGGTATTGCTTTTATCCTGTTGGCTGGTTTTGTAACACGCTTGCTGAAATTAGAGAGCTGTTTTGCTCTGAGGTCTTGAGAACCGTACGATCTTGTCTCAACATTCGGACTTGTGATGTGAGACACAGAAGTTACCTGCGCTTTAACCATCGTTGTTTGAGGTGTGAAATTTTGCCGAGAGGTTTACGAACAAAACTTTGGTGAGCACCGCAAAAGGAAGAAAGCTGGCTAAGAAGTTTGGTATGCAAAATTTGAGAATAAGAATACATATGTCCAGTGCCGGATTAACAATAGTAGCAAATGTAGCAATTGCTACTCTTTTGGGGGTCCCGCGGTCCTTTGTGTTAAATTTCACTGAAAACAAGTTAAATTTTTCATTTTTGTCTGGAAATTTGCTTCTGCGTGAAAGTCCATTCAACACTGTAAATTTTTTGAAGTCATTTGATTTTAAATTGTTCTTTGCCTAGACATTCAAGTTGTTGAGAGGCCTCTTTTGGCACATTAGCACATAATTTTTGCTGTATGTTGACAAACACATGACTTGCTTCATAGCGTATAAAATGTGGATCTAGGATTATACGCTTTTTAAAAAAACAATGCAAAAACTAAGTGCGAAACTCTCAAATTGGGGGCGCTCACGGCATCACTGAAAAAGGGGGCCGGAGGCGACCGCCTCGTTCACCTCCCCCAATATCCACCCCTGATTATATCTATGGAATTTTGTCAGTCCATGAAGTCACTATTTTGTTAATGGTGACCAAATGCAGTGGAAAACGGTCACTTTCTAAACTTAGGATGATAGAATGAACAAAAGAGCACCATTAGACAAAACAAGCTGAAGTGACTGATTCTAATGATTATAGAGCAGAGGTTCCCAACCTTTCTCTGACCATGTACCCCTTGAGCATTTCGACAGACGAACATGTACCCCTAAATTTTTTTTGACAAAAAGGCTGAGTAAAATAACAAAAATCTGATCTATATATTTGGTGCCTTGATGATGGATCATGGATGTATTGGTGGAGACCACGGACCGTGCTCAGCAATGCTACCACCATCATGAATGGACTATCTTTAATTGGCCTGGAGATTAATAATTCTAAATACGAGCTAGGGGAAGTGTGGGACCTACGAGACAGTGGGACCGAAACACTTGAATACTGGGCCACTTATTGACGCTGTTGACTTGAATTTTGTGTGTGAAAACGAGATTGCTTTCACCTTCCTTTTTTTACGAAGAAAGACAACGTGCTGGTTTCGGTTGTGAATTTATGCAGATTTTTTACTTTTTAGGGTGCAAATCGTTCTTGCGAGGATCCACTTCCTAAAAATGTTGTGGAATGCATGAGCTAGGTATGAGGCTTTGATAATAATTTACTTTGGAAAGAGTTTATTTCGCTATGTTTTGTTGGTTTTATCAGCCCCATTAATTCAACTACTTTCCTTCCATTATTGATTTTGTGAAAAGTTTCAATCAGGGTACCAATGGAACGATCTGTTCCACTGGTCCTTTGCTTATTTTCGACATGTTTGTCATGCAGAATTATGCACATATTTCAACCAAGAACAGCAATAGGGGTTAGTTTTCTGAAGGCAACCACAGGGCGTTTAGAGATATTCATGAAATGACATACAGGTTCAGACAAGCATCCAAGGTGTTTGGAATTCCAACATCATGAAGAAAACGACTTTGAAATAAGTTATGTGCAACGGTCCAGAAAAATCAAGAATAGATTCATTTTTCCTGGTTTGGTAGAGGAAGCTTCTATATTTAAACATGATATTCAAAAAGTCCTATCTCTACCTAAAACAGTTACCCAAACCTAAAGGCTATGTGGCGTCTTTAAATCTACAGCAGAAATGTCCTTAGTCAAAGGAAGACATTGGCTTGATTTCACTAATTTTCGTTTTTATGCATTGTTTTCAAAAGAGTTCTATTGTTAACTTTCGTTTTTAATTTCGCGTCACATTAGCTTGTTTTACAAGCTTTTTTCTGTTTTTCGAACAGTTTTCTGCAAAATGCGTGTGGATTTAGTCTCATGATCATGCACGGGTAATTTCATTGCTTTTTCTGCGTGTTGGTATGAGTTTTAACAAATGAAAATTGTGACATCATCAACTGGTAGGTGTACTTGCACAATAAAAACATTTGAAGGGCATTTGTGCTTTTTCTCTATGGGCAGTGTCAATTTTTTTACTCGTAGTGATCTGTTGTTCCAAAGGTCCCGAGTGGTGTTTCTTCGGTCCCAAGGGGTGGGACCAACGAAAAAAATTCTCAAAAATTTAAATTGGACAAAAACTAAGGAAGGGCGTCTTGGATATGAACAGTTTTTTCAGAGTTAGTTCATCTAAGACCTATCTATATAATGAAACAAACGCCAATCAATTTGGAGTTAAGCAATGGGAAATATTGCCAAACAGCAAAATCCATTCCATAGGTCCCACACTTCCCCTACTCATTGTCAACCACACAAACAACAACGAGCTCCAAACAAGTAAGCTCTTCCAGAAACATCTTTGTCAATTTTCATCTCTCTCAATCCCAGACCCCAATCAATGGCAGTTACGTGGATCCCCTCGGAATCAGTAATATGCCCTACGGCACTTAGAGGCAAAAACTAAAGTGCTTGACAACATCATAGAACACCTCGACCTAATCGAGCCGCATCAAACGTTTTTCATCTTAAAACATTTCATTTCAATCCCTTAAATATTTGCTGCGCAGTGCTTCATACTTCACATGCAAAGAAGAACTGGAGGCATTTGACAGTGCTATAAAAACCAACAGAAAAAATATGCAATGTGACTTTTGGAAAAGAAAGCTGGTCACAAGCATCCCTGCATCCCTACCAATTCGACATGGAGGCCTTGGCCTCCGTTCCGCTACAGACCTGGTTTTGCCATTTTTTCTGTCATCGTCTTATACATGTACGGGCCTTGTCAACAGTTTGCTTCCCTTTCTTAACATGGAGCCCCCTGATTGTGAAGTAAACGACGCAACTGATGCTAGGTCCGAACACCAATATTCATCACCACTACAAAAGGAAATACAATCAGCCCGGGATGATCTCCCCTGCAGAGATTTACTCAATGCCCTGCTCAATGCTCGTAGTCCTGGGGACAAATGTCGGCTACTGTCTGCACAGGAGAGCCACATTGCTGCCTGGTCAGAAGCCTTCCCAATTGCTAAAGTTGGAAACCTGCTCAACGCTGAGGAGCTCCATATTGCAATTGCCCTCTGAACTGATTCCAAAATTTTTGAAAGCACAGAATGCGTCTGTGTTAAAACTGTTGATAAGCTAGGGCTCAATGGACTCTCCTGCTCCAGAAATGCAGACCGCTTCCCCAGACATTCAGTTATCAACTCCATTCTCAAAAGGTCATTCAATTGCATTAATCTCCCCTCAACCCTGGATCCCGTCGGCTTGACAGGGGATGGAAGGCGGCCTGATGGATTGACTTTGGGTCCCTGTTACAGAGGTCTAAGCTTAGTGTGGGGCGCGACAGTTGTGGAAACCTTTGCTCAGTGTCACTACAAAATAGCGCCATTCAGGCATGCATTGCAGCAACAGTAGCTGAGGCGCTGCAATATGCCGAAAATACCTTAACAACTACTGCTTTCAACCAGATGCATTTGAAACCGCTGGAGTATGGCAAGTCCAGCACTGCCCCTTTTTTGAGCTGCCTTGCAAAGAAACGTGTTTATGAGTCTGGTGATCTCAGGAAGCGACAGTGGTTCCACCAGCGCCTGTTCCTGGCTGTAGTCAGAAGGAACGCTGCCAGAATATTGGCTTATGTGCAAGTTTAATCTGATTTTAGCTATTCCCGGTGTACTAACCAGTAATACTGCACGCCACTCGCCTTAATTTCAATGCATATCTATTGCTTTCCGAATTTTCGTATAATCTGTAAGTTTTGTTGTTCCGTTGTATAGTGTTATTTCGCTCAATTGTTAGGTATCTTGACTATTGCATAGCCTGTGATGAAGCTACAGCGTTGTGATATGTTCCTCTTCGCTTGAAACTTCTGAGGGTAAAAATATCAAAAATCCACTGAATCACTATTTTAACTTTTAGATTTTTAGCCTTGTAAAGGTAGAATCCTTTTTTATGTCTTAAAGTTAATTTTTGCAGCTGTACAATAAATGTACCCCTTGAGATAGGCAAATGTACCCGTGGGGGCACATGCAACCCAGGTTGTAGCCCATGGTCTAGATATAGCACTGATCAAACTTCTTGATGAGTCTGCAAGCATTAAATATTGTCTTTGCACTGTACTTGTGAACTGTACAGTAATATATTCCTTCTTGGTAAAAAGATACGTTCTTCATTTTGGGGAAAAAAGCTATGTAGCCCGTAATGTCCACCTGCTGCTATTTAGGACTAGATTTTTTGTACTTACGAAATTCAATGTGCTTAATGGTAGTCACGTGGGTGTCCACAGAACTTATGATTTAACAGCGGTTCACTTTTCAAGTAATTTTAACGCGCTGTTACCATACTACAGGTCCCGCGCCACCTTAATCCGGCACTACATATGCCACACGCCAGGATACGTTTCGGCACAAAGAAGCTGTCATCTCAACTACAATCAGAGCTTGGTGAAGTCTTTTTCTTAAAAGTTCAGCAACGTCTAGCTGCTACCCAAGCTAGCAGTGTCTCGACAAGCATCATAATGACATGTTTGAGAAATTGCTTTTAGCTAACGGAGAAAGTAAACTATTCTCTGGCCAAAAGTGTAGTAATAAAGATAAAAGATGGGCTGTAAGTCTATCCAATGTCCAGCTTACCTAAGCCCAAATATCTACACTGGAAATTGGCCTTATGTTTGTTGTAACACTCAAGCACATCAACAAACACCAAATTCTTGTGTAGCAGGGAATTTGGAAGCTACCACCAAGTGAAGTTCATATTTTTCTTTATCTAGAACCGTCACAACTCGATAGAGTGTAATTTGCGACCGTGGGAGTTAAAAGCGATCAAAAACCTCAGTCAATTTTGAGATATGCTGTTTATGAAAGCCGACAAAGGAAACATGACAGCCATGATAAACAAACAGGATTGCGACGAAAAAGTTTTTGAAATGCTACAAAATGGTGAAACGTATTAAGATATCAAAAGAGATCCGACTTCAAAAACAGAAAAAGTGTTGAACAAGTTCATTTCCAGGCATTGTGATTGATTGCACAAAGCTTGATGGCCCATAAGATGGCACAAAGCGAATGCTTCACCTTAAAAGAGCTCTGCTGCCCTTGCACCATAGGTTATACGGCCAACCTAAAGTCCACAAACCTGATATTCCAGTACGTCTTATTGTGTCTTTTATCGGTTCCCCAAATTATGCCCTGTCTAAAAAGATTGTCAATATTTTGGCACGACTGGTTGGCAACACAGAATTTCATGTACGTAATTCAAGTGATTTCGTCAACTCCATTAACGGACTTACAACTAGAAGATGACGAAATTTTGCTATCTTTTGATGTCGTATCATTGTTTACAAATGTTCCAACAAATCTAGCAGTAGAAACAGCTAAGAAAAGATTGACAGAATGTGGCTTCCAAGAACGTACCAATTGGTCTTTACAAGAAGTTTGTGAGGAACTTGATCTTTGCATGCAAGCACAATGTTTTACATTCCTAGAAAAATATTTCAAACACATGTATGGGAGACGTATGAATTCACTGTTGTCACCCATCTTAGCAAATTTATCAATGGAGCAAATTGAAAATAAATCAATGACAGAATACCACCACCCACCTAAAATTTGGATACGCTATGGAGACGATACACTCGCTGTCATCAGTCAAAAGCATTTGCAGCAATTTTTCAATTTTTGAACGCTACTGAACCTACTTTTCAATTCAAAAAAGAAACAGAGAGTAATGGAGTTTAGGCTTTTCTTCACTTAAAACTAACCCGTGAATGCACCGGTTGTTTAGACCAGTGTTTCATAACATTTATCGGTTTCATTGACCCCTGCCATCGATTGGTGCATTCTCATTCGCCCTATTGTGAATGTATGGCTCATGTACAATAATCATGGTAATATCCACAGCATGCTTTCAGCCATGCAGCAAATAGGCTGCGATCTCCAAGCATGGTTTGATTGCAAAGTCAGGTTCGCAAACGTTTTTTTTTTCGTTTCATCAGCACATGCGCTATTTGAAAAGAAGAGAGAAAAGGCTTTTTACAGCAAACTCGTTTCCGACTGTTGATTGAAGGGAATTTGCTGATTGCAGAAATATTCGTGCTGTTGCTTGAAAAATTGAAGGGTTGTTCTGATGAATGCCAGGTTTGTTTTATAAATGACTCTGCAGTTTTTAAGAAGCCAAACACTGATTGCTATATTCAAAATCGCAAAACGCGCATTGAGCAGACGTCTCATGGCTTGATTCTTCACACTTGGGAAGAAAAAATCCATACTTGATGTAATCATCATCCCACTTTCACCTTTTAAATTTTGAAGGAAATTTACTCTCGACGCTAACCTTCCTTTTTAAACCTGATTCTGCTGCGCAGCTAATGAAATTGGCTTCTCTCTGATTGATTTGATCGAAATATTTACATTAAATTTATTAAAACGAAGTGTTTTTGTCTGTTTGGATGCGAAAGAGTTATGCAACCTGGGCAGAGTTTCATTTTAGCTGGGTTTACACTTTCTATGTCATGCTCACCTCCTTGCGGAACTCGGCAAACCACGATAGATCCCGGTTACATTGCGACCCAACTCTTGCTCAACTGCGTTGATCATCCAGCAGACTGCAACCCTTTCAACATTGTAACCCTATCAAGTTCCCAATAATTCGGCCGTCAACTTTAAACCATGATAGAATATTATGAAACAGTTGAGGGTTGTCCGACGTGACAACCTGTTTAACAGTTTTTTTCGGTGTCCCAGCGCTTTGACTTTGATTTGCATGAAATCGTCTAATGTTTGCACCAATAAAATCAACTCTCTCTCTTTCTTTCGTACGTCTTTCTTAGACATTTTGCAGGTATCTGAGATATATCGCATATAAGGTGTTACAGTCAAAGCCGCATCACTCGCCCTCCATACGCCCCCAATTGGGGGCCCCACGCTGTCACAGGGGGCCCGAAAGTGTGTCTGCAAGTGGAACTAAAATAGTGAAATAACAAAATCAGGGTATTTTGTTGTGAAGTTTATTCGACCTCGGGATGTGCCATAACTTCTTCGGAGCTGGGGTGGGGGAGAACTTCGGCAAAAAAATTATTGTTACTATTACAACGCTGTGTACTTTTATAACCTCACTGTGTTGTTGCTTTTTTTCAGAAAACTGCAGTACACTTATCACAGCAAGTTAGTAACAGTGCTATAAAATCAAACGTTAAAAGTGGTGCGCAGAAAACAAAAGAAGCTACAGCTGGCAGAGATGCTGTTGTTAAAATGTCAAAGCTGACAATTTTTTCAACGTTATTGAGCTGAATAGTAGATCAAACAGCACTATCGACAGCAAGAAGGGTCATAATGATAATGGTCAAGACGTACTTGCTGATGGAGATCGCAATGGATGTGGTTGTGAACAAGTAGAAAGCAGTATTTTTCCGGAAGAGAGAACGTTCTGCAAAAATTTTTCCTCGAGAGATTGATTGATATCGTTGTGTTTCTGTCTGAAAGAAATTTGAGTTTCAGGGGATCTGAAGAGAATCTAGGTTCACGTCACAACGGAAACTTTTGAGGCCTCTTTGAACTTATGGCGGAAAAGGATTTTGTTTTTAAAAGAATTGCGTAACAGAATTACCTACAATCATCTCTGACAAAGGTTTGTTGGATACTTTCATTGAACGAGCCAAAGCAAATTAACTAAAATTTGATCTATTAGACTGTTGGGGACAATCTTATGAACAATGGTGGTGACATGCAGGGGAACGCTTTGGGGTCCATGCAAGAATATTAGAGATGAATCCCAAAGCTGTGTATGTGCCATGTGCAAATCACACTTTAAACTTGGTTGTGGATGACAGCGCCAAATCATCGACTTATGTCTTGACATTTTATAGAGTATTGAAAACATTGTATGTATTGTTTTCTTCATTTGTACAACGTTGGGACTTTCTGAAGAAATATATAGAGTTGTCTGTTAAGTCTCAATGAGAGACTTGCTGGGAAGCCGTATTAACAGCATCATTCCACTTTGTTATAATTTTAAAGATGCTTTGTTGACAATACATGAGCTGGACGCCTACAGTGACTTTTGTATTTTTTGTATTGCTGTTTGACCACGGTCCGCCAGTTGAGTAGTCCTGCGAAGATAAATGACAACGACAGCTAAATCATGAAGAAGAATAGCACTAATACAGCAACCCTTTTGAAATCTTTTTTAGATGTCACAAATATGGGGTTCCTGTAAGCATTTTGGGTGGGGGCAGAGTTGGGCTGCTACGGCACTGGTTGAAATCAATACCAAACTGGTCAAAAACAAATATCACAGATAGGCTACTCCTGTACTTCGATTGCTAGGGCTACTCTGATAGATGTTCAGGTGTCTGGTTGTCACTCGAGATTGAGGACGAAACTTTCGAAAGTACTGCGATTCTACTTTAGCAGATAACCTTCCCACAGGAGTACACGGCGGTCACACAATACTCAGCAGAGATTCCGTCACTCCAGTGCCGCTCCTCTGCAAAAATCACTAGATTCACAAAAAATTCACTAGATCTGAAAAAAATGACTAAATTTAAAATTTTTGTGTCGAAAATGGCAGTTTTGCGTGAAATCATTTAGTTATTTGCTTTATTGCCCAGAAACCGTTGCATCATTTGCAAGTTTGTTAAAATAGATCACGGTGAAGCCTGGAAAATCTCATACCAACAATCTTCAGGCTTTTCTCAAAATCTGAAAATGCTGTCACTCACGGAGTATCTTACAGTTACCAAACTTAACATGTTAATTATTTTTTCCACTGCAGTGTTCCTGCAAAGAAATGAAAATACCGTCATGGCCAATAATGCAGCAATAAACAGCACGGAAGTGAAAACGATAAGAATCTCAACTTAGAAACACAGCTTCGTTCTGTTGGTGCATATCTTCAAACAACGATTCACCAGAGATCAGAGGTGGAAGTAGACTCCGAATCCGCTTTTTCAGACTCCGAATCCGCTCCTGTTCCAAAATGTTTGAATCCGGGTCCAAAATTTTTTCAAATTTGAGAATCCGACTCCTGCTCAAACTCCGGCAACCATCGATCCAACCGAAATTCAGCAGTGACATTTATGAAGACCACACAGACTCCGGCTGCTGCCGAAAATGAAAAGTGACTCCGTATCCGGGTCCGATTTTTCACAAATTTTTGACTCCGGATCCGAAAAAACGCAGGATCCCGCCGGAGTCGCTTCCGGAACTCCGCATCCGTGGCCACCTCTGTAAGAGATGAGCATTAGACTGGACTTGGTAACAAAAACAAGACAGATGCATGTTACCAGAGGATTCAAAAAATTAGGAACAGAAATTTCATTCACCCCTCTTCTTTCATTCACCCTTGCAAATTTTGCATTCACCCGGTTAAGAAGCATTGGTTTAGACTACGCCGTTTACAGAAAGCCAACACACACAGACAGATACCTGAACTTTCGTTCAGGCCATCCTTCACAGCATAAACAAGCGGTTATTTTAGCATTACAATGTAGAGCAAAACGTTCGACATCCCATGAAACCAACTGCCAAGAACAGACGAAACGTATATTCAACAATCCGTCAATAACAATGGCTATCCGCCCACATTGACGACTTGTTCACAAAGCACGACCACCACGAAGAAAATGATAGAGAACCGATCTTCAGTGGCAATACCCAACTGTCGTTGCTTATCTGAAAAACTTCAAAGATGTTTAAAGAACCACAAAGTTAAGTCATTTTTAAAACCCATGCGAACGATTGGTGACAAGCTGCGAAATGGGTAAGACCTGACCCATCCTTTTGATCTCCAAGGCGCGGTATACTACGTACCATGTGCGGACTGTAAGCAGAAGTACTTAGGCGAAACAAAAAGGTCTTTCAACACACGCAAACAAGAATCCATCAGCTATATCAAAAAGTTTCCACTTGGAAACAGCGCGCTTGCTAAACACGCGCTGGAGTTGTGATTGTGACACCGCATGAACATTCTCAGATTATTGCATTTGAGAATGATTTTAGAAAACTACGATTTACCGATTCGTTTTTCATCAATTCCACACCCAACGTCATAAATGAAAAATCTTTAGATCATTTTTCACAAGTATACAAAGCAGTGTTTGGCAATACTTGATTGAATAGTGGAGTACATACTTTTACTTCGTTTTTAGTTCAGTTTGCAGTTTATTTTCATTGTTCGTATCCATTTCACTTCACACCATACTTTCCGCCATCTTCCTTGCTTTTCAATGTTCCCACTTAGATGCGCAACGGCGCAGAACCACCAGACCATTTGCGCGGTGAAATCTCAAGCTCGTGCACTTGCAACATTCTAAAACATTTAAAAAGCAGGAAAACAAGCAGCTATTTGAATTAAATGTATGCTTTGTTCGTATTTTGATAAAATTTTACACTTAAATTAATAATTCACAAAGTTTGTAATTCATTTAGAATTCCGCTAACTCATCCTTAAAGTATTCATGCTCAGTGTAAAATTTTCTTAGAGGGAATCGCTGCCACCAAAGCGTCATGCAGTCACGCGCGTTCGGTGAATTCTATTGCTCTCCTGTTCTCGTTGTCTTTTGCATTGATGAAAGCCCACTGTTAGTTGGCTGAAACGTCGGTGTCGTTTTCAAATATTTTGCAAGATTTAAGCAAATAATGTTATTAAGAACAACTAAATTTAACGTTTTATTTGCTTCCAGTTACGGCCGTTGCATTAGAGAACGTCTGCTTTGCTCATCCCTGACCGGCCGTGCTATGGACCTTCAATGTTATAGGTAGTCTTACATTCACATTTTAAAGGTTTGCAGCAAAGTTACAATTTACTTGATTAAGTCCTAAATGCATCGCTTTTACTCAAGCCTTTAGGTACTTCCCCCACTATGCGCAAAGCTTCGTCAAGCAAATTTTGGGTATTGGAAGTAATTCTTCGAAATTGTCATTCAGTCAGGATTATGTGAATGGTTCAAAAAAAGCTAAATAAATAAAAAAAACAATTTTCGAGACGTCCCAGTATACCCTGGTAAATGCTCTATACGCGACAGGTGTATCGCACTGACGCAGGATCAGCAGAACAAACCGTTAAACCCGGCATAGACCTTGTTTGAAAGTATTCAGAGGTTTGCTTTTGTCTTTGCAGCAATATTCGACCGAAGTGTAACCGGAAAAGAGCAAAAAGTTGCAACGCACACAAAATGAAGTTATGTAGCGCGACTTCAATTAATTTTGGTGTTTCATGATAAATATAGGCTCTGCTCTTCGCAGATGCTAAACGTACGTCAACCGCGCTATACTTGCAGCAAAATGCTGCTGCATGTATTCTGACGAACGTCGAGCAGTATGTCGCAAGAGTTTCCTGCAAATCAGTCAAATCGTAAAACTTTGGAAATTTTGCAAGGTTAGTTCTCCTTAAAATAGACAGTGTTTATGAAAAGCACTGCCATGAAAACACAACTGCTTTTGCTAAGTCTCGGCCACATCGCTACAGTATACGATGATCAGACATAACACCAGATCATTTAGAAAATTCCAGAAAAAACACTTAATATTTTGTTTTGCGTGCTTGTTTTCCTGTTGCGGCTCTCACCTGTCCAGTGGATGCAGTGGGGAGCTGGATTATAATCCTTTTCATATACAAATATTTGGTTTTATTGCGTCAGTGACGTTCGGTGATTTTTCACCTTTTATGCACAGTACAAAAGATCCGAGAATGCCGCCTTTGTAGACGAAATATACTGTGCAGACTTAACTCAGAATAATATCTGTAGTGACTGAGTCTTTGCAGCGAAAAGATTGCTTTTATCAGATAGGAGGAAAACAATGGTGTGTTAAGTTGATGTTTCAATCAACTGGCTCCGGTCTTTTCTGCCGCTCAGCGGGGAGCGAACGTAAGTGGTGGGAAAAAAACGCTGCGTATCATAAATCGTTTCACGAAAAATGTGCGTGTTTGTCAATGACGCATTTTTGTTTCCCATTGTAGAAGAATTGGTGAACACAAAGGAATGCGAACCGCCAACAAATAGCCCTATCCGAAAGCCATTTCAACATAACGCATTATTTCCAGGCCCAACGTGGTACTTTGTGTTACTGTAAACCAACTGCGAATTCAGCTTCGACGCCGCGTCGCGCAAACCACCAAACCAACAATTCACGGTGATGTCGGTCGCAAACAGGACCGCGAGGCGGAGCAACAACGTGAATCTGATGTCACGTGCCTGAGCTACAAGCACTGCGATTTGCAAAGAACAACGCTGCACTGAGCCGTTTGCAAAATAACATCATCTTAGGTAAAAGGATTGCATCAACCGGATATTTTTGCGATGGCTGAAAGTGATGCAGCGAAATATCCTAAAGTGCCATCAGCAGCCCATATGCAGAATACCTTACAATTTCTTTTTGGCGACTGATCGAAAATTTGTCGTCTGTTAGTTTTTGAGTTTACAATCGTTAATTTGTTTTGACCCCCAAAAGGACCCAATTTTTTTGACGTTTTCGGAAAATTCCTCAGATTTTATTACAGTTATTACAAAGAACAAACGTGCGAAAAAACTTCACTTGTTTCTTTTGTTCTGGACTCTGCCAGGACAGCAACGAAAAAGTCGCACCTAACAATTTGTGGTTTTTGTCAGAAACGTTTGCGTTTCTGGCATAGTCAACTATGTTTTTAATTTCGTTTAGTGAAATATTTGCGTGAGAGCGTTTTTCTTTTACATGCATATGTCATGCCACCATTTCTCACTCTTTCATCTTTAAAAAAAAATCTCTATAAGTGATCGATGCAAAGTCATGAACAGTGTTTGAATTTGGGTGAAATAACCGTCGATAAGCATGCAAATACTTTGAGGTTTAAAAAAATTTGATATCATCCTCATTGCCTTCCAAAAATTTCAGAAATGAAGACATTTTGCCGATGTAAGGTCTAAATAGTGCAATTCCATGTTGCGTCAACGCTCATCAGTACAATGGCAGGAAGACTTAATTAAGACTGTTCGCAAATTATTTACAACTGTATCCTCGGGAGTATTCAGTCTGAAAGAAATCCAGATTTGTTTGAATCAAATGAAGGAATGAAAAGAATTTCTCTCATATCACTGCTCGCCTGCCGAGATATGACGTCGGTAATCGCGAAGAGGCCGACAGAAGTTCTTTTGCACGCAGGGGTTTTAAAGGCAATTCTGTCTAAAGGACTAATGCCATGCTTTCACCACAATTTTCCAAAGCAAAATTTGATGTCGTTCTGTTCGCCATTGCTGTTGGCAAACCGCAAATAGAACGTTTCGACATCGGTGTCGGTCGTTTTGTCAGCGTTTACAGCCAAGAGCAAAGCACAGAACAGATCAATGCCTACGTCAACGTGAGCTTTTCTAAGCGTCACCGGCGAAATGAACAAAAGACGGATCTAGCATTGAAAAGAGGCAACATCAGCAGTTTGCTATTTCAGGATAAACTACTTTGCAAAATGTTTTGTATCGCTTTAGTGACGTTGAGGAAATGATTGATTTGCGGCTATCAAAACCGTAAGCAGCTTTACCGAAACGTATGTTTTGACCTCAGGAATCCGTCTCTCTGCTCATAATCGACAAAAGACGTTTTGCTTCTGGGTGTTCCGAACTAAGTTATTGAACGTTGATAAGCCATCTTCATGGCTTTCTCACAAACACTGTCACCTGCGTCCAGGTTTGTAGAACTGCTGTAGAGTAATAGCCCTTTGTAAGCACCCAGTGTAACGACAATTTTGCAGCACGCGCTTTGCTTGAGCTCCTGCACCAACGAAACGATTTTACACTTATAAGCACTTGATGTTAACCTGCGCCATTGCTGCTCCAGAGCAACATTTCCGGCTGTACTGGGTTTTTCGCATATTCATTTTCTAAAACCGCTCGCTTGCATTGCAGGCTGACAGTTCACAAACGGCCTAACTTGATCAGAGGATGAAATAATGCAGGCGAGCACGGCGTACTTTTCCTCACCACGCCCGGATACGCTCGCCGGTTACCATCACGCATTGGAAATATCACAGCGTTTTTTTTATGGAAATTGGGTGTTTGTTTCATGGAGTTGTTTCCTGTAAACGTTCCTGATTCTTGAAACTGTTTGCTGATCCTGCTGTTTTAACTAGAACCGGTTTGTTCACGTCATCAAACTTCGTTGGCCTTCTGCAAGCATTTGTAGCAAACGTTGAAAATAGCTAGGAGTGTTAATAAGGTACAGCCTTATTCTAGATAAAGACTTTTCGTTACTGAACCCTGCATATACGTTTCCCGTAGTTTGGCGTGCACGAAGAATTTAAGTTTCGGTTGACGTATCCGGATTAGGTTTCCCGTGCTGATCAGTGCAGAGAAACATTGGCGCTGCAGGAAAAGAAGCCTGGCTTTCGAAGCACGCTCAATACATTTGTTTGTCAACAAAAGATGTATTTTTTCGGCGAGTCGCACCCTGTGCCTTAGCGTGACATGGCCAAGGGGTAAATTACCAGTTGGATAAAATCGTTTGTGACGCAGCACGAGAATCTCGCCTGCGAACAATGAACTTGCGTGTGATCTGTGTATGGGACATTTTCGCGCTGAATGGACCCTTCGTGTCGGCGTGTGTGTGCACACCTGTCGGCATCCCCGGCCCCGTAAGCTGCATCCCGAATAGCCTACAGAAAAACATTTTCCTAAAAATCGACACTTCGCCTCTTGATACTTTTCGTTTCACCGTGGGAATGTCTTGGAGCGCTGCGGACCATTCGGCGAAAAGCCGTATGGGTCGGAGCGCGTAAGGGCGCAGCAGATTTGCGCCGAGGGCGTTTCCCCTGCGGCTGCGAGCGCTTTGTTGAAGCATCTGGGTTAGAATTTCAAATTCCTTCCGCTTCGTTGCTATTTCGCTTTGAGTGACACGCGGCCCAGCACAGTTAACGCGCATGTCAATACAACTGACCATTGGCGCCAGCAGAAGTATTTCCAGGGAGACGCGAGAACTTCTAGAGGAGGCAAAAGCGTTTCCCAGATAATATAAATTTAATAAATTTACATTTCGAGTTCTGTTTTGTAGATCGTTGTACTATCTTAATTGAAAATCTTTTTTTTATAGTTTGCATAAAAACTGCTAAGATATGACATATAGTACAGGTCTTGATAACTACATTTTTACTTTTCATGACATAACATTTCCTACAAGGTTAAAAATGCAGCAAATAATTTTAATCTCTTTTAAAGCCTCTTTTAAAGCAATTTTAAAGCCGTGCCCATCCAGTTCGGTACCCTTTAGCACGACCTGCCTGAAAAGGTACATAAAGCCACATATCGTCAATAACAGCCTACCCGACAACACGAAAGTGGTTCTCGCCATTTGACAAAAGCATTGTCGTCATGAGACAGCATCCCGCGGCACCTGCTGCAAATCAGAGTTTACGAGTTGTTTGATTGTTCCGGAGGCGAACAAAGGATCGATCTCCGAACATCCCGGCCTCTGCGGTAACGTGAACTTGACTCCTCACCAAAGCCAAGACAATCAAAAACTATCTCTTGCTGAGACCACATGTGTGTGCTTACCAGTCTTGCATTTTGTGCTTGAATTGGCTGCATGGGAAGAAATTGATCAATATGCCGTGCTTTGGGCTGTTGCGTTTTCCAGGAAAGGCATCAGACCACAATGGTATCAACATTAGTTTCACTTCTCTTTTTAAAAGTTAAATATTGCTAATAAATCAACAATTTGCCAAAAATAACAATTAAAAAGACTTACTACTGATGTCATGATCAAGAAAGGCAAGAACAAGAATACAATGCACCAAACGTTTACAGGTGATTTGAGGTATTTCCTTGTCCTCCAAATATTTGCCAAAAAGCTAACGAAATTTTTAAGATGTCTTATGGTTCTGTCTTGCTGCGCTTCAAAAGAGAGTACAAAAATTCAATACCGGTAACACCTTTGGAAAATCTTTTTTAATAGTTGCCATGCATCACTGCTTTTTCACGCCGCTGAGAGAGACTGAAAGAAGTGTATTCAGCTCGCTTGACTATGACAAAACAATAATGACAAGACAATAAGCCAACACGATCCAAATCGCGTAAAAAGTATAAGGAAACTGCGGTATTAGACCTAGAAATATAGAACATAGTCGAATGTTAAATCTGAGGTCTGACGTCTATCGGAAACGCTGTAATACGACGTATCTAAGACGTTTTAAGAGGTTGTAAAATTGCGAAACACACTTTTGTAATGGTTGTCTATGAAAAGCTGCCATTTTGTTTTTCCTCCGTGTCTTTTTGCGAATATTGCAAAAAATAGTGTCGTAAAAGTGGAAAAGAAAAAGGAGCGAAGACGTTTATGTCAACAGCACGAAGTCATTAATAGATGACCCTTAACTGAACGAATTAAAGACCAGGGCTTAACTTCTTTCCCAGCAGAATTTCTCACCCACCGCAAATACCTCGCCCAAGACAGCCAGGCCTGTTTTTCTGACCCCGCTAACCCCTGAGCCTGGGAATAGGCAGCATCTTTTTCCGGTCGCACGTGGCCTGCCCCCGCTGGTTGGGCGTTCTTGGAAAGGCGTCTTTGCGCCGTTCGCTACTTAGCGCTTCAAATTTCACTTTTACCGCCGCTCGCTGAAGCACATGGTGGGACTAACCACTCAACCTGCACTCGAAGCCCGTCGTGACGTGGCGGTTACCACTGTTAGACACGGCGCCTCATGTTACGACTAACGTCTTAACACCAGCAGCCGTGCAGTTTTCCTCAGCAATTCGACCATTTCAAGCAGCCGGCAATTCTTTCGAAAAGGACTCATGGGAAGCGTTAGAAATTTTCTGTGACTCGGGCGATAAAAAATGACCGGCAGAAATAAGAAAGAAGGCGCAGCAAAAGTTGATTCACTGAGTTTTTTGGTCATTTCAGCGCTGCTATTTTGAGAATGACGAATTTTCCAACTGATGTCACGAAAAGTGCTACAGCTGCAGCCGCTTGTTAAACTTGCTGAATCATAAGCGACGACCACTGCCATACCGTTCCCAGACGTCTCAGTTAGAAGCATACACTTTTGACTCATGCTATTTCAAACATCCTAATGGTTTGGCGCGAGCCAGCCAGTTGGCAATTGTTTAACAAGATTAAAAACAACTCAACAAGGTTGAATCCATTTACACCGAAGCACTCAGAACCGATGGAGATGTACGGAATTCCGGTAATGGCTCTCCTTGAACACAAAAACGCTATACTGGTAAGCATTAGTGCAGTTCAGACCAAGGTTTTTGGTCCTTGTATTGCTTGGCATAATCAGTGTTGGTCTTTTCAGGAGGCAAACGCCGAAAATTGTTTGAGTAACAAACATCACTGCAACAAGCATGCTTATTTTCTAATTGAAAGCCTTTGCCAAAGCGAAAATGCTCAATTCAATTTGCAACAGTCACCAAGCGCGCTTAAATTTGGTGCGCCGTTTGTTACCAGCACAATTCTTTGCCGATTCGGATCTAATGATCTCTTGCTACGATACTGAGAACCGTCAGTTTAATCAAAGCCGCAGCCAGGTATTCTGAAAAGCAAATCAAACAGGGAACACACCGAGGTATGAGCAGTCACTCCGCATCGCAAAGCGTGGAAAAACGTATATAGTTATATCTCGGCCCGAAACATGGGCATGAAATCCAGATAATAATGCAAAGGTATTTTGCGTTAACATCAGTTTGTTTGATGAAGCCGGTAAGTTTTTGATAAAACCTTTAATGTTTGGTGGATATACCCAAACACATAGGAGCTTGCAGGTTTTGCTACGTATGGTTTGCAAGTCAAAGCGTTTTGTTTGTTCATTTTAGGTGGGATTTCGTGGAGACAAACTCGTTTCATAGCCATTCTTTCAAAGGCACGCCTCTGTTCACCTAAACTTATCAAAGAATAGTTTGGCAGGTGCACGCGCCGTGGGTTACACTTATCTGATCAAGTACATTGTTGCTCCATTTCAAAAAGTCTCTCAATGTCTGATGCCCGCAAAGGAAAAGTGAGTGCTTGTACATGGGAGGATAAACAGATCGTTATCTTTGAGTGAGTTATCAAACAAATGCACGCTCCGTCGAAAGAACGAATCAACTTTCAGTGTATCGCAGTTGAACTTTGCACACGACAGGCATCAGTCATCATTTTTTTACCACACAAGGTCCCGATGTGGTGTCATTTCCACGCTACCACTCCTGTTGTTCTTTAGTTGAGCGATATCAGGTGCAACAGTTGGTGCCGCGGCTGCTTGCTGTTTCCCTGAAGCCAACCACAAGCTGGGTACAGCCAGGGACTAGCCCCTCAAGCTGTTGCAACTGATAAAAGCTTTGAATCTTGTACAGTGCTTTGAGGAAATTGTTTACCGTTCTGTGATTGTAGGATTGGATCCCATCAAATTGTATTAAACGTTGCTCAGTTTTAAATGTTGTGTCTATCATTTTCTATAAGCCTCAGCTGTCACGTGACCATCGTTCGCGTGTCATGAGTCTTTAGCAAAACAGTAACCGGGAGAAACGCTCCTCCGGCAGAAAATAGCTGGAAACTGTCAGGTTTAAGCTCCACCTCATAAACACAAAAGTTCTTATTCTTCGGGGTCTTTCTTTCTGCCGTCTGGCCACGCTGTTGCACACGATCATCAGATGTGCGCTTGCGGCGAGCTAAAGAGCGTTCAGTCAATGCGAAATAATAACCGTAACAATCGTGACAATAAAGCGCGGTTTGCAAGAGCAAAGGCCTTTGATGATGTTGCTAGCTGGCAGCTACGACCAGTCGCGAAAAGATCCGTCAGTCATCGACGGATTATCGCGACACTGAGTTTCCAGTATTGCCGTTCTGCCTCGCCCTTCGTCTTGCGTGTGCCTGGTCTTATTAAAATCAATCTATTTGCGCCCCAAGTCCTTAGCAGAAAATTTAAGACGCTGTACAGTAGCCACCTGTGCTGGCATATCCGGTTGCGGGAAGATAGAAGACAGCGAGTCCCCGCCGACTTGAAAAAGATGGAGGGGAATCGATTTCCTGTTTAGTCCCCGCTAATGATCTGCAAACCTTTGCTTTTTTACAATACGTTTAGCAAGATACAACGAACTACTTATGGCGTGTTTCCAGGACTGACCATTCTAAGAAACTCTCTTTAATTCAATAGTCAAACACAAAAGAAGTATCCCATTGGTGGAATTTTTTGCTTTGCTGAAAACATCTGTATTTTGCTATTTCATTCTGCGAGACAGCTTTCTAACATGCTCTGTGCACCCTTTGTGGGTGAAATGCTTCAAAATATTGTATTTCTTCAAAAGTCGCCAGCGTTTAGTTAGGATGTGCTTGAACACAGAATTAGACACAAAAAATGTTCAGCGTGCGTACGTATTTGATGCTGGTCTTGATGATGGACAGTATTGCGTACAGTGATGCCTTAAACATCATAACCTTGTTAGTTTGGTTGAATTTTAGCAGAGAGTAAACCCGTTTGCTTTGCCGTGTAGTTAAGGGGTTACGTACGTGTAATACGTAAGAGGTTAGTTGATATTTCACCAAACCTGGACTTCAAAACAAAACAATCACTTGGAAGGAATTCAATCCAAACTTTGAGAAACTACAAGGCAAGAATGTGATTACAAACGGCGCTGTCGCGTAGCATAATAGGAACATTGCTTTTGGGATGATTTTGCAGCGTTGTATCAAACTTCGACAGATCTATAGTTGCAATTGCAGTTTTTCGAGAAGTTGAGCAATGCGCCTGATAGCGGGTACGTTTGGTGTTCATATGAAACCATGTTCCTGTTATCCTACGCGACGTTTTTATTTGCAAATAGCTTTTCAATTTCGATGTACCTCCCGCCAGTAGTTGTCTTGGCAATTTTGGGGTATCTGTGAAATACCAAAAAAGATCATCACTTTCAAACAATGCGGTTCGGTGATGTATTAAAACTGGTATATAAGCGGTTTTGCCAGTAACGTCTGATGCTCAATTTCACAACAACGTATGTGCTTTCTTTTGTAACACGTTATTCTTTTCATACACACACCGAAATCCATTCCGCACATAACACAATTGCACACAACCAATTGTGCAAAAGCAAAACGTAACACCCACAAGCAAAACATAACACCCTACCAATCCCTAACTTAAAAGAACAAAAAATATTTTGTAGCATTTCCAGCTTCATTTTTTGCATTGCAAACAGGCTACAAATCCATTCCTGGGGTCTCCCTCAAAGTGCGTAAATTGAAAATGGACTGCTCTCTATCGGCACACCTTTGCACACCTTTGCACACCTTTGCACACCCTGCACACTCACAACGACCACAACTGCCTCCTGCAAGGCAGGGGTCCACTTCGCCCATACGCATCAGTTGATAAAATTCCGGAAAGTATTTTGTACCAGTGTTTATCAACAAATTATTATTTTTCCGTTTAGGCAAAAAAATATTCATATTCGAGCATCTATCAGGTCTACACTTTGGCTTATGAAAGAATTCTTCAAAAATATTTAATCTCCGGTGAATAAATCCACCCCCCTCTTCATACATCCATTTCAATTCTCGAAAACTAATTGCTTTCTAGTGCCGAGAAACCATGACCTACTCTGAACAATTTCCATCAAATCTGCCTGTTATCGAACGTGTAAATCCCATTCTGCCTTACTTTACCAACGTTCTACTTTTCTCCAGTCGAGTAACCCTGGACCAGATCTCCTAATCCCCCGCTTTTAAGTCGGAAGTTGCTTGTTACAGTGTCAGCTAAAGAGTTAAAGTGCGCTATATCGCTAAACCACCTTGCAATTACACTGCTGGCCGTACATTAAATAGTTATGTAAACTCTTAAAAGCGGCTTGGACCTGCGTGAATCTGTTATGCGGAGTGTGATGTATTACTAGCATGTAGCTATGAACTTGCTAAACACTGTTGTCCTGTAGATGTCGTAGCATGGAGTGTTATTTTTAGCCAATGGTGCAGTGTGAAACAGGAAGGGGATCACGTGTAAAAAAATGATTGGGGATGCAAAGAAGCTGTGACTTGCTACATTCAACCTGACTACGATTTTTCAGATGAAGATTTCACGGAAAATAATGCGAAACGCGCCGATACTTAGATGCTATAACATGAAGAAAAAGAAATGTGAACGCCGCTCCCGCTTGAAAATAATTGGGAAGATCGACGTTCCCCCGACTAGACCACTATTATTAGAATATTATTATCACAGCATAACTTGTTTCGATGTTTAGTTTAAATTTGAAAAGTACAGTTAATGAAACAGCAAGGCATTTTGCAGTACTTCGAAATAAGACAAAGACAATAACAATTCAATAAGTGATATTGTTCCAAGCCAACACAAAGTGAGCTTTACAAACCGAATTTCGCAGAATTAAAACCTTTCGTATTCCCTCAGAGAAAGATGCCGATTTATTCAGCATTAACCTCTGTAGAAAAGATTGTCTGTGTATGAAGCGGCAGCTAACTTCCCACTAGTTTTGAATTCAATGAAATAAATTTTTATGTGCATTGGCGTTTCGATTTTTATAATTTCACGTAAACTGTAACATTGTTGTTGAATTCTTATAAATAACCTCAGTAAACAAGATGTTTTTGTAAAAATTAGGTCATTATTGCATTTTTAAGATATTAAAGCATCTCTTCATTTTTAATAGTGAACAAGCGTAACATTGTTGGGAAACACAGTTTTACACAGTATTGATTTTAAGATAATATTGTCTGACGCTCGTTTCCTTCAAAACTTAGAGACAGAACTTCCTTGTGACTGTTTTGCATACTCTCTGTTCAATCCATTCACTTGACGATGTTTATCATCGTCATGTTTAGAGGAAGCTTGGTACCCATAAAAAGAACTGGCGTTGCGTTTACGTCGATGCAGATTGAGCTGTTAGGTTAATCGGTCAAACACGTCAGGCTGACTGTAGGTTTAATTAGGGAGAAAACCTGTAGGAATTGGGTTTCGTCATAAGCTGGAATTCGCTGTTGCAACACTCGAAAGCAACCACTTTCTTGTCTACGTAACAGTCGGGCGCGCTGATTCAACCGGGTCGCAAAAGAGGATGCTATCGGTGCGATCCCTTGACGAACGTTGGATCTCGCTCAGCTCCAATCACTCTTCGCTGTGAAATCAGACACCTTAGCGATTCGAGGCGCTCTGCGTCACTGACAATCGAAATTTTCCGGAAAACGCGTCTTGCTAAAAGTTTCTTTGATCCAGACAAGCTTTTAACACGTTACAGTGCAGGCATCGGCGTACTTGGTTTCTAAGTGCTGAGGGCGAATTTTTTCCCGAGTTCGTTGTCGTTTCTTCACACTGGCCGTGAATGAACTGCAACGACAGCTGTGTGCCCCAAGACACCGCATTACGCTGCATTTGCTTCCCAAGAAACGCGCGGTGCCGTTTTTATTTGACGCTGACGGTAGTAGAAGTAGTATCGTTTTTGTGACGAAATAATGGCTCACACAAGTCAACAGATCATACAACGTTGCGTGGAAGAAAACGGATCTGTCAAACCAGGGGTCCCAATCTTTCTCAGATCATGTACCCTTTCAGCATTTTGACATATGAGCATGCACCTCTAAATTTTCTTATGACAAAAAGGTTGAGCAAAATAACAAAATACACTGAATTTTTAACAGAAGTTTTACAGTTTTAGAATTATTAAGGTAGACTCCGTTTTTATGTCTCAAACTTAATTTGTTGTGGATGCACAATAAATGCACTCCTTGCGATAGGCAAATGTACCCCTAGGGGAGAATGTATCCCAGGTTTGGAATCCCAGTGTTAAACGAAGAGTTACACAAGAGCTACTACTGACGGTGAACAACTTTCGTCACCATCAACCCTTTTTTGGGCAAGACAGGTTTCTGCAAAAAACGTACAGCCAGGACTCCCTGATAAAACGTGAAGTGATGCCAAGAACAACTCGTGAAACCCTAACGACCAAGTGCATGTCAAATACAACACAAACATTTGTCATCTTTCGTGCTATCCGGTGCCGAGCCTCGGAGGAGCGTTAACAGTTCGCAAATCGAGGGTTGCTTGATTGTGGCACAGGCACCTGGTTTTTAAACTGTGCGCAACGAAGGCGTTTTTAGTGGACCACAGAGCTATTTTGAACAGACTCTGTACCGTGCGTCCTTCTGTTATAAACTTTTCCATAGTTGCGTTTTGTACGGAGTCGTAGAGTCCAATAAAATACATAATACACATATATCAGTTGTCTATTTGTTACAGACTTTATCAATGATAAAATCGATTTCAACCTAGAATCTATTTTATCACGTCCAATGCCTAGATATATGCAAATATTTAGCACTAAAGCCCAAACGAAAAGCAAATTGACGGAGCAAAATCAAACCCCTTGAATTTAATCACGACGTTGTTTGTGTTCCGTCGTCAAGACAGTTAAGGATTCCGAATCTTGTTTTTTGTGTCCAGGAACATCAAATCTCAGGGAAATATAACTCGACCTGGAAGTTTACCTTACGTTTACAATATCCTTTCAAAAACTTAAGGAAGTATCAGCATTGCGAATCTCGACTGCCGGTGTGACTTGCAAGCGAGTGACCTTTCCTATCCGGAATGAGAGTAAAATAGCTTGAAGCTGAGGCATTGCGCTCGACAGGTTGAGGTGCTTGATTTTTATTATTTCAGCAGTGCTTGGAACTGGTGTTGATAAATATAAAGTCAGGCACGATTCTAATTCAGTGCAGCTATTTCGAAAAGTGTCAGTAGACGAAGTCTTCTGCTATGCCAGAGGTTGCCAACCTTGGGTACATGTACTCCTAGAGGTAAATTTGCCTATCTTAAGGGGTACATTTAAGGTTAGTAAAAGAAGGGAAAAATATATTCGTATATTACTTATTTCCAAATATTTATACATATATCAGTGAATTTTATTTTCAGAAATCGTTTTATGCTTATCATTAGATACATCTATGATTAGTCATGATAAAATATTTTGTCATATGAAATATTAGGGGTACATGCTCATCTCTCGAAATGAGCTGAAGCGGTACATGGTAACATAAAGGTTGGGAATCCCTGTGCTATACAGTAGTTACTGTCGCAGTGCGTTTTAGGATTCCACTGATATAAGTGTATCGTCTGTGTTGCATGTCACTCTGCATATGTGTGGTTGTCTCTTTACCTAATACGCTGTTGGTTATGAATGACCGGGAATGTAGTTGGAAAACCTCAAAAAGGTTGCTTTAAATAACGACTATACTGCCAATAACATTTGAACTGACAGTAGGTGAATGAGTAATATAAGTACGTACAAAATTTATGTGAAGTGGATTGCCATTACTTTTTCGTGGTAATTCTTCGTTTCAATAAAGACTTTAGAATGGCCCGAGGTTTTTCACCCTGAAGCTGTAAGGAAGACATGTGGCGTATCTCAAGACAACATTCCTGGCTATGACCGATCAGTGATTAGTGGTTGTGTCCTGCTGCAAGAGTTCCATACTGCCGTTACATTAGCTCGAATGGGTATTGGAGGCGCTTCCATTTCGTGGTTATTCTTAACAATTTTGCCAGTTCGTTTCACTGCATGCAGGACCGAATTTAGGGGAGGGCAAAGTGGGCGCCTGCCCAGGGCTCTCGACAAACTTGTGACCTCCACAGTCATGAACGTGCGGCCCCTGGTTAAGGCTGGTTTCACATATTTAATGTCAATAATCATAAAAATACTTAATAACAACAGTATTATGATTACGTATTTACAGCTAACTGATAATAGTATTTTCTTGACCTTGAATAATATTTCATTGAGGTACTGAGGGCCTACACAAAAAGGCTTCCCTGAGGCCTCCATATGTCTAAATCCGGCCCTGACTTCATGGTCTCGAGACGGGCCTAAGTCTGGAACAACATCGCGGCCCAAAGCTTTCGTGCCCACGAGTTTTTCACTGGCGGGTTGAGTCAAATACGCTAATGTTATGTTAAAAAGTCTTTATCAAAAGACCACTGACGCAACCACAAGTCGTCGAACTACCTGAGTTCTTTTCTTTCCGAAACTGATTTTCTGCTATCAAAATTATTTGCCTTTGTGTTCTGGTATTGCGTCGCCACATAAGGCGCAACTTGGGTATTCACTGGGGTGATCACCTGATGCGCATTTTTGCCTTAAACAAACTGACAACACCGATCGCTCACAACCATAAATTGCCACAGTGAAGTAGTGCGCAATAAATAGTTTTAATCGCGAACCATAAGAAGATAAATTACTGCGGCGGTGCAAACATAAATAAAAAGAAAAATCAGCGAGTTGTGCACAAATGACAGAAAAGCGAACGTAACCACAAGCAGAATAGAAAACCGGACAAGGTTACAAATAAGGCTTTAAAAAAATAGAGAAAACTAGTGCAACAAGGTTTGCAAGAACGTCTGTCAGGCTGCCGGATGCGTTTTCCAGGTAATGAGCAGCAAATATGAGATTGAATAAAAAGCAAATTAACAAACGCCTCACACAAGAGCGAGTTCGAGGGCCTCCTCCTCGCTCATTTTCGCCAGTCCTGGTCGCGTTACATGGCAAAAGCAGTTTAATCGAAGCCGACGACAAAGCACTTCAGTGTTGTTTATTTTACAGTAGTTGAAGAGGATAAGAGCCGTGCATGTTTGGCACGCCAAATCTGCGTTTTGGGATGTACAGCTCTTTTGTGTGCGCCACTGGAAGAAACGCACCGCAATGCCAGGTCACTGCTGAGGGATAAATGTTGCTGGCACGTGGTGGTGCGGATGTGGGAACGATAACAAAATTACAATGTCAACGAATAAATAAGAAACAACGAAAAACAAAAGCATGTACTACAGTGAAAAACCGGCGCTAGAAAACTCGCACGGTCATTGCTTCTAGTGCAGAAACGCGCCAATGAAGACGGCATTTCGACAAGTGCTGGTACCAGCGTCGCTTCTGCGGCTGGATGACAAAAAATTACTGTTCAACACATCTCTTTACGTAAACCTTCCGACTGCGAGCACATCTGAGCTTTACGCATTTTCATCTGTTCGCGGAGAAAAACGTTTTAGCACCTGCAGAAAATCCTGCAATAGTGAATAACAGATGTAAAAAATGAACTTGAAGTACAGCAGGTTTAGCGTTTTCCTTGCGATCTCGTGCAAACAAGGCAAAAATTAAAGCAATGAACTGAGAAGCAGTTTTGCAAAAGTAACCGGCGCAACTTTTTGAGAAGAGAAAAGTGTATGGGAGGACCGGCGAATCTGTTCAGAACTTGATAAATTTTATTGGTTTCAGAATTGAAAAATATCTTTTGGCTCACACGGAATCATAAAACAATTTTTTTTCAAATGCTTGCAAACTCATAAAGTTTTTGTGGAAATTACAAACTCAAAACTTGCGGAACGATGGCAGTTGCTTTTTTACATTTTTAACTAATTGCGTGGTGTTACGTGGCAATACCTTTATGCTACGCGCACCAATGTCGTCCAGCCCGTTCACATGTTCACCCTCCGCATTCCATTTTGTTGAGCCGTTTCGCAAGGAAAAAAGGGTTAATGCTTGTCGCAAAGCGGCACTCAAGTCACTGATAACTTGCTAATTTTCGCTCCTGCAAAAACGCACTGACCCTATTGATCAACAACCATTCTTCTGATGTTCTCAGTCCAATCTGAACTAATAGGTGCGCGGCTCAACAACCGCTGGCTCCAGGAACTCTCGACCCGAATGGCGCCTCCATTGGCGGGCGTGCCGTCGGCATACCGTCTTTTGCGGACCCACAAAAAACCTGCTAGTTGAACCCCACCTCCACTCCATCGGAAGATATACGCCGATGAGTCATGCCTTATAAGACTCGCCTCTGCGATCTCTCAGTCGTTGGTCTAAGTGGCCAATTGACTCCACGAATAGGAGACTCGGGGCCGGCAGGCTTCACGAAGCTTTCACACGATCGGCCGATGTTGACTTTCGCCTTTTGTGGCGCGTATTGCTTTTAGGTTCGCTTTGCGTTCCGGTTTCGTAACTGTCCGACACTTGCACGTTCCCGGTGCTGGACGCCTGGGTCGGCGCGCCGACGCTAGTCGACGTCGTCATATTCGCGATGTCGATCGCGACCGTCTTTCCTCTTTTCGCGAACGCGACGCGCTTGCTGCGATTGTAGGTTTCGCTGTGACTGCGCGGGAGGAAGTGGGTCTCTTGCATGTTGGGGTTGCTTTTCTTCAGACGCTTCACCCGGCCTCGCTTGTTCAGGTTGAGGTAACAACCGCTGCAAGATAGCGATTCGTAGGTGTTCTGGTTGTTGGGGAGGATTCTTTCCTGGAACCGGCATTTCTTTACGTTGTATTTCGCCTGAAACAAAATTTCACGTGAGGAAACAAAGAAAAAATCGTTACAAACAGTCGGAAACAACATCTAGTCTCTAGTGCATTTACAAGCCAGACGAACACGAACGACATCTTAACAACGATCCTACGAATGAATAATAATGAAATACTCGCTATCGTGCACTGAGTTGACTGGGCTTGTCGGCAAAAGAGGACCCATCATTAGCTCTTAATTTGCTCAGAATTTTACCCGCAGCAGAATTTATTCTTGTGGGCATCGATCAGTGACCAGAAGTGTTTGGCGACTTCCATTAAATGCAGAGAAGTTTGCTATTGGCCGAGCGCTGCACCTTCGCGCGTAAGACGTGTGCACGATTCCTCGGATTGCAGGAAGCGGCGTCAAGTTACCCCCCTAGCACCTTCGGGCGACTCTAAATAGTTGTCTTTGAAGTAGCCACGTTCCAGGTACGCTTTGCGCACAATGCAAAACTCGAATTCGTGTGACGCCTGCGTCCGGCAGCCGCAAGTGCCTGACCGCGCTGCGTCAAATGTGTCTGATTTAATTATTATTTACCCTGCCGGGTTCGCTTGGTACGAGCGAAATAATTTGCCAAAAACAGCGAAGTGCATGACCTTATGCGAATTAAACAGGTTTTGTTAACAAAACAAAAGTCTAATTTCACGGTGTGCAAACGGTCGGTCAGACGGATAGCAGCGCGTCGCTGTGCCGCCGATGAGAGCAAGTTGCGACAGAGACAAGTGTCGCGTTTCAAGGTTGTTGTTTTTTGCATTTACCAAAGCGCTAAAGATTGCGAGAAATATTCTCGCGGCATTCTTGAAAATTATATCTGTTCGTGTGTGACTGGCGTTACGAGTGGAAGTTAGTGTTTCGCTTTTAGGCTGGTTGCGCAAGAATAGGGTTTGCTCGTCGAACGAGGCGCCATCGCGGCAACGTAACACTTTAAAACCGGCCGCTCCTCAATGTTACAACGATAAGGTCCTCACTGATTTTCGTCAAGCCCTGTGTGTATCAAATGGAGTTGCCCGCAGCCAACCATTTCCGTATGAAAAAAAGATCGGATATGAAGAGATACGAACCAAACCACGTTGTGGATTTAAAGCTTGAAAATGCTAAACTTACATAAATCGTTCGATATTAATTTCCTTCAAACAAAGATTAATATAATTTTTGTTGTTTCCCTTTCTCTATCTTTCTCTGTCATGGGCCCAGGCATATTCTGCTGATCGGTCTTAAACTGCAGCTTTCAAACTAACCTTCAAAAAATGAGCCGCTTTTTCAACTGTTCTTTGCGATCTTTCACTGAACTGTTTCGATAAAGCTTTCCTTGTGACGTCACGAAATATTTCAGCTTGCCGTGAAAAACAACAACGCGCCACATTCGCAATGGAGGTCTTTTAAGCAGCTGGCTGTCGCTAGCAGTTTATCACTTCAGGTTAAAAGCCTACGTTACAGACAAACGTTGGCAACTGCAGAGTCGAAATTTTATATCCTCTATTCACGGCAGCCGTTGTACGGATCATTGGGTTTATAAGAAACAGACAGTTTAGCGTACAACACATTGTGGCTGCAGCTGGGCTGGCATTGCCTTCCACGCCTGTGCAGCCTGGTGTCCATCCGTTACACGACCTCGCCGTAACCAAACGCCACTTGCTAGTGATAAAGCTGTTCATCCGTTTGTAGGCTTGGATAAGTGAATCACAATCACAATGGCTAGCCGCTGTTATCAAGCCAGTGTTGTACAAATTAGAAACAATAGCAACGTAAAAATATTTGCGCATCATCTGACTTGCTCTTCGTTACTGCGAGTGAAGACAACATTCCTGAACAACAAACTGCGTGTTTGTTTTGATAACAGTGCGGCTCCTGTGGTTACACGACAACCATTTTTTAAAAAAGCACGTCTGTAAAATTACGTCTTCAGAAGCCTCAAAACGTGCATGCCATTGTTTTCTGGTGCATTAGGTTGGATTCAGGTGGCTGTAAATTTAAAAAAGTTATATCGTCTTGCGTTTTCGCGGGTTTTTCACACAAACTCTCACTAAACACCTGCAACCCTTGCACCAACATCTGTCCGCGTAAAGTCTTCGACTCTGCTTAGTTGGACAATCGATGTTTGATCCAATGCTAATTGCACGATTTGAAAGCTACCACTTTCCACAGGGCTTTACAAGAACGGCCTACCAAATAGCGGGTTGTGACTTCTCTTTGCGAGGTTTGGGGTTTCCTGTCCGCAGCAAACGTTGCTGTCAAACACTTCGCCTTCCTGATCTACCTCATCCTTACCAGTTTGTACTTCACCTGAACCGCCTATTTTGCAAAAGCGCTGGACGTTTCAGACGCCTTAGCGTTGCTGGTGGCCAAGGGCTCGGACGTTGGAAAGGGTGTCTGCTCTTTTACGCATTTGCGGTGCATTACGTCGTAAAGGTTCACACCCTAAAGGAACCTACTAGGACAAATTTGATTTGGTAAGGTTTAGTGATTGGTTTCGACCCAGAAACGGTTCAACCGCCACCCTTGTTGTTTGCTGGGAAGATGGTCCCGACCACCTTACCAACCACCGACCTCAAAACTCGTGTTCCATTTACAGAATTTCACTTTCTTGTGTTTTCGTATTTTTGCGCGAAATGGTTGCTGGGGGCATATGCTCGCCAAAGCCAAACACAGCGGGCGTCAAGAGTCTTGCGTACCCCACTCCCAACGCGCCATTAAATTTTCAAACATTGTGAAAAACACGACGTTTCGTGTCGTTGAGGTGAAAGGTCAAGCGCCGCGCTTCATTTCGCGATCTGTTGCGGAAAATCCACAAACACCCCCAACAGGAACTCAGCGCAAGTGTGACGAAACGTTCCCGAAACAGGCGACCAACAATCGCGTTTCATGCGCGCCTTGCAGTCTGTTTATATAGAGCGCTTTGGGCCATCGCAACGGCGCGCGCGACCCTATCAATGTTTTGCTACAGCAGAAGAAGAACACGTAAACATCAAGATACACTTGTCCGATGCCGCGCGGGCGTTGTTGGTTCTGCGCTCGGCGTAGCGTATTCGAATCGCTGGCGCCTACGTCAGACGGCGCACCGTCCGCCTCTCAGCTTTTGTGGAGAGTCACTTTGGGGACGTGCGGCCCTTCCGGCTCTTTTTAGCGAAAAGCAAAGCCTTTAGTGGCCGTAAATCCGGAAACTGTTTGGGTAATTGTTACGGCGCGCGCGTCTCGTTCGCGTATTGTGTTGAGTGGTCACGCGCCGCGATCATTACCGTTGCTAATCGCCGCAGTTTTGCGCGGTCGTCGCCATTTTTAATGATGTTCGCCCGGGTTTCCGTGTCAGGACAGTCTGAACTTGGTGACGCATTTTGGGGTTTAATTGCACGGTGGGGAGACAACACCTGGCTGCTCGCCAAACTGCTGGGCCGGTGTGACAGCGTCGGGAACAGTGCACCCTCCGAGCTGCGCTGACGACGCCCGACGCAGTGGTTTTAAATTGCCACGCGTCGACCGAGTTTGAATACCCTCTGCGTTGTTTCCACCAAGCCATCATTCTGTTCACCCCAAAACACAGGGTGTTTTTTACACTTTCGTTTGCTTTTAAGTAACAAAGGTGCAGGAGGATCAAAAAAGAGCGCTTGTCCAGTACAGAACGGCTCGTGATGTTGAAGCGAGTTTTTCATGAAAAAAGGCAACACCTGACAAGCATTGCCCACTTCGCCCAGGTCCGTAACAGTTAAATTTCAAACTACAAGGGAAAACCGAAAGAAAGTAAAATGAAAACAATGGCTAGCGCTTAGCGTTGGCTTCTAAGGCAAATACAGAAGTAATCAAGGTGCAGTTAACTTTTTGGTAACTATCTTGCACCACGCACGTGCGCGTTAACACGACAGGTTCGACCACAAACGAGTACCTTTGTGTTCAGTTTCCCTCTTTTGTTGACGCAGAGATAGCGTCGCGTCTTTGCTCCCATGATCGCGACAATGCCTCCTTTACCAACTCCTCTTATCTCCAAAATAGCTGCAAAACACAAGCAGAAAAGCTTTGAAGTTGCACGTAGAAACAGAATTTGTCATTAATTCGCTGCTATGATAGGCTGGAGACGAGACTTCCTCCGTCAGCGAGATCTTCTGAAAAACACACGTTCGAAGCGGGAGCGCATGTTTTACGGCAAACCAGAAGGGTTGTTTTTCTGGTGTTTTGGTGGTCACGGTTTCTAATTAGCAGCTTCTGTTTCAAGCTGACGTTAATTTTGTTCATGTAAATTATACGCGAAGCAAAAATTTCCAGAAAAATATCGTGATTCGCTGAAAATGGGTTTTCGGATGAGTTTTTTTCCGGTCCGGGCGCTTGTTTTTTCCATTACTGCCAGGAAGGTTCTGCTTCTGCGAATTTCGAGCGGAAATTTCAAACCGGCCTTGCGTGTCTTTTCTATTTATAACCTTGCTCAGAAACCACTTTTACGGCTTTTGTTTAACGCCATCAATTTCTTTGTGAGTTACAAACATTTAATTGCCTCTCGATGAAGCTTGTGACGACCATCTGTGTCATGCCGTTTTGAAGAGCAGTAGCTGTAAATGGACCCGAAACTGTTCGGTCGCGTTCTATTGAACGTCTTAAGTGTGTAATCCGCACTTGACAAAGGATAATTACATGCACATTATACTGCGGAAAGCCTGATTCACAAGACAGGCCAGAGATTGGAAACCGTAAAGCGTTTATGACGAAATCGGCGCTTGTGACGAAACAAGCATAAGTGACACAATTTTGCGTAGAAAAGACGAGAAAGCTATGCCGCTATAAAAATATATAATCAAACCGATTAATCAGAGCAACTTTTCATGTCAAACGTACTATTTCAACACAAATCTGCGGATTCGGGAATGGCGTAATTAGCCCAAAGTGAAATGGCAGTGCCAGCTGTTCGGTGTAAGAGCTCCCAGCTACAGTCGTTTTGGTTAGGGATGGTTTTCTGACACAAAATTGTTACTTATCGAACGGCGTTAGAAGTACAAATGTGTGCTCGCCGCTAATCACCGGGTAATTTAGCAATCATGTCCCGGAACAAAACGCTAGCTCTAAAGTTTCTATATACATTTACTGTTTATACGGGCTCCTTCTAACCGCCAATTATTAAAACTGGTAATGCGTGCATTCTACACCGTGAGTACGATCTTCTGAAGCAGACGGTTTGCCAGTGCGTTTTTTTCAGGTCGTTTCTGTAATTCCCCTGAACTGATAAATTCCCCTAAACTGCGTGTTGAATGCGCCACAACGCTTGATAAATTGCAAAAATTCTCAGTGCTGCGCAGCTCCACGTGACCCACCCCTCGAGAACTGAAGCGAATCTGGATGAAAAAAAAATTTTCTCGGCATCGCTGGGTTCGAATTGAATTAGAATCTCTTTTTTCAGCAAAAGAAGCGCGCGGGCGACGCTGGAGCGGAGTTGGTTGTTGCATCTAGTGCTTGGGGGAGGGGGGTTGACACCGGCCAAACAAAGCTGGTCGAGAACAACGCAAAGCTGTCGTGGACGAACAAACCGGCGAACGTTTTGCGCACCGGACAAATTTCACGTAGACGCAAGATCTGTGAGTAATCCTAGTCGCAGCGATGACAGCCAAGAGACGGGAAGGCGCAAGTCGCAATGACGTCCCGAGGAACAAATATCGTGCCCCGCCCTACACATTGATCAGCGACACATCAAGTGTCATTTATTGGGCGAAATCAAAAATGGTTTGTTTGCCACGACATTATACTCTGAGTCGAGTGACAGCTTCGAAAACTGGGAAATATACCGCAGGCAAAACAACGTCTGCCGCGGCACACAGAAGATTTGAGCTTTTCATTTCTGCGATCCATTTTAAAGTGTTTGCAAGCATCGACACTGAAGACAGCCAAAGCGCAGCTGTGCTGTTTATTACCTCATCGTATGGTCTCCTGCGCTTGGACTAAGCTTATCAGCACACTACTGCAGGTGAGGGACTCTTCGCTACGGCGGCCGAGTTACAGGCTGCGCTGCATTGCTGAACGATGGCCTGCTAGCAGGGAATCAATATACGCCGTTCGGGAGTGTGGTAGGCTAAGCCGTAACACTAACTTGTTGACGGCAGACGGCGCGCGAGTGCAGGAATCGTTGAACTGCGTGACCCGTGAGCTTGCTCAGTGGTTGGCCCCTCACTGTTTCGAACTTCGCGTTAATGCGCTTGTCGCCTTTACCTGAACAAACTGGGTTCAGACCAAACTTTGCTGCTGGTAGCTCCAGGACCCAGCACTTCCACAGGCTTTAAGTAAAATTTTTCCCGACTATCAACGTTCCTGTTTACAGTCAATTTGGCACTTCGTTGCGCAGCCCATTTCGAGCTCGGTCGTTTTGTTTGCGACGGACGCCGCGAGCAGCCGGTGTAAACTGCGCACAGCTACGACGGGTTAAAAGTTTGAAAGTTCTCGCTGTTTCAGGATACCACAAGTCTCCGGTTATCGCGTGACAGGTGTCAGTTCGAGAACGTCTCTCCGACCGTTTCGCGCCACACTGGCAGATTGTTGGTGTTGCCAAGTTTCCGCGAGTGCATCGCACGTGCGTGAGCTCCCTGACAAAAACCTGTATGCTGAAATCGATGGGCAAAGTGTTTCATTTCGGCGATGCATTTGAAGTCTTGTCAATAGTAATCGACGTTGGATGCAGGCAGAGCGCATTAACGCGTAGAACGATCCAGGCAAATTTCTCACTCTTATTTAGACATCTGCACCAACTGTTTGTTTTTCCCGGTTCTGCGAATCGGCGGGCCTGGGAATGCTGAATGCGGCGGTGCAAATGCGACAGGGCGGAAAAAGTCGCGTTTGGTTGAAAGCCTACGCAAGCGAATGTTCACGTGGCTAATAGGTCAAAAAACTGGAGAGTTACTATCCGTCAGTCAGGTACGCGCATGTCATCTGTAACTGTTGGCCGCTACGAGTCGCGTCTTGGCCTTGTTTACTCAGAACCACCGTTCAGAGCCGTGAGCATCGGGTGACTGTTTCAAAAGTGCCAAGCAGAAGCGTGTGTTTTGGCCGCAAGCCCCAGGCTTCGTCTTGTGCTCGTCACAGTCGCCACTGCCCTTATCTTATCCGCACTGCGATAGAATAAAGTTTTGGAGCGCTTAGTTCCGGGAACCTATTTTTGTTCTCGCCGAGCCCGAGTTTGTTGACTGTCGGTTGTCATGGCCTAATACGTACAGTTTTATGCTCGTCTTCTATCGGGATTGCGCGGCGCAAGCTCGCGACAAACTCGGACGAAACTGAATTGTGACACGCTGGTGTTCGTCTTTCTTCGCGCAATTCGCAGCGGTTACCGGCAAACTTTAGCAAAAGTTTTTGTAAAACTCAAAAATTGCAATTTCAACTGTCTTTGCCATAGCTGGAAAAAAAGTTTATGTTTAGACCATAGCCGTTCGGTCAAAATTGTAACGCATCTCTCGTTTCAATTCAAATTGTCTTTGGCGTCGAAAACAGAAGAGAGAGAGAGAGAGAATGCGTGCAAGTACAGTCTTGATCTTTAATCGAATTGAGTGCGGAGAAACCATCTGCGCGGGCGTGATATGCTATTTGTAAATAGCCCTTGTACAAATAGCAGAGATCGAAGGGCGGTATTGCGTCAGGGCCAGGCCGATGCGACGAGAAATGAAGCGACGTTGCGTGCGACATCCAAGGTGTTGAAACGGAAAGCGCTAAAATTAGGCAGCCCGCCGCCCCCTATCCGCGACGCTACACGGGCGAAAGCTGTGACCGCGTTTCCCACGCTACATACCCTAAACCACCTCAGGTACGGCTGACTCGAGTCGTTCCAGAACGCGAAACGTCTTCGAGCGGCCTAATTGCAACGCTCTGAATTCCAAGATTCCGAGAGCGTGCGAGACGCGCGGTTGATTAGGCGCATTTAATGGAGTGATTATTGCGATAAGAGCGCGGCCCCATCACAGGGGCCGCGCGACTCAGCTTTAAATATCGCGCCCGCTTAACCAAACACTCGAAAACGTCAACTGTCTCACTTGTACGCGTCGCAATCGCAAGCGGAAAGCGAACACAAACAGTGCGTGTAACGCCGGCCAGCGGCGGGTCCAGCTGTCCGTCAAAAGTCGAGCATGCACACGCAGCCTTTCCGACACAATGAATTTCTCAGACGCGCTACTCACTGTAATTGCTCCGCAGGTCCGATTTTTCGCCCCGCACTCTTCCGTTTCGCAGCACTGCAAGATGAAATGAAACTCCAACCTTGCTGTAGAGCCGCTGTCGCCGGGGAGAGTTTCCTTGCTCCAGAGGCTTGTTACCGTCTCCGCGGCGAATGCTTTCGATCTGCGTCTCGTTTATTGTGGGCCTTTTAGGCTTTCGCTTGTTCTTCCTGCCCCTCTTTTTGCCCCGCTTGTGTTTTCGTCGCCCCTTTCCCCGCTTTTTGCCTCGCTTGCGCTCTTTTCTAGACTTCTTGCTTCGTTTTGGTTGTTTAGCGGTCAAGTGCAAGGAAGACGACGACGAAACGTCGGATGAGGCGGGCTCTGTTCTGGCCAAGGCCAGACGCTTTTCTACACTGATCACAGTTGAATTAGATTTTATGTTCAGTTCACTTGCCATGTTTCGCACCGCTTTGCTCGACTGCCGTTTTTTCAAAGGCAAGCTCAGCGAAGGTTGTATCAACCACAGACAAAACACTAGCACCGCAGCCATCTTTATCGTAACTGACGGATCCCACGCGATTAATGTCCTGAAACGGACTCTCCAACGACCCGGCAAGGCCATCGGTGAGGTCCTACTCGCGGGCTGAGCACTTTGAAGCGAATTCGTGCAATGACTAATGTAAAGGCGTTTGTAGAAAATGCATCTTGAAACACAAGTTGAAAGTTCTGAAGCAGTTGGCGGAGAGCACAGTTTCATGCTCGTACAATTGTCTGACTTGCGTAGGTGAAACGCTGTTCGGAAACGGGCAGAGTTTTTGTCCTGCGAGCAGTTGCAGTATCTGCACTGCCAGCTGGCCTCTCGCTCTGGCTGGAATTTACCGAGCCGGATGCAGAGAGGCTCGCTTTCGCAAGCGCACATGCTTCTAGTCAGGAAGCGTTTGCAAAGTACGGTATTACTTTCGCATGGACAAGACCTTTAGGTTGGTGAAGCTAATCTTCACGCCAGGCAAATCGTCTTGTTGCAACAGGTCGCGATGACTTGTATCCACTTTCCACTGTTCAACGACTTCGAAAATGTGCTGCACAGGGGTCTCGTTTGCAAGCAGCACGCCAGATACCGGCAAAAGTGCTAAGTTTCAAATAAACTTGCTTAGAGAGCAGACTGTTAAAAAAGATAAACAAACACGTTCATTGAAATCGAAAAGGCAGAGCTTGTAGCTGTTGTTAGTAAATCTACCACGAGCAACGAACTAAAGCACTGACAGCAAACAATAATATTTTGCTTTACCCTGTTTACGCGAACACCTCAGGACTTCAGCGGTGCGGATCGAAAATCAAGGTCGCTTGATTATATATTACAGACGCGCATACATTACAAAAAGCTCGACATACCTCGTGGTCATTCTGACGTGCGCTTCGCGAAATCTGTTTCTGTTACGCTAGTCATTTAACGCGCTCTTCGCAACTGTCCCAAACGGCTGAGAAAGTTCGGCTTGCCTTTGAACAAATCGGGGTGCGAACCGTCATTTTGACCTAACCCCGCGTAAGCGAAGTCGGCCGCGAGGTTTATTCTCACCCAAAGTTAGCGTTATCGCGCGTTGCTTTCGAACGTCGTCGTAGGAGCTGCGCTAGCGGCGGCTGTTTTGCAACTTTCGGCGCGGCGCAGCGTCGCAGAGCAGCGCTATCCTAGTTATTTTTTATCGGCAATGATACCAAGGCGTCAAACCGCTAACCAGCGCACCGAGACCAGACTTGTCTTTACGCCCACCATCAGCCGAGCTTACCACGTAGTCTGACGGCCGCATACTATCATGCTGGGCTATGATTCGTCGATAGTGTACCGATTAATGGCTTTCTTTCTTATTGACAACCATTACTATGCGTCTACAACTTTCTCAGGACGATCATCACATTCCTCGCATTCGCGCACTCTGTCGCTCACCGGCTGAGCGACAATGATAACAATTTCTTTGACGCTTTTCTCTCGAAAACAATTGCGTAACCTGTCGCCATCATATTTCCTTGCTATCGCTGCTGTCCAGCAGCAGTCGCAGTTTTGCGTTCACGCAGCTTTCTAGCAAGATGCAGAAAAACGTGTTATTTTCTCGCCTCGCCGTTTTGCAGATCTGATGCGACTGCGCGCACCGCTGACCTGGCCTCGATGTTGCGGATCATTCTTATTGACACCTCATGCTCGTCCCGGGTACGCCGCTGATAGAGCCACCCACCTTTTATCCACTTTGCGGTTGTTCCGTAACACACATTGCCCACCGCGCACGAAAGCAAACTCGGCGGGCGAGCAAATCAGGCTGCAGGTTTTACGCAGTCAACGCGTTTGCGTTATACTGTATGCTTTTTGCTACTTGCTTAAAAAGAGTTACAATCGTGCAGCATCACCTTTTTGTCAAGCGTGTTAGCTTGAGACGCATCCCAGCGTTAGCAACCTTGCTTCGAATCCACTGCAAAACTCTCCCGCAGCGCTTTGAAACCTGAATTCGGTTCGTTGTTAACCGTGCTCTTCCAAAATTTCTTACAACGTCTCATCTCATAACGCTCGCAAAATTTTTGAAACGCTCGCTATGGTGACGAAAGCTTCGCGGACGCTGAGTTCGCGAATTTTCCGTTTTAAACGCTTCGCTGTCTCTGGCTCGAGCCGAAGTCTTCGGTGCGAGTGGACCGTTCGCGACAAGTAACATTTGTGAGCCGCGGTCGCCACGTTTTTATAGCGCGTGGCTGTTTCGATACAGGTGGCGTTACAGGGCCGCGGCTTCCTACCAAACCGCCTTATTAAAGGCCACTAAGGCAATGGAGCTCATTATGCGCCTTACAATCGCAATCACTCGATGCGTTGTAGCCGTCGATAGCACGGCTGCCACTGGAAACCATGAACTGAAAGCACTCTTCTGACAAATGGAACGTCTTCATTTTGAAAACGATCAGTCGAATGCCATGAAGTGAAAACTTTTTCGAAATCTTTGAAGTTCAAAATCCTGTAACTTTTTCCACATTATTCCATGCAACAAAAAAAAGAATAAAGAAACAAACCACGCATGTCAAAAGTAACGCTGTAGAGTTTACAGCAAACTTGTCACTGTTCCATCTATTCGGTTTAGGAAATCTTATTAATGGTTTATTTTCTATATTACGAAGACAGATTTCAAAATTTATCATCAGTGAAAAGAGGTGCTTTGAAATGTCGGGAAGTAGAATTATCGATGGGGTCAAAGCACAAAAGGCACTGAATTGGTCAGAAATAATGTGCTTTATACACGAGTCAATCACGTAAAAGTTACAAATGTCAAAGTCACTAACCAAGTCTCATGTAATTACACCAGGTACGTACGAACTTTCAACTGTTTTATTGTTGACTTTTCCTTTCGTAAAAAAGTTTATGCTGTAAAATCTAAAACGTTTGTATATTTCAACATGAATAAATTTCAAGTGCTCAGTCCCGCCTTCGGAATTTTTCAAATCAATTTTTGTGCGATAAAATATCTGCCTTGGTTCTTTCTCGAAACATTTTATCAGCACACCATCATTGCCAGTTCGGGGCGTTGCTAAAAGATGTGCGCCAAGAGTTAAACTGATGTTCCTTGTTCAACCATATCAAGTTTTGTCTTTTTCAAAAAGTGCTGCAGAAGTTGTTGCAAGTTTCGCTCGAACAAGGATGAACTCAGTTGAACTATGAACTATGTTTTGAGAAAATGAGAGACAATTTACGAAAACTTTTTATTGGATAAAAACAGTGTTTTCTTATGAAAAAAGTCAAAACTTACTGTGCTTCATCTATCTTTTTTGTCTTGTCTCTCCTGTAATAGGAGCAAATTGCGGCAAAAATGCCAAAATTTTCATCAAACAAGTAAAGCAGCAATTCACTTGTTTTGGATAATTTATTTTATGAAGCTTCCTTGTAACGCAACTGAAACACCATTCACTGCGGTGACTTTTGATGAGCAAGAATTTGCTAAGCGTTTCGAATTCCTTGCAGCACAAAAACGCACGCACGTTCTCAATGAACAACGCCACGCACGAGAAATTTGAAAGTGATGCGTGATAACACGTAAGCGCCTAGAGTCACGAATTTGTGGTTAGTTTTGAAAAGAAGGTCAGCAATCGAAGGTAAGGACTACCTTAAGTTTTGTGCAAAACGCTATTAGAGGTTCAAATGACCACTTTAACAATTGCGTGTTTTCAAAGTTTGAGCTGGTGGTGAGCTCTTTCGACAAGTACGTGCTTGCATTTTGGCAAATAGCTTCAGTGTCTAGTACCAAAACAAAATGGGTCGTCAGAAGTGCTCACCTCAGAAACTACCTGATCTAAGCCTTGCTGGTCTGAACGTTTCACTGTCGTCTTACACCCAGTTCTAACTTTCTCACCCATTTACATAGCTGTAATGATGAATCCGAGCACAACAATGTCCTGCAGAACAACCTTGGCACGTCATATTTAACATTTCACGCAAGGAACTGCTCTCTTACGCTTGTACTGACCGAAACTGCGCACAAAAGTAACTCAAGCATCTCGCATCACCGAGGGCGTACCCTGGTAGTTTTGTCCATGGTCGCAGGCAGCGCGGCAATCGAGCTATTATTATACGGGCGTTGTGGAAAATTGATTTGTCAACGTCATCGAAGTTTAGTCGAACGTGAAAAGAGTTTTTGACGAATCTCAGTTTTATGAGATCATATGAGTTTTTCAGGAGAGCGGGAAAAATTGGCCGAAATCACATTCGGCGAGATGGTGGAGCTGTTTGTTGCTGGACGGTTGATGCACGACCTGGTCTGAAAATTGTCTCTGATCAAGCGCAGTGGACCTGCTGAATGAACACTGGAACGGGCGAGGTACATCAGATGATTCAATAAAGCAGATGGTTTTGGCCAAGTAGCAAGTCTAAAATCGCAGTGTAGCACCAGCACCAACCTATTCGCAATTCTCACTTTCTTGCCTGCAGCTGCGATCTATCCCATCATGACGTCCAGCTAGATGCAAGTGCTTCAAGCACCCAGTGACGTCGACAGAGCTAACATTCAATCGTCATAATCTGATTGTAAACACGATCCGCAAAATAATGCTTCAACTGCTGTCGCGACTCAAGAACACAGAAAAAAGAAACAAATCACATACTCAGTCCTCATTCGCGTATGAATGGGTGTAGCTAAATTTCAGAATCGAAGCTTTTCAGTTGAAACTTGTAGCATCTAGCTTACAACAAGGCTTGGAAAAACTAAAAGTTTTTAAAGCCCACCATTATCCCAAGTGGGTTGTAGTAATTAGCAATTAGCGGGGCAGTTTCAAATATTCTATAATGTAGAGTACTAGAAGGTCCTCTTTGTCCAAGTGCCACGACTATGTGTATGTAAATTTCAACGGTGCTACAAAACGAGTCGATGCAGCGAAAGTAGTTTAACTGGATGCGACAAACTGGTGCTAAAAGAAAATCATAGCTTTAAAACAACGGCTGCAGGACTTGGTTTAACTTGCAATAATTGAAAGCTCTAGGTTTGCCGCTTTCGAGGAATCAGCCGACTTGTCTCTGCTTTCATCTTTTAGCGGTGATTAAAACTTGCGCATGTCTATATTCAAGTAACTTCACTACACAGGTGAAATAAGCAAGGAATCAATCACAAATTTTAATAGGAAATCGATTCACGTAATACTACGCATCCTCAATCCTAAAAGCTTATTCAAATAATTTAGGACTGGGGATGCGTAGTATTACGTGAAATCGATTACCAACGAAACTATTTGCTGGATAATTCCTTGTTTGTCTTCCTTGTGGAGAAGTAGTTACTTCAACTTGCAGTACTTTTGATTTCGATTTTTCAAGCCAGAAGGACATCTGGAATAGAAACAAGGTCTGCAGTATCCCCTGACATCTCGTGAAAATTTGCGAAAACTAATGTCAAATATAAAATGAAAACCAAAGAAAAATCTTTAGAAGGCCATTGATTTTTCCTGCAACGTAATCGCAAACGTCTCCTTGGATTATCATGTTTTAAATGATGACACAACCTTGGCTTAAATGACACAACCTTGGCTTTTTATGTTACCTGTAGTCTCGTTATCTTGGACAACAGGTGACTAACCGGTATACCGGGACATAACCAACTAAACCGGAATTGTCCGCGTCAAACCTGGGCATTTGGTCAACCTGACCTTCAGCCTGTCCAGATTCTAAGAAAAAAGTTTTGGGGAGAAACTAAAGGTTTAGCTGCTGCCGATGGCATAATTTTTAAAACGTAATCCACTGCCACCACTGGTATACGGGAACCATTGTTTCTCCCCCCTAGTTGCGGTCCTGTGCTTGCCTTTTTTGAAGTCGTTGACAGATTTTTGTTGTTTGTCATGAGAGTACGTGCTACAGATCGAGGCAAAGATAAACTGACGTTGCTTCGAGATATAAGTTGTGTAATTTCCAGCTGATTGGTGTTTGTTTCAAATAACACTTATCGTCACAAAAAGCGCCACTCGCTGAGACAACCCGTCATTGAAAATTTTTTAACACGATGCGAATTGTTGCCAGACGTGTGTGCGCAGGTCAATTAATTGTTTTCGAAACCTCGCGGCACAAAGCCACCTGCGCAAGATTTCACCGAGGAGTCAGAGCTTTTTGTACTAAACGCCATTGATACTCAACGCATCAGAAAGTGTTGGGTGTTATGCGCACTTGAACTAATCCGATTTGAAAAATCTTATCACCTCTGGCGACACGTTTGGTAGATGTGTAGTGGCCCGCTCGGCTTTATGATACGTTTGCAATCGCGGCTTCCTTTGTTCTGGAGCATTGCGACATGGCTTGAAAAGGGCAGACTACGCGCAGAAAAGAGCAGCGGAGCGGTGGTCAGACTGGCAAGTCAAGTAGAAACATCTAACACCGAACCTTCTGCAAAAGTGCAAAAGTTCGAGTAAAGACTGAATGTGAGATCTGAGGCACCTGGCAATTCAGTAGCACTTGCCGAACAAAGCTGTTTGTTTTTCATGTCAGCTTTTCAGGAGTCTAGTTCCATGCATTTTTACGTAGGACTTTTTCTTGATCTGTGTTTACAACTGTCCAATTCACAGATTCTTTGCAATCACGACTGTTTTTTTAGATGGACGCCGTTGGCCAGACTATGGTTGAACGTAAAAAAATGTAAAAGCATTTAACCCACTCTGAAAGCTGGCATACTTAAAAAAGGGCACAATGCCAACAACCCCTTTTGAAGAGAAAAAAATTGTATTTAAAAATTCGGTGGAGATATTTGTCTCAAGTTTGAAGGAAAGAAGTTACATTTTCTAAACATTTTTGGAATGAAAATATTATTAAAATTTTACAAAAAAAATCCAATTTTGAAAACTTTTTATCTCCTAAACCTGACTCTTCACACACATTTTGGCTGCGTATCATGCTCAAGATTTGCAAGAATTTTGCTTATGAAAATTATTGCCACATCGCGTTGAGCAAAAGTTGCTTATTATTCTGACACTGCGTCGTTGTTGTTACAAGCAACACGCTGAACAAACGCACGCATGGCTGCATTTTGCTTTGCCTTCAACGTTTTAAAAGAACGGCGCGTACGATGTCATTAGCCATCGATGCTACCCCACCCAGAAAAGCCCTTTCTCCTTTGCGTTTCCGGCGCTATGGGTCTTCAATGAAGTGAAAGAAGCGATGTCCCGGAATGAAAGCTTGCTACAAAAACGTTGATCCGTTTGTTCGCGGGGCAATCTAATTGTTGTCACCAGTTTCTATTTTCACGGACACTTAACCTTGCGGCCGGCAATTTTGTTTATTAAAACCCTGCTCTTTCAACAGCGGTGGGTCGTTCCCGTTTGAACTTGTGCTAAGCTTCGTTTTGTACCACTTGGCGAAGCCAACACGTGTTCTTGGCAGACGTTTATGATTAGGGCGTTAATTTTGTCGTCACTACCGCACCACTTTAATCGGCCTTGATGTTTCGGCCATTATTGACGTTAACTGTGTCGCCGGAGAAGGCCATTTAGGAGAAACCATCCTAAAACAAACACCGTATCTAATGTTGTGTACAGAAAGACAAATTTGCGAAAAAAATAACACTGCAATGATTTAATGAGTGATTTCGTATATTAAAACGTATCCAAAACCTGCGAGAACTTTTTATATAGCAGAATGAGAAAATCACCGATCACAAACCTTTTGGAAACCTTGTTTAACAACACCGATTTCATTACTTTGCGGTTCGCTACGAGAGAGAGTCAACGTTTGTTTTGGATTTCTTAGTTGTAGGCTGCACTTATTGAACGTCAGGTCGTGATTGTACACAAGGAGAACAAAGCGTTGAAATGTCAAGTAAGGAGCTGCAAATATTAGAAAGCACAATTCACTTTTACAACTCACACATAACTTTTGGGAGACTGATTTTTGGCTTTTTTCCTTGCCGCTGAATCACGAAAAGCAGACATTAAAGTCGTTGCTGGCGAGCTCCTGTGAAAACGCAGCACCGCTGGCACAGGGTGCAAGGTTTCCAAAGGTCCTTGTGCGCATGCGTTTTGCGCAATTTCTAAACGCATTGACGGGAGCAACATCGACGAAAAATGATTGCTTTCCCATTTGCAGTTGTCGCGCACATCAACTTCCTAGACTGAATTCCGACCTTGGAATACGCGTGGATAGTTGCAATCAACTGCTTAAAGGGGTCCGGACCCTGTAGAAACGTCCTGGCTTTGGAAAATGAAGACATAGCTTTGCTATAAACCATGTGAGTTTCAATCCGCAGCTATAGGCAAGCAAGCATTAGCAAGTTATTCTTTGAATTAATTAATACACTAAATGGTGCTGATCGGAATGAACTGCTTTTGTTGCAGTATCACGAACAGTCACCCAACTGCCAAAAGCGACCTTGAACAATGTCTGAGCTCTTCTGCATACGATCTTAAACTCGTGCAAAATATGATAATCACTTTACAAAGGCAAAAAATCGATATTGCCAACCAAAAATAAAAAATTGTAACTGATTGCTTTGGTCTTCAACATTGTCCAGCCTGGACAAAAATATCTTCTTTACTCTTAAATTTTGAAAATTTGCACCTAGGTTTTATTTGAATAGGAGCTGACGATGCCTAACTAGTAGGCGAAATATCTGCGCTACAAGATCTTAGCGTGTGGTTCCTTCCTGGAAATGAATCCTTTAGCCCTAAAATTGACAGACAGGGTTCGAATCCCACGCGGACCACATCGAGAGCTTGACGCGTGCTCGCAGCGTTAAATGATGCAGAGGAAAGTTTCAAGAGTGCTGCTGTCAATGACTTGCCATCGCACTGCAGCAATAACAAGGAAAGTAGCCGTGTGGTCTACGGCACATGGTAAACGGAAATGGGCGCCCGCAGCTTACGTGTGGCACTCTAGTCTAGAGTATGATGATAGGTTCTTTTCTGAAGTTTTTAATTGGTTGCGCTTTCACTGCCTAGCCGCGATAAAAGCCAGACAGATTTTTGGGTCGAAGCATGAATTGTAGCTATTACTGTATTTTCTTCTACTTACTTAAGTAATTTGTAGAAAAAAGTCGGCTGTAGGGGATGAACCCGTAAAATGTGGTCCGAGTCCTGGAAAGGGTGTTTATGTCTAATGTACCGTAAGGCCTAATTGACTTAATGGATGCGGAGCGGAGGTGTCAGTGCAAAAAACTGCCCAACCTCTTTTTAACCCGTGCTATAGAGTTTTCCTTCCTCCACTGCTTTCAAAATACCTAAGAAAAAGATCTGAGCTCGAATGCTTTTCATACGATCTGCTCTGTGGAAGCTCCAGATCGTTGCGCTTTGTCACCCTCTGGCGAAGTGCATTTCTAAACTCGCAACACTGCTTTCCTCCTTGGCAACATCATTGGCCAAAGTGAAATCGTGAATTTCGTACATTGCAGCGGTAATTCCCCCGGCTTAGCGTTGTTGTTATTGTCCAGAACCGAGCATGCAACGCACAGCTAAAGCGGTGGAAGTGAAATGCAGGTGTTTGGTGTTTTATTACGGTTTTACGAGAAAACACGCGGGATGCCCGACCACAAGGGACAATGCAAAGCCCTTAAATCCATTCGTGCCGCGATCGAACCCGTTCCGCGACTTTGCGTTTCTCACCACGTCAAGCTCACCTCGATCCGGATCACGGTAGCGACTAACGTCGGTTGCCTTTTGAACTCGAAGCTGAGGTGGAAAACAACACGATAGAGCAGGCCCCGTGCCTGCGGAACCCAGATTTTTCATGTTTTATCATTGACCTTTAAAATTTGCGACGCAACAAGACAAAAACCTGTTGTCAGGTGCTTGGATCCCAGTTTTTTTGGATGTTTCAACAGCATTGCAAACGTGGGTTTGCAGTTTGCACCCCAATTCCAGACGGACAGTAGCCAATTTGTTCACAGGCGTATTGTAAAATATTTTGGAGAAACTCGATTGGAATGCCATGTAGGAGTCTTTGCAATTTAAAGATATTCCGAAATATTCACCACGCTTCCCGGGCGTGGATTGCGCTTTCCATACACACAAAAAACGCTGAAAGCTTTCGGTGCAGTTGCACATGTAAATGTAGTGGAAAGTCTACAATCAGGAACTTGTTGTCAAAGATGCGGCGGCAAAAGTTCTTCTATTTTAAGACGGAGGTTAAAAGTGAATATTTTAACCCGTCAGCTTGCTCTAGACTAGATCTTTATTCTGAAATTTTCGCAGCAAGGAAAGGCTTGAAAAAACTTTTCCCATCATGAACGCGGCCAATTTGTGATTTGACGAAAGAGATTGCTTACTTGAAAACATCCTAACGGGTTGCGACCTCCTACAGGTTTGGGATACTAAATAAGTTAACGACAAAGTCGATTATAAAAATAGAAACGTCATGCTCCAAAATTAAGGCATCAATGGAAATTGATGAGAATTAGCTCCCAGGTAGGGATTTAGTCCCTCATCTGTCACTTACAAAAATCAATATGGAAAGCAAGGATTATTTTTGTCAAAAGCCTAATAAAAAAACACAAAACAAGAGTCGATTATTTGAATTATTGTTTAGTTAACATGTCTGTGTCCACCAGTAATTACAGTTCAGGGTAGCTACGTAACTTTTATATTTCGACATTATTTTATATTTATAAAATTCTTTAGTTCAGCCTGGTTGTGTCCGCCTGATCCTTCCGCAATTTCATCTTCATCTGACTTTGAGTCATACTAGATACCAAGAATTTTGCGGACACCGATTTTAAAAGCAAGAAATTCCTGAATGGTATTCCCTAAGGTTACATTCATTACATAATTCTAGAAACATAGTGTATGTGGCGCCAATTTGTAATAAGATTCGTTAAAACAACCAGTTCTAAAACAGAAAATGTTGCATCAAATAACTTTTTGGCACAAAGCAGTGCCGGAAACAGGTTGAATATTTGTTATTTACAGCATATTGGGGGCGGGGTGGGAAAAGGGATGGCTTGCCACTTCATAAAAGTTGAAGTTATCCAGCGCGCGAGTTCGCTCGGGGTCCATTGTTAAAAAGGCGAAACGGTATTCAGATTTTACAGCAGCTTGCTTGTAGCTCCCGGAAATTCGCTAGTTCGTCAAGAATCCGGCAATCTGGCTAAATCTCCGACCCGCCACACGAACCTGATCTTGCCACTGCTCGAAATATTTTAACGGACAGAAGCGTTTGCAACTCACGTAAAAACACACCGCGTTTCCTGAAACAAAATCCGATACGATGAAGGGCTACCGGATCGGCTTGACGGTTTGCTTTTGCATTTAAGCGTATCAGGCTTGGACTTTATTGCCGGTGACCTCATGCAACCATCAAAAAGCCGAAAACGGGAACGATTACTCGGCTCACGTTACGTTTTGTTCTATGCGAGGCTGACGGACATTCCGCGAAAGATAAAAAAAGAACGTTTCTGGAATTTCGGCTTCATATTGGCAGGAGTCAATTTTCAACCTGATGTAGAAAAACAATGACCCTGCGACGAACAGAAAAATTACAGTTAAAACATTTACTTGTTTGAAGCCTTTAAAATTTGGGCTGATTTCAGGATGTCCGCGATTGAAAAAACTGTTGCATAGTCTGTTGAAACGAGTAGTGCGGAAACACTGCTTCAGAAAGTGCGAGTTAACCTTTGTATTGTGCAAGTACACGTTGAGACCTTCGACGCGACTCAATGCTTTGCTTTCTATAAAGCTTTCTACAGAGAAAATTGGCATCAGCCATTAAAGTCTTAGCAACAGTTAAGAAAATGTTTCCTGCAGATTTTTTGCTACAATGGGTACCTTGCTGTAGCGGGAGCTCGCTGTTTTTCTGGTTCCTTTGGAAGCTTGCTAATTTCAACTTGGTCCCTGCCGGAGATGCAGCTAGTCTTAGCTTAACGACGCCAATTTATCGATTTTCCGAATTTCGCTCGATTTTATAGAGATCTGTTCCAATGCACGACACCGCCAAAAAACGCTGCGTTCCATCCTGTCCAGCATCATCAAAGCATTGTCCAGCTCGTTTCGAAATCCGCCTAGCGCGCCTAAAAAACAACAAGCTTCAGCAGAACAATGGAGCGCTGGTATATCGGATGATGCCACGCGGGAGCGATGGTCTTAGTAATGCTTCGGCTGTCCCGGGTGAAGGCCTGCAACAAAACTATCGGTTGTCGCATCTCGTTCACGCCAGCCAACATCCGACAAAGTTTACAGGCTCATTGGGATCAAAGATCTCGCTTGCCGTTACGCTGCCAGGATGGATTGAGCATGCTTCGTCTGCGACAGCTTGTAACCTCTTCGGCAAAACAAGGCTGGATTGCTAAATTGTCTAACGTGACGATCAAACCGTTTGTGATTCACGAAATTCAGCAGAAACATGCGAAGAAGACAAGAACGCGTGTGATGGGGGGGACACAAAGACTGGCCGCGGTGAGTTTTGACGAGGCAGCTCGACTCGCGACAACAATCGCATCGAGATTTCCGGATATTCTTTTGGAATGCCAGCGTCCGCTTCGGCCTGGTCGAATAGTGCGCAAGTAAAACAGTCCGAAAAATTAATTGCAGCCTGACGTTCTACAATAGCAGCGTCTCGTGTTCTGGTTCAACTGTCTTTGGCTTTGTGCTTATCGCTTGGAAAAGCATCACCAAAACCATTAACCGTTGTCTCCGAAATTAAATCAATATTTTTCGCTGTTGCGAAACGTTGAAGCGGTTGCGCGTTCACGTTGCAATAAGATACAGATTTGTAAATATTTAACAGTAGTTACCCAGAAACAACGCCAAAGCTTGGTATATCTCGTTGTTGTCAGAAGAGTCGCAGAAGTACAGATTTTGAAAAATAACATCTATTTTCAATTAGCAGGCAGGACACAAAAATCATAAGGTTAAGTCAACTGAACGATAAGCAATAAAACTGTATTGGGTTTAAGCTCAACAAGAGGCACTTCCGGAAAACAGACCCCGGTTGTCTATTTTTAAGGCTGCTGGGGGCCGCCGTGTCGTGACCAATCATTCTTTCGAGGTACCTCAGCGTTCCTGCAAGTGGATCGTGATTTGGCGCTTTGTCAAGAGGACACCACCTGGAATAATAAATCATCGTCGCTGCCCGACAACGGAGGGCGAGCAGGTCCTGTTCCAGCTCCAAAGAAGCCGCTGTTGTGTCTCCCAGCTTCCGACACCCCGTAGGTCGCCTGTCTCTTTGACTCAACGGCAAATGTTCCTACAGTAGGTGTCAGCTCACAAAAATAATATGGCGCTTTTGCTTCGACCTTCTCCTTTCAAACCAAAGTTTTGGTCGCCTACTGCATCACAGATGTTTTGTTCGTTCGCAGATAGACGGCGTTCTGTAAAACGGAAACAACGAAAATAACAAGTGAGGTAGAAATAAAGTGAGCAAGCGAGGTAGAAATAAAGTGAGTTTTGCGCCAGCGCAGCACTTGACGCGCAGTCCACTTCAGCTTTGAAACACTGGCCTGGTCGTCCGCACTCCACGAAGCGATAAAATCAGCACTGCTGGCTGAACGCCGATTGACTGGTTATGGAGTAAGGCATACTGTCATCGGGAGAAACAGGCTACTCGACGACGAGTACTCCGCGCGGCTGACATGAAAGGCCCACCCACAATAGATGCAAAACCATCGTCGTTGAATTACTGCACGTCAAACACCGGGTCACGTGCCAGCGACGCCGATTAATTTTCACCAGCGGTCTGACGCAAGCGACTGGCCGTCGGACTAACGCTGGCAAGATTTTCTAACGTCGCCAAGATTCACGACCTTGGTGAAAATCACAGGTGGCCAATATCTCCATTTGTTTGTACAACGCTCTAACAGTCCGAGGATATTGGGCGAATTGATCGCTAACAACTTGAACATCTGAGATTAGAATCCAGTTTTGAAACCTTGCAACGGTTCTTAACCAAGATAATTTATCGGGGTATTCGTCGTTTTTCATTACTGAGCGTGTTCGTAAGCAAGGTTATGAGTTTGTAGGAGTTGTCTTGAAAACTACGTGAATGACGAAAAATTCACCAAGAAAGTAGCATTTTTTTGTATAATATAAAGTCGGACGTAAAAATTAATTTCTCAAAAGTTTCAGAGTGCAGATTTTCAGGTCTGACAAGCCTTCTAACCGCCCTTGCTTTCGCATGAATTCACAGTTGATTATTTCCAGGTAATTAGTGGGACTTTCGACAGAATACAAAGATCCTTTTTGAAATAATCCTCGACGCTGCCAACGAAGTTAAACAAAACTCTAATTTCGCGCTACGACGCCTTCAACACGGTCCCTTCGCTGGGGGGTGTTTTGGTGGGGTTAGACCCCCAAATAAAACTCCAAGCCCCCACCAATTGCAATTTTTGTCAAATTTTAGTATGTCAAGTCCCCCTGCACGAACGTAAAACCCCCCGTACTGAAGACTTTCTGGCGCCGGTTCTGCTTCGCAGCGTCGGTTCAACATCGAAGTACCAGCACCCTTGCATTGGTCAGTGGTGCCATGACCCCCACTGCAATGGCAGTTTCCTGTTGCTGACGCATGTGGCAAACGAAAGAAAATTTTGGCAGTGGCGAAATTTTTTTTGTATTTTTTTTAAGGTTGCTTTGTTATGATGCAATCATGATATACTGGCATGACCAGTCGACAACAGAAAACCACGAAAGTGTGATGTCGACTTCAACAAACATTTGTATTATGTAGAGGAGTCTGCGCACAGGTCAAATGATGAGCTTGCAGCTCGGAAAACTAGTTTCATTTGAAGAGTATCGTCAGCATTAGCAAAGGAATAACGATCGTGCTTTGCGCTTTTACCGATAATGAAAACATCAAAACGAATTCGGGGACATTTTGTCAAAGGCATCTGCAAAGAACTAACTCTCTGAGATCCATGGCACTCTAAGATGATTCACGCCTTTACTGAGTAGTTTTTTCTCGTTGCCTGTTGCTCAACATTTTTCAACTCCAAGTTTCTGTCCGTAATCACTGGGGCGCAATAACTCCTTGGGCGTTAACGTGTCTAATTGCGAGGTTGTTCTTAATTAAAGCGCTTCTGACATCACCCTCGGGTCGACTGTAACGACGAACGGCTGTGCCCGCTCTATCCCAACAACAGCATGCTATCCTTGCAGTAATTTATTTTTAAGCCTTGTGCTGAAAAGTCTTCATTTGCCGAAAATATGCGTATTGCAATTTGCAAAAAATGTCGAGCAACTAAGTTACGACGTGGCCATGAAGGCAATATTTGATTTCGCCATGTTTGATGATTTTTATATTAAAAAAAATGTGATGTTGGGCTTGAAAAAGAGTTTCTACCGTGAAAGTGTCAGCGTTTGGACAGGTTCTGTTGTGAAATGGCGCTAGGTGCTTCCTGACGCGTCGCTTTTTGCAATTTTGGCAAAATAGAGAACCTCTGGTTGTTTTCTAGCTGCCTGATGTTATTCCGAAACAATACAACGTTGTTCCGAAACAATACAACTAAAAAGGAGTTTCACCTGCTGCAAGCTGCTGGCGTTTCGCTGTAAAGAAACAAGATGAGAACCAAGTCAGGCTTGAGACAAATGCGGGGCCACAATTCTTCGAAACTTTTGAAGAGGACAAAACAATTTGTGGTCTGCAGAATTGATTCTGAGCAAAAAATTGCAAACCGCAAAGAGGTTTTCTCATAATGCAACGTTTGCGATTTTTTTGGGTAAATGTCTACTATACACCCGCCTCCCGAAATCACGGAAGCGAGCAGTTATCTTGAAACAGTTGCCAGAAACTTGGACGATTGCCTTCAGAGGAAAGCTTATTGTTTTTGGCAGCGAGCTTAAGGTACCATGCGTGAGGCGCACAAGTCAAGCTACTTCTGCGCCTGCATGCTCAAGTAATCGAATGAGTTTACGGTTAAGCTGATTTTTGTCAATATTTGCATTGCCTTGTTCAGTTTAAAAGGAGTTTTATTTACTCATCAGCCATCACTATCGATGGTAGGGCAATGTCTGCAATTGGTTCACTAGCTGCCAAACTTCATTTACGCACCGTAGGGGAAATCAAAGTGAAAACATGAAGCAAATTAGTATGAAACGTATGAAAACAAGAACCACCAAGTTCGTAACTCCAAGTCAAATGGGAATAGCTGCAACGATTACAAAGAATACTGATAATCACAAGCAAAAACAAAACGGTCGTTGTATACGCGCAAAATGGTTCTGGAATCTGAAGAACAATGACGTCTTCAGACCGTTCATTTCGAAGCTTGATGGAACAAATAAAGGGCTGAGTGTTTTTCATACTCTGCATAGTGCTTTGCAGCCCACGCTTACAGGCTTGGACAAGCGCAGCGAAAACACGGATTTCAGCTTCAGGAAAAACGGTATGGGCAAATCGGGTGGTTAGTCGGTAACTTAATTTTGTTTAATCGACTGAGTTCCAGAGGCAGTATATGCCGCGCTGCGTGTGTTTGGGGATAGAAAACAATACACTTTCAGATTGGATCTTAGGTGATAAAATTAAACTCAAAATTTTCTAAATACCAGTCCTAGGTAACACCTGAACGGGACGGGAACGAGCATCCTTAGTCAGAAAGCTTTAATTTAAAGGAGATTCGGTTTTGCTGGGAGGAAATCACCCGCATGAACTTTTTTAGCATGTATTTCTAATTCGTTTGTCCAGGAAACAAAACAACTTGTCATACATTATCACTGACAATGAGTAGTAGTGGGGAAATCACGTCGTTGCAGTTTGGTTAAAAGGAACGAAATTGTCATCGGTTACAAGGAAAAAAATGGTTACAAGGAGCAAAATTGTCATCCGCGTGGGTGCTTGGTTATGAATCATACATCATGTCGCTTTGATGTCTTCGCCCATTTCACCACATTTTTCGTGCAGGCTGCATTATCCTTTATTAACGATGTGTGCGCTTTATCACAACTAGCAACCTTGTCTACCGTGACGGATGCTAACGTGACACCAAAATAGCACTATTACTTGCATCAAGGCGCTTTTATTTACTTTCACTTTGTTTTTCTTCGGCAGAGGTTCCGCTGCTCAATAGACCCATTGCTGATGCCCTCTTGAAGCTGTGCGCTTACTGATTGCTGGTAACAAGCGTACACGACCTAAAATCGGAGACAAATGTGCTATAAGCCTACTTGAGAACATCTTTGACTTGTCTGCCTTATATTTCGCTTGTGAAAGTTCACCAGCGCGATGAACGCTGTTATGGCGCGAGCGTTCTGATTCTATAATTCAAAGTTGAACAATAATGGCGGTGCAAAAATACCCTTGCCATCAAACGTTTTCGTGACGCCGCTGCAATGCTCTTACATCCAAGTAGAAGTGCGGTAACAAAAGAAAACTTGGCAGCTTGAAATTGTTCAAGGCTGTGTAGCAGCCTACTTTGTACTTTAAATGCTTTGCTGAAGCTTGGGAAAAAAATGGAAAAAATCCGAAGCAAAAAGTAGGACATTCGCCTCGCGGTATAAAAATCAGCACTCATCAGAGTGGGTTTAGAATTTCACAACAGACTACACCGAGCTTGTAAAACCTCCGTATTGTAATGAAGGTGAAAGCCGTCAGCTCTGGGTGGGTTTTACTAAGTAATATGTAGAAACTTGCAGACGCATCCGTCGTCGCAGGTAACTGCAAAGCTGCGGAAGCGTAGCGTCTGCTGAGAAGCATCCCGCAATACGACCGGGTTCTGTTCAGACTGTCTCCAGCACTACAGCAGACGAGGTGCGCTCGGCTCGTGCCTCGTAAAGATGTCCCTCATCAGGCGGCGGCGTATCGTGTACGCGAGGCGAATGCAAACCGTCCGCCAACAGCTCTTTTGCCTAAGTCCGGTCCTTTTCCTGGCTCCAGGCGAAGGAGTTTTCTGCAGCGCGAATTTGCAGCTTGTATTGTGCGCGAACAAGAGCGCATTTTACAAGGTCCCATTTTCGGCGAAGTTGCCGCAGGATGGTTTCCTGCGCCCTGGAAATGTAACGGGACGGCCCGAGATCAAACATGATCCGAAACTGGTTGAAGAAGACTGTGTAATGAGCAGTGAACATTGTCTTGCCAGGGATTCCCAACCGATGGGAGGATGTGCAAAATGAAGTACGCAATTACCCGTATAGTTTCAGCTTTGCGATCGTGGTCACACATGTCACTTGTCTTTGCGCTCTTCAGATGGACGTATTTAATAAAAACAACATTACAACTACGTTGTAATTCTGTGGACAATTTCGTTGCCAGATAATTATGCACATTTCCTCCTTTATTTCTGGTCTTTTGAAATGAAAACACTGAGATTTGTGTTTGGTGTGCAATTTTACCATTATCACCTTCATCGGTGGCACTATCTGCTACGGTCATACGTTTTGCTTCCTGATCCTTTAAAAGTAAAGCCGTAACTTTCAAGGATAACACGGAACTTGATCAAAAGATGTTAAATTGAAACGCAAGTGTCGTACCTGAAATCCAAAGCTGAGATTTGCATATTTGCAAATAAACCAAGTTCGGCTTTCTGAAGAACGTAAATTCAGTATTTACTCATGAAAGTATTTTTCTTCTTTGTACAGGTCTTTCACGAAGGAGAATTAAGGAATTTAACAATCTTTGCATATACACCAATCATGAAAAAAACTTGTTACTTTTATAAAATACTGAGCTGTATGATTGTAGAACCTCTTCACAACGTATGCAATTTCAAAACTGCATTTACGAGTAATAGGTATACTTAGTAGTGGTTAGTAATAGTTTTTAATTAGCAATAGTTAGTAATACTTGAAGAAAGTTTTGGCTGAGAAGAAAAGCCTCCGAAAAATCTGAAAAAACTGAAGATTTTCATGTTCGCTTCAGAATTTTCGGAAAATTTGCGGTGAGGAATTAGCCGGGTTCTTCCTGTTTGTTGTTCCAGCTAACAAAACAATTTAGAAACCAGCCGGAAAAATGGGCAAGGTGAAATAATTTTGGAAAAGTAACTGAGTCAAAAATCTGTACCAAAACCTTTAAAAAATGAAAAATTTTGAGCAAAAACCAAGATCTGTGAAGTAATTATGCGCTTCTTCCCGCAGTTGAAACGGGTCTTTGTGCCGACGTGTCTTACACACAGAAATTTTAAAGCAATTTTCATTTGTCTTTCTCGATCTAAAACTCGGTGATTTCCAAGATATTTAAATAAACGACATAGCAAATAGTCAACGTTTAATCGAAGTTTCTCACCATTTTTCTTTTGCCAAAGAAAAGAAGCTGAACTGAAAATTTGTTTCCCTACCCCTAAGGAATGGGACATGGAACAGATAAGCCTGGATAAAGACTTCCAGGAGGGGAAGCCAACCTCAACCGTTTCGCAAAATTGAAGCCGCGCTCCATTGTGGTTTTAAAACGGTCGTGCTGATTAAAGTCTTTTTATTTAACAAACGGTCGTGTTCGCAGACGCAAATGAACGTTTCAGTTCTAAGAAAAAGAAAGCGTTGCATTTCGGTTTGCATCAGCAATGTCCTGTGCTTTTCTTTCCTAGGCGAAATGATTGTCATGGCTGCGTGGAACCGCCCAAAACGTTTCGACGGTTGAGGACCACGTGATATAATATTCCCCACTGCGAACCGTTCCTCGTCACAATTGATCAGCATATCTCGCCGCCAAAGGGCGAGTTAAAGTAGTAATCTATGAAATCTGTCAGTTCGTTAATAAAGGAACTTTTATCTACCACTTTTAATGATTACGGTGGTTTTTCTCGTTGGCTAGTCACCGACAGGTTGCTATTAAAACCTTATTTTATGAATCACATGTCGCGGTTACCACAAATCTGGTTATTGTCACCTAAACTTTGTCCTTCTTGTTGTTTGCCTGCTGAAAAAACGTTTCCGAGATTTGATTGAAAACCAGGCAAATTTCAAGATATCGTACGATGTGAAACTACCTGATGTAAATGCGAAGTTTTTGCGCTGGTTAGCTTGACGCTTTGGCTGGAGTTGCAGGAAAACCGCTTGCAGAAAGTACACCTTCGTCCGTTCGTTGCCAATGCCCGCAGCCAAAAACCTTAACTGGTTGATCGTTTCGACACAAACTATAGTAAATTGAGGCTACGGATCGATGCTAGTAATTTGTCTGTGGTGTGACCGCAACAAAACATCAAATTTTCTCGTAAGTACCGTAGCTGGCACGGATTTCGGAGAAAATGATTTCTTTCAAATTGAAAAATTAAAAGTTTGCAATAAAAGAGAGTCATAAAATTTTGCCTACTGTAGCAGTACGATTTTTTCTGTTTTCAAAACCCAATGATTTTTAGTACCTAGTAGATGTTAAGTGTGTGGAGTTGGTAGCAGTGCAGCCATTCTCGACACCGAAACCGCGGAGTCCGTTGAGTCTGTGAAGACGGTTCACTGAACCTGCAGATTGTTTTTCCAGGAGAGCAACTAAAGGCATATTAGCGTCAAAACAGAATTTCCGGGGCAGCGCTAGTCACGAACAATGTTCCCTCTAAGGCGCGCAACTAATCAAATATCATTCTCCCGCGTTTGCAATCGTCCAAATTTAAAAGTAAAAAAACGTAAACACTTTTGTGGGGCAGTGGCAGAACGCTTCTGAGCAATCGCATAGTCCTTTCAGAAGCTATTTGAAGTAAATGTATTCTTTGCATGCATTTTGATGAGATTTTATGCTTATTATAATAATTCACAAAATTTGTAAATCATTTCGAACTCTGCCAACTCATCCTTAAAATATTCATACTCACTAAAACAAACGTTTGCCCAGTGTAAAATTTTCTTATGGGGAACACTGGTCATGAAACGTTGCACTCACTGTATGCTCATAAAGTCCCGAGTCCACGGACGCCTCTGCGGATAGGGAAGTTAGTCTTCGGCGTTAAAGGCTTGTGAATTTAGTGAATGAAGCGTTGGCAGCACAACGGCAGCTTAATGTTGTTGCGACAAAAGTAGGCAGCGTGGAGTAATGTGGTATCAGACCGGTGCAGATATGTAAAGTTCGCATTCAGTTGTGCTGTACTTACTAAGTAACCAATCTGAACCGCAGTATGAAGCTGAGCGTGCTCACTGCAAAATCAGACTAACCGCTTCTTGCTGTGATCTTGACGTACAAATAAAAGCAAAAAAGAACAAGGAAATTTCCAATCATTAAATGGCTTTTGATCCAATACTAACCCCACACCCAAGCAAGGCTTCTTTCAACCCACGCCTCCATCAAACGGAGCACAGCAAAATAAAGTTGATGGCGTGGTATCAACTGATAGGAATTTCTTTCTCAAGTAGGTTAACACTCAGCAGCAATGCCCAAATCATGATAATCGGACACCTCGCGCTGAGCTACTTTGGGGCGAGTTTAGCGATTTTCGCAGGAGTCTTGGGTTGAACAAGGAGCTCGCCGCAACGCGAACCTAACCTTTGATCTTTTTCGGCTGAGCAGGAAAGCAACCACCTTGCTCCGACAGAGGGTAGCTGTGATCGAGGCGCTGTCGCGGCAGAACGTGGTATTGAGCAACTGCCCGATGACTGACACAGAATTGGATCGGCGTGGCGATAGGAGCGTATAGGCGTTTGTGCCGCCAATATTACACGATGACAGTGGTTGAGAATGGCTCTCACTGAACTGTTTCAACAAGCACCTGTTCGATTTATGCGCTGCATTTCAGGGTTCCGTTGTGGTTAACAGCTTCCGATTGCATTGCGAATGGTCTGCGCTTTAGGCCGGCCTGAGAATGGCCAAGGCACGTGCGTCATGTGCATGGAGCAGGAAGATCTGCGCGTTAGCACAAGCTTTGCATATAGTGACGTCTGTCGACTTGGGTGAGGCTGATTTCGTGTGAAACGGGGCAGATTTCGACGGTAGCTCTCTCATTCTGGGCGTTTTTTCTCCTTGTTGCGTCAAAGCAAAGCGGATCGCAAGGATTTCTCAGGAACCTCTCACGCGACGCAGATGATACGTAAGCAGGTATTGCGTCCCTTGCGTCGCTTGCGCCGAAAACAGCTTACGCAAAATTTGTCATATTAACGCAAATGCAATGTAAAAATAATTTCTACTTGAATTAGTCGTGAAACTGCGCAGATTGTGAGCATAACGTTTGTAGTAATATCTGGAATATAACAAGTTTGCGGTGGTTTCAATTTTTTTTTATGCTTACGGGTTGTAACACATCACTGACTGGCTTGCCCTAAACAAAGCTAGCTATTTTTTGTAAGCATTTCAAACTTTGTTAAAAAGTTATTGCGAAGATAAAAGTAAAGTTAAAGTTAGTCGTCAGCCAGAAACACGAGTTTCGTTTTTGTTACTGTGCTTATCGAATATTAATATGAATGTTGATGAGGTCATAGCTTACGAAAAGCGCATATTCTGAGGCGTACTTTGGAGGAACAATAAAACGGGTAACAGTGGCTAAACGTTTTCTGCAAAAAAGCCAAAGATCTAGAAAACGAAGCATGAAGCCGAAAAGCAACGTCACTCACACGTCCTCCTTACATACTGACTTTCCCAAATTCACTGATGTGATTGTTACACCGATGCTGGTTACGTAAATGCGTTAAGCGCTATCACAAGCCTTAACAACACCATTGGAAGAAAAACACTCACGCATAAACTTCAACTAAACATTGATCAAAACAACGGTAATGTAAAGTATGGAGAGTTCCTTTAGATTAGTATAACGATGTTCATCACACGATTGTATTTGCTGGTGAAGAAGGTTAAGTTGAAAACATGCCGCAGATCAACATGTTCGGAATCTGTGTTCCTGGTGCAAGCCCTGGTACAAAATCCGGGCAATTGCAGATTATATCATTGGTGTTTACATCCAAAGTTTCAACGCTACTGGCAAGTCACTCACAGATATGCTGGAAATTTGGGGGGCCATGTACTCCCTGGCTACGCCTATGCTCAAGACACTGCCACGCCTTGCGATTGAACAGTATATCCGCGCCGAGTTCCCGAAAAAGTGAAAAAAAGGTGTAAACGGACCTGCTGTTTTTAGCCAAAAGCTTTAAGCTATAAAAGATCGCTGGACCGATGCGGGAAAATCACGTGATGCAGCCTTCAACGGAAGAAAAATAGTCAATTATGAAAATCAAAAAAATGAGAGAAAAAAGGTACCAGTCTTCCGCCATGTCTGGTTAGCGCCACAGTCTACCGAATGAATGAATCAAAACTCTTGTCAAGTCATTATGACCCACAAACGCATATAGCACTTTCATTTTAATTCCATACCACCTACGCATCTGCCTTCTCTCGCCAGCCCGGAGTGAAGGCTGCGACGGCGCAGCGGAACAAAGTAGCAGAGCCCTTTGCCACAGACAAGCCTTCGCTTAATTTGTTTGCCGGCATGTGCGTATTTGCTGATGGAATTTCGTTTGCGCATTCCAGCCGAGCCCCTCCGCCGCATGCGCTGTAGAATCCACCAGCAACAGGATGAATTAAAATCCGGAAGTGATTCTTGCGTTTGTCGGTTTAGTGATGAATTCCAACCAAGGTACTGGTCTCAAGCAAGGATTTGAAAGCTTTGGTTTTACGTCTTGTATTTGGACAATCTTACGCGGCGTTTTCGTCAGAACGATGCTCATCACGCCTGAACGAAAACATCAGGTAAACTGTGAAGATTACACGTTAGGTTAAGCGCCAAACACATAGGCCTTGTGGTCCAATGCCTTCGATCACTGCGACGAGGCTTTTTGCAGCAACTTATGGTCTTCAGATGCATCGCTTTGAAAATTCGCCTCTGCTGCGCCCGCCAATATTTCGGGAACAGTGCTGCCTGACTTCCGTGTCGTTGGTGCAGTAAAATAACGTTGCGGTAGCTCAGTTCGTAGAGCCGCTTGACTCACGTTGTCACACCTCTCAGTGTGCGACCAGCAAATAGTTACCTGGGTCAATGCAGGCACAGTGGTCAGTGCATAACAAAGTTCAAGGGTTTTTGCAACCAACCAAAGCCTCTTACACATGACAAGCTACTCCGTGCATTAACAGCGCGTGTACGATCCTACATTGAGGGAGCCTCGGACGACGTCTTTCCTTTGATGCACCAGCACGGAACTCTATTCCAACTTTTGGCTCTAGAAGCGCAGTCATAAACTGTGGCCAAAATGCACTGAAAATAAATGAATATGCTACGCGCTACTGCAGCGGTAAAAGAGTTAAAAGTTCTGTATGGAAGGGGAAGAATATTGAAATACTCGCGAACTAGATCGATAGAACATTTTATTGCTCTCATTTCTGGATAAGGCAGACAACTTAATCACTACAAGGACGCTTCAGTTGTGGAGCTAAAGGAACTGAACGCAGGCCAGTAACCAGCGTGGGACACTAGGGGCGGGGAAGAGTTTTCTGAGAGAGGCCCGAATTTTTTAAACTGTGTCCAATAATTTTTAACTATGCTCAATACATTTTTCCAGGGTAGGCGAAAAAATATGTTGGGGGGCTTTGCCGCCGCAATGAAAGTTGTTATTGTGATAACACATATGTTGTTATTGTGATGACATAAAACTGTTATTATGATAAAAATGTTTTTTAAGAAGCAGGTTGTACATAATGTCGTCCTTGCAACTTGAACTGGCAATGAGGTCTGTAAAGAAATAATCGTTCTCCACAAAATTAAACATAACGATTTGGTTTTGGAAATGTTTGATCTTAAATTAATTCTGTTAGTTTGTTAGCTCGGACACATTTTTATATAGCAGATTGTTATCGTTGATTGTCAGGTAGATGAACCGGTCATACCTAACTGAAAGTAAATATTTACAGACTTTGTAGCAAACTCGCACTCTTGGAAAATTATTTATGTAAAAACACATATCTTTATTTCTAATCGTTGAGTGTGTTATGCAATGCTGATCAAATTGTGAGCAAAAAAGGAGTTGAAAAATATTGCAAGAAATCATATAGACATCGTTCTCTTTCACATTTCTACAGGGAATGACATCTGCTGCCACCTTGTGATATTGACTCCAACTGAAGCGAAATCAACCAAACGCCTCTTTTTATGTGTGGTTCGTTTCGGCTTGGAGGTAATAGGAACTTTTTGTGGTTTGCACTTAAGAACATAATTTCGTTCATCAGTTCTTATATCAAATTTCTTCTTAATAGAACCGTACAGTGAGTTTCGCTTTCTTTGAATCTTTTCTCCGTTAATTTTTCACGAAATGATGGTTGTTTGCCGCAGAGATTTTCCCTTGTCAATGCAATAAACAAAAGTTTGATCAAGCCACGTCCAATACCTCTCTGATATCCACAGTTTGAGAAATATGACAGTTAGTACAAAAACATTTTTATCCTGTATTTGAAAACTTTAAAGCTGAAAAACATCTGTGGTCTTCTACCAGTCAATCTCAACATGACGCTTGGATAGTTTTTTGTAATGGAAAAATGAATGGCCGAAAAACATTGCTGGTCTCCAGCAACGAACGTGTTGTCAGAAAAGCAAAGAATTTGCGGTAGTTTCGTTTTTTCGAAAAAATTCGAAACGACAAATACAAAACTCCGGTTTGATTTTTCTGTGGACCCTCGTGCATAAAAAAAGTTGAAATGTTATCGGTGAAATGTAAAACATGGCCTTAAACTTTGCGAAGAAAACAAACATTGGCCTGCATAGTGGAAATGCATCTACCTTTTCACATGCGTAACGTTGTCGGGACACATTCTCGTTTGTTACTTTGCAGAGAGGGGTGCCTAGATAAACATTTTCATGGAAACAAGTTTTAGGGCTTCAAGGCGCTTTTGTCTAATGAACGATACCACTGCATCTCAAAGAAAGAAAAGTTTTCGAACAAAAAGGGGTTCATCACTATTTTCCTTTTTCTCGTGGCCACACCAAAACGGCTCATGAGCGACTAGCTGTCTTGATCTACAGCAATTTAGAGTCTTGTTTTCACATAAAAATCAGAGTTTTTCACAAGAAAAATTAAGTCTCATTTGCACAAGAATATCTACTTTCGAGTCTGATTTTCACAAGAAAGCAAATTTCTTTTATCACCTTAGTGCACACCTTTCCAAAACGCTGTTCAAACACCAGACTTGTGGGAAAGTCAGACACTCGTCCCCAATTTTGTCGCCATTCATTGTGGTATTTTTCTGGTCAGCGTTTAAATGATGCAGGATTTAGCTTGCGACTCATTGTGGGGCAGTCAAATAAACTCAATTCAGAAACTTAAATACAAGTGCTTTCTGATGCCTTTCGACGTTCTCGGGCCTACAATAGATTCACCTTACCGACGATATTTGTTGCGCAAAAAAGCAGTTCTTTGGCATCACAATCACGTTCTTTTGCATCACAATCACGGAAACAACTTTGTCTGTGATCAGTCACACACTGCCCGAAACTGAAAGGATTGATCACGCACGCAGCTTCGCTACAGCGCCGAAAAAACTCTTCTGCTGCAGACCAGCTGTCTGGCTTCGTGTGATTCGTGCTTGGCTGTCAACGGAGGTATGTTGTGAAATCTGGGACTTTCTCAATCTAAGCGCATTGTGTTTAGCAAGCTCATGCAAATGTTTATTAACTTCACGGTCAGTTTTGTGTCTTTTTTTATACTTTAATTCACCCCATTTTTCATGGCAACCCTTTCCTCAAGACCCGCGATGCCAAACTGACACAGCAAGATATTGCACATCGTTCGGGTGCGATGTGCTAAGTTATTCCTTCAAGATAACTTCTTCCAAAACTGACTGCCTTATGGGCAAGCGATCACTTGTGTTTTGCAATATTGTGAATGAGACACTTGCAACTAATATGTTGGATGTGCTGACTATTCCGGAAATTTTAAAACGGAAACACATTGCCGACATCTATAACCATTGTATCGTTGGAGAACAGGTTTTCTTTGCAAAGAAATTTTAATGTCTTTCCCGAGACAGTGTAAACTCTTTTTTATCGAATAGTGACGTGGCTGAGAAATTTCAAGGCCAGCATCAGAATGGTGAATCATCCACAGCATTTTCGCCAGTTATTTGCGGAAAAGCAACTTAAGTGTCTAGCCGCCTCATGGCGTGTCGTTAAAGGCTTTCACATCAACATCATCATCACAACAGATATTATGAGCAAATATTTCCTTAATCGGTGATTATCAGAAAGTTGTCTTCCCGTAGGTGGTAGGCAAACATCACCTCAATCAAATCGAACTTGCCAAGCTGTATGACTGTACAGCTGAGCAACAGAACTGGAACACAGAGTTGATATACGCCGTTTAAAATTTAGCATGATAGGATGAACAGTTTGCTGTGGGCAGAAAATGTGTCATATGACCTTGAAATGATGTTACCGAAGTTGCAGATGGATTTTTCCGTGACATCGATTTCTTATAATGAATATGGGGATTTTAAATCATATCTTACTGAATTCAAGTTTGGGGACTGATATATTCCTAAGAAATGCCAACAACGTAATGTAAGAATGTATCGAAAAAAATAGATTTACTACGTCACAAAGATAGATGAATGCAGATGAGAAAATTACTTGAAATTATATTTTTTTAAATGTGAAATATGTACAACTTGAATGGAACCTGTCTCACAAATCCACGCCATAGCGCAAAATCTCTATCTAAGAAATGCATTGCGTTTCAGAACAACGGGCCACAAGTCATGCTGAAGATCAAGTACGCATTTGAATTCACCAGGATGTAGTCGTTTCTGCACTGGCGGCCACAAGTTAATACCTCAAGTTTTCTGATGTGAAGAAGCGCGCACTTGTGAGACATCTGTACAAGGCTTACGAGTATACTCACTGTGCAAAATTGTGCAAAATGGGTAAATACCATACACACGCTCACTCACAAGTACACGCACCGAACGCTATAAATAATAGCTTAAAAGCGCAAGTAAAACACTCGCCTACAGTAGTTTGAACCGTGTCACTCTCACGCGCTCGTCGTGACATTGATGCAGGAGTAAACAAGGAACAAAATGGATACTTGAGCGTGACGTTTAAGTTCTCAGGGCTAATCAGCTTTTGTGCTTAAATATGGAATATAGATTTGTTGCGCACAAGAAGTGTCAGTTTGGTCGACATTAGACAAGTTGTGTTTATCTGAGCTTGGTCACAAACAAATGCCCGACTGAAAAAAGCTATTGCACTGTGGTCGTGAAAAAGTCGAAAAAATGCAAAACAAACGCTCTATTATAAGGTACGGATTAAAATTCTTTGTAACAACAGCAGTACTGATCTTACAGAGTGTACAGGGTGTGCAAGAATGGGAACCCCATTTTTAATTTACACATTTGAAAGAGACCCTCGTTTTTTATTTGGGTGCCTTCAAAAATATTTGTTGTATTTGCAATAACAGCCTGGCTTTATACATCCGATTTTCTAATACATATGTAAAAACATCAATCTTGATTTTTGCAAAAGGGCCAAGTGTCCAAAAGCTAAGCTAAATTTAACAAATTTGTAAATGTTCTAACCAAAAAGGCCTCCAATAAAATATGAAAATAACCTCCCACACAACAGCAGGTAAATCAGTAAAGCAGGTATCATGAAGGATGTAAAAACAATTCGTTTTTAGAAACGTTTTATGAAGTACTTAGAACAGTGGTTCACAACCTTTTCAGTATCATGAACCCTATTGACGATTTGACTGAAAGCTGTGGACCCCCTAATGAAACCAGTTAAAACGCTGCTCAGGAACGTGATTTAATCAGCCAATGGGAGTTTTCAACTTATTTTCAGAAATATTTAGAATTAATGTTTACAGTTGATTCTTTCAGTCGCTGCATTTTCATGCGCTCTGTCGAGCAGTCCTATCAAAAACTGCCTAAATTTCGTATTTTTCAAGTTAGAGGAGAGTAAATGGCCAATCTGACCTTGCTTTCTTGACGTGTAGCAAAGGGATTTGCCTCATTTGGTCTTGGGTAACTGTCATGAAACAAAAAGTATATATGCCTATCTTGGCTCATATGGATGGATACCTGTCGAGTAGCAAAAGGATGTATGAGCAATTTAAGCATGGGTGTGACAATTGCGTATAGTAGCAACAGTATTCCGCAACAGTTAAACTTATTTGTGAGCCAAATCATGTGGACATTTTCGCCTCAAGAAGCTTATGTGGCTGAAAAGTGCAAAAATATACTTCAAATCAACATATTTTTATGCCCCAGTGGTGTAGCCAGCCCAAAATTTTTTGGGGCCAAAAGTTTTGAGGTGGGGAAAAAATGTTTGATTGACTTTAGGCGATCAATAGTTGTTTGTTTGGGACACCTCGTATCAAAGAAAAAAAACTGGATGTGCTGAAAATTGGGGGCATAGCCCCCTGGGTCCCCCATGTCTACACCTGTGTCTCAACCTAATTTACTTCTGTTGCATGTAGAACCATAAGCTTCGAGTGCCTTCAAAATTAAATGCTAAGCACTTTAAAGGGAAGTGTCAATATCGGTTGCTACGTGGATGGTAGATAAAGTCAAAACAAGTCGGCAAAGTTGAATAGGAAAATCATTGAACATCGCAAACAGTACAATAATTGTTTCACACGAGGAAGAATCATGCTTTGAATATTAATGTGTGCGTTACGATTGTCAAAACATTTTACTTCACAAATTTCCACAGAATTACACCTGGGTTGTTCTACAAAAGTAACTGTAAAAGTTTCATCGATGGTAGTTTATTTATGATGTCATGAAACAATGAATAGTGCCGCGATAAAACGATTTGGTCACTAGCATCCCTGATATCTGGTTAGTTCCAATTACTTGGATGGGGTGACCATCCCGTGGAAAATTTGTTTACTTGGTCGTCGTATTGTTGACAGTATGTCAAACAATTCGTTACATAAATACCATAGTTTGCACACGTCAGGTTTTGGTTCAGCGGGAAAGAATTTTTGTCATTGTTTGTGAAGCACATGGGACCATAGATTTGTTGCGTTTTCCATGGCAACCACAAAATGCACGCAGTGCTTGTAAGCAGGGGCTTCACGCACCTTCCATTTGTTTTGTTTTTTGTTTAAAGCAAGGTGCTTGTAGTTGTTAGCTTTTGTCCAATTGATAGGTCTTTCGTAGGTAACCATTGCTTTGTATTCAACACTTTCGCTCTCTGATAAAGTTAGCAGGTGGGTGAATGAAAGATGTAGCGTGAAATTATAGCAATGAGATCAATTTGTAAGAACGAATATTTTTTAATATGTCTGCTGTGAGCTCAAACTTTTAGATTCTTTTCAGCCTGCTTGTTGTTTGTTTAAGCTACTTGGCACATTTTTACCAGTGATTTGGCATATTTTGTTCGTTTGTTCCTGGAAAGCCTAATATTTTTTGTGTACGTCTTCTGTAACTGGATTTTGCAATAGATATTTTGTGGAATTGTGGCATATCTAACAGATCAGACACTTGTCTACCAATTTCAAAGTAGTTAAAAACTATGGCATGGTTCATGTATGTATTTTAATAACTTGTATTTTATTGTTTCAAACATTTATAGGTACGTTTTAGAAGCATTTCTATGAGGAGATGGTTCTCTTTTGGAGAGAAAAATTATTTTAAAATTTAAATGAAATAATTCTGGTCTTAGTTCCATAGCAACAATGCATTTCTGTCATTGTTCACCAAGGTATTTTAAAACCAACAGTCATTGCCCTGTTAGGATGTTTTGAAGCAATTTGACGTATCTTGATAAGCGATTTGGCATTTTTGGTCCATCTGTACTTGGCAACCCTGGATTCTAGAGTTGCGCTCAATTTGTCCTTTGCAAGCTAGACCAACACGGCGTGCAGTTTGGCATTTCGATATTTTCCTTTCATCGCATACATATAAAGGTCATGGACCCCCAAAAATCCTTCTGCGGACACCTGGGGGGTCCATGAACCCCCGCTTGAGAACCACTGATCTAGAACCAACATTTCTGTATACATGTTATTATTATAATTGTACCTGTAAATGTTTGGATAGCCCATATATATATTTAAAAAATCGTGCCTAAAAACGTACATCGACAACAGCTAAAGAACTGCCTGTGGCAAGGTTCATGGGGTTTTTACTTTTAAGCCCAAGTCTCACCTTATCGTAAATAATACCGATGCTACCTCCCTGTGTCTACAACAGAAGCAAACTTCGAATATTGCATTTCATTTATCCAACTCAATTTTGCCTATACAAGTGCCTGCACATGACGTGCATATTGAGTACGTAAGGACTAAAATTAATTTTAGAAAAGGGATTTGCAAATATTTCGTACGGGGTCAGCAAAACACTAAGATCGCCACTTGGCGACAGAGAGGACGTTTTGCTAAGGTCAAAGTATATGTTGGTGTTGTTGTTGATATTTTTCAGAGGGAGGCAAGGAATGTACTTTTAAGGCATTCCTGATAAAATTGCGTTTTGTGTGAACTTATGGCTAGGATGCATTTCTCGAAAGGCATTTTGATGCCTTCAGTATCACGTGTAGTCGAAGAAAGCTGATGTTAAGCACGTTGCTGTGGTTTGCAGTAAGAGTATGTTTATTTACATTTGTACTTTTCTTTCTGAACATTAAACTAAATGTTTATAGATATCCAGTCCTCACTGAAACTGCAACGTTTTGGACTTCTCGTGCATACAACGGTGAAGAGTGGGTTGAGCTAAACCTTTGGTTAGCCGCAAACAAACCCTCTCAACAAAACAGGCATATTTGCCAGCAGCGACCAGCATCAATTTCCATAGTTTTCATTTTGGCACAGGGCCGGTTTTAAGACTATTTGACCGATTTCATCAAATTAGGCCCGCACCTTAAGGGGCCCGGCGCCAGCAGCGACAGAGGTACGGTTTGAAACCTTTTCTTGTTTCTAAGAGAAATATACTAGGCCGCAACTTAAAACGTGTGTTGTTTTATTTCTATCTCGATGGAAGCTATCTCATTTTAAGTACTATGTGTGTAGCACTAGCAATAATATCGCTATTGTAGCAGGAACTTCGTAGGCTGAAGAATATATAAAGATTAAGCTAATCAAGGTGCCAAAAGTGAGAAGTTGTAAGGTAGTTTATCTTTCAATTTAAGCAGCGACTTTACTGTTTTGCTAAATGATGAGGCAAGCTTGAATCGTTGCAAAAGGATTGAGGGCCAGGCAGGAGATTTCCTCAAACAGCTGGCTGCAAAGTTAAAGCTTGTTTTGTTAAGGTAATCACCCGACCACGCAAGCTTGAAACTGAACATCAGTTTACAGTCTGAAAAACGCAAAACAGTTCCTTTAGGCCAGGGTGCACAACCTGCGGCCTTGCACTTGTATATAAAAATATCAGTTATGGCAGGCGTGCATTGAGAAAAACTCTTTTGGTATTGTATGCGGATATTTTGCTTCTGAAACTGGTTTTGAAGGACTGAACGCAGGGTTTCTATATTATACGAATCAGGGGTCGGCAACCTCCGGACCGCGCCCGGGTGCGGTCCATGAGACTTTCATTATTGGGCCGATATGGGCACAGTCCCGTCGCCACGGGTGGGCTTTGGTGGGCTTAGCCCCTCAAACGCAGCTTCAAGCCCCTCCCCAATTGAAATATGAAACACTATAAATTAGTGGAATTTTTGTCGAATTTGAACGTCAAGCTCCTCTGCACGAACGTAAAGCCCCCCGTACAAACGTAAAGCTCCCCTGTTGATGACTTTCTGGCGACGGTTCTGTACGGGCATTGTTTCGCACCCAAAGACCGCTTTTGTTATTTGTTATATTTATCTGCCACAGCTTGAGGGCTAGTCCGCAAAAATTTGCCTACATTAAGCCGGTTCGTGATGCGGAAAGGGTTGTCTACGCCTGCATAGGCGACACATAAACGGATTAGGAGGACTGAAATAATTGACAACTGTTTTATGCGACACAATGCGTAGCAATGTGGATGGTGACATCATAAAACATGCATCAGGCAATTGCGATTTCACTGGCGAGTGGCGACCTGTGTTTAACCTAAAACATTGAGGGGTTGGCTGGGCTCGCAAATTTGGGCTTGTGTTTCTGTGGATTTGCGTTTTTTTGAAGACTTGCGAGCATGGGCGTCGAAAGGATATATTCCAGGGGGGCCAGTAGGGGATTTTCAAAAACTTTTTCCAGGGGGGGGGGCAAAAGCGGTGAAATTTGTTTTTTACCCTTCGAAATTGAAAAAACAAACTTTTTTTGCTAATAATTTCAAAATCCAGGGGGGGCTTAGCCCCCCTGCCCCCTTCCGACGCCCATGCATGCGAGTTGGTTGTTTATGGGCTTGTTTTAATAAAAGTTTGCTTTGTGTTTTTTGCAAATTTCTCTTTTGTGGATTGCTTTTTTTACAAAATTTATGGCACTTTTTCTGTTTTTATTCACTGCACAACAAAATTTGGGCGTGTTTTTTGTGTGCTTAGCTCATTGTGGGCTTGTTTTTCGAATTTTTCTCCCTGCTCTTGTATTTAATTTACCTCCTGGTTTTTCGTTTTGTTGAATTTTCTTACCAAACGCATTTTGGGCTTGTTTATCCGTTAAATTACCTATTTTGGGCTTGTTTTTAAAATGGGCTTGCTTGTTTTTATGAAATAAGCTGGAATCACTGGTGGCGACCATTTGTGAAATGAAGTCTATAATGCGGCCGGCAATAACGAAAAGATTGTGCAGTGGACATCCCTACTTTGTAGGCTGTGTGGTCCAAAATGCCAAATCGTATTATGTCACTTGGATTAAGCTTCCACTTTTAGAATGGCTTGCAGTTTGCTTAGCCTAGGCTAGCCTGAGCTCAAAACAGCTTCTATACTCTAGCTCAGACCTAGCCTGGAGTTGAGACAAATAATCGTAGACTATCTCCGATTTTAGCCAATCTAATTGCTCACCTAGGCTAGCCTAGTTTGCTTAAACATAACTTGGTTTGGTTGAATAGGCTAGAGTTCAAGTGTGTACTCAAATGATGAACAGGCCAAGGGCTATTCAATGTACTTGCAATGAATGTGCTTGGCCATTTATCTTCAGCTGTGCTAAAGCATGAGAGTAATTACAACTGTGCTGACGGATGATTTATCCTTGCATGATGTTTGGGATTGTTTTTTTCGGTCATAAGTAAGCTTTCTGCTTTGGCACTACCTTCTGATGCATTGAGATCATCTTCAGTTTGATCCACAACTGCGTCATCCTTTCTAATTTGTGATCAATATCATCATTATATTTATTATTTGCAACTGGACTCAAGACTATATCGTCATTTTCTGAATAGCTTTTGTTTTCAATTCATCCTCATTACATCGACGCTTAAAAAATGGAATCACAAGAAAAAATTTGATAGCACCTCAATGCTCTTCATTTTCAGCTGCCTTAGGTTAGCCAGTGCTCATTTTTGGTTGCCACTTGAATATTTACACCCTTTATCTCAATCGCTGCTTGTGCTTATCATGTTGTAAAACTTTTTGTATCATCATATTGAAAAAGACAAGCAATGACAATAATCTGAAAAAAATATATCAACAAGAAGGAAGAAGGAAACTGTGTGTGTGGCGCACAGAGGAGCACCTCATGTTTTAGTAACAAAAACATACTTACGTATGATCAACAATTTCACAAGAGAGAGTAAACAATTTGGCAATGCTGTCTACAGAACAGTGGTTCATCAGCTTTTTTCCAACTGCGCCTCCCTGAAGTAACTTTCCGTTGTTTCAAGCACCCCTGACTTTAAATAACCTGTAAAAGCAAATGTATTCATTGGTAAATTTATTGATAAAACTTTCCATGTTTTAAGGCGCGTAAAAGCTCGCGCCCCCTTGGAAATTTATTGAAGCCCCCCCTGATTAAGAACCACTGCGCTATAAAAAATGACATTGCCAAAACCATTGACCTCGGAAATATGTTGAGAGACTTTTCAAATACAAAAAACAGTTTTTTTTTTTCTGAAAGACATATGTATAAGCAGTATGTCAGTAATTGTCGTATTTAGTGTGTTAAAAAAGTTTTCATAGTCTTTCAGAATTTCAGTATATTAATCATTTAATTTTTTGGCTTTACCGACAAGCACACTGCACAAAATGAAAACATATATGAACTTTTACTTTTGTAGAGTGGGGGACAAGCTATCAGTTTTCTAATTGGGCCCCGCAATTGCTAGCATCGTCCCCCCGTCAGAAGACGATTAACTCGCGACTTTGCGTGGGAGGCGAAAAAACCGTGTTGATCACTGAGCGGATTCAAAAACCATCTTCATCGCAATTATATCGCTTCGCTTGAAAATAATCACATGTTCCGCACACGTTACAATTGCTTCGTGTTGCAACCTGTGCTTATCAGCTAACTGCCTTTAATCCTCGAACACGGCTTCAACTTTCATCGTTGACACCTGCCCGTGTTGGCATTGATCAGGTCTGATTGTATTACTTGTACCAGCCTGACGTTTACTTGGAAAAAGAAAGCAAATTGCTTCAGCAGAAAAGCCTGAACACGAGACGAGTAACATAGTCCTAAGGGAGAGATGGTGCAAGACACCTGTGGGTGTTGCAGCAAAAGGGTAGCAGAAAAATGTCTGAAACAGAAAATTATACGTTGACGAAAATTGAATTCATTAAAAGTTATAATTTTGCTACTTTCACATATCTGCATTCAAGTAACTAGTCTCCACACAGGTGAAGAGTTTGAATACATCAGCAGATTTTTAATAAGAAATCGATTTCACGTAACACTACTTCGTCAGTCGTACAACCTGCAAAGCAATGCTTACGGTTTAAACGCTGAAAGCTAAAGCAAGAACGGACAAAGCAAACAAACCCAATATTTAAATCAGAACACAAGCTTCGACAACACCTATCCAACTTATCCAGAGCTTCATTGCTCAGCAAAAAGCGTTAAATATTTGGTGTGCGGAGTTCGCCGTTGAAATCAATGTAAGAGCTGAACTTAACTAATAGTGATCACGTCTGTTGTCGTTATCAATGTTACTAACCGCTATTGCAGCTGCTGTAAGTTCAGGAGACTTGGCTGCTGTCTTTCAGGCTAACTCGGCTGTGAAGCAGTTGGAATGAAACCAGTATACCGATAAATGTATCCCGTGTCAGCGGTTTTATTTCGTTACAAGAAATAACCCTAAACCAGGGGTGCTCACACTTTTTCAGCATGATGCTCACACTTTCAGCTGTTTGTAAAATGAACAAGTCAAAATGATCTACCTGATACAAATTTGCAAACATATATTTATTAATAAACATATTGAGAATTGTTTTTACAATGTATGTTGATGTGCCTTGCATGCCCATGTTGCACAACACAATTAACTATGTACATTTTTGTCATTACCTGACTTTACTCTGATAACTTGCACTGAATGGAATCAGTCAGGGTGTTAAAGTCATGTCATTTACTCACATTAACTTTGAGATCGACTGGTAGATCGCAATCGACGTACTGATCACCCCTGCCTTAAAAGTTTTAATTGGTCTTGGGGTTATAAATTGTTAAACATTCCCAACTTTCGTTACTTTCGTTGTCGTTTCAGTTTCCTTACACTTTCGTTTCAACTTTTCCAGTCCACTTCAACTTCATTCGTTTTTTTCAATTTCAAATGATCTACTTGGTGTTTTTTTATGGGTATACCTTCCACCACAATGATATTTATTGCCTTGCTCACGAGCACAACTGAGCATACTTTAACATACTCATTTCTTCTTCAATCATAAAGCATTCATTTCGTCTTCAATCAAAGATCGATTACAATATTTTATATCAAGTCTCATACTTTTAAGAAAAAAAAATAAAAAAGAAAAACCAAAATTGGGATCAGAAAAGAATATGAATATAACGTAAAAGTTCCGTTGCATTTGTTGCTTTACCGTGAAAAGTCGAAAATCTACCTCACAACGAATAAGAAATCATTTGAACTTTAAAAATCAAAGCGGAAACAGCAAAAACTGATTTCTTTTGTCTGTAAGTTAACTGGGAAACATTAAACCAAACAAACGTAACATGAAAATCAGGACATTCGGAAAACATTTGCTGACAATAGTGTTCACCATTTGAAGCTTTTATAACAAAGTGGCCAAATGTCAGTTGCAGAAAAACAATTCTTTTATGTAATATACATACATTTTTGACAAACAATTATGTTTGTAAATATATAGATAGATTGATTTAAGTGGATTAAATAGCTCTTTATGCTTTCATCACCAAATGTTTTTGTGTGAATAAAGCGAAAAACAAAGCGTAAAAATGCTTTCAGTACAGTTGGGGAGGGTAAATGTTGTTTCCGTCTCCACTTGCTCATATCGCCTTGGCAGGCGTCTCCTCTTATTCATATCGCCTCTGGAAACCGCTATCTATCTTTGTGATGATAGCTCGGAATAATACTCGAATTCTCGCAACATCCCAAATCTTCAGCAAACATTCACATGTGGGGCTGTAGGTCCGCTACACAAATGCCTGCTTTCGCACTACTCGACTTTTGGTATAGTCCACAAAAGCTTTGGCAATTTTTTGGTTATTCTAACCGTGTGTTTAGCACTTTATATACAACCCCTCAAGGTTTCAGGTTAAGTGAAAATGTTTTTCTGATGATTTATAAGGTCAGTCCTGAAGTAGTATTCAATTAGAAAGTATTTAAAATAGAAATAGAATTATACTTGAATAATATTCATGATTGAAGACGCGCAGAGTTACGTGAAATCGATTACATACTTAAAAGTTAGCTGATTGACGCGACTGCGACAACATTGTGGAGACTAATTGCTAGAATCCATCTGCAAACCGAAAGCGGGTTTGAAATCGAGCTCGGCAAAAACTGATGCAGTGTGTTGTTTTGTCTGGAACTCAGCAGAATCCGGCCAAAGTGCACTCTGTGCACAAGGCCTTTTGCCAAAGTGCCCGTCACCTGCAGGCTCAAGTGGCGCTTGTTCCCAGCATGAGGGTGCCTTGACTGTTTGCGTTGCGTAACTAGCGTCAGCTTTAGTGGTTCCTAAATTGGGAGCGATCTGTTTTATTTAGACGTCAACTTTAAACGGCTCCCACACGTCTTGCGTCATACCAGCGATAATTAATCAAAGAGTTTGAAGTGAAGGATCAAGGAAAGCATTCACACGGACTCCGCGCACAGGCTCGCAGGCTTGATCTGCTCGTAACAGGTGGCCAACACGGGTAGCAGCGTTGTGCGGATGATTGCTGAGTCACCAGGCTTAACCATTCACTTGTAAGATGCAAGGTGCTATCTTCCTGTAACGATTTTTATGTACACTGATATTTGAAACAGATTTGCAATCCCAAAAAGAGTGCTACATGTCAGGCCCGTAGCCTCAAGACACATTTTAGGGGGAAAGATTTTTTTCTTATTTTATGTTTAAAACAAAATTTTCTGGATTCAAAAAATTTGAGAGACACAAAAAAATTTGTGGTGGAACTGTCCCCTGTGGCTACGGGCCTGCTGCTACATGTGGTATAATGTAACTTTTGGACTTCTAAGACAAACAAACAACTGTGGCTTTTCATGCCTGAATGAGAAGGAAAATCAACCAGCTACGAGTGTCTAGTGGCGTAGCCAGCCCAAAAATTTGGGGGGCCAAATTGTTTGATTTTAGGCGCATAACACTATTTTGTTTGAAAAAACGCCTCTCAAAGCACAAAATGACTACATGTTTTAAAAATTTGGGGGGACATGGCCCCTTTGGCCTCCCCTGGCTACGCCTATGCGAGTGTCGAGTGTCGGAGCTGCAATGATAGGCGTCAAAGGTCTATGAAAAATTACCGTGATATTGCCAAGTGTTTGCCGCCCCGTAAGCCGAAAGTAATCTGAGTGCAATGTTCATTTCGATGATGTTTATGACTTCGGCAACAGGTGTAACATTTAGACACGTCGATTTTCATGATATTTTTCCAGACATGTCCGGTTGATGTCGCAAAACCGCATCATATATTTTCAAAGCGAGCTTTTGGCTTCAGGTAATAATCGAGAGCTCCGTAACATCTCGCCGAAACGTCACACTGGTTCGTGGATAGGTGCGACTTGTTAAACAACGCTGCCCTTTCTTTGGTTTGCAGTGGCTGAGAGACTTCAAGGATGCTTCACTATTCCATCTGTTGTTTTTCCACAGGTGCTGACTATTTTGCCGAACATCTTGAAAAAGACCAGCATATTGCTTCTTACCAAAGAGCCTTTTTTCCGCTTATGTTGCTGGGTAGAAGATGATCCTTACCAAAGCTTGACAATTTGCTTTGCTGCAGCTTCTCTCCATAGGCGTGTTCATTGTTTCTTCACACAAAACATTTTGCAAATTTACTGCAACAGCATCACCGCCATTCCGGTTAGGCTAGAAGAAAGCGCGAAAGCGCATATTCGATCGACGCACGATCGCTTGCCGGTCGCAAATTCCTGGAATGGCTCATTTTCTGCGTCGAATTCCTGTTCGCGTCGCGCCATCTTAAAGGCTTTCCGTTGGCTGATCGTCCATACCCTGCGGTCGCGGGACAGGTTGCCGGTCAGTTGCACAAGCCAACTGCTCGCAGCGCCCGAAGCAACCTGGACTGACTTGCAAAATTATCGAAAGCTCCAGTCAGCTGACGCTCGTACCTGCCGGCCGGTCGGCCGCGAACGGGCAACCGCAATTACACTGGCCACTTGCCAACTTTGCTCGGCGCGACACAACCGCTGGTGTTTAATTTTCTGATGATTGTTGGCCCGCGCTTGGAAGCGACGGGGCTCAGAGCGACGATTAACAACGAAAATACCGCTGCAGGACGAACAACGACATCAGCAGCACGGAGAAATTACGCAGGATTACTAACAGCGTTTTTGGCTGCGGCTGAAAATTCGTCTCATCTCAGGCTACGCATAGTTTCCGAGAAGTTGCTCTTAAAGCTACAACCCATGCAAATTCATCTCTAAGTAATAAAGCTACTGGCGGAATTGGCATTGGATTTTAATTCAAATAGATTCTATCTGAATAAAATTTTAAGACTGAAGATGCGGAGTGGTACGTGAAATCGATTGCCTATTAAAAAAATTGCTGATGGATTCAAACCCTTCACCTTTGTGGAGACCAGTTACTTGAATATAGATATGTGCGAGTTTCAATCATCGCAAAAAAATTAAAGCAGAGCCCAGTCGGATGATTCCTCGAAAGTCCGCAGAAAACCTAGAGCTATTAATGATTACATAAACTAACGAATTTCTAAGGGACTAAAAGAACATCCAGTTGACCACAGTTAAATGCTTTCATTGGATTGAGTGAAAATTTTGGTCAAATTTCAGAATTTCACCAAATCGGAAAATAGCGGGAAAAATATGTCGGCGCACTCGTGACGATGCACTGACAACGAATACATGCAGGAAAGACGTCGTTGGTGAGTTTAGAAGTTACGAGCAATCAAAATGTCACGTTATAAAGCGTACCTTCACCACCTTACCGACCAGAGGTGGCCAGAGTCACATTTTCCGACTCCGTTCCGGTTCCAAAAATTTTGAATCCTGATCCGAAGTTGTTTCAAATTTGAGAATCCGACTCTTGTTCAAACTCCGCAAAACATCAGTGGAACCGAAATTCAGCATTTTTTTAATTAAACATTGACATGTTTAAAGACGACCGAAAATCCTGCTGCTGCCGAAAATAAAAAGTGACTCCGGATCCGGGTCCGGTTTTTCACAGATTTCAAAAACGTTTGAAATTTTTTGAAATTTGGATTCGGATTCGAAACAAAATGCAGAAATCTGTCGGAGTCGACTCCGACACTCTTCGTGGCAACCTTTGTCACCTGGCATGCACAACACAGCGGCGGAACTGACATGGCGGCGGTAAGTTTGGTCACATGATGGCGCTAACGCTGTTTCAGTGTTAAGGACAAGGGTTTTTGGGGGGTTAATGTTAGAGTTAACCGTAAAGCCCGAAAACACTAATACTGAAGCTGCCTTATCGCCAATGTGTTGCCAGCGTTACCCTCACCATGTGGTCAGCGTTACTGCCTCCATGTGCGCGGTGGTGGTGGAGTTACTACCTCCATGCGCATGGTAAATGAGGTGGTGAAGGTAAATTATAAGACCAGTGCCGAATTAACAATAGTAGCAAATGTAGCCATTGCTACGGGCTCCTCGCTTTTGGGGTCCCCGCGGTCCTTTGGGTTAAATTTGTTTTTTTATTGCAAGGGTGGATATTAGAATTTAGGTGCCCGAGACGAACTATCAGATAGGGGGGTCCTATATATTTTACACATGCTCGTCATTCGCTGAAAGCAAGTTAAAAATCTCATTTTTTAAGAGAATTTGCTTCTGCGTGAAAGTTGATTTCACATGCGGTAAATCGTTTGAAGTCATTTAATTTTAATTTGTTTTTTGTCTACACATTAAATTAGTTGAGGGTCCCTTTTGGCACACTTGCACATAATTTTTGCTTTATTTTGGCAAATATATGACTTTCTTCAGAATTTATTAAATGTGTCTCTAGAGCAACCATGTCCAACCCAAATGGCTAACTGAGCCAAAAATTGTGTCACTGTCTTAACCAGGGCCGCACATTGAATATTAATGAGGGCCGCACATTAAATGGCTTACTTTGATCTTAGGAAGCTAAATTTAGCTTGTACTAATGTAATGAAAGCCTTCGGATCCTAAATGCAATGGGTCAGACGTGATAAAGTGACATTGAGGACCGCCTGCATCAAAAATGTCAAATTTAAGATCATCAAAAAGGACAGGTTGTCAGTATTTCGGATATTTTTACTACAGCGGAACCTAAACTGGGCCGCACGAAACCTTTGACTGGGCCGCATGCGGCCCGCGGGCTACAGGTTGGACATAGCTGCTCTAATTAATAAACTTTTTAACAAAACTATACAAAAACTAAGTGCGAAACTCTCAAAAGGGGGGCCCGAGAGGACCGTCTACTTCACCTGCCCTGGCATCCACCCCTGATGATGTGTGTAGAATTTTTTCAGTCCAAAAATCACCATTTTGCTGCATTTGCCATCAGCAATTAAGTGGAAGTTTTCCATTGAATGGTTTTACATTAGGCTACTAGGATTTGAAAACTAAAGGATTTTACAGTTATTTGCAACATTATGGGACCACTCAAGCAACGAGGCGAAATTGCAGCAATTTCCAGATATTGCTTGATTGTATTGTTATGAATGGCATTTTTCAAAAATATTAATACAATACCTTGACCTGTTCTATAAGTTACGTTAACTTTTTGGTACTTTCAAAATGATTTGGCCAGTGGCACCAAACCTGGGATTTTGCTCCCAGATCTGGGTTTTCAATGCGTTTCCGGGTTTCTAGGTTTTCTTCTGAAGGTCTGCGGTTTTTAGGATTTACTGCGTAGTGGTGATTTAACATACGGTATGAAAGATGTTAAGATAGGGTATGATTTAGTATACTTCTTATTACTAGTCTCACCTTTTTATCTTGTTTTGTCATCAAGGTACCTTATAGTTTTTAGCATAACTGGTGAACAAGTAACTAACACAGTATAAGCTGTAAATATTAGCTAGTTGCAATAAGTTCAAGTGACAGAGATACTAATGAAGCAAGCCCAAAGAAAAATATCAAGTGGTGTTCACAGCAATCATAAGGTAGAGTGATTGAAAGATCCAGATATCAAATGTTAGCTGTAGAAGTAGACTGGTAATGAAGATTACTTGTTGTAAATGACCGTCAGGAATGCATACAAGTCCATGTAACTGTGATATAATAATTCCAACAGACACACAAGTTCATTAGCGAAGTTACAGTATATATTCACTCGCACGTTTTATGATTTTCAGGTGCCTAAGTATGGTAGATAGCAGAACGATTCACCTAATTTTGTGTCTACCTGGGATTTTCTGTTCAAATCTGTTTTTTTGGTCAGTCTATATGTTTTTCTTATCTTAGTGGCAGTCCTAAAATTGGCATCTTTTCGCTAGCCATTGGGTAGTGTACTTGGAGTCTTCTTTAACAAATATGGGAAATGATTTGACATTTATCTGACTCCCATGGCGACCTACTGCAGTAGAGAACGGTCATTTTCTAAACTTAACATGGTAGAATGAACAAAGGAGCACTATTACACAAACAAGCTGACATCCTGACTCTAAGGAATATAGAGCATGAAAGTCTATGTAACACAGACGCTACTACTATCATAAACAAAGTCGCTATGGCAAAATCTAGAAAATGCAGTCTTAAGCAGTAGGTTTGCAGGTTTTGACAATCGGCACTTACACTTAGACTATCCCTGTCTAAATGTAGCAATGATCAAGTTTATTGATGAGTCTAGAAGCATTAATTACTGTCTCTGTACTATACTTGCGAGCTTTACAGTAATGTATTCTTTCTGGTGAAAAGATATGTATATACGTTTTCGATGAAAAGATATATATCCCATAATGTCTACCAGTTGCTATTTAGGACCAGGTTTTGCTTACTTGCGTAATTCAGTATGCCTAATAGTAGTCATATGGATGCCCACAGAATTTATGATTTAACAGTTTTTCACCTGTTCAAGTGTATTTTTAACTTAAAGAGCGACGCGCAGTTAGTGTGCTGAAGGCCCCGCGCTACCTTAATCAGGCGCTATATATGACGTGGCATTTTGATTGCGCGTAACTTCTTAAATACTCTCCAGCGCCGGCTTTCAGGCATATATTCGTTGTCAGTGTATGGTAACGAGCCCGCCGACATGTTTTTTTCACAATTATCTGATTTGGTGTTGTGCTGACATTTGACCAAAATTTCATCTAAGCACTTAAGCTTCCTTGAAAAGTATAATGTATTTCAAAAATATCAATACAAATTCAGCATAAATTTTTTTGCATTAGTATTTTGAAGTGCAGAAATGCAGTTTCCTCGGGCGTTTTATGTAGGCCTATTGCTGTCCAATTGTTACGAGTTGTGCATCCAATTAATTTTGTCCAGGGTATGATCTTTCTCTAAAGGTTTGAGTAAATTTAACCCATAACCTGTATCGTGGTGTGTAACCTATTATTCTTTAACTCTTCCGGTAGATCGTGGTAGGATATGGCGATGTTTCCAGTCTTTCACTCAATGTATTATTTTTGCAACTTATTTTTCGAAAGGTCGGTAATTTGTTATTATTTTTGCAACTTATTGCTTAAAAGGTCGATAATTTGTCATCAAATACATTCTGTTTGAATAAGACTTACGGACTGACGATGCGTGGTGTTCCGTGAAATCGTTCTTGTTAAAAATTTGTTGATAGATTCCTTGCTTGTCTTACATGTGGTGTGTAGTTACTTGAATTTGTCATGGAGTATGATCTTCATGTAATGTTGTTGAAAAGGCATAAATGTAATGAAATTTCAATTATTAGACATTTGGAACTTTTCTCGAGGATGGTACCATGTCTGTCGACAAATAAACGCTACTTTTTTCGTCATTACATCTGAGGCAACGGGGCGAGTGAAGCAATTAAAACGAAACTCTGCACGCGAGTGTTTTTGTCGCGGTATTTCCCCGCTTACGATACCGCCTTGATGTGCGTCACAAGAGCCCGACCGGAACAGGATGATGTCCTTTAACCGCGACGTCCTGAAGGGGATCATTTTGGAAACGGGTAAATAAGTTTGCGGCGGAGAAGCCCGATTAATATATTTTCTTGTCTGACAAGCAGCAATCGAGCGAGATTAAAGTCCTATACGCACTGCGCCAAGGAAAAGCGTAAACCAAACGAACATGACAGCGTTTTTCCATGCTGCTCGACCGACAGCGTATTTTGTCTGGAACTGTGTTTTTGTCGGCTGCGTCGCTTGGATGGCAAAGCGTGTAAAACTGCTGT
>Ga0210059_1000020_pt1 | contig 104020 bp, 66 predicted proteins | sample Ectturendosymbi2_FD_188042 | JGI IMG/M metagenome (GOLD analysis project Ga0210059, IMG submission 188042) | Ecteinascidia turbinata endosymbiont from Florida, USA - Sample 2 (SPAdes) (version 2) | ecosystem: Host-associated > Tunicates > Ascidians > Unclassified | place: Key West, Florida...
CAACACGTTCGCCCCCCCCACCCCTGTTCTAGATCAAAAGCGAGTGTTAGTTTACACAAATCACATCTCCCTACCTGCCAACCATAAACTACGAAAGCACTTTTTATACAAAACTGGTTTTCAAAACAAAACAGCCAGCACAGCAAGTGACTACGTCACAAACCCAACAAACAAACACGAGAGCCAGGCAAACGCAATGAACCGGGCAAACTAAACAGTTAGTGCCGCTGGAAGCGATGGGGTTATACGCCCCGATGAGCAAGCAGGCCACGAATGCAAACCTAAAACGGCTCTCACATTGCGTAACGGTGACGTCACAGTCGACGACGATGGTGATGACGTAGAGCGTTGACCAGACAGCGGCAAGATCAGTGACAATATGTACAGTTCAATGATTGCATCAAGAGGCAGTTTTTCCGGGGGAAGCCCCGGCGTGCTTTCCGGAACGCGAAACGTTGCTTGGCAACGCCTGTCACGTCATGCCGAGTTCGCGAATGCGTTTGTAGAACTCCACGATGTAAGTATAAATGCTTTTCCAGTCTGGTTCCGCCATCCGGATCATATCCTCGGTGTCCAAAAGAGCTGGGATTTCACCTTTTTTCCTGCTCGTCGATTTCGTCACGTGGATGATGACGTCGGCGGCATGCACGTCATACAAACACCACGCAACCGACCGACGGGCGCCAGAGATAAAAAAGAAACAAAAGTGCGGAGGTGAGCGAAGGAGTGCAATGTGCAGGTGAACATGATTGGTGGAAATCGCACATGATTTCGTGTTCATTGAAGCATGACAAGGTCACGTGATCAACACCAGACTCAAACTGGCAAGACCGGATTTCCTCCCACACTTTTTGCAAAATTAAACAACGAAACACGCCAGAGGCGAAAAGAGACCACTAAATTCCTACAGTACATCCGGGAATTTGACGCAAAAGTATAAAAAACTTGTTTTTTTCGATGACTGCGTTGGTGAAAAAGAAAAGCGCGGACATGATTAACGTCACAATCATCGAACACGGCCGCCTCCACAACTATGTTTCAAATTAGTTGCTAACGGAAAGTTAGTGCTGCTGCAGTTAGTGGAAACGCTTAGCTCCAACAGATCCCAGTGTTTTATTGTAAAAGTTCCAAAAGCTGATTCAGCTTTTGACAAAAAAAACGAACTTCTTCAAAATCATCTGTTTTAAGCTGAAAAACTACGGCGAAAATTCAAAAGTAAAAAACGAAAAAAAATTTTTTGCAGCACCGTATCGCCAACACGGACAAATATGTCGTAACAACGTCATAATTTGCTTCGAATCCAAAAAAATCTACTCATTGGTGAAACTGGCGCATTTACGTCACAATGTAAAATCGCGCTCACACAATGAGGGGGTGGATTTGCGCTGGTGGCCACTCGGCGCGAGCTTACCGAGTGCATACGCACGCAATCACTCAAGCGCAAAGACTTGGCCAACCAAGCAGAACATGCTCATGACCACTTACTCGGCGGTGTTGAAGGCCAGGTCGAAGTTTTTGGCCCTGTCCTTCGGGTCCAGCGCGTTGTAGTCAAAGGCGTCCGGGAAGAAATTGTGCACCAGGGCACAGAAGGCCATGCCGTTGGCCCAGCTCCCCGAGAAGTTGTTGATGTCCACGTGCTGTTAAAAAAATTTCAAATTTGTTCCTTATATGTTGGAGTTTTGGAATTACAAAAAAACGAATTTCTTTTTTTTATTGGTCGCGAGCAATGCGAAGGTCTTTATTCAACGGCGATTGGCGGCGGCCGAAGCATGAATAATACTCCTCGTCAGGACGGTTGAGGTGAACGCTCTTCTCCAAGGAGCGCTACGGTGATTCACTCAGTGGCCGAGGATCGAACACCCAACCTTCGTATTGGGAGGCGGACACACTATCACTGAGCTATGACAATCATTTTGCCACAGCGTTGTTAGGTTTTCATGAACATTAGCTCAGTAGCAAATAAACATGAGAACGAAAAGTTGAAAATAACGTTGACGACAAATTGGCGCAAGAGATGGGATTCGATCTCCTAACCTCATATCCTCTGGTCTTCGACTGGCACCACTTGAGCAGCATTTGCTTGACATTGTTGGCGTTGGGGACAACAAACGTCGGACTTCTTCCTATCTTCTTGTTAAATCTGCAACCAATCATGGAACGAGTGCATTGTGACGTGTGAATAGATAACAAGTAAGTGCGCAGCGAGGTTCGTTTGATCGCGTCACAGAGTGTAGCGAAGCGAAGGCATTTAAAAGATTGCGACAAGGTGGTGTTGAAAACACGACCAAAGTGTCTGTGATATCGAAACATAGCTACACAACAACAGTTCCCACAATAACGGCACTTTCAAGCACAATAGAAAAGGAAACACACAATAATCAGAAAATTAGTCGTATCTTGCGTTGACGAACACAAGGCATCAATGGAAGATATATCAGATAACATGGGAGCCGGAAGGGGTGGGGGTAAGGCCCACTGAATTTTGAAACTTTCAGCAAAAGTTTGTTTCCTTAGTTTCGAGTGGGAAAAAACAAATTTCACCACTTTTCCCCCCCTAGAAAAATTTTGGAAAAATCCCTCTGGAAAAAATCCTTCCTACCGCCCATGTCAGATACTCAAACAAGCGGTACAGGCGTTGAAGACAACAAAGGAAACCGTGAAACAGACATAAGTACAGTGCGTTTGCGCATCACAACATTTAAAGCCTGTTACCAGTTCCAATCACAGACACAGCGATCGGCGTCGTTCACACACGGGATTACAGGTGCTTGAAACATCGATCCGATGTTTACAACATTGTGGAAATAACGATGTAACAAACACCTACTTCGAATCGACCCTTCCTCCCGACTTCGCTTCGAACAACTTCCGGGCGTCTTTCGCACTCGCCGCTGGCATGGAACGGTTACGCGTCAGTTCCCGCCGCCTTTCCGCTTGACGGCGCTCGAGATCCAACCTGCTTCCGGATTTCCTGGGAACCTCCTCCTCATCACGGTCGAAGATGCTGCCGATCTGAGCGGAAGTGACGTGGTGAAAATAAAAAGTGAAACGCAGACGGCGTTTGGCATCAAAACTTATTTTCAGTTCTACGCTTGTATAGAGGGACGCAGGTGTTTACCTTGCTTTTTCCAATCGCTTCTGGACAGGGGCGTAAGGAGAGGGGCAAAGGGGCACAGTTCCCCTGGCACCAATCACTGGGGGGTGCTGAAAATTCTCAACAATGTCACAAGTACTTTCTTCAATACAATACATTTACTTCCGAAAGAGCTCAGGTTCGAAAGTGGGGGCGACAAACTTGCTTCTTGACCCGGGCGCCATCTAAACTCGGTTCGTCCCTGCTTCCGAAGTGAATGCATCAAACTAAACGTTATCGCATTTTTTCGATTCAAGATCTCAAATGAACCGACTTTTTCTTGTCAGAGTCGCGAAATGCGATACAACCAGGTCAAAGGTCAAGGCATTGGAGGAAATACAGCAAAGTTTACGTTTTAAACACGAGCAGTTTTTTTCAAAGCCAAACTTGGAAAAATGCCCCATTGCCAAATACTTGAAAACAACCACTAAACTCAAGGATGATACCAGTATGCTGAAGCATCAAGAATTATATGTTTAAATACGTCAAAACTGGCTGAGGGAACATTCAATTTTTAAAACATTGCTATAGTGTTGCCTTAAGCTTACGAAGCGGATTCCTGCCCTGTGCCCTTCAGAGCAAGGGAGTGTCCATATGTAAACTGTTATCTGGGAAACCCGGATTAAAAGCAAAACCCGCCATTCAGTTTTTCGTTTCCCTTTTATTCACTGTTTGGTTTGAAGCCAAACTAAAGTTTGAGCGTGATTGGGGTCAAAATATGCCCAAACACCAATAAGATGCAGCAAACATTGCGGAACAAAGAATTGAAACTTTTGCTTTCCGTCCACAAGTGAGTTTCAGTTCACGAAGTAAAAGCGTAACTTGTAGTGTTTCATATCTTATCATGTATTCATTCGCATTCTTCAATTTATGGTCAATTCAAATGTTATCCGAGAAATAAAAAGGATTGTTTGCTGCAGAGTAGATTGATTTTTACACCTCAACCATTTTCAATAAACCATTTTCCGGTCTTACAAACCCATAATCTGACAAAGAAAAGCACATCAACGGGTGGCTGGTGGTTGATACACGTTATATTTTGCAATTAGCCCCATGAACAACAACTGCAACATTCTAGAACTCACCTTTCTGCTACTTGTCGACGTCATGTCCTTCTTTTTGGAAGACAATGGTGAACTCGTCGAGTATTTTTCTACAAAACAAAGGCTGACTTTGGCAAAAGTTGCGTTCGAAGACAGTATATCGTTGAGATATCGCAGAAGGCGGTTTAAGGGTTTGTAAATAATTAATGTCCTGTCAACAACAGTTCAATACATCTGTTCCAGCAAGACGGTGTTGGATCGTGTCTGAACGCTTGTTCGTTTTTTATTTCGACCCTTTGGCAGAGTCTTTATTCTCTGCAGCAAACGATTTTGCAAAGTCGACCTCCCCTCTTCACCAACAAAACATGCGCAGCACCAACCTTTGACTGTCCGCTGATCACTAAAGGTTGACCGCTCGACTGACGACAAGCAACTTACGCCTTCTGCGAAAACGCTTCCCTCGCGACTGACGCTCAGCGTCTCGCCCGCGCTATCTGCACTCGCCCCGTGCCTCGCGAGAGATGCGCTATTTCGGGAGCCAGAGACGGTAGCGAGCGAGATAATGAGCTTTCATAATTGATACGCGACCCTCACAGGCACGACTCTGTCCTTTCCAACTGTGACGAGTATCGTGAGTTAGGACGGAGAAAGATGCGATGCTATGCTTGGAACAAACGCGTCGCAGAAGGAAACGAAATGACCTCAAAGTATTTTCCAAGTCAATTTGCAACGGGGAGAAAAAGTGTAGTTGGTCAATCAGAATTTTTATTCTCTTTCAAGACGTGTTTGTACTCACAAATCTTTCGCCAAAATCAAATACTGTTAGAAACGTTTTCCACGGACCTGTAACATCTGAAAATGTATAGCACTATTTTGGCTCAACATACTACTTGCACTTTTGTTCGTGCATACCCAAAACCTGAGGTGCTGAGAAATCTGCACAAAGTTTTTCGTTGATTGTTCGCATCTGAACAGCCGTTGCTCGCATAAAGCACTGGTGACGTAAACGCTGATATTAATTGTTAATTAATCTGACCTTACAGTGTCCCAAGAGAAGGTAGCAAGGTACGCACTGGCATGCAGTGCTGAGGATGTTGGTACTTGGCCGACGAAATAAGACCAGTAATACGATAGATAGCAGACAGGAAGGTGGTAAAAGTCAATTTGACCTTTTGCGTCTTGCAACGAAACTAATGAAGATGTGTTCGTCACGCAGGTGAGGATGTTTTGTTTTCGAAAAAACCGGATATTTTAAATAAAAACATTTGTGGGGTTCGCTGGAGGTCAATATCAAAATATTGTCCACTCGTTCACAGTGGCAAGCAACATTATCCGGCTATTTCACCTCAAAACATCCACGAACATTCAAGCGATGATGCTCATTTATTTGATACGAAACACCACTTAACAGAGAAAGAATCTCTGATTCAGTGCAAAGGCCTGCTTTGGTATATAACTTAAACTATGCGTAGGTAGGGTAAATAACAGGTGGCGTTCAAAAATAGTTTTTTTAAGTTCACTGCCAGTGACTTCCCTGAAACAATATCGCGTTATGATGGCGTTTTATAGAATACTTATCTTCACGCTGGGTGGGATGAACTTTACTTTTGTTAGAACAGCAAGCAAAGCGAAAACACAACAGAGAGAAACTGAACAAAACGCGGCAACAGTTCTCACCAGAAAGGCACTTCGTGTCGGGGGTTGTCGCACCACCTAGCGGCGCTCTTCGCAACGAAGTGGGAGTCTTCGTGCTGGAGGTTCTGGAAAATCAAACAGGCGCTTCATAAAATCGTCGCGAAATGTTGCTCGATAGCGAGAAATTCTTTTATGGTTTAAAGTGAGAAGAGATTAGAGGACAAATATTTCTTATCATTCGAACCTTTTCGCGACTAAACGTGGAACGAACTGGGAATTGAGATAACCGAAAAGCCGCATTTCGGGGGAAATTTCTTTTGTCCACTAATTAACTGGGTTCCGCTGAAGCAATGGTGGTCGGTCGGAAGAAACTAAACAAGTTCGAACTATCGCGGCTGTGCGGACACACATTTATTTCAACGAAATGTAGAACTGTTTCAATTTCAACTTGTTCACTTTTTTTCAGTTTTCTCCAAGGGAAGTACAGCTCTGACATTAACACAGTCTACCGAAAGAAATCCTTTCCCACCATAGACGCAGATATTAAGATCTTACAGAGTATATATTTCGTCTAGTAGGTAAGCATCATCAGCTCTTATTCAAATAGAAACATCAAGTCAGAAACATTCTGTACATTGAAAGAGACAGCCCAGCGCAATGTTTTCCTTTGTTTCGCAAACAGTAACAAAAGTCTCAGCCGATTGTCCATTCACAATCAAACAAACTTACCTGTCCGTTCTCGATGAACTGGAGCGAGCGTTCGAGGGAGGAGCACTTGCCCGCGACCCCTGCCATCGATTCAAAGAAGTGCTTTTGCTTGTGTCGATTCCCTCGTCTGCAGGTTCAAACAAGTTCATTTATCACGTGACCGAGTAAACTTTGATGTTTCAATACCTTTACTTTGATTGCACGTCATTCTAAAAAGAAGAATCTCGATAACTTTTTGTAGTTGTCGCTGACCAGCCAGCTAGCTTGGCGAAAGTTTCAAAAATTACGCATGACAGATTCGGAAACGGATGTTTTTTACCTTTTTGTTTTTTCTTCAGCAGCCTGATCGCAGCCCGGATTGTCCGCCGATCATCGTATTCTTCAGCTTCATCCAACTGTGGAAAAATCAGTGTTGAATCGAAGCAAAATGAAAAGTTACACAACGCCTCGTAACTACAGCTCACAATCCACGTTTGTGGGAGGAAACGTGTTGTAAGAGTCGCCGGTGTGTTCATGAACCGTGTCACGCAACAGCACGTTTTACAATTTCTTTTAAACTTAGACTTTTTTTGAGTCAACAGCAAGAAGACAGTACTTTGCAGTCGTTGCATTTATCCGTCAAACTCAATCCTCACCAACTTCTGCAGAACATCGATGTCGGTGATGCGTGACAGGTTGTCCAGGCTGTACTGCATCGTGCCTCCTGGTCCAGCAGCCTGGAAAAGAATCGCATTTTTGAATTTATGAGGAAAAAAGCAAACAACACAGAAGATTTTTTCTCAACGGTTTTTTCATTCAATTGTTGTAATTGAAGATCGGTAGAAATAATTTAGCCAGGAGAAAGGAGAACGGCAAAAGTTGCTTCAAACTGCGCTGCACTCCAACAAACTCACTGCAACATGTTTAGTTTGGAGCCGCAACCGCATTAACTAAAAACATCCACCGAGTGTTTTGGGATGTTTCGCAAAAAAGGGCGATGGGAACGTGATGTTTGCATTAAGCCATAAAACCTGAGGTACACTAAGCCGCCTCCGTTGAAAGCTGCCTCTGTTGAAAGCTGCCTCCGTTTTTACAAGTATTTGTTATCCTATTCATCGAAAACAACATTTGTCAAACATTAAAATTTGAGCAAACTGACGATTGAGCATCAAAATCAAAGTCAACCTGGATTGAATTTTCGTAAATTCCACTTCCTCCTCCTCCGACGGAAGTTTGAAACGCGGCCACGAGACTCGCTACGTCACTGCGTAAAAGTCGCGTCTCTTCTCGTAACAAAGCGATGTGACGCAGGATAGTGCGTAAGACGCTTGCACTGTTATGACGCGTTCCGCTGACGTCACAATCAGACAATGAATTGGCGGAGCAAAGCATGGACAAAGAAGAAACAGAGCAAGAGGAGACCGAGAGACGAGATAAGGAAGGATCGCGTTTCAGGGTGAAGAGTTCATGTTCGGCATGAAGAGGAAACAAACAGAGATCCTCGATGGATTCTTGCGGACTGGCGGACGATGTTTCATCGTCAGCAATCTGCAAGCAAGCAGAGAGCCTGGAATGAGTCGAAGCCAGATCGACCATTTGTGCATTATTTTGAGCGCCAGATCTTAATCCATCGACACAAACAATCACATTGTCGTCGTTCAAATCATTCGAAGGCCCCGAACCACGCATACTGACGGCAGTTTTGCCCGGGGGGGTTGCCGGTGACGAAGCGTGCTTCCGCTGCGAATTGCGATCGCTTCCCAGTTGCAATGACTTTTCCACCAACTGGATTCCACGATCCAATAGTTCCTCAGCACTTGACCGCGATGACGAAGGACTGAATGCTGACATCATCATCGGCGACGTCATCATCGGTGTTGCAGGTCGAACAAACGTTGTCGTAAGTTCATGACCTTCTTCTGCCGGTTGATTGACGGCGGTGACCTTTGACCTGCACAAGTCTTGGAAGCGACAGGATTCACAAGCTGCTGCCGAAGAAACAGGTTTTTCTTCAATTTCTTCGAAACCAAACTCTGTCTTGGGATCCTTTCCGTCGTTTTGCTCTTCCTTTAAACCATCTGATCCTAAATGGAGAACCACGCAGGACCGAGAGCGTTTCAAAATATCTGATTCGCCACAGTCACCTTTCTTTTTTTCATCGGAAAGTTTGTCGAAGGTCTTGGCAATGGAAATGGTAGCGCTGCTTTTGCGCCGCTGGAGGGTGGCAGTGAGCGCACGCTCGTCCACGCTGATTGCACGAGAAAAGTCACGTGACATGAAGCTATGCGGGACAGCGATTAACTTTTGCCGCAGCAATATCAAACACTTTGACGTTCGTTTAAGCTGGTAAGCCGTCAGAACGTAACAGGACGATGTCTTAAACCTTAACGGAAGAACAACAACATGACCAAACGTTTAGAAAACAGTGTCAAGCGTACACGAGTTACTACCTGCCAACGGACAACACGTCTGTATCTGAAACAATCCACTAACTCTCTCGAACAAATACCCACTCGCATAAAAATAATCGAACATTTGTGGTGAATTATGGTGAGAACCGACTGCATGAGTGAAGTAGCCATAAAAATTACATTTTGTCGGTACCTTGAAGATATTTTGCAACAGCAACACTGGGACTGAGCGACTTTAACCAGACATGATCTTATGATCAACCAACCAGCTTCTACGGTGCCCGAATGCTTTCCATTAGTGCTGCTTTGAGAAAATGAGAAATATCTGCATTCAAGTTACAAGGAACATGACTGGGGGGGGCGGTGCTGCTGTTGCCCATGCTGCCACAGATAATTTCTACGTCTTGCTTTTCCATGGCTAGGTAATCTGGTGCCGTTATTTGATTGCTGTAAAGACTACCAAAGGTTGATTCTATTTGAAGAAGACCCGATTATGCCTACCTTGCAGGTGAAATATATGCTCTGCAAGACTTTTAGCGTCTGATTTTTGCTGGGAAAGGATTCCTTTCGATAAACACTGACAAAGATTGGGAAAACCTCGTGTTAACTCATCACAGACGTCACAACAAACTTTATTTCTTCACAAGAAGGGCATCATATAAAATCCAACCGTTCAGCCGGCCATTTCCTACAACGATTCCGACCCTAGCCAGGCATGCTGTGCTGCCAGACCCCGAATCGTTCATGATGAACCCGCAAAACGTTATTCACTTTAACCTCAACCTCAGTCGTGTCGCTGCCGGATCAGAACTGCTTCAAGGTCCTGACTCCTGAGTGGAGTCGAGTCGCTTCCCACTGCGTTGATGAAACTATCTGCGCAAACTTTTATCCCTCATTTAACTGTTGTTGACGTCACAGGCATCAACTGTCATCACCTTTGATTAACGAACAATCGTATCGTGATGACAGCTTCGCAACTCATCCAAGGAACAGAGCGAGTCACACAGCGGGGCAGTAAAAAAGTATCAAGTGCGCTTTCGACATGGACTAACTCATCAAGCTCACCGAAGTGTATACCTTCGCCTATGTCGCAAAAACTGTCAACAATCGTGATTCACGAAACGATACGAGCAAAAGCAAAGAGTGGAGCTATGAGTTTAACCACCGTGGACTACTCTGTTGATTGACATCGACTCACAACCAGCGGAAAAACTGAAACAAGTAAACGTCAAAGCCTGAGTGGTACGAAACAGTTGGCTTGCTGCAACACACTGGCTACAGACAATCAGTTTGGAAGCAGTCGCGTAAATATCCACCTGCCCGATCTCTGCATGTGTTTTCTATCCCTGATGCAATAATTTACTGGAAAAAAGAAACCCGTGCATCGCAAGGTTCCTGCTGCGTCAAAATCCAGTGTGGGTATTTGACGTATACGCAAATAATTTTCATGCTTTTAACAACACGACTCCTCGGAGACAGAAAAGCAAAGGTGTACGCTTCCCATACAACGTCAGTTTATAATAAGTCTAGGGCAAATATGGTGATGATGATGATAACAATTAGCAACAACTGATCGATTCAAGTTGCATACATTATTTTGCTAAAAGTGATAGAAAGATCCGGATTTTATTCATATTATTTTCACAGTACCATGACAACATACCCGCTGTAATTAAGCATATTTACTTGACTTTTCACAGTATATGCTTTTCTGGTCTACACCAATTAGCAACATTTACCTAAAATTCTTATTTGAAGCAAAAATCACGAACACACCAAACGCACACTGTAGCCGCACACCAACACGTTGCAGTAAACGGAAACGTAAAATAGATTCCACTTCGTGCTGTCTGGGATGATTTGACACTTGAAGGTGTATTAAAGTGGGGATCGAAAATAAGCTTGCTCTGGCGCTCCTTACATTTATTGGCACTTGCAGGTGGCTTCTAACTGAAAGCAGCTGTTTCTTGTCAGCTCAAATTCAGTGCAAGTACTTTCCAACCCAAGCCGCTGCTCGTTACTCGTGTAAACACATTCCAGGCAAACAACGGGCAGTGAAGTTTGTCAAAAAACTATGACCATATTTTGATACCGACCTGCTCTGGTTCTTCTTTACCCTTCGCAGTTTCTCTGAGAGGAGGTCTCCCGTCAGTTGCAGCTTCTGTCACTGAAACAGCGAAAAGGCATCAGACAAATCTGCTCAAGCTAAGGCCGAAATAAACAGAATCAACCCACAACTTACAAAGTGTACAACGACAAAATCTATGTCAGCGTTTTCAGTTAATTTATTACGACATACACAAAATCGTGTTCTATATTCACCAATTCTTACTAAAAATTCGTAACCTCCAACGTGTGTGACATTCAAAGTTCTTAGTTCTTTTTTTTGCTGTTTCTAAAAACTTTTTCCATTTCACCAGAAAACAACAACAGTGCCTTTTCATTGATTCTCAACGCGCCACGACAGAAGCTGTTGGTCATAAATTGAAAGAGAGCGATTTTTACCTTCTTCTGCACAAGAGGTTCTGCGAAAAGTTTCTGGTAAATCAGCGATTCGTTTCACCACCACCCGATGTTTGCTTGTCGTATACCAAATCATTAATCAACTGCTTGCCGAACGTAGCTTTAGTAAAAACAATGAAAGCAATTCTAAAACTCAGCAACTACTTGACTCGGCCCAGCTGCTTGCTGGCGACGTTTTGCAACTGACAGGCGACGTGCTCAAGGACAGAAAGCGAATTCAAGCCAGTTGAGTAAAGGCTTTCTCGTAACTTCATAACAAACTCGAAGAAACCTAAACCTCGAGAGTTTACAATAAATAAAGCTGTCTAATTCGATTCGAACAAAAATACTTCTTCAATAATTTATGAAAAACTCACCAGCCACACTCTCGTTTCCAGTTCCAGTGTCTTTATCGCCCACAGGTCTCTTCGTAGTGATGGACGCTTCTGCGTTGGTCTCAATAACTTCGACTTTTATATCGACTGGATCTTCATTGTTCGGCGCGCGCGACGGGGCGATTTTGTCAACCGACGATTCTTCGGTTACCCGATCGTCTGTTGCGTCACAAGCGCGAGGGTTTTCCCCGGAAGCTTGGTCTGGCGTTGCATCGGCTTCGAAGGACCGCGGCCCGTTCGCGACGATCTCCACTTTTGCTTCGGCTTCCGGCGTAGAAGCGGTGCTGTCACTCGCCGAAGCGTCGTCGCTGCGTCGTTGTCGACGCCGTCGACGTCTTTCGCTGCTCGACGACGCTTCCGATGTTTCGGACGTCGGCGAAGGCAAGCGTGCTTTGCCGAGCGTGCTTTCGCTTCGCTCTTCCGATCTTTGCCGAAGCCGACTTCGCCAATCTGAAACGACTTTCTCATTACTTTCGCTGCTGTCGGTCGGCGACGCCACGTCATTCGCCTTTTCTTCGCACTCCTCTGCAACGCGAACACAACGAGAGATGATTAACGCGCAACTTCATTGAGATAAAAAGCGTTCACAAAGGTGAGAACTCCAGGTCTGTGACGCAACAATTGCTTGTTAGACAAACATGTTGTTTCACAAGCAAGGTTAAACATTCACGAAACATGCACTGTCAAGCATCCCACTCAACAGTCACGGGTTTTCATACCGATACATCTCCATGAAGGTACTACTTAACATGGTCGTATAAGCATATGCTGATCAGGTTAACTGACAGGAGGCTGTTTGTTTTCGATCTTAGCACAGCTGTGCTTGTTGCTGATTTAGGTTTCCTAAGTATCGGTGACGAGACAACGTTCATCTTTGTATTTTTTTGCTCGTTTTTGTTTTTCTTTGCGAGTCTATTCCTGTATCGACGAAACGGTAAATTTTCAAACCTCCTGATTCTTACAAACAAATTTGTAAAGAAAGTTTTTCACTGAATTCCTCCAAGTTTCGCACATATTTTGAATGTTTATTGTACCTCAAGTTTGGAACACTGGATTGGCGAGGATTTGCAGCGCATGGCGAAAATGTAGCAGAAGTTTGAAAGTTCCCCAAACGGCCTTGGACGAACAAGACAACGACAAAAAACAAATTGCCTCAAAAGCTCAGGCAATACAGTGCGCGCTTTAGCCGTTGTTATTCGCAGCAAAACATCGCTCTGCTGGTCAACTACGTCAGCAACCGCGCTTCAAGCGAAAATTCGCGGCATTTTTAACAAACGAATTTCGTCTGGTTCGTTACACGCGTTCGACTCAGCACAAAAGCAAATGGTTATCAAGTAACAAAGTGGGAGGTGCTCGCCCCCATTCAAACAGCTTCGGTGCGACAGAGTCACTACAGGTGTGGCACGCAACATTCCTTCGCATTTAGTCGTCAGAGGCAGCATGTTAAGTATTTACGGCGGTCCATTGCGCAGCGAACGCGTCGCACGCGCGGTTATTTTTACACAGCAACCAACGACCAACTACGATTTGCTGATGACGAGGGTTAGCGTAGCGATCAGAGCAACAGCTTAGCCTGACTTGACCTCGGATTTCAGAGCTGAAGCTGTGCTGTCGGTCTTAATCCTCAGTAACAACCACTCTCATTAGCGAGTTACGGCAATAAAAAGAACATCTTGTTTGAAACTGTCAGCAGCTACCATTCTGTGCGCGAATTTATTTTTCAAGAGAAAACCCACTTTAGAAATTCAAAGTTTTATTTGAATAAGATTTCAGGACAGAAAAATGCGCAAAGCATGGCCAACCATTGAGCATAGCATGTTTTTACGCAGCCATGGCGTAGAGTTACGTTATACCGATTTCTTATAAAAAAAAGAACTTTTGCTGGCATCAGCGTCTCCTTTGCGTAGACTAGTTACTTGAAAACGGATATAAGCGAGTCTCAATCATAGCAACGTCATGAAAGCAGAGCACATTCTTCTGATTCCTAGAGAGTTTACAGCAAACCTAGTGCTTATGATTGTTGATAGTTTAGACCAGGCTTCTCCAAACTGCGGCCTGGGGGCTCAATCCGGCCAGCGAATACATTCACTCAATAATAAAAAAATAATATATTTACGATAAATATGCTGATTCGCTAGAATATACTGTACGATATCCCGAAACAATCAGATTACGTAAGATGTACGGGCCCTTGGACTGAAGCAACATAAGTGACCCTCGGACAAAAACGTTTGGAGACCCCTGATTTAGACAATCACAAACCTCAGCAAAAATCACTTGCATTTGTTGCTGATCACGGTTAGCTGCAATGTTGCGCGATTAGCATTTGGGCCATCGCTTTTCTATTTCATTTACTTTTCTTATCCTAAGCATTTCAAGCATTTCGTCAAAGTCGTTGTAAGACCTTGAAACGATGCATTTTGCGAAAGCAAATTATAACGTCATTTACAAATGATTCGCATTGTAAATTGAATGCAACTGGGCAAAATCCCAGCCACCAAACATGTAAAACTTGTGTTGTAACCCTGGTACTCATTATTGCTCAATCAAAGCAGCCCTAAATGAACATTGCTCGACCAAAAGAACAACAAAATCTACCTGAAGTTACTGGAGATAAAACAATACTTGGAATCAGTAACGAAAGGATCAGCGCAGCTTAAACTGCTTTTGCACTAAACACTGAAGTTTTTACGATCCACTTTTCTGAACACGTCAAAAGTTTCTTGAAAACTACAAACTAAATGGACGTGTGCTTACGCGTGTGAACAAATCAATTATTTCATCTGAAAGGGCAAATACGGAGCACCCACCTTTTGCCGCGTCTTTTGCGTCAGCAACTTTGAATGCAGGAGAGGTTGCATCATCAGTCGGAGTTGTGACGCTGTCATTGTCGGATTGATAAAACTCAACATGAGCGTCGATGCTTTCCTGGATGCAAAGTATTTGAAAAAGTTCAGTGGGACGAGTGGGTTTGTTCTGTTACACTGTCCCAACATCGGGAGAGACAAATACAGTTCACTGGAAAGTTGTTTCGCGATGGTTTTATTTATTTCAAGACGAACTTGAGAGGAATATAGAAGCAAGAAGTGCACAGAAAAAAACAAAAAACAGGCAAAAACACCCAATCTTTCCTCTGAAATTGAAATATGTTACGTCTTTTTATTTATTTATAAGATTTTACATTCTATTGATTACATACTTTGCATCGTTCCTGTAAAAGTGTGTATGGATCGCTCTCATAGGAGCAGGAAGCTAGTGCCTTTTTAAATGCTTAGTGTTCACTACGCGTGGATGTAAGTTCACGTTTGAGCAAATGTGATGTGATTAGGACTACACGAAAAACACTAATTAGTTGGCATGGCAACACGCACCACTGAAACCCTCGATTTGTAATCACAGTTTATCGTCAGTTTAACAGTTCTACTCACCACATTGTCTGCGTCAACACTTGCTGAGGGGGAAGTGACGTCATCACCTCTTCTTGCAAGCTCCTCGTCACGTGGTGAGAAGTCTCTTTGTGACTCAACAACTGAAGGCGACGATCTCGAACTCGGCACAGATGAGCTTTCACTAGCGCCGCGTGGCGACCGAGGCTTAACCGAGGTTACGGCCACTGGAGCGCGCTGTGTCACCACAGTTTCGACGGCTTCGAACTTGAGTTCGAACGTGGCCGACTTCGTTGTAATTCCATCATGAGTCGTTGTGACTTTGCACTCGGAGGACTCCAGGCGGGCCCTCCTGCTACGCCGGGCAGGGGTGTCCCTGGTCAAGGCCTTCATGTCGTCAATTGTGCTCATAGAAGCAGCTTCCAGTCTGTCAAGCGGCGAATCTTTGGACTCAACGGGAGAGGTGCCCTTGAACTTGGTGCTTAACGAAGGTGATTTGGGGGTGTTGTTATTAACTTCCTTCTTGTCTGCGATCCTGGCGGATCCATTCAACACGACAGACGATCCAGGTGCGGATTTGTGAGTCTTGGTTCGAACCTCCGTTCGAGGAGCCCCGTTGCTCACGGTCTTGGCGCCCTCCTGGCTGCTTGCGAACTTGTTCATTCGACTCTTCACGCCTTCGGAGTTTCGGAACACCCTGGCGTCGACGGCCTGTCTGGTCTTTCGGAGCTTCGCGACGTCAGTCTCTGGGGTCTTCATCTCGGTGGCGATGATACGGCTCTTCACGGAACCTCCGCTTTCGCCGTAACGACTCCTGATCGCAACTCTGGCATCCATGTCGTCGTCGAGTTCTGCTCCGGAAAAATCGCTTGAATCAGAAAGAACGTACGAGTTGGAGTCGGATGATGCGGAAGAGAGTCGCTCTCTCAGTTGAGTTTCTTGTAACTCTGCGACTGATTCCTTTATTGTAACTGTTTCGGAGGCAGCTGCTTCTTTGTCGACAGCGTCTTCAGGAGCAACGTTTTCTCGAACGTTCTCCTCCTCTTCGTGATCTGATTCCTCTTGCTCTTCCGAAGAAGCAGGCGCGGCGGATGTGGGAGTTTTTTCTTCGGGCCCTGGTGCTTCTGCTGCGTGTTCACTTGCAGCAGATAACTCGTCCTGTTCTACGGAGGACTGCTCGTCTTCTACAGCCTTGACTTCACCTTGGAGGTATTCTTCAGAAACAATATCTTTTGCTTCTTCAGTTTTCGAATCCACTGAAGGAGCTACTTCGTCACAGACTTCCTTTTGTAGATCAGAAACTGCACGTTCTTGGTTGATAAGTGGCTCAGGTTCTGATATCAGGTCCCCTGAGGATTCTGAGTCTATTTGCTCAGTGGGATCAGTTAGCGAGTGATTGGAAGATGTTTCCGAAGGCGCTGCTTCGTATTCAACTGATTCACCAGCAATCTGGTTCACCAAAATTTCAACGACACTTCGGATCTCGGAATTGACTTCCTCTGGGGATTGGTCGTCGCCTGTCGGCAAATCAGCAAAAGATTTCTCGATCTCAAACCCGTCGACCTCGGTAAAGCTGCAAGTCACTTCAACACTTGCTTGCGGCTGTTCAGTGGTTGTCTCAAAAACAACGTCGGCCTTTGATTCGTTCTCTTCGTTCGAATCTGTCTGTTTCGTGCTTTCGAAGCTTTCTCTCTGACGTTGATTCTCCTCTGGAACAGGTTTTATTTCAGGCTTCGGTGATGAATCGACTGCAGGTTTGGAAGCAGTGGCGTTGCTTCGAAATGGAGAACTCGGTTTTTCACTTCCGATTTTCACCGAAAGAACCCGACCAAGTATTCCGAGCGATCTTCGCTTGTTGCCAGGGACAACAGGAATGACCCCAGTAAGACGTTTAGAGCGCTCGTTTTCTTTGCAACTCTCCGAACGCTTAAGTTCCGGACTTGAACCTAAATCTCGAACTGCTGGGCCCTGCGACTCAGGTTCGTCGACCCTGTCGTGGTCGTCGTCGAGCTTTTTCGAAGTCACGGATTCGAGCGCGACGCGATCAGGGGCGATAGTTCGGGCGTGGTGGACCTGGCGGACGCACTCCGGGGTTGCCTTGGGTTGGATGAAGTCCTTCGGACGCGAGAGCTTCAGGGACTCGGTCCTGTTGATCACGTGATCGGGGGCCTTGTACGACGGCCGGTAGCTGCGCACCGATGACGACAGCTCACTGCGCGCGAAACGCGACACCGGGGTGCTTCGGGTGAGCGAGCTCGGGGTCCTGCCTTGAGGACCCACCCAACCTGGTGCCGAACTGACCCCTGTCCTGCGGGGCTCGCTCGAAGTCGGCGTGAATTTAAACGAAGAGACCGAACGATAACTTGAACTCTTCTTATTTTCAAGAAAGTTGCGTTCCTTTGGTTCAGTGAGTTTGTTAAAACGTTCTCTCGGTACGGGGGATTCCCCGACTACAGAATTTTTCACCGAGGGAGAATCTGCAAAATGACAAGAGACGTTTCAAAAACTTCATTTTCCGCAAAGAAAAAAAACGGACTGGCAATTCACAACAACAAAAACTACAACGCATTCAGTTTCATAAAATAACGGTTGTTTCAATTAGTGCGCTAATTTGATGCATTTGTTCTTGCAAAAAAAGGAAATTGCGCAACTTGGTCATGCAACTCAACCGAGGAAATAAAGTTATGTGACGAAGGAAATGTCTGACGACCGATGCTTCTGTAGTGGCTGCACTCTTTAACACAATACTTTAATGAGCAAGACGCACTTTTTTCACTGATAGTTGCACCTGGCTGAAGTGGAACCACAAATCTTCAGCCACTAACGTACGAACCAGCCAATGTTAATACGAACTCTTCGAGCTTCCTCTCTGCTTGATGTATTTAGCACTTTGCAATTCTAAGCAAAGTTTTTTAGACTGTTTTTCATTTAAAACCTGCAACGCGTCGCGACAGAACAAAACTGATGGATCTGAAAAAACAAATCAGATGCTTTCGCTGCTGAACGAACATCAGAAAGTTCAACATTCTTTCAAAGAAGTTCAGCATGCCCCGCTTGAATGCTTCTCATTCGTTCAGCATGAAGAAGCAAAACACGAACCGACATGCCAGTGGCCGCTGACATTGCGCACGTAATATTCGGAAGCGCCCTTTGCAGTGGAAGTGGGTCGTCTTTCATCATGCCAGTTAAACGCGATCTCTCTGCCACAGTGGCAAGTTGCTAGAAATTGCGAACGTCTGAGGAAGTCACTCAAAGCTTGGAACAGACGGACTGTCGAGCGAGTCGCGCCAAGATTTGGACTTGATGTGTGACGAACAGAAGTTAAAGCCTCGACTCAACCAAACACACTGTCATTCGGCAGGATGTTAAGAAAAAACAAGACTCGGACTCATTTCAAAGTTCAATTCCACTTGCAAGCAAAACTGCGGATCCGCTTTTTCACTGTGTCTTGACACGCTAGCCTTGCCCTTAACCTTACTGCTGGTTCTAACCATGTTTAAGTGCAACCGTAGCCAGGACAGAAGCGAGTCGACGCGCAGGCACATGCGGCGTTGTTTGCAGAATCGTCGGTGAAGGTTTGTCTAAACGAAGCCTAAGCGACGCGTTTTCTGATTTTCTCTCACTCACTTGGCCACGCATTTAGCCGGCAGTCAACTATCCTCAACACCGCGCGAGTGCATCAACGGTCACCTATCACTGAGACACTGTCAATTCAATCCTGCTTTTCAGCACTTGCTGACAAAAGCAGTCACCGGTTGCGCGAGCTTAATGCGCCGAAAGCAAACATTCAGCGCCGTCATGGTTGACCGTAACGAATCTCACCGAAAAATATTAAGCAAGCGGTGCACGTGCTTAAACAACCATCCTGGCCTTCAGCCCTTTGCAGGTAAACTGCCTCGAGTTCGCCACCCAACTTCCAGTCAGGCCACCCAGTAAGGACGCACAGCTGAACTAAACAAATCTACCAACTCAGGCAAAAACAACAGATTGTCTCCTAAACCCAAGTCCGCACGTCATACAGGTGATGCATGGTTTGGTTGCATCGGTTCCAACGAGGTAATGGCAAGCTGCAACGAATCCGACCGACGTCGAAGTTTCCTCACCCTCACATTTTACAGAGACGCAGCGCACAGAGGCTACAAGTGAAGCACCATGGCTGCAACTCGAAAAAGAGTATTTACGAAATAACGTCTCGCGCTCACTAAGCTTCGACTTATATGAGTGAAAAGATCTGGCAAGTCGCATAAATTTTCCAGCTCCCTTTAACGAAGTGCTTGGCTGAGCATACCCATTGCTCCAAAGAAGGCAGACGTCAAGAAGAATGTGTTGGCGACAACAAGAACAGGCTGACTCGTACCTTGCATGTAATCCATTGCATATCATCAGCGTATGCGCTTTTCTCCCAAGTGCATGCGAAGATTGTGAACGTACGATTTGTTTACTGTGCGCGCAGTTATCTTCTGGTGTACAATCCATCATTTCCACATGAAGTACAACAACAGCCCAGCCCGGCTTTCTTGGCATGTGCTGCCCCTTTAATGACCTCATAAAGTCACAAAGGTTCTATTATTCTACCACACTTGGAGAGTTCAGTTCAAGTTTAATATCATAATAAGTACGAAATCAGAACATTATTTCTCGTCCACGCTGTTTCCAGCGAAAATATAATGTAAGCTTGGCGACCGCCATGTCAGGCGCGGGTTGCTCGTCTACGGAGGTCGAATGAACTTCACAGGTTTGAAATTTCAGCAAACATAAGCGTTGGCGCCAACGGGTCCGTGCTTCAGCGGACTTGGTGTATCGCTGCGCACAATGTGTGTTCATGTTTCACACTTCACATTTCCAGCAAATGTACCAGACTTCTGCTTCAACAGACAAAAAGGATGCCAATTGGTTGTTGCCGTGAGACAGTGAAGCTGCTTCGTGCATTACACCCAGCTTGTTTTCCAGCTGCATTAATCATGGATTCAACGGCACGCACACACACACACGCGTGCAATACGCAAGTACAAGGCTCAACCACTCGGGGCACGCAAGAAGTGAAACTTGCACTGGTTCGACTCCTTGAGCTGTGCAATCTCAATAAACACTGAAGGGATACACACAGGAAAACAGATACAGTTACACCTGCATCAAAGCCATATGTGGATATGTCAATGGAATGTGTTGCAGGCCACAAAAGCATCGTGCTCTTTTGCATTTGACGCAGTGCACAAAACGGTTTTGTGAGTCAACAAAGATTCCAACTTCTGTTTCATCAGTCACTAATCCTCATGTTTGTGCGGCAGGACCCGATGTAAGGCACGCGTTTCGCGGATTAGCAAGTATTAAATGACACTTGCTCTCCACGCGCTCCTATGGAATTAATTTCAACCGCAGTTTTAATCGAACAGGTCTGAAGCGTTGCCGTGTTTAAACGATTAATCGGTGAATAATTCAACAAAAACGCGACTCAGAACGCTACTAGCTGTTATGCCTCGTTCCCGCGCAAGGCTGTCCGTAAATGGCAAAGTAACTGAAGTGCGAAGAATTCGCTAAATCCACAATCAAACGACCGAAAAAAAGTGTTCAGAAAGCAGATGTGCGCAGACTTGTTTTCAACGTGCAATTGCCACGCGGTTTCGTGCGCAGTTCAGTGCCGAGGTAAACAAGCTGGAAGAACAACTGGTACCTTTCGCAAATGTTCAAAGCTGCAGCATGCATGCAACTGGGCGATGCAGTTGCGACCATTAATCATGAAAAGACCACTTGACATTCTTCTGCAACGAATGTTGAACCTAATTGGGCTGGATGGCCATTAACGGTTCAGCTAAATAAACGCCAGTTATGCGTGCTGCGGCTCAAAGAGTAAGGGCTGTTCATGGCTTTGTCAGGTAATTAACCAGTAATCCACTGTCGCTGCAACGCAACGAAGTGCGCAGTGACATGAACAGCTAAAGTCAAACGCAACAGAGTTGCCCGCTGTAAAAGGCTGTGTGATCAAAGAGAATGTGATGTCAGGTAACGACCAACGCAAACGAAACGACAGCGTCACGAGCTGACCCAAGCAATATGCTGCATACGAGAAACTAAAATCTCCTCTGAAAACCACTTAGCCAGCAAACAAAGTAACACTGACAGATCCCGTCTTCAACATTAACACGACTGCGAACACTCAGCAGGTAAAGTTCACACGTCTTGCACAGAGCATGAGGATGTTCGCTTGCAAATGACTCATGCTAACTGCCATCAGCTAACATTTTATGCTGAAACACAGTGTTGTTTTGGCGTCTTTTTGTTCCAGTTGCCCCACGACAGTTAACGCGGTACCACGATCGGTTCAGCACCAAGCTGAAGCGAACCAACAGGCGTGCATTACCTCCAACGGTCAAGCGCAAGCCACGCCTTTGTTCGTGCAAGGCCCGTACATGGGAACAGGGGCGCGAGAGGCGTCGGCGCCGAAATTGTACTGCGACCTATTCTTTGCGATGCGAGACGCGAAGTCAAAACCGAAAATCAACAAAAAAACGAACAAATTCCTGCCCAGGCTCTGCTTGCTCGCTTAACGCTTGCCGAGCTTATCTTGTGCTTCTTTGCCCACCTTCTCCGGGTTGCCACTAGAAACCGCGAGCACTTAAAGTCTGAACAAACGACCAACACCAGAAGGTGACACGTGTTTTCCTGCCTCAGTTCACTGCTGTTTCCTGCCGCTCATTGATCACATTCACCGCTCTGGAGCAGGCCAGCCATACAAGCACCTCACCGGGCGATGCAGGATCGAAATGCAATCGAGCGATTACTATTCATCAACTTCATTGAAATCAAACGCAAGTAACGGAAACTGAATGACACAGAGCGGCGGGTCGGGCCAGGTTTTGGTCCACGGAAAACGACCGATACTAACTTCGAAATATAAATATCTTTGCAATACATGTGACGCCTTTTCGAACGCTTCAGTTTCAAACCGTTAATCACCGTTGGTATTGGGTAATAGGAGCAGATGTATTGAAAATGTAAAATGTAATGAAAACCTAGTTACAGACGGGATTCTCTTGATGTGACGAGTTTTATGGTCCTATTGTTACGCCCTACATGCGCAATTTTAAAGCATTTGGCGTCGAAAGCAACACAATTGTGATGCAACAATCAAACAAAGCCTTCGCGTTATTCGTCATTTCGCCGACTTTCCACGTTCGCTTCAAATTGACAAAAATGAATCGGCATTACTTCGCTTCAAACAGCAAGTCGATGATGGGCGCAGGGAAACGTAATTCGTTTACAATGGTTCACCATGAAAACCAACCGCAACCGACTCTTTTTCACACACGTTTTTCAACGACTTTGCTGAGTTACTGTTTCCGGTCGTGGGGACAGCAAACCCTTGAACTCCTTCAACTGTTCGAATGTTACAACAAACCCCTCGAAGATCCACTAAACCGACATTAGTTTAGTTTTGAGTTTAACAAATACTCAAATCGCCACGGTCGCAAAGATATTGCCTCAACAAGGACTGATATTTTCTTGTTTCAAAACGTTCAGTGAGAAGCTAGCATTCTGCTCTGAGTCGATCGAGACCTCTGTTGCAACCCTTAACAACAAAACCGCAAATCTCGAAGCATATCATCAGGTCTGTCATACGCAATACTGCAAAAATTCTTTCGACATCATTGCAAGTCCATTGCTATCGGTATCAAACGTCTAGTACTCTAGCGGTTAACATTTGCAAGATTCCGAACAAACCGAAGATACTGATGCGCTGTCGTTCCACGTTGCAGTGAATGTTAGTGGCATAAAAAAGGCGCCGGCATGACGATCAACGTATTGCTGTTGGGTTGATCAGAGATATTGTTGGAAGTTTGTTGATATTGTTGGAAGGTTAAACAAAGGAACGACGCATGTGAGATCACCAACTCTTTCCAACTGCCAAGCATTCTCTCAACTTAACATTTCCCACAAGCTGGCGCTTACGTCATCATACTCGCATGCAACATGAACACATTCCATACAGGAATGATACTTTGTGCAAAAATAGGGCGCCGCAAACAAGAACCGGTGATATTACAAACTGCTGCGATTGCGAATATTCTCACTACCAGAGGAACTTTCTGTTGAAAGACAACGACTGGAGACTGCTTAGAAAACGACACAGTCATCAGGATTTCGTAGAACTCTCTCGCACGGACCTCGCATTGACACTGCATGGCAACTACCAACTAAAGCAAACAATTTAAGAAACGCTGATACTTCAAGTGGGATTATTTTGCAACATATAATCGAAAGTCAAAATTACGTCAATCGCCAAGTACGTCGCAGGAAAGCGAACAAGTGCAAAATCCCTGCTGCGAAAACACACCTTAACTTGTACTTTTTGGATGTTACACATCAATCTACTGCCCACGTTTAGACAAAGAAACAAGGTAATAATTCAGGTAATAATTCTCACCTCGGTTCGCGTCGTTTTGTCTTTTGATGATCCTAATCTGTTTCCTTATTTTCGACCTTTCCTCAAAATCCCTACAGTCATCCAACTGCGAAAACAAAAGTTACGACTTTTAACGATTGCAAAACGAAATCGTCATTAGTTTTGCAAACGTCATCGAAGTGCAACATGAATGTGAAAATATATTCATTCCCTTCAACAGTGTGATCCAACTGCAGTCCCGCAGACATTTTAATGTCCACAAGCTTTCTCTCAGTGTAGATTTAATGTTGTATGTACGTTACAGCAGGTAATTTTACTTAGAACAAGTAAAATATTTTAATACAAATGGACAATATTAACGGCGTTAGACTAGATAGAGTATACAGAGCTTCTAGAAATTAGTCAGCAAAGATAGATTTCTCAGGCAGAAAGATTTCACACTAAAAATACACGCGATGTTTGGAAACACATACTTGTGTGAGAATACATTTTATAGTATGAAGCAAGTCAAATCTTAAAACACAAATCGAATGACAGGCGAAACACTGGACGGTAATCTCCGACTAGCACCACTAACACTGGTATTGTTAAAGGAACGATAGTGTCAGAGAAGCCTCGACTATAGGCATTCCACTGATAGACATTTGTAATACATTGCTATTTGCTGTTGTGTAATAATTTCCATAACGCAATCACTTGTCTGCCGTTTTAGTGGTAAATTTTGTGTTAATCTATTGCTTTATGCATCATTTTGTCGGAAGTGGGCCCCAACTTGTCACGTTTTTGTAAAATGGCCCGTAGGTCAAAAGCAGTTGGACCACGCTGGCCTAAAACAAAAGCACTCCAAGCGGCCACATCTGATATTTCACGCTATCTATACATTGCAGTTCATGTATGGCCACAGGGGGCGCACAGCAGAACTTAGCTGCAATTTTACGTGAAGCTAACTTTTATCACAGTCCGGTCGAGCTGAATTTAAACCTGCGCTTTGCATCCTCCGTGATCACTGACAGGCTGTTGTCGTCGAGCGCTTTGAAAACTAAGCCTGACTGACCGCAGCTGACGTCGACCTCACTCTACCCCCACAATCCTGGCCAGCACCTATAAACCAATCATTCCGCGCTCGAAAATCTTCAACGTCTCGACCGACCGGGAGAGACGGTTCAGAATGGTTTGAAGTCTCGCGCGAGAACAACGTCTTCCACGCGCGCATCTGACGAGCGGGAACGCGTTGGATTGTTCGTGCGATGTTTGCTTTGTTGCGCGATAAATAAACGCGCGAGGCCCTGGCGTATGGACGACAATGGCGAAGAAGCCATGTCGGCGCAAACATTGCATTGTGCGTCGATGGATAAACACTTGGCTGGAGATTAGGTTTTGGCAAATAGAAGCAAGACAAAATGTTGCCAGCCCGTACGTTTTATGGCGAACTTTGATTTTGATGGAGAAAGAAGCAGTTGGAAATTTTATTGACGCTGCCAAAAACAAACCGCTCGATTCCCGGGGCTTATCCTACGGTCTACATTCGTGTGACAGGCGTGTGAGATGCGGGCACTTCAAGCGTGAGTCGGTCTCAAATCAGTTACAGGATGAAGCATATTTGCCAAAGGCGCCGTCCACAAACATAAATTGAATTTCAGATTTCTCTGAGTTGGTCCAAGCAGCCGGTAGACTACTTTGATCATTGATTAACTGGTATGGATCATGAATCTGAATCAAACACGCAAACAAACAAATAAATAATTATTAGGGTATGTTTGAAAATGCAAGCAAAAGTGGTTCCTCAATCTCGCAAAATCGACTTATTTTTTGTGGCCGCAACGAGTAACCGTTACTTTAACCCAGGAGTTCCCCAACTTTCTCTGTCTATGTACCCCCTCGGCATTTCGATTGATGAGCATGTACCCCTAAAATTACTTATAGCAAAAAAGGTGAGGAAAATAACCAAAAATGTTCACCAATAAGCATATGATGATTTTAGAAAATAGTATTAGCGTTCAACCGGTGTTCTTTCCACCCCAAAAATTATAAACAACCTGCTCCATCAAACGTTTTTCTGGAAAAAAAAACGTGTAAAATTTTTTGAACAGTGCACGTGCACTATTTTTTGACCGTGTACAGTGAACGTGCACTATTTTTTGACCAAGTGAAATACCTTGGTGTTGCTAAATGCCTCACTGAAGGATGACGATGATATTCAGAGACAAGTGAGATCACTATACTGTGCAGCAACTAATCTTCGAGGCACATTCGATCAGTGTTCGCCAGCAGTAAAAAACACTTTATTTCGTGCCCATTCCATGCCAATATATTCTTGCTAATGGTGGAGCAAATACACACAGACTAGTATGAAGCATATAATAATGCCTTCCGAATTATGCATTGCATACCCAGAAATGTAAGAGTTTGGCCACACCAAGTTAGCCATGGTATCACGACTTTTTGATGCCATATTGGGAAATAATCTGTACCGCTTTTTGCGTTGTGCATCTTCATCTAACTATTTTGTCCGATCTCTTCATATCTACGATGCTTTTTACAAATATTCGTTCTCCTCAATTATTTAACGCTTCTGTGTGGCGGCGACCAACTGATAGTTGTTAATGCATTGTACCAAGGCGCGCATCTTACCAATATTCTTTTTTGCATATCAACAAAATCTTTCCTTATGTTTCGTGGCACCCTAGGATTTCTTTATTTACTTGTTCCAATATGCAGACAATGTGTGCAAACCAAGCATATAAAAAGTAAGACAAAACGTTAATCACCAAATCCAGCTTCAAAATTCATGAAAATTAATTGCCTGGCGATCCCATAACAGTGGTGTTGCAAAGCATTTGAAACCTTGATCGGAAGAGTTTGCGTGCCTCTGTGCGCCAATGTGCACCCCGACTGACTTATCCTTTACTTTTTTCTTTTTCTCGGTGAGTTGTTTATCTCAAAGTTTTGATGTTAGAATTCCTTCATTTCTATCCCACCACTGGATCCCTGTATTTTGATGATTGGTGGATGACGCTACACTTGGGGCGCTGTAAGTGTTTTGCTCATATCAGTGTTGGTCGTGGACAAACACCACCGATTCTGTAATGCGCTATGACTAACCATTTCTTGTGCTCTCGTGTTGTTTGATTGTGCCTGTGATATGGACCACGTTTTTGTAAGAAATGAATTATTATTATAATATTAACTGATATATGTGCAATTAATTCGAAATTATTAGTATATAAACATTTTCCCTTCTCCGCCTAACCTGAAATGTACCCCTTCAGATAGGCAAATGTACCCCTAGGGGTACATGTACCCCAGTTTGGGAATCCCTGCTTTAACCTTGTGCAAATCATCGCTTACGTTGTTGTCATGTAACAACTGCTACGATTTGCTACTCTAGCTGAACACCTTTCTGCAAGGAAATTAATTCAGATCAAGCTCAGGACTAGTCAAAGGTCATTGCACAAAAATTATAACGACGTCTGCTAAGATCTTGATCAGAGCTCATTGTTGTCGATTCCTTCCAGCAAACATCTTGTGCTCAAACAAGATAACTTAACATTGTGCCAGAATGGTCATGTAGCTGAGGAGCAAGTCATTGATAAGAAGACGCTAGAAACGTGCTGAAAACGCGCAGCTGTGGCGTAGGCTCGTTCAGTTTGCAGTCATAAATCAACAGCGCATCATTACGGGGGCAAGTTAGCAAACAGAGTTTCGAAATTTCTGCACAGCGCGTCAACCCACAGCGCTGATAGGTTGAGTGACCTGGAAAGCTGTAGAAGACAGCGGGCGTGGTACGAGAACCACCACAGGTCAGCCTTTGCGTGAAGAAATTAACATCTTATGCTCTGGGACAGTTTTGAAATAGCGCGTAACCGCCTCGATAGCCCAAAACAAGCACGGCTTGATCTCTCTCAGCGCTCCTTACATGGTCTTACCAACTACAACTTGTCCAAAGATTCGTTATCAACATTCAGTTTAATAGCAGTAGTTTTCACTCGAGGCGCTAAATGTTAGAAAATGCACTGATCGAAACTTGTTTGCAACGACCAGATGTTCGTTGTAGCAAGAAGCAGTCAGTAAGATCGTTTGGCTGCGTCATCGCTTGCCCGAGTTCGACAACCTCATACCTTCGGCGTATATGGAACAACATATCAGCCAAGCAAACACTGCAAACACATGAGACGAGGGTTCTGACCAATAAGTTAGCAAAATTAAATCTGCCGCTGGATTTGACTATTTATATTTCTTTTGCAGAAACATTTATGAAACTAAGATGAACTACGGATCAAAAGATAAGAAGAATTCAAAAGTTTTACCGCCTTTTATTGTGTGCTACTCGCTCTTATGTTCTACTCACTTTCTACTCACTGCAAGCTCACTGTCTGACTACTTCATCTTACAGCCAATATTTGAAACGAGAAGATTTTTCAACGTAAAATTATTCTTGAACCTTCAAGCCAATATCAGTTCAACTATCGCTTAACATTGAGATGAACATGAAGTCGATTACTATCTCCGTCAAATGCAAGGACTTCCACACGAGTTGGCTCAACAACACCTCTTTCTGATTCACTAGTGATTTTGAGCTGTCCTCTCTCGGGCAGGAAGCCGCGACAGCATCGCAGAGTCTTGTTTTGCACAGAGCTGCACTTTGACAACGGATCACAATTGGCAGATGCCTCAGCCTGCGGTTCGTGATTCACGAAACCGCAAGCATCGCAGATCTGCTCGGACGACAAAACTTTCTACATCACCTGAGGCACGCGCGTCACGCGTGATTGACACTGATCGCACGCTTCGATGAGCGCCGGTAGTGGGGTGCGAAAATTCTTGTCTTCCGATCTCAAACGCGTGGCAACAGAAAAAGGCTTTTGAGAGTTGTGGCAATGTTCCGAAATACAGGTACGGCCTCAAACGTTGCTAATAAGCTTGTGAACGGTAAAGAAGCTGACTGAGGCGTTTTATATTGCTGACCAAAACGAAATGGAATAATTCTTTTGCAGCTTTTCCGGAAAGCGTTTTTAAAAACGAAGCATCTTTTCGTGACAAAGAGTTCATTCTGACTGGCGCCACAAAGCAAGGGCCGGCACACCATCGCGGGAATTGTCGCGCTAGTGCCGGCATGGGCAGATTAGCGCGGTATCTCTTGCGGAGACACCACAGAAGATATGTCTTTACAGATCTGACGATGCAGAACCGTAACGAGCAGCATCATTTAAACTCATATGTTGTTAACACCACTCTTGCCTGACAAAACATAGAGTGGTACCGCGACGCGTGGCGACTTTAAAGATTTTGAGAAAATCAGTCGATAGAGTTTAAACCGAAAATGCTAATTGCAGTAATAATACTACACTATGCATGAGCATGCACTGTTTATCATTAACGAGACATCTAGCCACAAGCCAAAATGTAGCTGTCTTGTGTTGCGGACTCAGTAAAACATCATGCTTTCTTTTGCAAACATTTTGCCTTCTGATTGCTTTCAAGTTTTGAAAAGTTTAGTAAAAAAGATTAAAATTTTTATTGTGATTTCTTATTACTCCTCATGCCCAAAAGCGGTTTGTTTTTTGTGCATTCCAACAGAATCGCATGACTCAAAGTACTTAAAGCAAAAGATCGGCCGTAAGATGAATAACGAAACAAACACCTGATAATAACTCAGCAATTAAGTGAAGTACACTCCAACCGACGCGATACATCACCACAAACGACAAGGTTCCAACAAGCTTGAAGTGAATGATTTAAATATCAAAGTATCCCCTCCGACAACAAAGGCCAGAAGCTATGTGGATAATAAATGGGGAAAAACAGAATTAAAGAGTAAACGAAGTCTCGACCGTTCGTTGCGCAAAACAACAAAACCGTCTTTTACGCCAAAGCAAGTCGCAGAAGGTTTGTGCCCAATTCAGCCTGACTAATTTTTAACTTTTTTTATCCAAAAAGGCCACAGACCTTGAACAATTCGAAGCAAACTCCAGAATAATGGTGAGAGTCTGAAAGACGTATCGTTTCGCATTTTAACTTTAAAATTACATCTAATTGACCCAACGGAGACAGTTGACTGATCTTTAAGTGCAGGCACTTTTTCATCGAATCAGGATACTTACAAAAGTGATTGGATTGTACTCACTTAAACTTTCGTTACCCAAGTGGCTGCTGCTGGTGCAGCAACACAGACACCAACCAAACCTCTGTATTCAGCGACGAACCGTTTTCTTCAACATACAAAGCAGATATGCCAGAAATTTCGACCTTGCAGAACTCTCAAGTGCCACCAAGAGTGAGAGAGGTAGTGTTGGATCTCAGGAAAGGCAACGCTGAATGAACAAACTTACTGGCCAAACGACAGCGCAGAAGCAGTTGTGTAAACGTTTCGAATGAATGATCGGAATCAGGTTGCATGTCAAGAATCCAGGAACGTTCAACCACAGTAGATGACCAGCGTCGTGGGACCGTAAAAGCTCGTACGTTTTTGCATCTTGTCTAGTTTTTTCAGAAATTTCCAAGAAACTGACTTTTCACCGCGGCAGTAGGTACAAACAAGACAAGCGTATTTTGCGATGCGAACAACGTTTCAACACAGTGAGACGGAAAGTCGGTAGAGCATAATAAAAAATGTCCCGTCAAGTCTAAAGCAGCAGAAAAGGAATGATGAATGTGTTGTTGTGGAAAAGTAATGTAAAAACTAAAACGACCTTTGATGAACTTTAGATCGAACCGAGTCATTTTCGGTCGCGATACTTCAGCGCCACTTATAAAATTGCAACACTATTTCCAACGAAAACGTGACTGGTGACAAGTCGGTGTTGCACGCGTCGATCGATCGACCGGAACCACAGCAGTCAAGTTTGCCATTTCACGCAATCCGCTCACGAGTTCACAAAGTTTAAGCCTGACAGGTTTTCGTGTCCACTATTTCATGATTTAGTTTCGGCGACTTCATGAAAAGCATCGAGAAAGAAGATGGCCGCCAAGCAAAAGACTTCTCGTACGATACTCTGCCAGCAGACAGTCGTCCCACCGGTCGCCCCGAACTCCTATTGAAAGATGTAGTGGAGCAGGACATGACAAGCTTCAATATCTCACCAAATGAGTGGCAGTCAGTCACATGCAACCGCAATTACTTCGCGCGAAATGAACAAATCCTCTCAAAGTTCCACTGCAGAAGACGCCGCTATCTGCAAGCTGGCCATGATCGCTGATGTCAATCGAGAAACGACGCTGTTTCGCATTTCTCAGGCGATTCGAAGAACATGCAACCAAAGACCACACGACCTGTCGGTTTGTCGGTTAAATGATCAAAAATCAAGAGTTTCAAGGCGCAAAGGTATGTTGGTTTCTTTTAAGTACAAAAAAATCTTTCGAAAATTTATACTGAAAAATAGCATTTCAAGCAAACTTTTTATCTTTGCTTGTTTTTAAGACTTTGAGGTCAAATAGAACGCATTCTCAAAAGCAACCACCAGGCGTGTTTTAACATTCAAAGCGTCGGCGCTGAACGCAACCCATTCACCTCCATCGTCTGACTTCCTTATCAACACCACCACAAGCTAACTGAACAGGAGCAGCCGGGGATGCGATGCGTGAATTAATGTCGTGCGCTTCAGAATATTTAAAGCCAAACTAAAAATGTGCATTTTGCAAAGGTCTTCTGTGCCTTGCATGAAATGAATGCCCACTCATCACAAAACAGCTTTTGCTTCCAATGACAAAACGCAATAAAATGTGCAGAGGTTAGATTTGAAGTTACGTTTTTTCCCTTCAAATAGTCACTTTCGCCAGGGACCCTGCAAAGTTATACGACACAGATATAAAATTCTTTTGCTCAGCTACTGCTTGCGTATATCTGAGTTGCTCAAACTTTGGCGCCGGTTTTATTCTGTGACGAAAATCGTTCTTTAGCGACAAACCTGAAACACAAACACAGCCCGAAACGCAGCAAAAGAGGTTCTTTCCATCATTCAACCTATGAGCAAAGTCGTCTTTTCACCGAAAAACACCTCCACACTTCACGATCTACTTCCACGACCAACTTAGCCTACCTCTCTGTTACATCACAACTGCTATGTGTTACGCGGCCAGCGTCGACATTACGCAGCAAAACAACGGCGTCAAAAACAACAAGAAAAACAAACAGACCACAGCAACGTGTCAGTGACTTCGCCGCTTAACAAAGCACAGCCAGTCACACCCCTCCTCCCCCGGCCCGATACGAAGCTCTCAAACAGCCACACGCGTCCAAACGTTTGATTGACGCGGTTCCTTGCACGCTGGCAAAGAAACAACGCCGCCGCAAACAACAACCAGCATCGCCCCGTGTCACAAACGCCGGAAGTGACGTCAAGCGGCGAAGTGAATTCGCTCATGAGAAAAAACGCTTAGGAGCCGAACCGGACCGGGTGGCAGCAGCAAGCACAGGCAGCGCTGCTTCCTCGAGTTTGCTTCACGAGGGGATTACCCGTTCCGCAGACCGTGGCTCGTTTACCGTTTATGAAGTCAGGTCACGATGTTGTTTCGCAAAATCATTGCCGTTTGAACTTTTCGACTAGATTTTATGGAAGTGACGACGCCAGTCAAGTTCACCAAATTAGCAACTTTGCCCTGTATTGAAAAGCAAGGAGGGCACTTGGAAAAATACTTCGAAACTCGGCTACATTCAGTTCGCGGCTGTTTTTTCTCGAGATCTCCGATACTTCTAAAAAATTCATGGTTTTCAAAATATTTCTTTTTCATTATGGCGACTTCTAATCAAATATCGTTTTGATGAGTTATCGGAACGTCGAGTCAACCACAGGTCTTAAAGCAAGGACATGTGAAAGGAACAGCGCACAAAACAGTCTTATAAAAAGCCATTTCATATTATCGCACTGGTGCTTTACTGAAAATAGAAAAACCCTAAAATCCTTGAACACCGGCGGCAGAAGCACAATGCAACTGGCATCCCACGACTGTTGTAACGTTCAAAGGAAAAACCACTGGAGACGCGAGTTACTTGAATTTGCACCAAGGACGGTATCCCTGGTCAAGACCACGACACATCAGCAGCACAACGAAAAAGTTATCTCAAGGCCTAGATGTGACTGGGCACGTGGCACACTGCTGCATCCTGCTCGTGTGGACACACTTTCGGTGGAATTAAATAACACCTGAAGTACTGGTTATTTCCAAGTCAAATCGTTTGTTATGAGATGCTTCACAGGGCTCAGTTGCTTTGCCTTAGATTAAAGCAGGGGTCACCAACACGGTGCCGGCGACCACTAGGTCACCCGCAAGGACAACGTTGGTCGCCCACGGGCCTGTTTTGAAAATAGCATTAAGATGATGAGTATCGTCTCGTCACACGGATTAACATCATTGATGATAACACAATTAAAAGTAAATTGCGCACAATTTTTATTTCAGAAGCGAGTATCAAACTAGTAGCCCTTAGCGTTAATCGGTTCCCAAGAAGTAGTTCTCAGTTACATAAAGGTTGGTGACCCCTGGATTAGAGCATCACTCTAAGTGGAGATTCAAATATCTTTCAAGCGATATTGACTAATTAGTATGTTTACCAAAATAATAAAACATAAACAAGTTCTCCTGTCAAAGCGCGCCTAAAGTTAAAACTTGGAAAAACTTGCTTTTAGACGAGTCTCAAACACGAAAAGCATTGAAGCAGTAAACGACCAATCAGCAGATTGCACCAGCCTGTCATCTGCGCTTGGCAATGACTTAAATATCTTTTAAAGCGTTTGGTCATTTTTCCATCGTTGATCAACATTGTTCCATTGTTAATGAACAACGCAACTGTCAAGTGTACGGTTATATCAGTGACGCAGCTTAAACAAACCTTACAGACTACAAGCTATGTGTTTTCGGAATCTTGCGTTTAGGGATCTGACAGTGTTTAAAAAACATTCATTGCAAAACCAGCTTCTCAACCTAGCAGTCACCGACCTGCTTCTCCCAACCACCTCGACACGACAATACATGGCATGGATTCAGCCAACACTGAGTTGACATCGTTTCGTTCCCAGTTACAACGTCACAATTGCATGCGCGCCCACGCAATCGCGCGCAACCGGAAGTCGTTGACGTGCATAACGGAGCGTGGGAATAACGCTGTCCTCAGCACAAATCGTGAGGTAGGAATGATTTGAAAATATAAAACAGTCTGACTGCTTGCCAAATAACTGGTATTTAAACCTGGCACGTGCGACCCGGGCGTTTGGTGCGTCTCGCCAGTTGTGCCCTGTGGTATTTTTGTCAGGGGTTGCCTGCACCCCAATGGACACATTCGTCTTCCCTCATACCAATCATCCATATATGAGCAACATTTATATTTGTCACAACGAAACTATAAACAAAATTAATAAGATACAAAACTTCTATTTGTATGTTGCCCAAAGTTTCATGCATTTCTTTCACAAGTACGTCTTATGGCCCTTCCAAATTTAGTTCGTACCTTTAGTCCGATATACATAAACTAACACCGTAAAACTTTTCGCCTGTGTCCGTTTCACTAATATCAGCAATACGGAAACATTGCACCCATTGGCGTAACTGACGGGGAGCAGAGGGGCGAATTGCCCCCTGGCAAGTTGAATGTAAAAATCGGGCACCCACTTAGCTTGTATCTCGGTTTCAGTTTAGTATTCTTTTGGTTTTCAGTGGGTTGTTGCTTTGTTGCGTTTTTCGGGGTATTTTCCGGGTATTCAGGGTTTTAGTATATCCATCCACATCCAGATTCACCATTATTTCTCAATTTTTTTCTAAGTGATGGCTAGTGGGCCCTCTGCAGTGGCCAGTAGGCTCATTTCAGCTAAGTCCTCCCCCCTGGCTCAAACCTCTAGTTACGCCACTGATTGCGCCGCACAAAACTTGGTGTTTTTAGATTTGAGACTTATTGCTTGATCTAAGTTCGAAAAGCCCACCACCTGTCTAGTTTTTCCAGCTGCTGATAATAAAACTAACAAGCGCGGGAAAAAGCGAACAAGCGCATGACGAGGTTACGTCCTACCATCACCAGGAATGCGAAATAAACCAACGCGTTAAGTTTTGACGGCAATTTAATTGGTGCTGCACGACGTTATGGAGCAGCGCATGGTCAGTGATGAACCGACGGGAGACAGGGGTGCAAACCGCCACCCTTGAGATGCTAAATGTAAAAACTGCCCCCCCCCCTTTGCTTATATTTCGGTATTTTGTATTCGGTTGGTTTTCAGTAGGTTGTTCTTTTTGGCGTTTTTCGGAATATTTTCCTGTTATTTCGGGATTTAGTACAAACATCCACATCCGGATTTACTACCATTTCTCAACTTTTCTTCAGAGTGTTGGTTGGTAGGCTCCTTACGGTGGAATATGGGCCCCATTCTGCGAAGTTTTCCCCCTTGGCTCAGACCTATAGTTACGTCACTGCGCATGGAATGATGTCACGCGAAACTTTGAACGCACAGCGTTACTCACCATAGACTGCAACTCGTCGATGCTTTTCGCGGAGTAATCCACCTGCGCGGACTTGTACGGGGATTCTTCGCGACGTAAGAAAACGTTAGACGTTCCGCTCGACCGAGTCGAGTCACGTGATCGTGCAAGGACTTGAGCCATGCCGTCCGCAGAGTTTCCTTCCTGAGCGCAGGGAAGTCGATTGGCGGGGGATGGTGATGCGGAAGAGAGGCTGCTCTCTCTGTTGCTCTGGAAACTGCTCTGTTGCTCCGAAAAATTGTTTTGAATGTCTTTGCCACTAGAAGATGTTTTGGACTTCGAAGCGAAAATCCGTTTGCTGAGCGTTCGCAGAATCACCCTTGCCGAGGTTTTGCGGCTAAGCACTTCTCCGCTAGTGGGCGATCGAGGGCTAGAAGTGCTGCTCGCCGATCGAGGGCTGAAGGGTGGTGAGGCAGGTGTCAATGAGGTGGGGGTGGTTGACTCGGACGAAGTGCTGAGCTTGCTCGAGCGTCTGCGGAACCTTCTTGCAAAACCCTTTTTGCCAGAGGCCTCCTTGTCCTCAGTTGGCGAAATTGGATGCGAGGTCGGAGCACCGGCAAGGTCAGAAATCCCTGTGAGCTTGAGCGTGCGGAGGTGGTTACGCTTGAAAGTGCTTTTCCCCGAGTGTTGTGTCGGAGTGAGGTGGTTGGCTGCGAAACGATAAAAATAAGTACAATAAAATGCTAAAGCAAATTCTGCATGAAAAAAGTTTTCCAGCAAATTCTAAACTTTCAAGTTTCACTAGTCTTGATTTATATTGGGTGGGGGGGTGTTGCCTCCCGGTGGGGGATTGTTGCCTCCCAAGCGCAGCGGCCGTTTCTTCTATCGCCTTGCCACTGGGTAGGTGGCAGTTTGTCAGAGCAGATGTTACAACAAACTGACAAACACGAAACTTTCACCTGCATTAAATTAACTATTGCTAGATGGCATTGTTAGAGTTCTCAGTAGAGATGACTGGAAGTCGGGCCCACAAAACCAAATTCAGATGCGGTCACACCGCGGTACCACTCTGGTGATGTTTCAACCTACAATCCGTAAAATAAATTCAGTACACGTGGGGGTGAGACGTTCAATAAGTATGTCCGAGAGTGTGCTTATTGCACACAAACACCGGTAAGTTTTATGAACGCATAAATTTCTTACTTTGTTCATCTTCCGAAGCCATCTTGGATTGTATTTTCAGTGGCACAAACGTATCATTCAAAGCAAACAGTCAGTCTTGTTTATATCGGTGCTTTGCTACGAGGCATGCTATTTTCGGTTGAAATTTACAGCACACTTTAAGTGAAACGTTCTGGCAGAAAGCAATGTACTAAGTTTTGTATAAAAAATATCAAAAAAGTACAAACGTTCCTCGGTATTCTCGGATTTATCCGAAAAATCTATTGAAATGTTTCACTGGACGCATTTTTAGAGTAACTTCATCCAGTTGAATATGACAAAGAATTACCGCGGCACAAGGTTAAGCTGGAAAAAAATTCTTAAAATGTTTGATGCCAACTAACTCTTTTCAGCTGTTCTTTCTGCCTCTGGTAGAAGATTGACTTAGAAACTAAACAAATCTCCTCGAAAAATTCGATTACGAAAGAACATGCTTGAGCCTCGTAAACTGGGTAGCAAATCCAGGGCGACAAATCACTAGCGAAAGACTAGGGGCATTGCAGCTGTAGACACAAACACCCTCATGTCGTTCTGCCGCTCAAAGACCGGAATGTCAACGTTCTCTAGTGACAGACAAAGCTTCGCTTTCAGTTTAAACGGGATTCACAGATGACGAAACAAAAACCGATGGTGTTTGGTAATAATAACAAAAAGGAGACCGAAGAGTTTCATTTGTTGCGAAGGTTAGGCCAGGTACTCGTGCACAATGGGTAACAGAAGAATGATGTGTTATTTGATATCGGTTTGTTGGCCAACCACTTGTAAGAACAGTTCAGACTTTGGGCCAAACAGGTATATACCAGACTAGAAGCATCCGGCGGGTGAAATATTATACCTTACAACACTAATGATCACACAAAAATTATGGTTTATCGGTTAGGGCCGCAGCCATACAAGAGCGGGTGGGTGAAACGAAGCACAGGTCAAACTCTGACACAGTTCACATGTTTTTTAACGTCTTGTAAAGTTCTGCTGCCTGTTACAAGGAAATAGTTATTCAAATTCAATATTTTTACGTTATTCATAAAGTGTGTTTTGCGCTTCGATTTGTGAGCTACTGAAATCTGGTTACTCGTTGACACACAGTCCCACGCCTTATCGAGGCAACTATGGCAGCTTCTCAAACAAAAGCATCGCACTGAAGGCAAAGCAAACATAGCATGCTGTAAACTTCGCCTTAGCACGTGCCAAGCTGATTTAAAATGTTGTTCTCCGTGTTTAAAGCGCGAAACCAGATAACCGTTGAACTACCAAAATCTGAGAAAATTTCAATGACTATTATGCGGTCGATCAATAAATAAACCGAAACTAGCAAACCAAGCCTTGTAAGATTGCCGCTCAGTCTGCGATTGTGCTTCAAACTTTGCATCGAGGGAAAATTGTCTTCAAATGATAAATTGAACCAAGAGCTTTCCCTGAACACACATGTTTATGTAGCAAATACGAATTTGATCAAAACAAAACTCGCGGCGCTTTCGAACATCCGGAAAAATGTAAATAACTTCTGTACCAAAAAAAGTGTCGTATGAAAAAATGGAGAAAGCTTAGTGCTTACAGCCGGAAAAGGTTTGTTTGCCTGAACATGGTTGGGCAGCCATGGGCGACATACAAATCTGGAGACGGTAGTCCTGAGCAGGATTGTCAATTTCTTTTCGTGACTGGGAAAATGCCAACTCAAGGTTTGCACACAGTCCACTGCACTTTCAGAACGCATTCGCGTACCAGTGTACAAAACAGATTTATCCGCATGTCTTTGGCAAATGATGAGGCGTCCTGAGAGGGTGTAACTGCATGCACTACGCACCGCTGGTACACTAATAGGAGTATAACAACCCCCATAACCATACGTTTTCACGCAGGATGGTCATGTTTGTCAATAGATTAACCGGAAAATCATTGTCTTTTTGTCACTTCATTCCTTTGTCAAGTGAAGAATGGTGACACAGCGACAGTGAGGTATGCTGACTCAGCATAAACCACGTGCTGTCAGCTGGTGGTAAGTTTAAAAGGATTCCAAACGAACTTATCTTGCAAATACCATCAATCGAGTGATATTTAAACTCACTGTCTTTCTGCGCCATTTTTCTGTCCCGCCGACTCTACTTCGGGCCACTGTTACCCTTACAGCATCCTAGAGAGAGAGTTTCTTTATTAAATTTGCTAGACCAAATCTCTTGGCTGGGTGTCTTCAAGCAAGATTTAGGCAAATTCAAACTTATTCTAAGCGTTTTGCTCATTTTCCCAACGCTTTTCAACAAATGAGGAATTTTCGGTGTATAAGATTGCCACTGTTTTTGCTTTCGCTTAGCATTTTCAGCAAATCTTTGCAGGCCATCACTTGTGGCCTTGCGAGGCGACAAATGGCTCAGATCCAGTGGTGGGACTCAAATTTTTGTAAGAACAGGTTCTCTCACTCCAGGACTCACTAACAACAGGTTCTCTCATTATCACAGTCTCCAGAGGCAAACCAAGCCAACAACCGGTTCTCGGGATTAAAAGAAATTCCCAGAACAGGTTCTTGCGAACTGGTCGAATCCCACCTCTGGTTAGGTCTCGATTGATTTATCATTAGGCTTAATCAGTTTGCTTGCATTTACCTATTACAGTTCTTAACCTGAAGAACCTGAGTCCTGTTCAGACCTAAACAGCGGCAGATCCATGAATCGGACGGGGTTCTCACAGATTTTTTAAAACTCATTTTCCATACTCTCAGGGTTTTTTTAAGGCGTTTTAGGGACCCGATTCTGGTCCCTAGAATTTCAAATCGGGTCCCTAGAATCAGAGAAATCGGGCCCCTGCAGATCCATACCGGGTTCCTAACATTTTCCTTAAAAAAACACTGATACTCTTTCAATACCTTTGCAATACTGAATTTAAAAAGTTCAATACCATTACTCCTCTTCATTTTTTGAAATTCCTAATCATGAAACCCAATTTTGCACATTGAACAACATTGAACAAATAATGAACTGCTTTGCCTTCACTAAAATTCTGCTCAGATACTTCTAATTTATTTTCCATTTAGAATTTCCATACTTTTATGTCAATACTTTTTCAAGGTCTTTAAAAGTGATTTTGAAATTCAATACTTTTTCACTACTTTCAATACTGCGTGGGAACCCTGGGTGGAAATAGTAGGGCCAGTTACCCCCACCCAACCAACAACCGTCGTTTCTTAGCTGGTCTCTTCTTCAGCAAATGCTTCCCCTTAACCTGACGTCATATCGTCTCTTGCGGTAAACGTTCTCCAAACCACCCAATCTGCCTCCACCCGAGGCCAAACTCCGTGTTGTCAGTAACGAGACTTTGTGTTCAACATAAAATATAATAATGGTGTAGGTGTTACTTTCGATTATCTAAGTAGCCCATTCACGATTTCGGCGTATGTGTCATTTTGGTGTAACCTACTTGTACTAGGCTAATTTATTAGATCCTAATTCATCTCTGCCGGCTTGGGCTGGGCTATTTACACTTAACTAAATTTTATCACCTCAGCACCTTGCCATATTTCCGTCTGAAACAACTTAAAATACTTAGCCAACCGTGTTCGAATTTTGTCTCCTGAAACCGGGTTGTCTGCTTGGCCTAAATATTTGGCGTGCTTGCAGGTTCGAAACATGCTTTAGCAAAACTATTACCGGTAATTGCCTTTGTTCAATCACTGACTGGTGTTAGCCTGGTCAGCTTTAGTTGTAAGTAAACAACTTGGCAAAACCTACAGTTCCTGTTTTCACTTCTTGCAAACTTGCGAGCTCTGTATTCTGGCATGGAATTGGCACTGTCAGTTGCAGCAAGAAAAACACAACTTGCTACAAGTTCAAGACTTAACAGTAACCGGAGCATTGATTCACTGATTCCTACCTACACTAACTTCGTGAAATCTTTGGCCAAGCTAGAACATAACATATATCAATTTGCGTTCTGGCTAACCAGTAGCGGATGCCTGACACCCAACACAGCTCGACTTCCATCACTTTGTGAAACAAAGCTTCGTATCATGTTTGGCGCTTTACTTTAGTTCCAGCACCTGATAACGAAAGCATTTGCACCTCTCCTAGGCTAGCGCGCACAATTCTCTCAATCCTAAACATTGACCTTACTTGCTTTCCTGCCATCCTCCGGCACGAAGCCTTACACTGTCGAGCTCTGAACGCAGAGCAGTTAGCACTGCGACATGGCTGCCAAGTGTACCAGGTCAACCTGATGGCAACACAGAGTACACATTGCCAAACTTCACAATCGCCGACCCTTACCTACCTTTACCAGACATGGCGCTACAACAGTGGGAACAATGCGACGCTAAAATAAACGACACATCTGATTCGGGAGCAGCTCGAGTGTAAGTCGAGTCTGGAATGACGTTACGCAGGAAAATCGGCGTCGTGCAAATGCGCGGCGGCAAAATATGGGTTTTGGACGGGTTGAATGCACGATTGTACAAAGGTTCAATCAAACACTGTTTTCATACATTTCCAATATTCGCTAGAGACATTGCCGTTAAATTTGAAAAGCAAGTAATGACAGGTACGGTAAGTGCTAGAATGGGAGAAGGGGTGAGAGTTCTACTGAAACGGATTTTAGAAAGCGAAATAGAATTTTGTAAAATTCAGGAAAGTGTATTTTCTTTCTCACGGGTCGTTCAAGTGATCTGGTGTCTCAGGCGCAAAATTAACAAATTTCCGAGAAAGAACGTTAGTTTTTGAACTGTTTGCACAATCCATGAAGCTGCTGCCAGTTAGGTTGATGAAACGCCGCAACTCTAAAAACTCGCACTTGTGTTTTTCATTCTGACAAGCAAAACCAAAAAAATAGTGCATAAAAGTGTTGGTTTCACTGAAATACAATTTGAGACATTCACTATCATGTTTATTAGGCAATCAAGAGAAAATAAAATCGCACTTTCGTCCTGAGCCTTTTGCCGGGACAAAACGGACATATTCTGCGCTTAGACAAAGTTGACCAAGTCCAAAAGCAAACTCACAGGCAACAAAACTTTGCAAGCTTCTAACCTTACGCTTGTAGATTTCGCCATGACCTTCCGGCTTATTTCGTCATAACCTTCCACAGGGCTTTCAAGTTGTAACAATTTTTTCTAGGGGCTTTGCTAAATTACATGAAAGTTCTTCAACAGCGTTAGCAGCCGACTTTACGATCACCGACTTTACGACCCACAAACATATGTGCTTTTACAAGCGGCACGCCGCGTGATTTCACGGGAAGTACTTAGCAATCAGAGTGACGCTAGCTTTCCATTATTCAAATAAAGCCGGGGGTACAGCGTAAAATCGATCGGTTTTAATGACGGTGGATCATCTGTTAATGCTTTTTTGCACAACAGTCACCAATATATTTCATTTTTACGATTCCAAAGCCTTTGCACCCAATAACCACTTGTGACCCAAAAATATTTTGCAAGAACACACGGGATGCTCACTGTTTATGAATACGAAAAGAAATGATTACTTTGGAACAAGATTATTTCTGAAAAAACAACTTGTTAAGAATAAACTTTTAAAGCAAAATCCATAAACTTGCTTCACCTTCAAGTTGTTCATGAAACTCCGATGGAGAAGGAAACGTCAGACAGAAGAAACACAACAGAAGTTATTGATTTTAATTCTCAAAAAGGTATTGAGAAGTCATTTGCAAAGTCAGAAAACATATTTGCTTGTTTAGAAAAAGCAGTGCGAAATTTGCTAAGAAGCACTGTGATGGCAAAGAAATAATGCCGGACGTTTACAAACAGAACTTGACAGTAGATGATCACTGTATAAGCAGTGAACCCTGGTGTTGGCCACCTGACCGGCCTCTTGTTTCTCGTAGGTGTACGAGAGCATAGGGCCTGAGGATGAAGTCAGGCTGTTCAGACATAACCCAATACTGCAAGATTTAAAAAACAAGCAAACGAACCAGAGCACTGCCTTTGAATTTTCAAGCCAAGGAAACACTGTATGTTTCGCAGGGTCGAAATGGAACCAATCAAACAGAGAGGTCAAAGAATTATTTGGAAGTGAAGGTGGGGAACGAATAAAGTTTCCACTTAACGGGGTAGTTCACTGCCAGTTGTACACGTACAGGTCTGTCTTGTTTGAGTAAAACTTTGGTTGGGAAGAACATGAATGGCATTTTTTTCTGACTGTTCGTCGATTCACATACAATTCGTGCAGAAACCTTTAGTCATGAGTGTGTCAGAAATAGCAGCTGTGACAAATTTTCACAGCGAACTGCTTCCGCCCCCCCCCAAAAAGCCTTACGTACACTTTTGGGATTTGCGTGGTCAGAGTTGTTGATTCACAAAACGCAACAGTGACGTCACCGCGAAAGCAAACAACACAGCACGCGCGCGGTAAAGCGCGGGCGAGCATGAAAAACACGCCTGAACATTTCGACGAAATTAAAATTCCTGTCGAATGAGGAGAATGACACCGGTTCGCGGGCTGCACCGGCGTCAGGCGGTTTAACTTGCGGTTCTCGGAATGTGGTCGAGTGCCAGTGCACACCGTCGCGCTATGAGCTCTCGCAAAAACTGTACGATGTTCGCTTCTTTTTTCTAAGCGAAATTGATTTTCAACAACAGCAATTTCAGAATTGGTTATTGCTTGACCTAATGCAAAAACCTATTTGCCTTTTTACCCATACATGAGTTCTGACATTAGTCCAGTGTTGCAACCTCTCCGGTGGTGTTGCGTTGATTGTGCGATTCACCACGAACGGGATGTGCGTGAAGAACAACACCATAAATACATGTGGCGCGAACAAGCAATAATAGAGTGATCGTGGCGTGTAATCTCTGGTGATACTAACGATGTCAACGATTGAACGCAACAGTAGCGTACGCAAAGAGTGATCATGGCATGTGAACTCTATTGTTGCTTGCTGCCACGGTGCGAAGCTTTGCACATATGCCGCTCGGGATTTCCGATCGCAACACCAGCAAAAGTAGGTCGGGGAGCACACATATGAAATTCTTGTGCCGTTGTGCAGTAGGCCCAGGTTACTTACGCATGAGCGTACTCTTGCGTGCAAGACCGAACGCTCTCTGTTCACTTTAAGAAGAGCTACATTACTCATAACAAAACTGTGCAACGTATATGCCATTTTAACTCACGCATGAAACTAACGTGCTGGTAACATTGGTGTCAGTGGGGTAACTAGAGGTTTGAGCCAGGGGGAAAGCTTAGCTGAAGGGGCTCCACTGGCCACTGTAAAGGGCCCGCTAGCCAATACTCAGAAAAAAAACTTGAGAAATGATGGTGAATCTGGATGTGGATGGCTATTCTAAAACTGTAAATCATTGGAAAATACTCCGAAAAACGCAAAAAAACAACCTACCGAAAACCGAAATATAATTTAAGTGGGTCGCGGTTTTTACATTTAGTTTGCCAGGGGATCAGTTTGCACCCCCGCCGCCCGCCATTTACAGAGGGGGAAAAAATGATTTGTCGTTGTTTAAATTGCCGCCAGCTTTCGTTGCATTTTTCCCAAACACAGCATTAACAATTGTCACTGTCATTGAAAAGTAAGTGTCACCAGCGCCATTCGCTGAAAAGGCTCAGCTGTAAAGCACAGTTGTGGACTAAACGGCTGGTCATGCGCCACATCGTCGAAAGTTGTGATGTGCGTGTTCCAAAGATTGCACTTGTGCAGTGTGGGTTGCTTTTCCCCATCCGGGATATCTCGGCGTCATGGAAACGTCCTACTATAGCTGGGCAGTCAAGCAGCAAAGCAACTGCACATGCTGTATTGAGCAGGCTGCAGTGTGCATTCCTCGACTGTGATGTAACAAGACACAAATTAAGATTGGCCGGTTCCTACATTTACCCAGGGCTTGTTTTGAAGAAACATCAGCACGTCAACATATACGCGCGTTTCTTAACAGCACCCTTTACAGAACAAAGCAAGCTCTGCGCCAAAGTCGTTTGCAACAATAACAAAATATTGCCAGGAGCGATGTTTACAGCACCGAGCGATAAACCTGCAACTGGACGGCATCGTTAACGAACACTTGACGCAAGACGTTTCGCGTGCGCATGCTCAAGCGTACGCTGAGCTCCACAACAATCTTTAGATTAGCTTTAAATACAAGACACAGCTGGTCGTCCGTAACATGATCATCCCAATTCATTTGCACAGGCCTGCCAGCGGCAAAGACAAGAGACACACTGAACAACACAAAAAACAATCGTTCCCATTGCAATTCCAATGTATCTCAAACCCCAGTTTGACTCGGCTGCCGGCAAGTACACAAAAACCTAGGATTGTGGGTTCTCATCGGCAAAAAGTTTACTTCTGCTGCTTACAAAAGACGTTTGTGTACACCAGTCGTTGTTGTAAACACAAATCAAAGAAATAAAGTAGAAACAACCTTTGCACGATTTTAATGTCCCGTTCTCGCTGAGCAAGAGACTCGCGGACGACTCTTGAAGCACAAAGCCTTAGAATTTCGATTGAGCACCTTTCATTACCTCGGTATTTCGCATTTTATGGGTCCAGAGCATTTTAAAGGCAGAAAAAGCTTCGTTATCAAATCCATCTCCTTGGTTCAATAAACACTGACTTTACAATTTAATGATTTCTCGCAGCAATAGCAATTGCTGTGGATTTCCATCCATGTGCCCCGGAAGAATATTTTCCAGGGAGGGGTAAATAGTGGATTTTTACAAGTCTGGCCAAAAAGACGTTTTCCGGAGGGTAACAGTGGTGAAATTTCATTTCATCAACCCGAAACTAAAAAAACAACTTTTTTTACTAAAAATTCAATAGGAAAATAATAAATTAAAAATCCAGTGGGGGCCTTGGCTCCACTTGTCACCCCATTCCGACGCCCGTGCTTCCGTCAACACAAGCAAAGCCGGTTAAAGTTTTGATCTTTTTCTCTGCGAAACGAAAATGCAACGCACGGATACATTCAAGGTCGCTTGAGAGTTTTTTGCAGAAACAGTTCGGAACCAGACACCTGGGTTGGTTGATGAGCGGGAGAATCTGACCACAATAAAACTTGCAAACCTAAACTTTAGCGACTGAACAGTTTTCAAAATTATCCGCATCGATCTTATCGACTTCTGTGTTTAGCACAAAACTGAATCTTCTGACTATTGTCCAGCTAATAATTTCCTAACAATTCCACGAGAAAATCCGTGTTAGTCGGAGCTACAAACAAATATGAGTTTAGGAAAATTCAGTCTAACACCTTATTCAAACTTATTATCAAACGCCTCGGTGTTGCGTTTGAGTCTGCCAGAAACAAAGTTGTAATTATAGGCCAGCTACCTCACATCTTGCGTACAAAGCAGATGAATTCATTTCAAGTTTGATACATGTTTTGAAACCAGAAGATTAAAGATTTGAAGAAAATCTGTCAACTTCCCGAAGTGCTGCTACCTAATCATTTCTACTTTTTTTTCGCAGTAATGGATTTACTCATAGGGTTTCGACCAGCTTCATGTCAATTAACAATAATCATTTCAACAACCGAGTCGTTTCTGGCATCCAGGCATTACATCACGAATCGCTCGTCACATTGCTTGACGTAGGGTTCGCGACACTAAAGCTGAATGCACACGGCATGCGCCCTGTGCGTTTTTTGAATGCATGCGTCTGATTTCGTGACATCACGTCCTTTTTTGATGCGTCTGGTATGGTCTGCGTTCGAATAGAACCTGTTTCTATATTGACCCATCAGACTAACTGCTCTGACTTACTTCTACTCAAACGCAGACCATACCAGACGCATCAGAAAAGAACGTGACGTCACGAAATCACACGCCCAAAAGACGCACAGGACGCATGGCGTGTGCATTCAGCTTAACTTGCAAGAAAGATATTTGCTGCTGCACTAGGCTTTCTCCATTTTTTCCGACGACACTTTTTTTGGTACAGAAGTTATTTACATTTTTCCGAATGTTCGAAAGCGCCGCGAGTTTTGTTTTGATGAAATTCGTATTTGCTACATAAACACGTGTGTTCAGGGAAAGCTCTTGGTTCAATTTATCATTTGAAGACAATTTTGCCTCGATGCAAAGTTTGAAGCACAATCGCAGACTGAGTGACAATCTTACAAGACTTGGTTTGCTAGTTTCGGTTTATTTGTTGATCGACCGCATAATAGTCATTGAAATTTTCTCAGTTTTTGGTAGTTCAACGGTTATCTGGTTTCGCGCTTTAAACACGGAGAACAACATTTTAAATCAGCTTGGCACGTTCTAAGGCGAAGTTTACAGCATGCTATGTTTGCTTTGCCTTCAGTGCGATGCTTTTGTTGGGAAGCTGCCATAGTTGCCTCTACAAGTCATGGGATAGTTGCTGCTGTTTCCAAAACGATGGTTTTGGAAAAAAAAGCAGATAAACCTTTGAAAAATCTTTTAGTGTTGGAGATTTAACTGTTATTTTAAGAGACTCATTTACGCCACAATTATAATTGAACTTGATATTTTCACCGTCAATCGTACTCCATAGCACATCTTTTTCAATCAGAGATGATCAATGCTTGAAATAAGCGCTTTGTTTTCAGAAACGGCGGTCGTTAAATTGCGCTTTCAACCATTTGCAGCTCGTACTGCTCAAGTGCGATGTTGGCAGCAAGACCACGTGACTGGTGATTTCGCTACAGCCAAGTTTTAGACGAGCTTTTGGTTTTCAGCATTAAACTTCGCATGTGGGGCAGCATAGCAAGAAATACAATCACCACCACGTAGCTGGCATTAAAGTTTAGAAATATTATTGGTGTCGCAATTTACAGTCCAGCGCACCGGAAGTTAAGTACACATCTGAACCTTGCAAAAAATGTTCTGTGAAAACGTGCATGTGCCGCTAGGAGCTTTTTATTACCAACCACGTCACAAATCGAAGCGTGAATTGTTGCGAACAAGTCTTGACCCTGCGTGAGCTTCGTGTACGAAACATAAAGCATACTTGTCGATTCGGATCGTGAACTGCTCAGAGGTTGCCTCAGCAAAAACCGTAAACAAACAAAGCAGAAGACACACGGCACTCAACACTCAGGACTTCAGAAACTAATGACTTGGAGTTGGTTCGGTGAAGCAATTTACAAAAATAGGCTATTTGATTTGTTCAAAAAATGATTTCAAGTCCAAAAATCTTCTACAGTAATTTTGTAACAGACACCCCATATTGTTTTACTCCTGGTGCACTGACAATCTTTAAAGAAAAACAAAAGCTTTCGTTCTTTGTTTACTGCTAATTTCACTACAAGCCAACAACAATAGACAAAGAGTTAAAATTTGTTCTCAAACAAACAAATTGCTTTAATAATACAGAGATATGTTTGTTACGGCCGCTACTTGTGTCTAATGTCAAAATTGCATATCACAACAAGTCTTACCTGTTTAACTGCAGTGGTCACTTCCACAGCTTCTTCACTTGTTCGGTCCAAAGTTGGCGACGGGCGAATGACCGATGACCGCAAACAAAACTCCTTTTACAGAGTTCGCAGAATGCTACTTATCACAGAACGGCAATCCAGGTGCTCTGTTATCAGCGGGAGCAGCTGAGCTTCCGATTCTTACGTCATAACCTTTTGATTGTCACACATCCGCCTAATACAGAAATCACTATTTTAAGATTGTTCTGCAAATACATGAAAATATGTCGATTGTCGCCAAAAAAGCATTTTTGCACAGGATTTACGTAGCGAAGGCATTCTGCACCAATATTGCATTCTTTTCTTGGCCACTTTGAAATTGATTTCTTGTCTATGGCTTGGTTAGCCATTAGTAAACATTACGTAACAATTTAATTTAGTTTGCTTATTTTTCAGAGAAGCTTCCAAATCGCTGGCCTAGCGACACTCGAAGGCAGTTTGTCAACACCAACGCCTGACCAGCCTACTTTACTCAAACGCAACAGCATAATTATGTCTTTTATTGTGAATTTTCTGACCATTTTCGAAACAGCTGACTTGTTATTGGATTTTTTACTACTACACTGAGCTTCCCTCTCGGCTTTCTCTCCTGAAAAAGTTGAGCTGAAGAAAGCATGGATGCCTGACAGAAATAGCTGCATAAACAACCTACCTACAGTTTCATGAGACTGACAAGTCGGAAAAATGAAGACGCTGAAAAGCAATGCTCTTTTTCACGTCTCGACACAACAGACGAAAGTGCAGACGGCAAGACGCCGCTTCGCGCAATTTCAGTCTGTTTTTCACGTTTCGTTTTCAGTCTGTCATGTTGCTTGTCTTGTCAGGTTGCTCAGGCAAGAGACTGTTTTGATTTTTAGGAAGGTCGCTTCTTCAAAAGCGTGGAGGCCTACTTCGATAACAGACTTGCGAACCTCTGGAAAGTGAGCGGCATTCAGGACTTCCAAATTTTGCTTTTATCCACTGCGTGAGTCATGCGTTCCCTGCAAGGTCTCATAGCAGTTTCATTGCAAAACAGTGAGTAGCACAAGAGCGAGCACGAATTCATTTTTCCTCTGAATTCAACAGCCAGCAAGCGAATGAAAACTGAGAAAATCGAATGCGGTATATGTCAGAAGTGTTTCGCAGAAATAAAGCTTCGAATTTATTTCAAGTCGTATCCTCACAAAGAGGTCATCATCAATCTCTGTCAACATCTTTAACCATTGTCGTTCACCTTGTTGTTCACAAACAGATAAATTTCAAAAGCAGCCGCCGCATGGAAACCATGGAAACCGCATTGCGTTTTAAAGAAATCCTCGCAAACAGAGTAATGAAGCATGCCATGCTTCACGTCTGCAACAAGGCCCGGAGTTGTATGCGTGCAGCAGGTCCAAGCTTGGTCTTTCTCTCATCGTGACTTAACGCTCGCTCCGCTAAGTCTGCGTTGATCCGCTCACAAAGTTTATCCACGCGAACTTTCAGCAGATGCTTAAAACCAGGTTTCTGTTGTACGAAGAAGTTTAACTGTTTTGACAGCGCACCAGCTTGTTCGACGGATTAAACGCCGATCCTCGTTAATCCTGTGCACGTCCTGCACAGCAATGTCGCCCGCCACGCCCTGTCTTGCCAAATGAGACAATCGCTTTATGACTTCACAACCTACACTGGTCATTGCAAATCTGACAGGCTCAATGCCGCGTGCAAACTTTGCCACAGCGAAACATCGGAAAAAAAGTTGAAAGAACACTGCTAAAAACAACTGCAAAATATGGTCAGTGATATTTTGTAGAAAAGTTTTCAAAATTTACGTTGGTACTCAACAAGCCCGCATTCCAAACGTGCTGCTGAACTTATGGCCTTTGCCCGGTAAACTGAAAAGGCAATGCTCCTCTTCTCCGAGTCCGAACCTATCGAAATTCGAAAGGAATCCTTTCACAGCCAAGAATCAGACACTGCAACCTTAATTAAAGTACATATTCCGCCTGCTGAGTAAGTATCATCAGCTTTTCTTCAAAAAGATTTAATGAACGATATCTATTGAAAGCTTTTATTTAAATAGAATACTTTGAATAAGAGCTCAAATTGCCTTCTGAGAAGGCAAAATACAGACTCTTGGAACTGCACAGTGTTTGTTTCTTGGCTGGGTAAGGATTGCTTTCGATAGATGTTGTTCACTAAACTTTTCGACAATTTCGACTTCTAGGAAAGATGTCAGTTACCTGAAAATTACTGGTGTGTGCACAGTGAATATCATGTCAATGCGACCTATGCAATCCAAGCTGAGTACTTTCGATGCCTCAGAAAAATTAGAGCTTGTTTGACTCACATTTCACGTCGCGATGGTATTTTGCTTTCTCCTCCCACCCGCCCACAGTTTTGATGGTCTCTACAGGGGTGTTCTTTTTATTCTTTTTCAGACCCTCTACAGCAGGGTGCAGAACTTGCGGCCGCATGGCGGTGGCCGTTCGATAAAAGTTTATGCGGCTATGCACATGGAATTTAACTTAATATAAGTTATGACACCCGTGCATTAACATAAACTCTTTGTCTAGTGTATGCGGGTACTTAGTAGAAAGACGGTCAAACAGACGTGTGGAAGTAGGCTGGGCTCACTGTGTGGAAGCAGAAAAGAAGCAACGTAAAAAATAAAAATATCATACACACACTGGCGGTCGTAATTCTGAAAAAACAAATGCAGTGCGGACGGAAAATAGCGTAAAGGTTGTGCACCTTGCTCAAAAGGCTTGTAAGAGCCTGCGTCCGAGCATGGAGTTTCACGTTTTATCAGTTCTCGTTTGTTTGTTTCTCTTCGACGGCATAACAGGCGCGCGGAATATTTTACAAGATTGCCAGACTCTTGGCAAAGAGAAACAAGATGTTGAAGAACAAGCAGAAAATTTCAGGCAAAATCTACCAGGAAAAAATGTTAATAAAAGTGACGTAATTAATCAACGCGCTGCTTAATTCAACCAGCGGCGCAGCGGACGTCACAATCATTGCCGTAACGCATGACTAGGAACAGCTGAGGGCGATACTTCTGTCTCGTGCGCGAGCTTATCCGTGCCAGAGCATCAACCTGTTGGACCTGCTCTCTCTCGCGTGCGGTTCATCTCATGAGATCTCAATTTACACTCACGGCGATCTCCGCGCATGACGAGACATTCCAGAGAGGAAAGAAATCACCGGTTTTCAAGGATGAATGAACCTGCAAACAAGAATGTGGTGCAACCTCGTGATAATGTGCAACTGGCAACCGGACTGCTCTCGCTTCCGCAGAAGCAGCAATGTCCTGTACTTTGACTTCTGCTGCTTGTTGTGAAATGACGGTTGTTTGATGTGGACATCATCAGTTTGATAAAAACACCGTGTTACCAACAACAGGACGTATGTTTTTGGGGGGCAGATGCCTCCAGGCCGATTTGCAAAGAAGCACTTGTGTCAGATCAATCGGTGGCTTCAGCCAAGATTTTTTCAAATAAGCAATGCCTCAAAAATACCTGTAAATAAATGAGGTCATGACAATACCGCGCTCCACCCGATCCCGTTTTCGTTGGGTACCTCAATTCTTCAGCATATGCCACACATTTTAAAATCCTTTATTCCGTTTGGCTGAAAAAAGTTTCGTCTGTACTGCAAAATATTGGGAGAGTAGTAGTGAGTGGGTTTATTCGTACATTTTCGTGACTCAAACCACGAAGTAACTAAAATGCATCAAAAAGAACAAAACATTAAAGGGCAGAAAAATTAATTGCAGCTTAATAAAAAATAATCCGAGAAAAACGAATTCTTCAACTTGATGTGAACTAAAAATTTCGGTCACAAAGAATTGGCAAAAAATCTTATGAGTCAACTATTGTTGAATCAACTATGCTTATGAGTCAACGATTCATCCAGCCGTATTGTTGGTATAAATCAATTCTAGGTTGAAGATGTTTCACGTGAAGGGGAAAAGTGACGACAGCAATAATTTGAATGTTAGACAGAAGGTAGTCACACAACTGAGCATCAAATAAAAAACACAGAGGGTGAGAAACATGCCTATGTACAGGGAGGGTGCGGTGGGTACTTGGAAGGGTTAAGGGTACTATAGAAAGAAGAGGCACTGTATAAAAAATTAAAGAAAAATCCAAGAAACGTAAGAATGAAGAATCAACTGACATCTTGGCAAGAGACCAAGACATTTTTGTTTTGTTTTCCACTTGAAAATAAGGCAAGAGACAAAATTATCAGGTATTTCAGACCAAAGATTGGGATCAATGTACGCGCAATAAATAAAGTTGACCTGGGCATGTTTTCATTCTGGGTAATGGCGATTTTGGAAAAAAGTAAGCTTTGTTTGACAATTATGAACTGACACAATGTTACAAAAGTAGTTGTCAATGTGTTCAGGCAGTCCACAATTATGAAAAGACTACATAAGTTTAGCAACCGGCTCTGTCAATAATGTTGCGCAACTATGAATTTAGTTTTGCAAATCAATTTCAAGTCATCTCTTACGAAAGGTCTGGTGTAATGCGAATGCTGAACCGGAGATATTGGAGTCAATTGCATTACTGCAACGTTGGAAAGTATTTCACATGATCGCTGGAACCAGAGAACATCGATATAAGCAAACTTTGATGAAAGCGTAGTCAGATGACAGCTGCTGACATATTTGTATATTGGCCTTTCGATTTGAAACCTTGTCGCTGGCTCGAGCTTGCTGGCAGATGAAACTGGTGGCTGGAAACTGGGAACGTGACGGAGAAACCTCGTTTCACTTACTTGAAATTTTATTTTGTAAATTATTGGTAATTTTTGTCATAGTTTTTTTCTTTGTGTAGTTATTTTTATGCGTGTAGCAGCAAAATGGTCAAAAAGAATTTTTCTCTGAATGAACATTTTCAAGAACCCGTGAAATTGCCTAAAAATCTGACGATACGCTCCAGTTCCAAGCATGCCATGTAAGGTTTTCAGTTGAATACGGTGCTGTTGCCTGAAATAGAACGATCGCAACTTCACGATAACTACATGAAAGACTCCGATGTTTACCCATCCCTTAGAACTTGCTGATGCACATTTGGCAGATATCCGAGCTGGCCGGCTGTATCCTGTCTTCCAAGCCTGTCTGCTTTGCATCAAAACAATGAGGCTGGATTAGACCCGCGCCCGAGTGGCGCTCCTGAAACTTGTACAGCACAGGCGTGATTCCATGTTAAACGGCAAACACTACCTTTCACCGCAACATTGGTGGTCGGCGAAGCCTCATCCTCTTCCAGGGTTTAACCGCCCTGGCGCAACTGCTGAGCGACATTTTCATAAAACCTTCGGGAATCATTCCTCTGCACGTGAGTGGCTGCCGTCGGAGTTTTCAACGGTCTTGCAGCAAACGCAAGCTCTGCTGCATGATGTCTCCAAAAACATAGGCTTCATTTCTTTGAGAAATTGTTTGGTGTCAAGTTATTCAAATAACTATCCGCTTGCAACAGACAAATCCCAGCCAGCGCACTGTAATCTGATGCAGCGTACTAAGCACCGCGAACAAAATTTTCAGCTGAATGAATTAGAATACTGCATTTGTCGACATTAACAACTAATCTTAGTTCAGCAGCTGTTGTCTTCTAGCACAGTACACGCTAGAGAACTTCTTAAACTTTTGTGCTATCTGTGTTATTTACATAAACACTCTATCCCCTATTTGAGGCCTTTGCCCTTCCCCCTGTAACGGGGGTGAGGTGCGCTGGAGTGGGTAGGCGGACAAAACAAGCTAGAGAACTTATTAAACTTTTTCATATAAATATAGACAGGAACTACTTGCAAAGTTTTTGAAGCGGTTAGGAGGGCGGTCTTTTCAACCTTTTCTATTTACCATCAGCCGATTATAAATATATGCAGTGGGAAATACAGGTGCAAGCAGCACTCACCAGGACACAAGCACACATAAACATAAAATCACGCAACACTTGAATTTATGCGTGCGCTGGTTCCAAACAAGTTATAGCGCACAAAACACCGGCCTACATCTCATACGCATAACACAATGTAAAATCGTTCGTGACCTGCAATCTTCACTTGCCTGTCGAGCCAATAAGCACCTTGCATGTGATCGTGCGCTCTGCAACTTGCTAGACGATAATTCTGTAAATGATGTAATGACGCCATGGAATTTAAAGGTGTAGTGTGGTTCTTCGCTTTAGCCACTTACCGAGAAAGAGCGAAAGATAAATATACCCCGAGGTGGTGGACGCAACGAATGAGAACCATCGACAACGCTCGATGTCAACGGAAATTACATTGCATGCGATATGTAATTGTTAGCTGCGCTGTAGTTGCACTCTTGCCATGCTGCTTGATGTGAGGCCTAAATGTTAGTCACGTGAAACAAATTGCATAATTACCTCAGCCTCAAACTTTTATGCTACCGCTGCTGGCGACGTGCTGAGAATTGTTGCAATAATTCTGTGTCGAATTCAACTGAAACGCTTCGGATGAGCTTTTTTAACCGACTTGTGGAGATCCATTTGCTTTCAACCAAAGCGTTTTAAATATTGCTGTTTTTTGCAACCTAGAAGGGAAGCTATTAACGTACCTGTAAAACGACCGCGCCGCGAAAATATAGCTGCAAAATGTCTTTGCGCAGTGAAGTGAACTTTCGCACAAAAAGCAGAGGCGGTAAACGCTTTAGTTCTGGCAAAGCTGGGTGGCGCCAGTTCCGCCAGCCTCCAATTTAAATGTTTATGTACTAGATCAGTGCTTCCCGACCTGGGGACCACGAGGGTGAAACAATGAGTTAAAAGGCCTCCCGTTGTTCGATAACAGTGGTCAACCGCATTTTGGCAGGGGGTAGCATTTGCATTACAAATATTATTTCAGTCGGATGATGCCAGGTTTGGAACCAGACTTCCCCATCATATGAGGTTTTTGACGGGTTTGCGTAAGAAAGCAACGCGTTCAAGTGTCCGCAAGCAGAAAAATATAGGGAAGCACACAACTTCGCAAAACGACCAAACAGTCACAACCGCTGATAGAAATCTGCAAATCCCTTAACCCTGCAACTTCAAAATTGCTTTGTGTGTGCAGTTTTGTCTCGAAAAGTTTTAACTTGTTTTGTTATGGATCAATGCGTCACTCGCCATTACATCGGCTGTTGAAAAACAGAACATTCATCAGCGTTGGAAACCAAAGGCGAGCAAATTCTTTCTTTGGGGCCTCCTATTTTGATTCTGCTTAGCGATGCTTTCCATCTGTCAAACTGCGGCGTCATAAGCTGTCAACTGATATCTAGCAAGGTCAGAAAACTTACGAGTCTCCCACTACATGCCTCGCATCAGTCACTGATAGTCACCATGTCAAGAATTCTTAGGTGAGCAGAGAATTTTCCAAAATTACTGCCGAACATTCCGGAGCTTAAGATAATAAAGAAACAAGAGCTCCCTCTGCGCCAAACTTTCCGGAGCAGGTTTTGACTAAAGTGTTTGCCTCGTTTCACTGTTGTCACAGAAATTTGCTCTGTCGATTGTTTGGAATGTAAGGTGGTATGCAGCTCAACAACAAAAAAACGTCATACGGTTGTGATATGCTTAGCGCTATCAGTGACGACGTCTGGTTATTTGAAGCCAATAGCGTTGAAAATGAGAACCTTAAAAACGATTTTTTCAGCTTTGGTTGAAGGTTCTATGTCAGGGGTTCCCAACCTATCTCTGAACATGCACCCCTTCAATTTCTCGACAGATGAGCATGCACCCCTAAAAGTTAAACAAGACGAGGCGAGTGTAAGTCCGCACCAAACGGAACATGTTTGATACTCGTTTGATCGACTTTTTCCCAATTATTTTATCATGATTGATAAATATTCAGCAATAAGCATATAATGATTTTAAAAAATAATAGTCACTGATATATGCATAAATATGTTGAAAAAAATTATTATACGAATATTTTCAAACAATTGCACTGCAAAACATTTGTTTTATATACTTTTTATGTGTCTATTCTCCGCGCTTTGTGTATTGTGTCTGTAAATATTTTTTGTCACTATATTTCTCCTACATACTCTGTTTTTGCGTGAACGTTGTGTTTGTTTTTTTATATGCTCGAATCATTGTTTATTGTAATACGATCAATACAGGCAAAGTGTCGGGAGTCTCGGGATACCGACACTCGCTACATTGTTTATTAATATATTTTCCCTTCTATTGCTAACCTTAAATGTACCCCTTCAGATAGGTTGGGACCGCCTGTGCTATGTAATTTTTCCTCATCAATAAATTTACCCCTTGCTTCTAATCAAGGGTGCAGTGAAAGCATCAGCCTGTGGAGAGTTAACACGCAGGTGATATCACCACAGCTGTGGAGCTTCACGAGTTGATACAAAAAGCACACTTGACTGGAGTTGAACGTCGACTGCGCGAACCACAAGCACTTGCATTTCTGCAATGATTATCTCATGTGATGAAAAAGAGCGATACTTTGATGAAATGGATCCAGTGACTTGTGACACCGATTTATTTTGAATACTTGCAATGCAAGCAACACTAAAATGATGCAGCAGCAGCCGAAATCTCCGTGCAAGGCCAGTACGTCGCAGCGTATTATCACGTAACAAAGTACTATTTTTACGCAGGCACTCAGTTGGACGCACCAAGACTCCAGTAAATTTTACCACCTCATCAAAATTGCACCGAGAGCAAGTTGGATTGGAAATGAAGATCCAAAAACCAACGATTTTAGCGAAACAACGTGTAAACGAAACTACACCGGACATTTCCAAAACCATCAACAACAACGACAACAAGGTTTCGATTAATGCAGTGGGGAAAATAAAGGTTACCAAATATCTACTTGACTTCTAAACATCTTTCATTGCATCTTTTCTGGCGATGTAAATACCTGCTTTTTGAACGTCCAACATTGAAAATCATTGGTTCTTGTTTTCCAAAATTTTTCTATTGTAACTTATGAAACAATCCAAGTTTCACTTCTGTTCCAACCTGTTTTTTCGTTCGTTGACCGAATTTTTTTTTAAATAACCAAAAAAAGTTAAATCAATTCGGTGAAAAAATGTCTAAAAATGAAAGACGGCAGAAAGTTTTTGAGCTATTTTGGACCGAAATATGTCAGGGAAAATACAGGTTCTAACTTTGCTCTCCAGCTTTCACAAACCATTGCATATTGCCGCTTGAAAAAACAAATACCAGACCTTAATCAAAAACTCAGCGTGCCTTTATCCTGTGCTTATGACATCGTCGTGTATCAGGTGCTGTTCTTTGCTGCTGCTGATCCTTCGCCTTAGTGTGAAACATAAACGCAAACGTTGTAACTCTTACATCATCATGAACGTTTCCGCGTCCATCACAATCTCGCTGTCCGGTGCTTCACTGCTGCGATTGCTCTAATGCCAAGCAACTGTTCTCTAATGTCATCTCCAGCCTGCCGAACCAACGTTTGACCAAAAATGCTAAATTTTTAACAGTCACTGCTTTTTCTAGAATGGATAATAACGTTGGTTCACTTTCACTTATATCCTTATGTCTTTTTTCTTACAACTAAGGGCCCGTCAAGGTTTCAACCCAGGTTATGTGGGGCTGAGTGTTTGCAACGAGATGATTTGGTGCGAAACAGTAACGGCATCAATCATCTACCTGCGGTAAATTAGACGAAGAGAAAAACTACATAGCTTAACACTTTCACACATTTGAAAAAATTGAAATGAGTCGTTGCACGTGAAAGTCGTTTCGCTGGTCTTTCAAAGTCACCTTGACGATTCATTCATAAAAAATCTTAAGTCAGGTGTCATCAACCTTTTTGAAACTGCGAGCTACTTTGTGCAGCCATTAATGCGAAGGGCTACTAGTTTGATACACACTTCTGAAATAAAAATTTTGCCCACTTTGCCTTAATTACTTTGGTATTGATATTCGTTAATGTGAAGACATTGATCATGCTAATGTTATTTTTAGAACAAGCCCGCGGGCGGCCTACTTGGTCCTTGCGGGCGACCTGGTGCCCGCGGGAACCACGTTGGTGACCCCTGATCTAAGTTATGGACCTAACAAGCCATATTCAAAACCTTGTTCAAATCTTCTTTAGCTTTGGGCATTTGTTTTTCGTGATTGCAATAAACAGAGTTAGAAATGTAGCAGCACTGGTTTTGAAAGCAATTCACGGATTTGCTGTAGATTCTAATTGTGAACAATATAGCTACAAATTTCGAAAATATTATGTTGTTCAACGTTTCAGCTGAGTCATAAGCCACCATCAGAAGCATTAATGAAATATAACAGTGAACTGTTGTCTCACTGTTGTGCCAAATAGAACTCGGACCAGGATCCATACTATAAAACGCTGTTGCTTATTTTGGCAAGAAAGCATGTTCGTAATTTTCCATCACTTCAAGACAGCATATTTGATGAGGTATTGACCGACCCATCCACAAGTAGGCGGAAAAATACTGAAGAGTTCGTCAAAACGTTGGACATGTTATTTAATAATTTATGATTTTCGCAGCATGTTAGCGAAGTTTGTCAGCCAATGCTGTAGCAGCGCTAACTGCACATGGCGTTTTCTGGCCGCACGAAGGTTTATCACAAACACCCACGAAAATAAAGCAGCTGACAATTCATTCAAAAGCCACAGCCAGTTAAACTGCGACCGTGTTTACAAAACAGGTCTCGACGCTGGCATCGTCCTCTCTCTGTGCTGCTATGCACGAATGCCGAGAAATAGAAGCGCTTTTATTGCATTCCTTGGCGAATGAACCTTTCTACTTCAAAGCTGACCCTGGGTTATTTAAATGCGAAACAATTCACCATGAGTTGCTGACATTTTTTCTGACCTATAAAACGCGTGGTGGAAGCAGATGAGCAGACTGCATCACACAAAACGTAAGGTACATTTTGATTCCAGCTTATCTGTCCGAACAGCGCTAAATGCGCATAAGACGACAAGCTCCTATAAGACAGTTTTTTAAATCAAAATACTATTCATAACAAACCTTTTTCAAGTTTCCACTTTTCGCAATGCGTCATACTCCGCGAAGTGGTTGAATCACAACAACCATGTCAGGTTGATGCTGAGTATGCTCCCTGGTGTATGACCTCACAACTCCCTGCTCTATGACCTCACAGACAGAGGCGCGAAATCAGCACTTAGGTCGCTCGGCGCCGCCGCAGACGAGTGGATTCCGCAGCTGCGAAAATTACGAGGCTCAGCTTCTTTCCCTGTCAAACAACGACTGAGCTTTCGGGATATTTTTCTTTTGTCGGACGAACATGGTTATCTATCCGTTCTGTTCGCTAAATGAACTACACGCTCGGAAAGCCTGGCATCCGTTACGGTTCACCGCGCCTTCACTCACAGTCAAGATCAACTTTTCTCGTCGAGTTACGCGAGAAAGGCTTGAGGGAGCCAAGTAACCTGAGCACAGGGGCGGATCCAGCCAGCAAAGTTAGGGGGGCGATTTCGGTAATATTTGGTGGTCAAGTCTCATTACGGCTTAACTAGGCTACTGTAAGAGAAATGGCGTATACTTCACAACACTGCTGTGACAAAACAGTGGACGGCAAAATCGCCTTATATCGCGAATGCTGTTTCCCGAATTGTACAAAATTGTTGTGAATAAAGTTACTTTCTTAGATTTTAGAGGGGGAAATCCCCCCCTAGATCCGCCCCTGCCTGAGTAGCACAGTCTCATCTCGAAGCACTGTTGTGCATTTGAAACAAGCAGTTCTTTTCCAGTCAATTTCACACGGTGCTGCTTTACATTCTCGATTACGCGCAGCCATGGAGTCTGACGCCCGGAAAGAAAAGAATTTTCTGCGGTTGCGAGGCCGTGGACCCGGGGTCAAAGCACTCCACCCTCCTCCTCCTCTGCTTTCTATCCGTTGGAAAGTTGACTTATTGCAAACTCTGGTTTAAAGCCACGATTTTGATCACATATCAGCTGTTGTCACAGTAGTACAAAGGCCATCGCCATAGGTGTACGGGAGTCCATATTATTGGGGATGCAAAAAATTTTTGCCCAAATTTGATCTTGTTTTTCCCAAATAACGTATAAACAGAAAGTCTTAATGCTAAGACTAAAACGTACCATTGTAAGCAAATCAACGTGTCTGCATGTCTAATCACCAATTGTCAAATAATCAGTAACAAATCAATTTATGCGTTGAGTCGCGCTCCTGCAATTCTTCATGCAGACTACAAAGTAAATTCAAGGCAGCAACGTACTGCCATGCAAGTTCGTTGATGTGGGTATCTCCATCTCATTTATGAACTGCAAATGGACAGATTTCTCAGTCCTGAGTTTGAAATTACTATTGTTTGCACACCTCTTCATTATCAAATAATATAAATAACGAGGTAAATAAACGCAATCCTGAAAAGAGTTTGTCACTATGAGGATCAAAGCCTTATGCCCTCAACTAGCAATCAGTATGCTTCATTAGGCCTACCGCATCTAATCATGACTTTACAACTTCTAAGGTTACGTTATGAGAACCAAAAAACACTCCAGTTTCGACAGTTGAATGTGCACTGAACACAGCATGGCAAGAAGAAATAACAATGTGGAACTGATTCAGACATTAATACTGCAGCCTATATGATCAACTACCAAGGTATGTGTGTAAAAGTAAATTTCCAATGACAAATGACTTATAACCTCAACAAGAATATTTTATAAAAATAGCAGTGTTTCACTGGACGGCATTAATGAATTATGCAGTGCAATAGATAGTATAGTTGCCACTATTCATGAAAACTTCACTTCAAAACATCAAATTGAAACATTAAAATTTGGCAGGATGCAACATCTGAAATTCATTGCATGAAACAAATGGAAAATATGAAATCCTAAACAGTATGAAATTAGAGCTACACTACTACCACACAATATATTGCAGTTGCAATTACTTGGCTTGTATTCATGAATACTTTACCGCACCAGCTTCACACTTGCAAATCTCCTAACATCAAGCAATTTTGAAACACGAAAACTTTACACTTTACAGTATCATATCACAGCTACACCACATTATTACCACAAAAAAATTTGTAGCTGCACATACTACGTCCAACTATGATAACGTCACAGTATTGAATTAAACCTACATTATTACAAAAAAAGCAATTCATAGGTCTAATGCTGCCTATAAAAGCGTAACAACAACAAATGCAGTCTTGAAAACTTCACAGCATGAAACACACTTGAAACATGAAAACTTAACAGTATCCACTCACATCATTTACAGCTGCATTTTTGTTATTATAGCTGAAAAACGCATGCCAACATCTACAATTTGATGTTTATAAAAGTTAGGGTCAGTTAGAATGGGTCACCACCACATGTTCCTAATTTTTTAATATTTCTAAGTGTAGACAAATTTGAATGAGGTTATTTCAATTAGCCCAAAACCAAATCTGATTTGGGCTGTTGAAATTTACCCAAATGTTTATAATATGCAAATCTGATTGAAGCTCTTCTAATTTACTCAAATGGTTCCAATTGTACTCATGTTTGAATGAAGCTGTTTCAATTACCCAAATTGTATTGAGGTTGTTGGAATTTAACCAAATGTTTCTAATTGTATCCAAATTTCATTGAAGCTCTTCTTCTATAGGCTATTACCCAAATTGAATGAAAACTTTGCCAAATTTGATTTGACTGATGGTCTTCACCCAAATGTTTCCAATTTATGTAAACGCTTTTAATTTCACCCAAAAATTTGAACAGCTTTCCTCATTGCCCAGATTTAATTGGAAGCTGTTGGACCATACCCAAATGTTTCTAATTTTACCTAAAACCTGAATGACAGTTTTTTAATTGGCCCAAATTTGATGAAGGCATTGGAATTCCCAAATGATTCTGGTTCAGGAAGGGACTATTTTGCCGCCGGGCACTGTCTATTTTGCCGTCTAAAAAGCAGCGTTAGTTGATTAGTTTTTGTAGAATGCAAGTTCTAGTTTTTGAAAACCAACAAAAACAGGAAACAGCGCTGTTGGCTTCGCTCGGCAAAAGGTAATCGGATGATGCGCCTGTGCTGTCAAATCCACTGAAAAGCACCAGACCGAAGCGCCTGAGAAGGAAACACCAAACTTGTCTCGAGCTTAACAAGAACGCAAGCGAAGCGTCGCATGTGCAACGGAGCGTGTCGTCAAAGAATGGGTTGAGTGCGAGGTGTACATAACGTTAATACAGAAGACGACATGAGCGCTTCTCTTCATAAAACCTCTACAATTGCAGTTTCAGGCAGTGATCAGTGATGTTCGCCTCTGTATTTGCCGAAGCATTTGAAAAGGTGAAAGGTCACCCGTTGCGGGGAGAACATTTTTTCACAGAAATTTTCCAACCGGCAACAAAAACGTACAAAAAATCACTTTCAAAATACCAGCCGTGTTGTCTGATGTGAACACGAGGAAATGCCCGCTACTCTTTGCAGAGATGAAAGGCGTTCTTCTAATTTTTTGTGTGGCACCAAAATGACAGGACTTATGTCGGCATTATGGCGAAATTCACTGCTATTTTCCCAATGCAAGGACATGAATATTTTTGACTGCGTTACTTTCACTTGTTCTTTGTCGCTACATCATCGCAAGACACTTCGATCGTTTACCACTGTGTAGTTAAGGCAGGGGCACGTTCTTCTATTTACGTCTTCAAAGAAACTGAAGAAATCATAAGGAAATTAAATCAAGAAGGCAGGAAGATTTGCGATCTGTGATGACATTCCTAAGAAACTGTGTTGATACCGCTGATAAAGTTTCTCTTTCCATTTACTCATGAAATATGCAGCACGACCCAGTCGCCCTCCACTTAAGAAAAATCTCAAGCAGTCAACCTATCCAGAGCCATCGAAGAAATATTATGTATAGGCTACTCAGCCACAGGCATAACTTTTTCTAACATGCCAAAAGTCGCCTGCTTTGCTCAAAGGCGCAGCCAGGGGGGGCAAAAGGGACCATGCACCCCCACAAATTTTTAGAACATATAGTCGTTTTGTGCTTTGAGAGGCGTTTTTCCAAACAAAATGGTGGTATTCGCCTAAAATCAAACATTTTGGTCCCCCAAATTTTTCCCCCCAAATTCTTGAGCTGGCTACGCCACTGGCTTTTTCTTGCCCGTTATTTTTGCCAAGTTTAAAACTTGGATTTAAAAGACTACCTCTCGGCACGTGCGTTCGAAAGTAAACTAATTCCACAATTACTTTGATTTTGTACTAAGCCAACGACTGTAATTCAATTTAAGAAATCGTTGAGGATTGAATGCTGGCCTTAATACTGAAGTATCTTAACGGTTTGCTTAAAACAAGAAAAACTTTAGTGGTTTGCGATTTGTCGAGGTGAGGTAGTGATCGAAGAACATACTTGCCTTGCCGTAACCATAAACGTGAATGACAAAAGCCTTGTGTGAAGGTTTAAGCGAAGGCCAGAGTGTTTTCAAAAAAGAAAATATTGGTCTTTTTCAAATCGAAACGCTTTCTTAGCTGATTGTGGAGAACAACTTAAGAAGAATATATAGCCGTTTATGGACGTTTCTTTAAGTCAAACGGTTGCTGTGCTGATTGAAAAAGTTTAACACAAATTGTAAGCCGCACAGCCAAGCATTTGACTCAGACGCCGCAGTTAAATTTTGTTGCAGTAGATGAACTCATCAACTTGATGATGACAATATTTGCACTTCGTGGAACTCTGAAGAACCTGGTCGAAAGCATAAATACGAAAATGATTGGCGCAGCACACCGGCTTTTTCAGACAAATGTTTCTTCAACCGCTCGCTACCACATTGCGATTCAAGCGCTCTGGTCTCGGACAATGTTTATGCAGGAAATCAACGCCCATCTTGAAGCGGGTCGTTTGATGTCACTTGGAATATATTGTCTGTTGTCGAACAATCACATGTTGTTGTATCACACTGCCGCAATACGTACATGAAATTCAATTGCTGACGTCGAACTATTTGTCAGTAAACACGAATGATGAACAGAGGTTGACGTTTCAGATGTATTGTTTGGTCATAACGTCCTCTGCAAACACTTTTGTCAGTTTGAACAGTGCCAACGTAATACTTACTCTTTGCGTAAATAGAAACTTTGTTGTTCTGATGTTGTGCTTAAGGGACGGATCTACGCATTGACCTAATAGGCCATGGCTAGGACCCTGCTCAACTCTTTTCTATGACGGTTCTTTACTACTGTACTTCAAATAGTCTCGAAATTTTGCAGAAACACAAACTGCGCAAATCACTTAATAAACAGCGAGGTTGCAAACCTCTGGATTCTCATCAGTTGAGTTATTACATAACAAAGGGGTGTGTTACGCAATAGAGTAATAACACAACTGCCTCTTGTCGCTTTCTGCAGTGGTTGTTGGTCGTGCGTTGGTGCGTGCTTTTTGTCAGTAGAAAATTGAACCTCAAGTATAAGTAATAGCGGTTTGAAAAGCTTGATACAGAGGAGCATGACTGGATGCGAGAGAGATGCAGGCCGTTTGTATGAAAGTGGTTATAAGAAAATAAAGAAAAAGAAAGAACAGGAGTCAAGAAACACACAGAATTTGCAAAAGTAAACAAAAAACAGTGAATTTTTGGAAGGGGCAACTGTCGCACGCACTGAATGGAAACGTTCATTTTCTGTCCTTCAGCGAACAAAAAACAAGAGGCTTTCTGACATTACGCAAGAGAAACTCAATGATACTGCTATTTCAAGGATGTAGTGCTAAAAAAAGAAGTGTAGGAACGGCGATCCCAAAGAGATCTGGGAACACCAAACAAAAAGGTCTGGTAACGCTGTTCCCACACCAAGTACAAAGTAAGATTCCACCAAATGTTTCCAATGAAGTGAGCATTCGCCTATCAGAATTTCCACTGTTATCAATGATGTCGCAAACAGTAATTGCACAACCATGCTACGGTGCATCAGACGCGATAGCTTGTCATTTATTCATTTATTCTGCTCCAAGCGCTTCAAGTAACGTTGCTAGTGCAAAAAGGTGTGGGAACGCGTTCCCGCACGAAAAAAAGGTGTGGGAACGCCGTTCCCACCCCACTACACCCCTGTTCTATTTTAATTGCAGAATTGGATGATACGGCCGTTCTAAATTGCAAAAAACTCATGATTTTTCTTCGCTGATCACACGAAAAAGATCTTTGTTGTTGACTGTGAGACAGTGGATATGTTGGTGGCGAGAAATTCGTTGCCAGTTGATGCAGATCCAATCATTTAATTTACCTCTGTTTCTTGGATACAAGTGCTTGCATAGTGGATGCAGCTATTCGCATTATGAATTGCCATTTCAAAACTCGTGATTATTTTGCTGCATGCGCTTGCTTGCGGCTTTTCAGTGCTACATGTGGTAACCGTGTCAAAACTTTTTTTATGGAAAGTCTTCGAGTATACCTCATCGTACTGAAGTGTTTCACAGCAAATATAAAGTTTCAAAGCTTTAAAAAATTGAGTTATTTAATATATCCGCTAGTGGAATGATTTAGTCCAGGGCTAGGGAACCTGCAGCTAGCGTGAACATTTGATATGGCCCGCACCAGGATTTTCATTACCCAGGTTAGAGTACAACATCGAGTGTAAACCATTCTCCATGATGAGCAGGTACTTAGATAGTAAGTCAAGATAAGTCACTCTTCCTCACGGTTAGATAAAGGTAGAATTTTAGGATAAAATTGATTTTGCCGCTAGCCAGCGATAAATGCACGATTCATGCGGCCCGTGATAATAAATATGTTCCCCAACCCTGGTTTAGTTTATCATTGTTGAGCTTAAATTGTTAAACTTGCAGCAGTAATTCACTGGGTCGCTTCTGAAATACTCGAGCCATAGTCACTGCAGCACGGGGCTCTGTCGTCTTTAGCGCTTAGTCAAGTAGCCTACACTGTCCCTGAAGTAGGCTATAGGAGCCTTGGTTGGTCAATTGTTAGCATATTTGTTACGCGTTTCCTGCGGATCCTAAGTTTGCTTGCTTCCAACAGAATTGCCAACATGCAGAGCTTGCCTGTTGAAGTTTTAGATGTTGTTTAAATCACCTGGAAGAGTTTCGCGTGAGGATCGCTTGAAAAATATGTGTCTTGTCTACACTGGGCTTACTTTGTGATTAGCTGAGGGAGCTGCAAAAATAATTTGCTGTGGAAAACTTGTCTTCATGCTGTTTACGTTCACCCTATGTAAGTTACTGCATTTACATTGCTTTGAAAATGACATCCTAAACAGCTTAAACAACCCATGTGTGCGCTGCATAGACTGTGGACGTTTGATCCTTAAAACGTGTAGTTGCATTAAGCCAGCCCTGGAGTTTACGCAAACCAGGAATCAGTTGCACAACCAGACAAAACTTTCGAGTGGGGCGACACAACTCCGGATGGAAATATAAACGTGAAAAAGTAAAAAACCCCAAGTTTTAGGAAGGGAGCTTCTGAACTATACGAAAGTGCTATATTAAATCACAAGGAGGATTGCATTGTCATTTGTTCTAGGCGGGCCGGAAAAATTCATTTTAAAACTCAATCTGTATCTTCGTAAGAAAACAAAGGAAACCATGAGAAGGTTCGAGAGAGACATCTTGTCAAAGTATCGCCTTATCATGGAGTTTCGTTTCTCAAGATGATCCAGAAAAACTCTGGCGCGGACGCAGGTTCTTCACGCCTATATGAAGCATGCAGTGAGTCCACGCGACTCAATTAGACATTGGGTATAACGAAAATTCTGATGCGAGCCGCATCAAATGATCACGCTGTCGCAGGTTGAAGACTCCTGATCTAAAGCAGCCGTGGCACCAAAGTCTTGCCCGAAAAGATTATTTTGTGGAGGTTTTACTTTCCAGTTTTCAGACGCACTTCCAAATATAGATCGCACTTGCGTGGGGGCCACAAAAGCTAAGACAGCCAATGGTCTGACGCTCCCTAAATCCGTCCCTGATGCCTAAATTGCCTGATGGTTACTGAACCATAGTTGTGTTCACGGACCGAGTTTCAAAGGGGTACATTTCCCCTCCAACGTTCGAACAAGTGATGACACAGGATCTCAATATTTTGTGATAAAATAATGTAGTTGTGCGCATTTTGTGGTTACATTACTGTTGAAAATCCTCAGCACAAGGCCGGGAAATAAATAAATGTAGATGATCATTGGATTACCAATAGAAGCAGTGTAGATTTACTATGCAAAATGCAGTATCATGATTGTTCATAATTGTCCACAAAACTACGCATATCAAAGTCAATCTCCCCAAAGTTTTCTGGCAAACTCGGTCCTGGTTGTCACCATAACTGTTTTTATAAATTTTTCAGAGATGAAGTGAATATTTAAGTTGTAGGAAACTTACATCGCAAAAGTAAAATAAGGTGATATCCAAAAACGATTTACAGCTATCTCTCGCTTGCTTCCTGATTGTTCCGCATTTTTTCTACTGTGAAATGAATGTTTCTTCTCGTGACAAACCACATGACTGAAAGAGACAAAAATTTCTTTTGAGAACTTCATTATATCATCCATTATAAGGAGTATTGTTTTGTAGTGCAAAAACCATCTCTGTGGAATAGAAACTTTTCTGATAATCAGTTCAACAAGGACCTGAACAAAGATGATTGCGAGGATGCATGAACATGCCTAGCAGACTGTGAAAAAATTCGACGAACATTTGTAAACGTAACGACTGCACGTCAGCATCATTGGATTGTCACAAGCTTGGTGATTGGAGTTAGTACGAAATTTGTTGACAGTGATATCGGTAATAATGTTGCAACTCTCCGGTGGTGTTGCATTGATTGTGTGATTCACCACGAACGGGATGTGGGTGAAGAACAACACCATTATATATGTGGCACGAACAAGCAATAATAGAGTGATCATGGCATGTGAACTCTATTGTTGCTTGCTGCCACAGTGCGAAGCTTTGCGCATATGCCGCTCGGGATTTCCGATCGTAACAATAATAACTACTTTACAGCAATTAACGCAGCAGATAGATACCGCCGGACGGTGTTGCTGCTGAATCGCAGGTAGGGAAACAAAACATGGAATAAAATTTATCATATCGTGGCGCTTTGTCGAGCTCAAGTGACGAGAATTCAACCAGCGCTGGAATAGTAGTTTTGGTCCGGTTCTGCCCCCCGTTTGACGGGGTTCTGTTCTTTCTGACATTAGCTTTCCTCCACCTTGTTCGATGAAGAAATCTATCCAGTATTTTAAACAACATTATTCCCTTAACTTTGCACATGACATCGTTTTGAACAATCTCTAATGGGCCAGAAATTACAGACATCTTCTCGCAGCTCAATTTTCTGTCAGTTGTGTTCAGTCGCCTCACCGCGGGGATATGGCGTAGCCAGGGGGGTCACAAGGGCCATGCCTCCCCAAATTTCTAGCATATCTTGCCGTTTTGTGGTTCGAGAGGCGGTGTCCCATACCAAATATTGTTGCCCGCGTAAAGTCAAAATATCCTCCCCCCCGAATTTTTGGGCTGGCTGCGTCACTACCGGGGGGGGTCGCTAGTCTACGTGACACTACGGACTGAAGTGAGTTTGAAAAATCTTCTATTCCATATAAAAACATCAAATACTCAACCCGTGCATTGCAACGCAGTACAAACGTCACAATAGACCATGACGCGCTGCAGAAATTACGGCCGTCGGCGAAAGGATATTTTCCTACGACACATCGCAGTTGAAATGGAATTACTTGTAGGTCGTTGAGGTATAAAGGGGGTGGGGGGGCGAGGGTAACTTGGCGATCAGACCACCGGGCAACCAATAACGTCAATCGCAGAGCTCGCCAACGATGCAAAAGTAATATTAATACGCGACATTAACAATAATCACCCACATTGACGAGGGTTGCTATCAGGCAGATAAAGTCGCTCCTGGCAGCAGGCCACAGAAGCGAACCAACGATTTGATCGTTGTGAACGACAGGTGATGTTTTTACACTGAACTATAACACAGCAATGCTTGCCAGCGTATGGCAACGGAGATATCGAAATATGTGCAATGAAGTTCTTCGTATTAACGGTATGGTAACACAGAGAAAATCAGACAGGTCACACAAAGCCGTCGTCTGTATACGGTGACCACTTAAACGCATTTTTAACCACGTACGCAGTAAATGAAGTGTTTGTTGGAATCTAGGGTCAGTCTGGTTATTGCTTCAAACATAGCCTTGCAGCAGGGGCGTAACGAGGGCAAGGGGGCACAATTTCCTGGGAGCCGAATCACTGCCGGGGGCGTCCGAAAGGCCCAACAATGTCGAAGTACTTTCTTCAATGCAGCACATTTGCTTCCGAAGGACCTCAGGTTCGAACATGGGGGTGCCAAACTTGCTTCTTGCCCCGGGCGCCACCTACTGTCGTTACGCCCCCTGCCTCACAGACCGATCCGTCGTTTCATTTTGACAAGACCAATGATAACATTTGATGTCGAAGACGACCTTTGAACCTGTGGTCCAAGGTGACCTTTGAACTCACGGTTTGAGGCTTCTACAGAAAAAGTTTAACCAGAAACAGAACACACGTAGAGAAAGAAAGAACAGTTTTGCGACTGGGAGTAGGCAAAAGGCGCTGGGGCGAAACAGTGTGACAAACGCATCGATCGCCGACAGTCGCGAACGCGGATGAATTCTGCAAACGATTCAAATCTTTCGTTTGCTTTTCGCGATGACGAAATAAGTTTCAACGACGAGGAAGAATTTGGAAAATTGCCATTCACTTGACGTCACAAAGATCGAGTCGCTGAAAATTCAGAAATAGTTCCAAAGACGTATTTTTCTGTTGAAATCAAACGAGCAGAACTAAGTAAAAATTTATTCACGCCGTGAGAGGCTTTTTTTCATATGAACAGTGTTTGCTCACGACGTGAATGATGTCACTAAGGCAAAGGCTAAAACATAAAACAAGCGATTCAAATGTTGGACCAGAGGCCAGCACGGCCATGACGACGAAGTACTTTGGCCACAAAAACAAAGAAAAAGGCCCAAGAAGGCCAGAACTGAGTTCCCGGTGAGAAGAGGACGGCGTTCTGTCCCAGCGAGCATTTGCTGATGCTATTTAGTGATGAAGTTCCAACTCCTCCGTATGAAAAGCACGACAGCTGCGAAATCGAAACGCGTACTGCGAGCCAGCGTTTGTTGCGTCACAATCGAGGAACGTGAGATGAAAAAGAACAGAGGACCAACAAGGTCGCAATTTCGTGTCTTCCCAGCGTCAGCAGCGCTTTCCGCGCATTGCGCCCTCCTCCTCAGCGGACCGGATCGACGCGTAGCGAGAGGAGGAAATACCATTTGCTTCGCAATCAAAGCACCCCCAAGCCTCGCCAGGCCCGAGGCCTCCACCTTTTATGGGCCGCCGCCCCGCAAGGCGTGTGTTTGCTTCCGCCAGCCCAGGGAGGGCTTCGCAAACGGTTTGTCATAAATAAATACTGTCGACCCGTAGCGTTCTTTCTCTTGAGATACTGAGGTCTGGGGACATCACGGGCCGCCCGAAAGCATTGTGACGTAGACACTGCGAGCGTTCAACACGTACGAATTAATCTATGGAGAGGCAACAAGATCAGTTTGGCGACTAAACAATGTCTCTGCAACCGCCGCTGTGTGCAACCCGAGGCGATGATTGGCTGCACGCCGGTCACGTGTCGAGTCACGTGATACCGAGACAATAGATGAATGAAGAGGTGGGGGTTTCATAGAAAATAATCCGGGAGTGGTTTTTTGATCGGAACCCCCCTCGCTTCTTGCGGCGCGGCCTCGAAAATAATAAAGTCTTTTTGAAGGTGTTCGTCCAGAACGAAGATGGCGGCCACGTTTCCACATCTGAAAATTGAAAGAAAGAGAAACCATCGAATCATCAAAGTGAACGATTTGAGAGAAGAATGCACAGAGAGCTTTCCTGCCAGTGCGACACTTTCTTTCAGTGACAAACAAATGCTACGAAAGACAAAAAAAATTTTTACTTTGCCGCAGATGTAAACGTAGAGTCCCCGTATATCGTGATTATATAACATGCCGTGATTGTATAATATATCGTGATTATATAACCGAAACACAGGGAACAGAAGCAGCGCATCAAGCGACTCCAGCAATATTTTGTTTTGAAGATTTACCGAGTGGCAATTTTTTTCACGAACGTGATGGGTTTTAAGCCTCAGGCAATTTAAAAAAGTAGGAAATCGACTCCACGCAACATCACTTTCAATCTTTAAATCCCATCCAAATAGATAAACATTTATCGCTGAGTTTTGCAAATCAGCGCCGCCAGAGATATGGAAGTCCCAGTCGCACGTTTACCTGTAGCAATAGTTCGGTGCTGACCAAACCGTGAGGACAGTCTCGTTGAAATGCCACTTGAAACCTTCCATCACCAACTGGTGTGCTCGGCATATCATGTCGATGTCGTTGGCGTGGTTGAAATTCGATACAACGTCACTTCCGAACAGATATCCGGCGCCGCGGGGACTCACTCCCCACCCGGTGGTGTCTGAATGAATGGATGAAAAAGAAATGCAACATAATGTTTCTACAGATGTCGCTGCAAGTTCACGGTTGTTGCATCACAATGTGAAAGCTTGCGGTTATTACGTCACAAAGTATAATGTGAAGCACTGCCGTCACCATTACATCAGCTATGTAGGTGTGGCCAATCCTTCTCTATGTATGAGCCGCATGTCGTAAAACCCAAAATTGCACAAAGAGCCACAACATAAAAATCTTAAAACCCGAATTTATTTGCAATCTACGCTTCTGTGACATCATAATTCCTTTTGGAACGACTTGCAAAAGTAATACTGTACGGCACGCTAGCTACCACAGGACTGTTTTACAATATTTCTACACTTTGCAATACAAATAAATAAAAAACGAACACAATATTTGGGAAAGCTGGAAGGGCTGCATGCGAACCGCAGTTTGGCCACCGCTGGTGTGTTGTGCTTCCCACAACTAACTCATAGTCTGCTTAACTTTATAACTGGATAAGAAACAGCAGCAAATGGCCCGATCGAAACTATACAGAAAGTTTCGGAAAACAACTGGTCGTCTCCAACAAATTTTCGTGGTTTCAATCGAATCCCCGGTTATTGCGTTGTTATTTTTCAAGTTTCGCTTTTTTTGTCGTTAGGGACTGCGGCGGAAGTAGCAGCTAACTTGCGGGAAATGACGAAACAGGGCAACAGCAACTAACTATAATAATTTGTAAGTTTGTCAAGAACTCCAACCTTGCACATCAACTAATTTCTGAAAAGCAAGAGCGCAGACGTGGCTTTGGAGTCCAGAAGAAAACGTTACCAAGCAACGCAAACACCCGCTTCCATGGCAACAAACATTCAAGGCACTTAGTCGCTAACTGAATAGATTCGCGTTCTCGCTCAGTGCAGCGAAGTTAAGTTGGTTCTCGGTCTTGGGACAGCCCCACAGCGCGGTCTCGTGCGTGGCTTAAGGCAGCGATTCGTTCTAGAGCAGTGTTTCCAAACTTTTTTTGCCCACGCCCCACCCGATCACCAATAAAATCCCGATAGTTCCCCAGGTGGTGATGCACAATTCTTAGATGATTTAAAAATTAAAGCCGCTTCAGCTGAGAAGCTTAAAACGTCAATAACTTGGTCGAAACAGGCTCCCGTAGACACTTTGCATCAATGAAAAAGAAGAAAGCGGCAAAAATTGCATTCGAAAACTTGAAATCCAGACTTTGCCAGTCCTCCTCAATTCCCCCCTTAAAAATGAAATAGCCGCTGTGGGGCATCCACTGTTCTAGACGCAGATTGCGAAACAGGCGACTTCACCTTCGGGGTCCGACCACAGGAGGTCGCACATGGGTCCATCGTGAGGTACTTCCTGCTTCCGGTCGATCGTGCGAATCTGAAAAGATTCAAGCGCGACGTCTGAACAATGTGCACAGTGACGTCGCAATCGGAAGATGGGATTTTTTTCGCTGAGCCGTTTGTCATTTGTCTCATAACAGCATCAAAACTCGCCGCAACAGTGTCCACCAGTCTACCTTTTCAGACATTACGACCGAATTGACAGAAATTGTTTCGGTCATTTAAAAGAAAATTCGGTCTCTGGCCGGAAATATAAACCAAGACAGGAGGAGTATACTCGGTGTTTGACATCGGGCGGTAATGTAAGTAGATCTGGTTTCAGTGACCGACACAGCTTCTATGAAGACGCTCAAGAATATTTTTCAAAAAGAAGAACCGCTGCAAAAGTTAAACAATAAAAGTCTTGGCGACAAAAAACCACATCAGAAAAAAATCCTTCGATATATGGCGCTTGAAACGAATGTATTTGTCGCCCGGCCACAGAAACAAAAACCAGGGAACTCTCCCGGGGAGTTTTTCGCAGTGGTAAAAACACACAAGTTTTCTAAAATGCATGATTTTACAGTAAAAATACGATCAGAAAGTGACAAAACAACTTGAAAGTACGTTGCAATAACGTGATTTGTGCAACAAAAAGGCAATAAGCAAACTAATAAGTTCACTATACACCGTTTACATGTTGCAAGAGCATAGCACTGATTTGCGATAACCTTTGACCTGAATTTGTTTTGTTTCCTGGAGCAACAGTCTTGCTTTATCGTCACATCGATTAAACGAACGAGGCAAATATGTTGATGACAGACGAAAGTTGCAAATCGCTCTATCTCTTCAGTTCGAATGGGTGGCTTTAATACGAACAGTATGATGCACTTTTTTTCTTAGTTTCTGGGCGGTGGCAATTGACGGCAGGTCGAAGCCTGAATTTTGCTTCTTGCCGGGACGGTTGAGGCTGATGCTCTTCAACTGAGCAGCGCTGCGACGATTCACTCAGTGACCATGGATCGAACACCCAACCTTCCGATTGAGAGGCGGGCACTCTACTACTGAGACATCGCCACACGATGTCCTAAGTTGGTCTTTTAAAGTAGAATTCGTCCGAGACAAAAAGGCACCTTCATAAACATTACGCAGAGTCCCAGGGTGGCATCGAGGCATTACCTGGTCTAACGTTTGTATGGAAGGCGACAATCCACCGTGAACGCAAAAGATCTTCCCGTCCACGATCGCAGACAAACTGAGATAGTCGAATATCTCCGTGCAGTACCTCCAAACAGTGACCGAGCCGTACTTGCGCAGACATTCGTCGTAGAAGCCGTAAACCTGACGTTTAATATTTTTTCCAAATCACAACAGACACAGATTGATTGCTGGCAACACGCACGGCTTCGCGATTGCTTTTAAGAACGATTGTGACGTCACAATGGCGCGTGTCGCTGATGTTTCGTCGCAAAAAAACATTGTCAGCAACGCGTTCAACAAGTGCGCTTTAAGAAAATAACATATTACGCCATGCTTTTTGTAAATAACGTACAATGAACTTCGCAAAAGATGATCATTTGACAGGACGTCCCCTTTGAATGGTGCCCCTTGAATGTTTCATGCTATTGTAGAAGAACAAACTTTTATAAAAACACAAAATCGAGCACCAGACGGAATCAAACCAATCCTGAACTGTTTTCTGCGGCAAGTTTTTTGCAACATAAAGATTAGATGTGATCAAATGCGAAGCAGTTAAGTACTTACTTGGGTGATTTGTCTGCTTTCGTGGTTTCCGCGGATCAGGACGATTCTGTCCGGATATCGAACCTGAGCGAAGCGTTGAAAGTCAATGAAGTAGTTGTTAGCGATTGTTGAAGCACAAGATCAACGTAAACATATTGAACGAATGTTCGACAGAGCTACAAGTCTCAGTGGTATAATGCGTTTACTGTAAAGCATGTTATATAACTGTAATTGTTTGCATTGACCGGGACAAAAGTGACGATCAATCAACAAGTAAAAAACAGCTGCTGCAACATCTTTTGACCAACCTATCTGCACTTTTTCACCGACAGTGCAACCTGTTCAGTGTCCCAGCAAATGTTGGCCTGAAACTTGATACACCGGTATGGTTGAACGCAATCTAAGCGCATTTTTCTAACCCACTTTCACTAAAAGGTTTTTGTCTTGACAAAGCCGTGAGTCTGGAATTCTCAAAATACGACAACGCCGAGTCTTTTGTTAAAATGACAGACACTGCCCAGCATTTTCCAGTGAGATGAAAGCTTCGCAGTGGCGAACAAGAAACTGCTGGGCTGCAAACTTTCGGAAAATTTGCCCAGATTTCGGAAAGCAGTAGATCGATAAAATTTTTAGCAACGGTAGCTTGAACATGTTTTTTTGAAGGTAAAACCGATTGGATCGATGCAGGAAAGTTTGTTGAACCACTGTAAGGTACCCTTGAAAATGAGAGCAAACATTCAATATGTACTACATGAAAGCAAAGCAAAAACATACTTTTAAGGCTAGTAATAAAATGAACGTTTCAACACTGTAGAAACCGCGATCGACAAAATCTCCCAGAAACAGGTAGTTGGTGTCTGGCATGTCCCCTCCGACCTTGAACAACTCAGCAAGATCATAAAACTGTCCATGTATATCGCCACACACCTGCGCAACAACAAAAAAGCAATTAAAGGACTGAAAGTTGAAGGTGTGGCAGTAAAACACATCTTCGGTACACAATAAAACACATCTGCTGTGCATGTGCTGTTCATACTCGCTAGTAAATTGGTTGCCAACTTTGAACTTAAATCCTGAAGATGACATATATACAGTGACAGAAGTTATTTCAAAGATCAATGTTGAAATTGATGCCGAAACTGTGAGATTAACTGGTAAATACTGAATAACACCTGAATAATTTATCATTATCACACTGATGTGTAATTATTTTTAGCATGGCAATGCCAATTTCAAGCTACAAAAGAACATCTAACTTTTTACCTCCATCATAAGTCATTCATTATTGCAGCAAAGGTAAATAAAAATACTCACCTGATTTGCAATGAGACATCACCAGTTAAATCAAAACAAATGGGTCAGACACACACAAACTGAACAACACTCAATGTGTTGGCTATAAAATCAGCTGAAACTTATGTACAACCGCCATGAAATCAAATAATGCAGATGGTTTAAAAATACATCCAGTTCTTGGTCTTCTGATATGTTAGAGTAATTTTTGTCGAATTCAGTGCTCGAAGCATATCATTTTTTCTGCTTCTTAATCTTACATTCTTAAAATTGGCAAAACTTTAATTACTTTACATAAAAGCACCCTAGCAGGCACAATGTCCTATTTGTCATTCACCCAATGCATGAGATTTATCAATGAAATCGAAAAATAAAGAAGTAAAATCTTTGAATTGAGCTAATAGCAAGCTTTTTGATGTTTCCAAAAGCCTTTCACCAGAAAAAAGTGTGAATCATCCCATTCATCAGCAACACGGCAAAAAATACCTTTCATCATGACTAAATTGTGGCAACTGGCAAGCCACACGCCACACTGTATGCTTATTAGAGTTCTGCATGGGGTGGGGTTGCAGGTACCTGCATTTTGGGTGGTTGTGGTAACCCACAGAGTTATGTGTACAGGTGTGGAGTGGGCGCAGGTTGAACTTGGGGTGGGGCAGACATGGGATAAGAAAAAAATTCTTGTGCGGGTTGCTTAATGCTGACTCAGTGCTAGTGTTTTCAATTCGGGGCAAAATTTTAAAACCCGGGTTTCGAGTAGCTGAGAAAGGAAACCCGGAAAAACCCGTTTTTTTTGGGTTTTGAAATGAATGTGATTTTGAGCGATAAAAACTCAATATCATTGTGAAATTACTACGGTTTGTCCCTGCGCCATTTATTAGCGAATTATAAATTAAGTTAAGCGCAATAACATTTATAATACTGACACATGACAATCAAAGCACACTTTCATGATTCAGTCTGTTTCTGAGTTTTGTGACAAACAGTCCGGTGGCTGAAAAAAGCCCTCTCTGGTTCCACTGATTTGAGCTGATTTAGGCTTGATGGTAATTAAGACATGAACCAGTTTTTCACGGTTATTTGACCTCTTCTTTGTAGCCTCAAAAAGACTCATTTTCTTTTTCACAATTTGTGATCAGATCTCTTCCTGTGACGGGATAGTTTTGTGGTCTTCACCCTCATGAATTACATGGATTTTGCGCTTTGACTGCAAATGGTTGATTACTTTCGGTGCTTGAACCTCCTCTTTTGGTATAACGGAGCACAAATTGAACTTTGGTGTTTGTTGAGCCTTGTTGTATAAGAATGGCTCTAAGCTTCTAATTTTCTTTGATTACTAACGTCTTTTAACTGAATGTGTATGATTAAAAATCTACTTATGGTCGCTTATAAAGGAAAGTCAAATATTTTGTGGAAATTTATTGCAAACTGAAAGGAACGAATCAATTTTGCAAAGAATCACAGCTTGTGTATGAACTAATAGATAACAAGTTTTAAATGAACAAACTAGCAACTACGGCATACCTTTGAAGAACTACGTCACGTGGTTGTTATTTAATTAGGTTAGTGATAAGACAAAAGTTTGCATACACCTGTTATGTACAAAATGACGTCACGATCCGTCTAAATAGGTCAATTGAACGAAAATATAAACAGACCAACAGCGAACGTACGATGTTCAGTAAGCAAAACCCGCTCTTCGTGTGTCATGATAATAGTTGAAAGTTCAAACGTGCTGATTTGGCCGTTACACGCGCAAATTTGCAACTTCAGTGTTGTCAGAATTACTAATATTTGAATGCAACAGCAATTCTAGGTTTTTCAAAATACCTGGGTTTGGCAGCTAAAAAACCAGGATTTCGGGTAGTAGAAAATAACCAAAAAACTCGGGTTTCTGGTTCAGGAAAACCCAGGTTGGAAACACTACTCAGTGCATGTTGAAGTGACACAAGCAAAGAAGTTAATGCTACACCGAGCTTGTGGCACAACAGTGTAGAGCAGGGCAGCTATGCCACGAAATGCCTTACCGGGACAAAAATTGTGTCACTATCTTTGTGAGAGTCGCACACTGAATGGTTTACTTTCATCTTAACAAACCAAAATTCAGTGTAACGCTACTGAGAGCATTTAAATATTAACTACAATGTTAGCGAAGCCTGCATTCCAGTTTCAATCACTCCCAAACTGTGATGCCATGGGCAAATTTAATGCTAATGGAAGAACAAGGGTAGTTAAAAATCAATTTAGTGCAGAGGAACACATGAACAAATATCAGGAATTTATTAAACAGTTTTGCACTAAGGTGTTGCTAGGCATATGGAAATCTACAGTGTGTGGAACATGATAAACAAGCCCTAGAGACTATTGCACCAAAAGGTCGAATTTCATATTATAAAAATAAAACCAGGCTATCATTGTATGCTGGTTTGGGACGGGAACAGTGAGGGGTAGTTTGGAAGGCCATGGGTTAGACGTCTGCGGGTGTGGGCAAGATCTCTCAAATTCCTACAGGTGCAAGGCGGCAAAAAATGTCAACCCCTTTACATTAACATTTTTAGCCTGTTTAGCAAGTTGGGCTGATAGTTTAATGGTTTGAAGTTCATTGAAGAGATGACTTTAAATATTGAAATCAGTAGGTGTCACTGGCTCTGGGGATATCAGTAAGAGTTCCAGTTGTCAAGTGATGGGGCCAGTGCATGAGTACAGCCATCCTCAGTACCTAAGGAATGAGGTGCCACAAAGGTCTTGTCTGCTGCCCATGCTGTTCAACATCAGATATCAGTTACATACACCCAACAAAGTCACATTATCAGCAGTTATGCAGACGACCTGGCTCTACTGTTCTCCCACGAAAGCAGGTCAACAGCAAGAGAACAATAAAATCAACTCTTGAAACTGCATAAATAACATTTAGCATAAAAGCCTGACTGCTCCCTTCTTTACTGATGACATTGCAATTTGGAAAAAAAGTAGACAAAATATAGCATGATCCTGTTTTTAAAGCAAGTGTATCAATTGAATAATATTTTAGCTGGATATTATTTTTATTCTAGTGTGTAATTGTTACTGTTGTGATCGGAAAGCCTGAGTGGCAAGTGCGCAAAGCTTCACACTGTGGCAGCAGGAACAATAGAGTTCACCCAGCGAGATCACTCTATTATTGCTTGTTCGTGCATGGGTGTTCTTCTTTGCGAACATTCCGTTCGTGGTGTATCGCGTATTCAGCGCAACACCAGCGGAGAGGCTGCAACATTACTGCAACTCAGAGCAAGGACATCAAAGCAAAATCCTAGCTTGTGTTTTACTGAGCACAGCAGTTACACATTGGTTTGTGTTCAGGTGTTTATTAAACCAAACAGATGTGTTACATATTTTTACCAAACACCTCTGAACTGGTTGAAAAGTGGTTCGAAATGAAAACATTCTTCAGGCATCGCGTATGAATAATCTCTTTCAGTTATCTTACACTTTTACATAAAAATCAATTGTTTTGGTACAGATTAAAATGTTTTTTTGTGAGATTTGAAACTGGATGTGTCAAAACTGAAGATAATTAGAAGTTGCATTTTTCTGATGATTGTCAAACGTATTATTTCCTGCAAAAGACATGATGGTCCGGTTTTCTTATGAAAAACATCTCTTTGGTGAAAAACACGTCAACACATGTCAGGATTATTTAAAAAAAATTGAAGTGAAACATTCATTCTGATACCTGCTTTTTCTCTGGGGAAAGTCATGAGGACAGCAGCCCTAGAACTCGATATACCAATACAGTACATAGTCTTGATGCATTGCAAGTACCACTGTGATCTCACAATTTTGAGCAGTGGCTTGCATATAATGCCACCATAATTCCTAATGAACAGTTTGCTCCTTCAAAGAACAATAAAATGAGCTTTGAACATGAGGTTGGAGAATGATGCAGCTGCACAGGGTGTAGGAACCTACACACATGATAGATAGATATGTAGTGAATCATTTGTTTCAGCAGTGCGCAACTTCAAGGAAAAAAAATTTACTTCAGCGAAGTTTCTTCGTAGATCCAAACCCAGATAAGAAAAAATGTAATAAAATAGTGAAGCATGGGACAAAAAACTAAATCATGTAGAGTCTTACAGTACACCACTGCTTAAGGTACTCACAATGACAGGAGAGTCAACTCTTTGAACGTTGCCTTCTTCAACAAGTATTTCTCTCGCTTTTGCACAAAGTGCTTTTACTTCACTTTCTTTTATTATCTCACATCTCTTCAATTGCTCAATTTGTCTATCTAAGTCACTTGTGTCACCCATTATTGTTATAACATTAAGTGCACAATAAAACTGCAAAATAAAGATGGCAAATAGTTGTTAAGTAACACCAAAATCCAGTCAATGTGAGAATGACATGGTTTGACTAGACAATTGATCAGACAGAGAATTAAAAACCCTAGGTTCTCTGTAAAGTCTCAAGGAATCAGTTGACTGGACTCTGCTTTCATCTTTTTGCAGTGATACAAACTTGCACATGTCTGTATTCCTGTAACTACTCTTCACATGTGAGATAAGTAATCTATCGGTAAATTTTAATAGGAAATTGATTTCATGTGACACTACGCATTGTTAGTCCCTAAATCTTATTCAAATAGAATTTTCTGTAGATTCTATGTTGGTCCTTAAACCTTATTCAAATCTTCTATAGATTCTACTTGAATAAGATTTAATGATTGATGATACTTAGTGTCACGTGAAATCAATTACCTATTAAAGTTTGCTGGTAGATTCCTTATTTATCTCACATCTGGAGAGTAGTTACTTGATTAGACAGTGTTCAGCAATTGGCATACTCAGGAAAACATTGTAAAACTAAAAAGTAAATTGTCTAAAAAACATATGGTATTACTACATTTATACGAATTTCTCAGATTCGTTTCCTAGATTAATATCTGCATTTGAAGCTTTGCGTAACAACAATATTAAAAAAAGAAAAATTATTTGAGAAGATTGGAATTATCATTTAGGACAAATGTTGCTTAAAATAACACCTTCATCAACATTAATGCAAAACTATGAGAAATACTTGATATAGCCCATAAATCGTGGTATATTCAACTGGGAATTGAAGAGATGCATATATTATACATAACCAGCAAAAACAGGATTTTTAAACAATGTTTCTTTTACATCCAGGGGGTCTGTGTAGCTGTAATGAAAGGCCCCTTTGCACCGCAGGTACTCAGCATCAAAGCCGATAAAATATCAAACGCTGCCACTGCAGGTCTCTAATATGGGTGGTTTAGAACAGGCGACAGCCTACATTTCACTCCTAACATTGCACAGTACTATTACGAAATAACAACGTCCCTGCCTGGCGCCTGTGCAATGACATGAAACAATTCACGTTTTTGAACACTACTGATATGGCGTCGAATGCACATGTTTTGAAATTTCCTCCTCTGGCAGGGCCAACTCCAATACCAGCAAAGCTGTCACAAGCTTGTACACTGCCACGAACACGCAGAGCTGTTTTGTAATAGCTCACTTCATGGCGAGAGGACACAGTGTCCAATCGCGATCGTTTTGTTTTGCAGTTTCAGCCTAAATTTTATCTGGTATTAACAACTGCCAGGTTATCACTAAATCAAATAAGTTTAGGCCTTCCTCAGCGTCATGCTACTTAATGCAGGTTCATTTCAACTTAAGCTATATTTTTACGAGGAATTTCTCATAATGAAAGGTGTGATAGCTAGCCTCAGAAACTGTGGTCGCATTATCTGAACAAAATATCAGTCAAACGTTGTATTTCGAAAATAGCCTTTCTAGAATTGATCAGTTGACGGTGTTGTTTCCTGCACAAAAAATCCTATATTGATTTCGAGTAAGTCACTTTTACATCATCACGATGTAAAATCATCAGAGCAATTGCAACTCAATTGTTCTTCTCCGCAGTGATTGCGCAAGTATATTTACAACACTGCCATCTTTGATAGACAACGCTCCACAGACACAGTTGTGCAACTGCTCGATCGATAAGGCTTTTTTGGGCCGATACTGACATTTTAATTTTTTCATTGCCCATATATTGCAACACTCAAACCGCAGTTGAAAGACAATACTTCAGTGCGATGAAGAAGCGTTTAACATGGAATTCTGCACAAACTTGGGTCACAAAGATAGTAAAAAAACACGGCCTTGTTCGCAGGCAGCCATCTGCTTGCTGTGCAAAACATGGGAGCGAATGTTATGTCATAGACCAGTTTATTTGGACGATTGCGGAGTGGTCTGAATATTGCGCATGACTTGAAGCAGTCGAAGGGCTGCACGTCGTAGGGAACAGTACAGATAATTTGCACCAATTAATCATAGACAAAGTAGCAACTTGGGTTTCCGAACACTGTGTAGAAAACTAGCGTAGCAGCTTTTACGAGCAAATATTGCTGATATACTGCATATCGGCAGAATTTTGCCGATATAATACTTTGGCAACACCACAAAATTCATCGGTCGATTTCTAGTCTTATGAGAAAGAGTGTTTTTTTTGCTGAAAAGTGATATCAAAAGCTGGCCTTCCACGACAGACCCCTTTTTTCCAGGCTAGATGCGCCACTGTTTACATCTACATATACGTAAGCTCAACTAATAAGCATAAAGCCATATAGTGCAGCAAGATGTCTGTATTGCCAAATGCCAAAGTAGTGAGTTGAATTATTAGTTGGCCAGCATGTTAGCTAGTGCTAGTTAAGTTCTACTGTAAATTTTCAAGTTGCATTTTTATGTGGAAACTCTAATAACTTCTACAACCAGAACAATAAGCAGTGTTAGGAGGAAAATGCAATGAAAATGGACTTTTCAAGTTTCTAACAAAGCTATTTAAAATGCAGGGAGTAAATCAAACAATAGACCACACATTTTTACTAGAAGCATAATTTCTGAATGAAGTCAATGGCATATTTAAGGATGTAGATTGCACATTAAGCCAAGGATAATGTTAGTAATTATTCAAAAGGTAAAGCATTCTACTTATTTCTTATCATACATGGTTGTCAAAATCACAAAAGATGGTATAACTACCACATGGATTTTTGGCACTGAGACATTTTGGTCATTTGTCCAAAATAGAAAAAAACTTCTGTAACTTTTTTTCGTTTTGACTTTTTTCAGTCATTTTATAAAATTTTCCTCAATAACCAAAAAAATCCAGACTAGCTCCTTATGGCAAGCATTACCAACAAAATCAACTACAAAGGAAAAGAGTGTCAATGTTTTGCCTATTTATCAGTAGTTAACACCTTCACTGCAGGTAATTTTGGTGAAATCCCAGTTTCTAGCATCCTCTTAGCAACTCCATAACTCACCAGGTAATTGTGCTATCTAAGAGCTGTTCAAACCCTTGCTATCTAAGAGCTGTTCTAAGACTCTGCGAGTCTGCAATAAAAAAAAATTTAGTTTTTAGGTTCATTTTTTTGTGGGTGACAGCATAAGTAGAGTAGTTTTTTGGCCATTTTGGCTCAGGTTACCTGGCCCTGGGCCCAAAATGCTAGATGGAAATATTTCACTAAAGTTTTAATTAGAAACTAGGCTAAAATCTGAGTCTTTTCAGCCTTTCATTGGCTTTTTAAAGTTTCAGGTTCAAAAGCAATGGCCAAAAAGTACATAAAATTAGTAGTAATTTTATCAAAAATTGATAATTTTACTCCAACTCTTGAACCAGAAACGCTAGAAAGCTGATCAAAAGCTCATAAGACTCAGATTTTAGCTTAGTTTCCGATAAAATCTTGAGCGAAATACTTCCATCTGGCGGTTGAGCGCAGGGCGAAGTAACTTGATCCAAATTGGCCAAAAAGCACCCCATTTATGACATTGCCCACAAAAAGCAGCAACACAAAACCAAAAAACTTTTGTCCCTTGCAAGCTGCAAGACTTGCAGAGTCTCTTAAGGGTTTGGATAGTTCTCTAGCAATCGACTGGTGAGTTACACAGTTGCAAAGTGGTACAAAAATCAGCAACTCAATGCATGATTTCAAAGTACGATACACTCGTGCACCAAGGTCAACAAAAGACTGGCTAAAAAATAGCTGAAAAGCACATCGAGCCCTAGACATCTGTCATGACCTACATTAGGACAAAGCTCAGGTTTGCACTATTAGGAGCATCCTTACTGTAATACGAGGTTTTCGAAGCAAAAGGAATGATGCTCACCTCCAGGATCTCATGGACACTGAATCCAGGCTAATTCCTAGGCATGTAGTTCTTTAACAATTTGAGAGCCAGTGTACGATATATTTGTACCTAGATTTCAGCCTGAAAACAGCAGTTTTCAGTTGCCTTACCAACGCCATAGCTACTCCGCCGATTGCGCTATAGAGCTGTTTAAGGGCTCAAACAGATCGGCCAGTCTTCTAGTCTGCACTCGAAAAAAATTTTTTTGGTTGGCTGTTGCAGATTTTTTTGTGAGTGACATCATAAGTGAAGTAGTTTTGAGATCATTTTGGCTCACGTTGCCTAGCCTAGGGCCCAACTGCTACGCCAAAGTGTTTCGGTGAAGTTTTTATTGGAAACTAGGCTCGAGTCCGAGTCTTTTGGGCCTGTGATTGACTTTTGTAGTGTTTCTGGTTCAAAAGTTATGATCTAAAATAAACAAATTAATTATCTAATCAGCTAATTAATCAAATATTTTTACTAGTTTAGATCATAACTTTTGAACCTGAAATCCCAGCAGGTCATCCAAAGTATCAAATGACTCGGATTGTTGCCTAGTTTCTGATAAAAACTTCAGCGAAATACTACCATCTAACGGTTGGCACCCAGGGCCAGGTAAAGTGGGTCAAGGTGGCCTAAAAGCTCTATACTTAGACGTCACTCACAATAAATCCGCAACCCCCAAGCAAAAAATTTTTTTCGAGTGCAGACTAGAAGACTTGCCGCGTCTTTTGACATTTTGACCAGGTCCGTAACACGTACCGGACCAGAGTAATTCCCGTGCAAAGCCACGTGCGTTTCGGTGTATTTTTCGAAAATCCCCTTTTGCGGCCAGACACTAAAGTGTTAAAAAGCTAAAATGTGGAGAATTTTCTTGTCTTAATGTCACGACACCAAAATTTCATATGTAATAAATGGCAATACGAATGAATGAATTGCTATTGTTTCTAGAATGTAAATGATTTTATATTGTTTCTGTATCCACATACTTCACTCATCAACTGACCATATTTTGTTTTTCATGTACCTGCACTTATTGGATTAGTTAAACCTTTGTAATCTGTTTCACTGTTAAACCTTTGTAATCTGTTTCCACCCCATTGTCTCTTCAACCTCATTATGGTGTGCTGTGTGCCCAGCTGGATTCATGCCTCTGTGATACCTAGGGCAACCAGCTTTTGACCTTAACACTTTGAGAACCAGCATACAATATATTCGTACCTAGATTTCGGCCTAAAACCAGCAGTTTTCGGTTGCTTTACCAACTCCATAGCTTTTTCGCCGATTGCGCTATAGAGCTGTTCAAGCACTCAAACGGATCAACCAGTCTTCTAGTCTGCATTCGAAAAAAATTTTTTGGTTGGACATCACAAGTTAAGTAGTTTAGGGGTCATTTTGGCTCATGTTACCTGGCCTAAGGCCCAACCGCTAGGCCAAAGTATCTTGCTGAAGTTTTTGTTGGAAACTAGGCTCAACTTCGAGTCTTTTGAATCTTTGATTGACTTCCTTGCGTTTCTGGTTTAGAAGTTATGATCTAAAATAAACAAATTAATTTATTGTCTAATTAGTCAAATATTTTTATTACTTTAGATCATAACTTTTGAGCCTGAAACCCCAGCAGGTCATCCAAAGTATCACAAGACTCAGATTGTAGCCTAGTTCCCAATAAAAACTTCAGCGAAATACTACCATCTAACAGTTTGAGCCCAGGGCCAGTTGAAGTGGGCCAAAGTCCTCCACTTATGACATCACTCACAAAAAATCTGCACCTCCCAACCAAAAAATTTTTTTCGAGTGCAAGCTACAAGACATGCCATGCTTTTGAGCTTTTGACCAGGTCGGTAGTGCTTACTGGACCAGAGAAATTCCCGTGCAAAGCCACGTGCGTTTCGGTGTTTTTTCGCGAAAATCCCCGAAAGCGGCCGGACGCCAAAATGTTAAAACTTAAAATATAGACTTCATAATTTGCAAATTTTGACTTTATTTTGACCTATGAACTTCCAGCATTTGCAACTGCAAACTAATTCAGCCATAGGCGTTGATGTTAACCCCAGAAGCATATTCATACACTCTATGCTTCGGAATTGAAAAATATTAGGTTGTTTAACTTGGTGATTACAAGTAGATTAGTAACTACAGTAAAGTCAAACCTGAGAACATGATAAATTTGAAACACTATAGGCATAATGGATGGAGCATTTATCAGAGTAAGTACTTTAAACCATATTTCTTGCCTTCCCAAGCCTATCCTACATAATATTCAATCGTCCAGTAGTGGGCAAAACAAAATCATGTCAGAAATCACAGCACACACATTATTATTACAGAATTGCAACAAAACTTGCAAAAGCATGTCAATATCAGTTGTTGTAGTTCAAATAAAACATCGATAAAAAGAGAAAAAACTGTGCTGCAAGAAAAGTTGGACCCAATGGTGAATTTTGACCTAATGATATATTTTGACTTTTTTAACCTAATAACTTGGGATTCCCTCATGGTATAGCATGAAACTTGGTGTGTGGACATTTCATAAGCTTTTTTGAAAAGGCAGAAAATTTTTGACTTTATCGACTTTTGGTTGCCCTGGTGATACCCCGTAACAGTCCATGGGTAAATGCGCTGTCTTTTCATGACGTGTAGACAAATGTTTTTTTTGCCTCTTCTATGTACCTTTATTCTATAATGTCACCTTTGCTGTATGACCTTCTGCTTCAATTCATAACCTCGATTATTATTTACTTCTCTCACATGTGCATAACTCACTTCTTCATCTGTATATCCCTCAATTCTTCTCACATTGCTTGCCCACCATGACCATCATCTGTGTCTTAAATTGAATGTTGTGTATATGATTTAATGATTTAACATTTCATTTGCACACCCTTACTTCCTTTTGCTACTTTTGTGTTCCTTGCTTTGATTTGCCTTGCGCTATACATGCTTTTTGTCCTTCTTCTGGTTTATCTACTTCTTTAATATTACTGGTACCATATTAAGCTCTCAACAAACTTATTATATAGAACACATGTTATGGCAGAAGCAAAAAGCATTTTTTAGCAATTTTTAACAACAAAGACTAGACTACAAAGAAGCAATACAGTCACCCACTGACCATGATGAAGCACCACAGTTGCACATATAGGCTATATTTTGCATGGTACACAGCAGACCCAAACAGGGTTGAAAAGACATGAATCATATCAGCTAGTCACAAATTTCAAATATTGCAACAGATTACAAAAGATTTAACACTAAAAATTAATCCAATAAGTGAAGGGTACATGTAAAACAAATACAGTGAGTTAAGTAAATAGGTCTGAAAATAAAAACAAATCATTCATATGCCAAGACTGACATACAACAAACCACCTAGCTATATCAGGAAATATGATGCTGTCATATATTTCCACAATTTTGATTTAGAGAATGATGGGCCTAAAAATTAGACTTAAGTATATGTTAGTGATATCTTGAAGATAAGCATCACATACTCTGTTCCTGTTTTCAACTCAAACCTTTTGGACTGCAGCAAGGCCTTGGCTGTTGGTACTTTTTTGCTGAGACATTTTGGTTATTTGTCCCATAATAGTATTAAAACTCACCGTAACAGCACTAACTAGTCAATACAATATTTTCAAACATTATGATCTAATGCAGTGCTTCTTAAGCGGGTGAATGGTTCACACCAGAGTGAATGAACTTTTTGCAAGGATGAATAAAACAACAGGGGTGAATGAATTTTCTGTTGCTAAGCTTTTGCATCCTCTAGTTCTTGTTTCTTTATCGAATACATGTTAGCAATCATGAATAAAATGGCAAACTTCTCAAGCGTTCTAACATTTTCACGTCTAAATCTCAGACAATACCTACAGAAGGTCTAAGAAATACATACACAAATATTTTGTTTTGATGAAAATACATGTAAAGCTATAGATGGAATCAATCAGGGCAAGCCAGCTTCATTAGCTTCGCAGTTTAAAGAACCAGATTTTTAAAGGGGTAATAAGTTTCCTTCAACAAGATTGTACCAAGGTTGATAAGAATCATGAATTTTGGACTGAAACTTTGGGATTTTTCAATGCTACCACAGAGGCACATTCAATGTGATTTTGAGCATGCAAAATATAGGACGACGCCCATGGAACTTTTCTCAATATTGGTTGAGTTGGGATGGAATGACCCCAAACTTTTTTGGATACTTTCCACGACTCTGTATGAACCCTGTGCACTGTAGTTCATGATTTTAATGTCTACAATTCAGTAGATAGGCCAATGCACTGCAGTATGTAATGATGACAAAAACTCAGGGTTCCTACACAATTTAGAATATGAATTTCCTGACATTTTCCAGACTTTTCTAGATATTGCCAGGTCTTAATTTTTTCGAATGGCATACCCACGTTGAATATATTACAACAGGCACTATAATTGTTACGAAGTGGCTACGGATAGGTGTCGCAAGACGTGGTTCAAACAAAACACTGAGTTTGTCACTCAAGCAGCACCAACTTGATAGTGTAAAGGATGCATTTAGGTCTGCTGTGCCAATAGTTTTTGGTTTAGCTCTCACCTTGGCGACTTTCGCTTTGGTAGTACTAAGCAGTAATGGATGAATGTTTCATTTCATGGGACCACTTTTTCTTTACTTTTTTCAAAAGTTTCCAAATTTTAGGTTTAACCCTTTCAGTCCTGGGAAAGCCACAAATCTTGCAGAGCTTTGCGATCTTATAACTCACCAGGCAATTGAGCTAGAGAGCTATCCAAATCATCCACGGATTCAGCAAGTCTTGTAGTCAAAATCGAAGAAAAACGTTTTCCATTTTAGGTAGGAGGATTTCTAGAGGTGACGTCACAAAAAAGGCATGTTATGGAAACTTTAGCCACCTTTGGTCGGCCCTGGGCCCTAACCCATTGACCCACTCTTTTGGCTCAAAGTTTTGTTGAAAACTAGGTCAAAAAACGTTTCTATAGAGCCCTTGATTGACTTGCTAGCATATCTGTAGCCAAAATTATGGTTCAAAAACCTAGTTTTGGGCCTATTTCAAAACTTTTCAGAAAGAACATAATTTGTCCTTTCAGGGCAAATTTTGGCCAGCCATAACTCGACAGCAGATTCAGCAAGAGAGCTGTTCAAACCCAGTAATGACTAGTGGCGTTGTGTAGTTTAAAATAAAAAAAAATTTTCTTAATTTGGTTGGGGGGTTTTGGGCCAATGGGATCATGACAGGGTCATGTTTTTAGGTTAATTATATGACGTCATCATCTAATCCCACGTGCCAATATTTTGGCTCGCAGTATTTTTGGATTCTAGGGCAGAATACGCGTTTTTAGAGCCCTTGATTGAGTTTCTAGCATTACTGGTTCAAAAGTTAGGCCAAAAAACAGCTAATTGGTAAGGGGCTTTTTTCAATACTTTTGGGGGATTTCCCAAATTAATTTTAATGTTTTTTGGTCCTAATCTTGGAACCAGGAACGCTAAAAACCCGTTCAGACCCTTTAAAGTCCCGAATAGTAACCAAAAAACAGCGAAACTCAAAAAATTTTTATGTCATTTAAATGGCTCTTGCAGGTCTTGAAGTGAGGCTGGGCAAAAATTCTGACGTCAGCAAAAAATAACATAAATATCTTATCATTATATAAGCATTAAAAAAAAACAGACATCCTAAACTGAAACGTTTTTTTTATTGCAAACTACATACCTTCACGAGTCTTTAGATGATATGAACAGCTCTCTAGCTTAATCTGACAGCGAGTTATTGCCTGTGGTGCAATGCCCCCAGAGTGACTTTTGAGGGAGCAAAATTTTGGTCAATTTTTGGTTTATCTTTATGAGCCATAATTTTTGCTCCCAATATACTAGAAAGTCAATCAAAGGCTCTGTAGACGCAGATTTTGACCTAGTTTTCAACTAAACTTTGAGTCCAAAAAATAACCCATTGGGACGGTGCCCAGGGCCAGGCAAAGATGGCTAAAATAATACAAAAACACCCCTACTTGTGACGTTCCCCTCAGAAAAGCTCGAACCCAAAACGAAAAATTTTTTTTTTTATTTTGACTACAAAGACTTGCTGAATCTGTGAAGGGTTTGAACAGCTCTCTAGCTCAATCGCATGGCGAGTTATAGGATTGCAAAGCTTTGCAAGAAAAGTGGTGCATGCGGGACTGAAAGGGTTAAGGGTTAGGGACCAGGATTAGCATTACATTAGAGTGTTAGGTTTAGGTTAGCATTAACCTAAGTTTAGGGCTATGGTAACGGTTAGGGTTCGGTTAACCTTTTGCGTTTAGTACGTTAGGCTATTACTAAACCTAACTGCACTCTCCTCGTGCATTACTCAACTGTCACGTTGCACTTACAGGTAGCATTTTAATAAGGTTTCAATTTGACAATCAAATAGCCTTAACAAGATGAAGATCCACAGGAATACCTCACCTGTGCTGTAGACACCCACTGCAGTGCCTAATATTTTATAGTTAACCTGATGAAAGTAAAATTACCAATCTTATCAAAAATTTCAGAACAAAACATAACATTATCGGAATTCATGTCAAAAGACCAAGTTATGAACATTATTTTCTTTTTCCATAGGCTACCAACAGACCAAAAAGTTCTCCCATACTAATACTTTAAGAGACTGAAGACTCCACTCATTTCCGTAGGAACCCTGGAAACTCTTAAACTCCGTCCTCAATCAATCATTTAAATTGAACTGATTCACAATACTTATACTAGCGAGCAAACGCCCGAGATCATTAATTTTACATTTTGCTTGTTTTTTACATTTTCAGTTTCTATTTTCTGGTTTCACCCAAGCAACATACCATCTTCCCAGTCATTTCATTTAGCTTTTATCATTTCAGGCGAACCAACAGCGCCACGTAGAGGTCAATCTATTCCAAAGGATGTGATAAGAAGCAGAGGTGGCGGTTATGGACAAAGAGCGGAGTTCGCGGTCTGGACACCGCTTGTTTTTTGCGGAGGCGGTGTTAAAGAATCTTGTTCGTTGGTGGAGACAGATCGGAGAAGATTGATTTCTTCTTTATTTTCTTTGCAAAGTTCAACTCATCATTGCTTTACATTTTTCTTGCGAAGCTTAATCTACTTACTTGAAACACGTGCGTTATTGACGCAGCAGTTGTAAACTTTTCTAAGGTCACAGGCCTGTTTTTACATCTCCTATGCGTATGTAAAATCTAATAACATACGGGCATGTCAAATCAAGCACCTTCCCATCCAGCCGCCTTGTCATAGACGTAGTTGTGCAATCCATTCGAGTGATGTGCCCGAGTCATTTTTGTCAAGTCACAGTCACAAGCCCTTCGAGTCAGAGCGAGTCATAGTCATCTAAAATTTTTTCGAGCCGTGTCAGAGTCGAGTCATGACTTTGATCGAGTCAGAGTGGAGTCGCAAGAACTGTCGAGTAACTTCTCTAACTTTTGCAAAATATGATCAAGCAGGAGTTAGTCTTTTAAGTTTACAGAAAAATTACTCATCTAAAAATGCCACAATTTAAATGATTAGAGAAGGCTGATAATCGATTAAAGCAGATAGCCTACCTTGTAAACGATATCAGTAAGCAAGTAAAATTGAAAAATGTTGATATTCGTTAATCTGAAGACATTGATTATGCTAATGTCATTTTTACAACAGGCCCACAGGCGACCTACATGGTCCTTGCGGGGACTTGGTACGTGTGGGCACCACGTTGGTGACCCCTGCTTCACACCAAAGACGAATCTACGGATGAACTCATAATAGAACTGGCAAAAAAAATTGTAGTTAGCATCTGTGATAGTGATATCAATCTGCCTCATCGGCTTGTTCAATCAACCACCTTATGAATGCTAGTGGTGTTGGTCTTTTAAATTACTGATTAGTAAACCCCTCAGAGGTCCAGGTCATTCAGCTACAATCGTTGATCATATGGTATGTACACTAATGACCATAAACATGACACATTATCTGGCAAAACATGGTGCATTATCTGGTCCCGAGGCATAGTTTGTCCACTCCTGCGTCAGCTGACCCGTGTATTGGTTTCTCCGCTTTCAACATTATTCACAGCTGTCCTCAGCTGTTGCATTATATAGTGTTGCACCATATGCTTAGCCTAATCACAAGCGCAGCCAAGAATTTTGTTCGGGAGAGCCTAGTCAATGACGTCGTCAGTCACTGACGTGAGTCCGAGTATTCCTACCGTTTATTTTCAAACAGTTTAAAAATCGATATACTGTAAAACACTAGTAAAAACCTTAGCAAGTTTGTTTCCTGGGGGGACATGGCCTCTTCAGCCTCATTCTGGATTCATTACTGTGTTAAGTTAGAGGCAACGAAGTGGGCACAAGTGAATCTCTGTCGTTAAACGTGCTTTGTGGTTTAGTTTAAACCAAAGGAAACAATTCTGACTAGTTCAAAACAAACAGCAACGCAGTAATGCATCTTTTAACTTTATTAAATGTCAACTAAATGGCCAGTGTGGTTCTGTGTATGTTGCACTGAGCATTAGTTCAGTTATGAGCCGATTTCCATTATAGTGTTTGCAGGTCTTGAAACATGCTGTTCTTTTTGCTACTGATGTTGTTTCGTAACATTTGACACCAGGCTTCAAATCAAGCAGATAAATTAGCTCTTCTGGCGATTATTTTTGTATAACAGACCACATATACTACGTTCACATGTTAAGCGACGGTCCACAAAAACGAGACAGCCCGTTCTGACGTCATAGTACGGTTCGGTTTACATGTCTGAAAGTCATTCAAGTGTAGTAGACGGGTCGCTAAACACTGTGCAGGCTGATGAACAAAGGGTTGTATGGAGTTGGAAAGCATGTACGCTGATGTACAGATTTCACGAAATCGGCAATTGCTGTTCATGCTTCTCAAGAACTTGGAGCTGTGAATTATGGATCATGCTGCACACTGTAAAATCCATCCATAGCAGACGTGCACTGATGTTTACAGCAAGAAACTGGAAATGCACACATAGATTTGGGTGCTGGAGTGTAGGCTGCTGCATTTGTTCTAAGCTCTGTTCCCAACAACAACAAGATTTCTGTCGGTTGGAAATACGTACCTGACACTGAGCTTTTCGGTAATGCTGTTGTTCGACTTCGAAACTGCTTCAGCAAAGTATAGTAGTCTTTAAAATGACCACTTTGTATGGTAAATGGTTTATTGTTTTTATATGACTCAGCCAACAAGCAGAAGCACCATAAAATCCATCGCATGAAGTAAACCAACCTTTAGCGAACATTGAAAACACAATGGCACAATAGCTGATCAGTGTAATCCGTGTATATATAGTCTATATATAGTATATTAGTATATATACACGTGATAGAATCACAGATAATTAAAACTTATGCACTGCTGGGAGCAAAACGTTGCTGGTGTTTTTTTGCATAAATCCTAGGTGGCAAGTTGAGATCTGTTCAACGCAAATGATATAATCGTTAGCATTTGCATTTTGAAAGTTACAATAAAATAACAGCGAATTGGGCTAATCGTTTTTTTTTAACTGAAACAGCATCCAGTTTCTAAACCTTAATGTGAAACACTTGCCTGATAATAAATAATCGTTTCCGGGCTTTGAAACGATGTTTTCACATCTGAAATGTCTTACTAGACTCACAATTATAATTGAGAGAAATATCATTCATTTGTCTATCTTGTAAAAGTGTAAGCATCGTTTTTGTTTTCTCATACGCAGCCATAAAGTGCTCATACTGCACACTTACATTTCTACAGCGATGTCCATTATTTGGTGTTTCCAATTCGGGAACAAATTTTGAACCTTGGGTTTCGGGTAGCTGAGAAAAAAACGGGAAAACCCGTGTCTTTTCAGGTTTTGAAATAAATGTTATTTTGTGCGATAAAGCTCGATCATTTTGAAAATACTACTGTTGGTCAATGCGCAGTTTATTTGCGGTTAAGCACAGTTTTCAATGATGTTTATAATACCGACGCATGACAATCAAAGCATACTCTCATCATTCAGATTGTTTGTGAATTTTGTGACAAATAGTCTTAAGACTGAAAACCCCTTTCTGTATTACAGTGATGTCATGTGGGTTTGTTTGTAAGTAAGAGAGGGTAAACTTTTCCAGGTTTATCTAGCCTCTTTTCTGTAGCCTCAACAACACTCATTTCCTTTTTCACAATTTGTGATCAGATCTCATCCTGTGCCGGAATACTTTTGTGCTTTGATTTCAAATGGTTGATTTAACTTTCAGTGCTTGAACCACCTCCTTTTGTATTACAGAGCACAAATTGCACTTTGGTCTTTGTTGAGTCTTGTTGTGTGAGACATAACTGTAACCTTATGATTTTCTTTCACTACTTACGTCTTGAAATTGAATGTGTATGATTTAAGATCTATTTAAATCCGCTTCTAAAGAAAAGGCACGTATGTAAAAGTTATTGGAAACTGAAAAGGAACGAATCGCTTCTTCAAAGAATTGCAGCTTTAAATGAAATAAGTAGAAACTACGGTATAGCCTGGCTATTGAAGAACTACATCACGTGGCAATTATTTTATAAGGTTAGCGAAAAGACTAAAGTTACTGAAAAGAAAACCGTTACTATGGCGTAAGCATTCTGTTACCGGTATCAAACAAAGAGATACGTGCACGCACCCTGTAGTGACCACACGCTTAGACACTTATGTGGAAAATGACGACACAATCTGTCTAAATAGGTCATAAAAGGAAATTATAAACTGACCAATAACGAATGTCCCGTGGTCAGCGAGCAAAACCCGCACCTCGTGTCTCATGATAACAGTTGAAAGTTCAAACGTGCTAATTCGGCCGCTACACGGGCCAATCTACAACCTCAGTGCTATCAGAATCACTAATATTTGAATGCAAGAGTAATTGCAGATTTTTCAATATAGGTCTATCTGGGTTTGTTGCAGGGGCGGATCCAGGGCGGGCGATTGGGGTGATCACCCCCCTAAAACCTACGAAAGTAACTTTTTTCACCATGATTTTTTGCAATTCGGCAAGCAGCATTCGCGATATAAGGCCATTTTGCCGTCCATTGTTTCGTCATTGCTGTGCTGTGAAAAACTGGGTTTCGGGTAGTAGAAAAAAGTCAAGTAACTCGGGTATCTGGTTCGGGAAAACCAGGATTGGCAACACTAATTATAATTGTGTAATACTAATAGAATGGTTCTTTGTAACTTCCTGTGTTCTTCACTTCGAATAGGACATATTTCCTGAACAAGGGAACTTAAATTTGCTTGTCTACAAAACTTGCTACAATGCTGTAGGGAAAAATACTGAATACAAATTGTTTGATTCGAATGTTTAGGATTCAAGTGAATTTCGTGTTTGTACTAGGGTAGTGGAGGTTGTTATCTGCAACTATTGGTTGATAAACAGTCGAAATGTACGTTTTAACGTTGGGGACCTCAGCAAAGAAGCAATCGTTTGAAACGGTAAACTTCGGTAAACCGTACTTTAAATAAGAAAACTTCGGTGTCAAGCAATAACGAACTCTTGCTTTCTAACGTTCATCATCTCAAATTTTACCATTGCATTCTAAAGACGTTAACAAGTTTACCGAAACATTCACTTGAGTAAGTTCCGCTATGAAGTAATGTTAACACTTGAGTATAATGTTGGCATGTGAGGAACCGCATCGTTTGTGGGATTCTTTAAGTCGCTTTATAAATTAAAAACTAATAGCTTTCGGACGCATTGCACACGTTATTACATGTTTATCAAAGTTTGGAGATGTTCATTCGAACTTGATGATGTTTATACAGGGAATGTTATCCGTACTGTCAGTCTTCAGATGTTGCAGAACAGTAGTTGTAGAGTAAAACATCAGGCAAGAGCAAGCTGGATTTCAAGTACTTCCCATAGAATTTGACGTGCAACGCAGTCAAGGGCACTCCTACACTGTTACGATGGTATAAAACCCATCGGTCATTAGGCTACCGGAGTACCAGTCGCTACTCTAGGCTACCGGAGTACCAGTCACTACTCTGGACTACCGGAGTACCAGTCGCTGCTCTGGGCTACCGGAGTACCAGTCGCTGCTCTGGGCTACCGGAGTACCAGTCACTACTCTGGGTAAGAAATCCCCGATAAGGCTTCCTGTTCTTAAGTCGGTTATAACCCAGATTTATGTTTAACAGTTGGACAATTTAATTAGTGAACAATTTGCGCTGAGATATTTCCATTTATCATCGATACAACTGCCTTCTTGTCCAAAGTTCAGAGGAACCACTCAGGAGGTGATAACCAAAACCCGACAACAAGACACAAAACCCTCCGACGCCGTTCTGAATGATTCTTGATTGCCAGATGTGAGAAACTGTTTATCTGACTGTCAAGATTTTATGAAGACAGTATTTTGGATTTCAGGTGTGTTCCGTATGTAAACAATACGTTTGAAAAGTTAACCAACTTTGTTTATTAGATTTGCTGATTAGATGAAACGAGAAAATAAATCTGATAGCATTGTAAAGATCACCATGCTTTGAAAAGGCCACAAGAAACTGATGAGTAGTGATGCTTACGTTGCGTTAACAATTTTATTCAAACACTCTACCGTTAGACGGAATAAAGTAATGCACTGATAGATTTTGCAAAGAAACTTTTTGTTGTAAAGTACATTTTTTTCGTTTCCATATTTTGACAATGTGGTATACGGGCCTAACTGTTATTAATGACTTTGTGAAAGCATACGTATTAAAAAAACAGAATCTCCACCTAACTTTTCATTTTTTCATAAGCGATAATATTTCTTAAAAATATTTGGCTCTGAAGAAAACTAACTTTGCTTATGAAGCTACTTACTCGTTATTGTAATTACCCTTGTAAACGCTTTAGCCTGTTTTTGAAGAAGTAAGTCGTAAGGCTGAAGGAACTAGTTTACCCTTTCAACAACGTAATTAATACACTAATTAAAGCCAAAATCTGGTAACAAGGAAATTTAACACCGCTGCTGCTGAGCTTAACTACTATCTGCCTTGTGATATAATCGACCCATAATATCTGTCAATCAACCGTGCTGTCAAGTGCGTAACTTGACCCATTCAAACGCGTGAATGGCCGTTATGACATCACACTCGCAATCGCATGCCCGAAGGAAGCAAAGTCAACTTGTGAGCGAAATTGTAATGTTGACTTATCAACAAGACTTTCGTTTTATAAACCTTCAGCAGAATGGTAGAAAGCTTAAATTAAATTCTTGTGCTGGTCATAGTTAAATTCTTCAAAGCGTAAGAAAACTTCTTGTTTTTCACAAACTAGTGTTTTGAATAACCGAATATGGTATTAAGGGTTAATTTTTTAAATTATATTGCGCACGATGAAATGTCTCCATCAACCATAACCCAACAGCGATTGCAAAACAATACGAGTATTCTAAGCCGAGCAAGCTGTGTCTTCTAATTTATATTGTATTGCTCTGGATTGTGTTGTAAACTCTGAAGATGTAGAACTTCATAGCAGTTGTAGCATATTCAATTAATTTGAAGACTTTCATTCAAATGTCCTAATAATCTTAAGATTTTATTTAATTTTAATTTGAAGCAAGTTTGTGCCCTTTGTTTAAACAACTTCATGGTTGTGCAATTTCAAAAACCTCTGGAGCAAAATATCGCTTCAGCGCATACTACAGTGAACTTCAGAAAAAACATCTGTAAGATTCTCTAAATTTTTATTCGAATAACGCATGAAATAAAGCAATCTACTAAAAATGCCAAGATTTGTTTCTGAATTTGCAGTGTAAATCCTGTAGTTATAACGCAAAGGAAAACATTAATGACACGTGAAAATAAGAAAAGCTTTCCATAGACATTCAAAAACTCAGTTCTGACTTGAAAAGAAATTGACAGCAGTTGATGTAACATTGCATCAACCGTTATTCGATTATACAGCAGACCATGCAAGTATTCGCATGCACATTTTGTGAAAACTTACTTGTTCTTCGATTTTCACAGCGCGCAGTAACCATTTTTCCTAAAGCAGCTGAAAAGCACCAATCAGTATAATTTGTTCTGTGATGAGGCCGGAATGAGTCAAGTTTTCAACTGACTCACGAATTTTTACAGATTTTTATGTTAGCTTGTCCCAAATAGGCTACACTTATGGCAACTCAACATGCACAGGTTATTTACTCTTCATAAAATTACAAATGTATGCTATGTGCTGAATGAATGTGGTTATGCTAGCCTGCGAGGTAATTTTCTTGATCAATGACATACGAAGTGGGCACCTAATAGCCAACTAATAAATATTCACACAGGAATCATTGGCTAGCAGCTAAATCTTGGAACTATCAGCAAAATAAAATTCTATAGTCTGTAATAAGGTCTCAATGGCGTTAAATTGAAAACTCTTGCACTTCGAGTAGGAGCCCCGCACATATTTTTGAAGAATATTGGCCTCCCTTATCCTTGATTGAAGAATCAAAGGGCCTCCTTATCGTTTGATCTAGGGCCCTTTACATCATGGTTCAAGGCCTTTATTTTGGCTGGGACTTCTTGTACTTTGACCTAGCGCTGTTTATGCTTTGCTTTATGCTCTTACTGTGGCTTCGTATCTTTTGGTTGAAATCATCAAGAGATGAAATAAGCGTTAAAACATATCAATAAACACAATCACATGTTAAACCAAATTGATTTTTCTACTCTATAAACTGAAGTTGACTATAACAGAAAGCCCATAAACAAAGCTCAAAAACTGAGGAGCACATAGGATATCACAAAAACGTAGATTAACTCTCAACCCCCACCCACCCTGCCATTTCAGTAGCGTAGCCAGCTCGAGTTTGGGAGAGGTTAATGTTTGACTGGGAGGAACAGTATTTGTTTTGGGACCCTGCTTCCTCGAAGCACAAAACGACAAGATATGGTAGATGTTTGGGGGGCTTGGTCCCTTTGGACCCCCTGGCTACGCTTATACCCGCCAAATATACTGGAGTCTTGTTCCACCCGACGTTTTTCAGTCAGCACAGGTGTTACAGCGTTGATAATAATACATGTAAATTTTTGAAATACACTCCAAAGGAAGAACTTTACAATTGCTAGACGTTTTAGTGACAGACTGAGCATTCACAATCGAATATTGCACTTCAGGGTAGTTCATTTGGCAATGCTCATAGGCAAGTGTACCGGCATGAGAGCAATTTCTGAAGATTGAGTAGCGCAGGTACAAAGCTTGGAACATTTGAAATCACGGGTAAACCAGCAAAATTACTTTGTCTGCTACAACACAGTGTAAAACACACTATCATCTTTCATCGTCTGTTGCAGGAATGGGGATTCACCTTTCGCACAGGGAGATTCTGACCGGGACCTGCGATTTAGGTTTCGCTGAAATTTTTTCCCAAAATTTTTTCTTTCTTCTCGCGACCATCGCTTTGATCTGATCAGGCCTTCGGCGCGTGACCACTGAGCGGATTTTCTCTTCCAGGTGTCGTGGTTGACGGACCGGTACCGGCCCTAATTATGCGGAAAAGTAAAGAATGACGTCAGAGCTCGGTTTTTCCGATGATCAGATTTTTAGACGGGCCTTGAAAGGTTGGCGAAAACGTAAGATAAAAAGGTGGCAATGTTTCTTTATTTGTTGAATTTTTTTGCCAATATTGATTTATATTTGCGCAACACAAGCCGACAAACCGTACTATCTATTCTAAATAAAAAGTAGATACAGTTGTTTTTGTCCTTGTTTATAACAAAAGATTGTATACTTAGATTTAGACACAATTAGTTTTCAGTTGCTACAAATTTTTTATTTGTTACATCTTGAAGAAAAAATATCATGTTTTTACGCTTTAGAATTTTGTTTTGTAATGCAGTCTAGGATATTACGTTTAAGATTTCGAACCTCTTGGAAGTCCATGGTGAAAGATGATTGCGAACGTCTGAGAAGCGCTCGTATTGTTTCAGGTGTTTGAGGTAAACCCGACACAATGCGCTCCAGTGTCTCGCTCCATTTAGACGGCGACTGGTCAAAATCTTCGTTACTGTTTGGTTTCAAACGAGTAGGAAGGAGTTCGCCATATTCTGATGGTGCAAATAACAGGTGTGTGTAAATACGTTTGCAACTGAAAATGTGGATTTGGCAAAATTCGCAGATAAATTCTCCTGGTAAATCTACTTATTGCTTTACGTTGGGACCAACAGGTCATTGCTGAAATACTTTTCAAAGATGGAATAGTTGCAGGCCGTAGCCCCGGGGGGGGGGGTATTCGGGGACAGTGCACCCTCATTTTTTATATTTCCCAAATTTTGTTGTGTCCAGAAAAATCTCTTTTAAACACATAACAAAATTCTTGCCTCCTAAAAATGTATTTTACCCCCAAACTTTGAAACCTGGCTAGGGACCTGCACCAGATACTGCACAATCAATTAAACACATACATCATGATAAGAGTTGAGCCCAGCATTTAAACCTTTTTGAGACACCGCTGGGTATTTTTACCCTGCGCGTGACCCCATGTGACCCTGTACGAGTCGAGTGGGAGATAGTAGCGTAAGGCAAACTGTGTTTGGACTTTTCAACTACTGTAGCACGGAAACTCTCAATGATATTGCTGGAAAAACCACCCTTTACTTCACTACGGATGAATGGACAATGCGAGTGGCGAAGCGAGTCACTTTGAAACAATGCCTGACCTGGGAATGCGTAATCTCCTCGAACGTAGAAGGATTCTCCGTGAGGCGCGGTCACGTGACTGTTCATTTCAAGCAGAGAACTGTTTCACTCAGTTGTCACCGTCCTTTCGGTAGTCAAGCGTGCAAAAATGCATCTATATTAGTTAACAACAAATTGTGTTCCAATTTTTTGAATCTATCGCACCTACCTTATTTAAAAATGACATTGTACAATTTACTGCGAAGGTTTATGTATGAGATAAATTTGTTTCGTCGTTTTCATTCGTTTTTTTCTGGTTAACGCTGCAGGCAGGCCCGCAACCAGGGGGGACAATCGGGAAATTACCCTGTGAAATTTTCAAATACATGTTTGGTTGTTAAGTACAACAACTTACAATCGTTTAGCCCTCCCGCGAAACTATCAGCTGGTAGCGGCACTGGCTGCAGGCGATTCCTATAACGGCAACAAGAGCGAAGAAGACAAAATGTCAAGAACCCATTTGGAATCACAAGTTGAATTTATAGTTCGATCAGGTTTCATGCCTTCATACCATCGGTAGGCACTAATCTCATGACACCATAACAGACGATATACCCTTTAGTCCCGCAGAGGCCATTTTTGTAGAGCTTTGCAACACCATAACTCGCCAGCCGAATGACCTAGAGAGCTGTTCAAGCCCACTACGGATTCGACAAGTCTTCTAGTTCAGATTTTAAAAAATTGTTTCGTTTTGCGTTTGGGCGTTTGTGTGGGTGACATCGTAATGGGGCATGTTTTCGCCTTTATGGTCACATTTACCTGGTCCTGAACGCCAACCAGAGTTATTTTTTTGGCTCACGTTTTTGTGGAAATTAGGCTGTCATCCGCATCTTTAGAGTCCTTGATTGGCTTCCTAGCATATCTGGAGCCAAAACTATGGCTCAAAAAAACCATCTTTGACAAAAATGAAAAAAATTCACGAAAGGTATGATTTGCCCCATCAGGGAAAATTTTGGCCAGCCATAACTCAGCAGTACATTGAGCTAGGGAGCTGTTCAAACCCTCTGAAGACTCGGAAGTCTTGCAGTTTAGAATTAAAAAAAAATTAAATTTTGGGTTTGAGGTTATTTTTCGATGACGTCATGATTGGGGTACGATTCGCGGTTTGATGACGTCATCGGCTGATCCAATGATCCGATTTCGTGACTCAAAGTTTTATTGAAAACTAAGCTCTAATACAAGCCTTTAGAGCCCTTGATCGACTTTTTAGCGTTTCTGGTGTCAAAGTTATTGCCAAAAAAAAATATATTTAGAATTCCCTAAGGAATTTCCCGGGGATTTCCCTAATTATGTTTTGTTTTTTGGCCATAATTTTAGAACCAGAAACGCTAGAAACTCCATCAAACCTTCTAAAGACACATATCACAGCTTGGGTGCAATCTTCTTCTTCTTTTGAACCAGTTGTTTAAACCATTGCTTGGCCACACTAGATCTTGGGGCAGATGTCGAGCAGTCATTCGATTGTCTCATCGTCCAGAACCGTCAGGCAATGCAATCCATGGTGAGGTCGATGGACAACATGGTCGACGGTTTGTTCTTCTGCGCCACACTCACAGGCCGCGGAAGGGGCCATAACTCATTTGTACAAGCAGGAGCGGAAACGTCCGACACCGGTGCGGAGGCGGTTGAGCCGGACCCGGGCTCTTTTTGGAAGGGTCATTCCGGGTGGGTGCCGGTGTCGGGTATGAAAATGCGGAGTCTTGTGGTTTTGTCCGCCCACCCCTCAATCCACTGGTGATCCGCCCACTGCGCCGCACGTATGTTGTTGTTGTCCTTAGATGAACTGATGAGTTGTTGTGCAGCGGGTACAAATGTGTGTCTCGATTTGAGGCGCCTTGCATTTGCACTCGGTGGCCAGGTGAGCGCCGAGTGGAGCAGATGTCCAGGCTCCATGGCACGGCGTGCTAGAGACAGTGTGGCTCCACTGCGACGAAGCTCAGCAGGTTGAATGCCATCGAGGATTGGGAGGTTGTCCGCTGGTGTAGGACGCAGGCAACGCTCGTAGTGACAGTGTGCAACGAAGCCCGAGTCAAAAAATGGCTCTTGGCATCCAGGGCCTGATGACGTCATCCAAATGTAAAACAAAATATACAAAACATACTCTCATTGTGTAAACAAAAACAAAAAAAACGACCTCCAAAACTTAAAACTTTTTTAAAATTCTAAACGACAAGACTTTCCGAGTCTTTCGAGGATTTGAATAGCTCTCTAGCTCAAACTGCTGGCAAGTTATGGCCTTTAACCAAAAAGGCTAAAGTTATCTTTGGTGGGACTTGAATTTTTACCCAAATTTTGTTTTTTGAGCCGTAATTTTGGCTTCAGATATGCTAGAATGCCAATCAAGTGCTCTGAAGACTCGGATGATAGTCTATTTTCAAAAAAATTGAGCCAAAAAATGGCCTGTTGGTTTGGTGCCCAGGGCCAGGTAACCTCAGCCAAAAAGGCGCGAAAACAAAACATATGATGTCATTCACAGAAACGCCCAACCCCGAAACGAAAAAATTTTTTCTTGAACTAGAAGACTCACCGAATCCATAGGATCTACGGATTGTGGCATAGAGGGTTTGAACAGCTCTCTAGCTCAATCGGCTGGCGGCTTATGATGTTGCAAAGCTCAGCAAAAAAGTGGCCCCTGGGTTTTTCGAGATTGAATGGTTTTCTCCACATGCCGCGTACATAAAAATAAAAACTTGGTGCTACGAAGAACGCAGTGGTCGATGGCTTATGACTATGAATATGGTTTCGATATTGTAGACAATGCAGCGATGCAGTGAAACTGATCCAATCATCAATCAATCCCAGGGCCGTTATTCCGAGGCAGGATTGAAGGCTGTGTAAACAACAAGAAGGACATATGTGAGTGATGGCGAACGTTTCACTATTCAGAAAAAGCTTAAAAAATTGCTGTAAAAATGTTGTGACAATGTTTTATAAAATTTGGAGAGATTTTTTAGGAAATCGATGTTGCAAGCGCTTCATCGCCTAACTATTTACAGTATTTTGTTTTTGCTCCAGCTATCACTGTCAATGACAAACCAGGCTTTGCGTGTCATTGTCATTGTCACAGACAATTTGTATTCACTATGTGCTAACAGAGCCAAGTAACCGGAACTTCAAACAACTGGATTATTCAGTGAAAAACTTATGCAAGAAAAGAGATATTCCGCCAGACGTTTGAGGCGCATACAAACACGTCGAATGTAAAACAGACCTACCTCGAAAGCAAACCTGCACCACAGGTGTTAATTTTGTTTTTTCATCTGCAGCAAGCGACCTTTGACCTTCATAAAACTGTGTCTACTTGGTCAATTTATAAAACTTTTTATAATATAAATATAAGTCACTTTGTGCACCACGTTTAAAGCAAACCCTGCAAACTTGACACAGTTTCCCTGTTTAGGACAGTCGATTAAAGATATTTAACAGGGATGTGGAAGCGGCTATTTTGTCAACCGCTTCCGCTTCCACACCTATCGCTTCCGTGTCCACCGCTTCCGCTTCCAACAGAACCTGGACTCTGACAGAGCTTAGGCTCTATTTCATCTATGAACTTGTTGACAAGCATCACTGTCAAAACCAGCAGGTTACGATTTACAAGGGCACATTACTAGTTAAAATGATCGCATAAGTTGGTATCTGTCAGCACGGTACTGCTACTCTGCTCTTACAAAAAACACAACCTAGAAAACTGTCTATCAATACAAACAGCACTTACAACAACCTGACCTTAGCCCAGGGTTTCTTAACATGGGGTGCACCCCCACCCCATGTTAAGAAACCCTGGGCTTAACATGGGGTGCTGAAATCAATTTCAGCACCCCA
>Ga0210059_1000021_pt1 | contig 103763 bp, 94 predicted proteins | sample Ectturendosymbi2_FD_188042 | JGI IMG/M metagenome (GOLD analysis project Ga0210059, IMG submission 188042) | Ecteinascidia turbinata endosymbiont from Florida, USA - Sample 2 (SPAdes) (version 2) | ecosystem: Host-associated > Tunicates > Ascidians > Unclassified | place: Key West, Florida...
TCTCCTAAACCCTTTCTTATTGGCCACTGCTTTAACCAATGAGATCTCTTCTTTTCTGTATATAAACCAGTTCGGTAGTATCTCCACTTCATTCTGACGATATCCCCTGAAGAGTGTCAGACGAAAATCTTTGGGATGAATCTCCTACTTCACGCCATCTTCAATTTCTGTACCACCAAACGTCTTTTCAAGACAACACTTCCTGCTCTTCTACCAATGAGAATCAGTTTGACTTTTACGTTTCCACGAAACAGCGCAGGCAAATGGTTGTAAGCTGCGGAAAAATCTTAAATTGCTTCCATATTCTGACCACAAACAGGAGTCTTCAGCTCATATTCCAATGAAACAAGAAAAAAGTGAGCGTGTTTTGGATGTAATGGTTTCGTTCGTTTGTTTTACTCAGATTATTATTATCATGAATTTGAGAAGATAACTATTTATTTTATTTAACGGCAAACAACGACAGGCCAGAACCTGGAGTGCCATAGATTAGGAAGATAACTATTAATATCAATTTTTAAAAAACTTTCATGTGAATGGTTTCATTATTTCAGGAAACCACAACTCCCTGCGAAGCTGGAAGTTATTCTCTTGAAGGTGAATTGAACTGCACTGATTGTGAGCCTGGGTTTGCTTGTCCCTACAATTATGTGGCTGCAAGGATTGCTTGCGGAAATGGTAAGAAAATAGTTTATACTTTTCGTTTTGCTTTTTTCATAAATAACGCCTTTCCCACTTATTTGATACTCAATTTTTTATGGTGTGTAATGATCGTTGGAATGAAAGAAGCCGAAAAGAAAATTTCAAATTGTTTTGATGAGCTGTGAAAAGCAACAAATAATGCCAGTATTTATCTTTTTTTCAATTACAATTTTGCTTGAAACTTAAATTTTGAACGTTTTTTTAAAGGAAATATCTTCAGAGGTAAAATCCACGACAGGTGTGAAAATGTTCCCTGCAATTTTCTCGTAGAAAACATTTTTATATCATTTTAGAAAATGATCAACGATTGAGACATTGACTTTAGAGCCTTAACCAGCATTGAAAGTGTTGATGACACTCACTGTCGAATCATTTTTATCAAAAAAAATAATCAAGGGGTAAAACGTTTTTAAATACAGGCAATAGAAAAGCTACCGTACCTGGCAAACTTAGTTAACTGCAACATTTCCCAGAGATCACCTTGGAGCGTGTTCACTGGTGCTGCGGCTTCTTGCATTCATGCCATTGTTGTACTTCGACGTTTTTGTGTTGTTTGTTCATTCGCACTGATGTGCACGGAGTGGTCAATGGCTTGATCTTGCTTTGCAAGCAACATCTGACAGAACAATTTTTCAATATCATAAATAATGCCAATTGTCAATAATAAATCAAATTGACCAATTACCAACATTAGGATGTTTGCCATGTTGTGCAGCCAGATTACTTGAAACTTATTATGTTTTAGGATCATCTCCTTTATCTTCCTAATCTACTTCATTCCTCTCACAGGAACTTACTCCACCGGCAAAAAAGCTGCTTGCACCGTTTGTCCATCCGGCAAAGAATGTCCATCAACAACATCAGATTCCTCACAAGATTGTTCTGATGGTTACTATTCTAGGGGAGGCCAGTCCCAATGCACACCGTGCCCAGCTGGTCAGGCCTGTCCCAATAAAGATGGCAGTGGAAATACTTTTTGTGTTGAGGCAAGAAAGAAAGTGTTTTGTGTATTTTTTCGTCGTTCACCATTTTTTCCATGTGACAAGTTTATGTCCACTTCGGTGGACGAGTTAACCTCAGCCAGTGTTGGGTGAAAATAACTTTCTTTGCAGCACCTGCAGTTGTCAGTTGTGCAGAATACACTTTGTTGCGCGTGAACATAGTTTTGATTCGTGGTTATCGCTCCACCTGAGATTGTGTGACGTGGATGAGCGTTGGATGAGAAAACCCAGCAGAACTTGATTAAATGTGAAGACAACTAAGTTCTTAAAAGTTGAGGCTTGTGTCCGAAACGCCGCTAGTTTCATGCCATTCGTTCCGCGGCATTCCACATGTTTGTTTTTTCCAATTACAATTGCATTTAATATGCCACAAACGGTTAACTTTTAGGAATTTTTGTGTCCAGCTTACAACGGCGTATCAATATTTCGATGACATCTTCGTGCTTCGCTTTAAAATGATTCAACCGATAAACTTTTCTTCCGACCACTTCCACTCAGGAAGCACTTTGCTACTGACGCAATGGGCAGGTTAAGGTGTTTGGCAAAAATATTCCCCTCGTTTGTTTCTCAGGGGACGTATTCAAGCGGCGAAGCTAAACTCTGCACTCCGTGCGACGCTGGCAAAGCTTGTCCATTGACGAACAGCAACACAACCATCACTTGCAAACCTGGAACTTACTCTGGGCCGGGATCATCGGTAAACTTTGCTTCTACGTTGTATGATTAATATTGGTGTTGCATTAAAAGAAACATCATCTATTTCAAAAACTCCATAAACTTAACTGCCACTAAAAACAGGTGAAAATATAAGTATAAAATGTCATCGACAAAAGTTGAGACGCCATGAAAAAAATCAATAGCAAGTGCGATCTTACTGAAGTTGTTTTTTCTCTGTTCATGTCACGTTGCTCATGTAAATTTAAAGGTTTCTGTTGCGATAGATTAAAAGTTCAACTATACCTTGGGTTGTGTTCATAATTCAAGCGTGACGGAAGACAGAACATGGAAGTTTATACACGGCTTGGTGAAGCAAACGCAGTTCTGCGTGAGCTTTACCGCTCTGTGATCACAAAACGGGAGCTTTCAAACACCGCAAAGCTGCCAGTTTTCAAATCGATCTTTGTTCCGATCTTCATCTATGGTCATGAATGCTGCGTCATGACTAAAAGAACATCATCTCAAGTACAAGCGGCAGAGATGGAGTTTTTGCGAAGAGTTCACGGCGTGACACTTCGCGACAAAGTGCGCAGTTGTGAAATTCGTAAAACCCTGAATGTCGAACCATTTCTCCCAGTAGAGAGATCTCAGCTGTACGTTGGTCCGGCCAGGTGACCAGAATGTTCCAGGAATGATGGGAGCCAGGCGAGTGTTGTTGCCTGCACCCACAACTTCAAGTTCTTCTTTTTTTGTTTTAAGAAGTACTACAGTATAATGTTTTCTGATATTGTGACTATATTTTAGGTAACTGTGCATCCTAAGTAGCTAAGTATTTTCTTCAACAGGTTTTTAATTGTTTCTTTACGATTTAAACAAAAATTTGATGAAGTGTTTATTCAAAGCCCAGCTGAAACCCAATATTGTGAAATCCTTCAAGAGGAGGGTTTGCGACGTGAGGCAACTTTGAATCATAGATAAAAAGTTTGAAGTGCCTGAAGCAAAAGTAAAGAAGCTATTGGATAATCTACTGTGATCTGCGTGAAGCAGTGTGAGAATAAATATATCTTTGGTTCCCACGAACACCATTTCGGGCGTTTCAAATATTCAGTTGGATTATTTTGCGATTTTTGACTTCGTAGAAGAACCAATATTTTCTTTTTTGATGCAGTCGTGCACGAAATGCCCGGCAGGATATAAATGTCCCGACAGCAGTGCAGACGACGGCGGCGCAACTCCATGCAGTTCGGGAACTTACTCCAGTGGAGGCCAAGACTCCTGCACGGAGTGTCCTGCCGGCTTCAAGTGCCCGATGCCGTTCGCTGCATATGTCGTACCTTGCGTCCCGGGAACTTATTCGGAAGCCAATGCCCCGGTAATTAATGTTTGTGGTTTTTGGACAAATTGTGTTGCTTCATTCAGTGCTAACATTGACCCATTGTTTCGCAACAGATGTGTACAGATTGTCCTCCTGGGAAGGAATGCCCGAAAAACGACGCCCCAGGCTCCCCCTGCTCTCCTGGCTGGTTCAGCTTAGGCCGGCAAACGAGCTGCACACAGTGCCCTGCTGGATCCCTATGCTCCGACTCTGCCAAGCCTCCTGTTGTTTGCACGGATGGTTTGTGCTTTTTTTGCTATTGCTGCTCTGTGCAAAACATACAGTGCGATGCAAAACATACAGTGTGATGCAAAACATACAGTGTGAGGCAAAACATGCAGTGTGATGCAAAACATACAGTGTGATGCAAAACATACAGTGTGATGCAAAACATACAGTGTGATGCAAAACATACAGTGTGAGGCAAAACATGCAGTGTGATGCAAAAGATACAGTGTGATGCAAAACATGCAGCGTGATGCAAAACATACAGTGTGATGCAAAACATACAGTGTGATGCAAAACATACAGTGTGATGCAAAAGATACAGTGTGATGCAAAACATGCAGCGTGATGCAAAACATGCAGCGTGATGCAAAACATACAGTGTGATGCAAAACATACAGTGTGATGCAAAACATACAGTGTGATGCAAAACATGCAGTGTGATGCAAAGCATACAGTGTGATGCAAAACATGCAGTGTGATGCAAAACATACAGTTTGATGCAAAACATGCAGTGTGATGCAAAACATGTAGTGTGATGCAAACATGCAGTGTGATGCAAAACATACAGTATGATGCAAAACATGCAGTGTGATGCAAAACATACAGTGTGATGCAAAAGATACAGTGTGATGCAAATCATGCAGTGTGATGCAAAACATACAGTGTGATGCAAAACATGCAGTGTGATGCAAAAGATACAGTGTGATGCAAAACATGCAGCGTGATGCAAAACATGCAATGTGATGCAAAAGATACAGTGTGATGCAAAGCATGCGATGTAACACTGATCTTTCAAACCTCAGGTACTTATTCAAACGCGAGCACCAGCACTTCTTGTTCAGCTTGTGATGCTGGGTATATTTGTGTGGGAGGCAGCACGTCACCGAACCCCCCCAGTGGTTTGTGTCCCTTGGGTGAGTTTAACTTTATCTCAATTGCGTCAATGCGATCAACCAATTGTTACGTTAGTGCTGACGTTCAGGTTCCTTCTGCCTTGCTGGTGACGTCACCCCTTGCCCCTGCCCCGCTGGGACTTATGGGGCGAAGTTGGGGTTAGCAGCTGTGGCTGATTGCACAGATTGCCCTGAAGGTGAGTTGTGAGAAATGTTGGGAACGCCACCACGTCAAGATGTTAGTGTTGTTTGATCCTTTACGTGATTCCAGGATATTTTTGTTTGGAAAACACTGGAGGGACGCCTGGTGTGGACAACTTGTGCCCACGAGGGTCATATTGTCCATCAAAAACCACATCTGCCAATAAAGACCGTTGTCCCAGTGGAACTTATGGACCCAATGTTGGCCAGAAAAGTGAAACTGAGGCGTGCAAAAGTTGTCCAGAAGGAAGATTTTGTGAAGCAGGTGCGGATTTTATGATTAGGAGCTTTTGCTCTGAACAATTTTAGTTTCATTTGCGTTCAAACTCGTGATATAAAAAACAAGTTTTACTGAAGAATAATAAGTGATTGGAAGTAATTTTGCAAAATATGATTTTTCGGAGGTTTTACGTGTATTTGTTGCAGGTTCAGGAGACCCGGGCGCACCTTGTCCACGAGGCCACTACTGCAGCAGTGGGACGGGCCCACTAGGGTCCTCATCGAACCCCCCTACCCCGTGCCATGCTGGGACTTACACCGCCGAAGAGGGCGCACGAAGTACAAACAACGTTGTTGTTGTCAACTTTTTGTGTGATTTCGGATAAGTTTTAGATGTGTTTATTTGAAATCTTATTTGTGATTTTTGCATCGAAATTGTTTCAATGGCTCTCACGACTCTGAGAAATATTTGAAAGTAGCGTCATGTTGAAAAAACTCATTGTTTTGCGCGGGTTCCCATTAAAGGTTAATCGGCACCAATAGCTGCAGCACCACCTTGAACCACAGAAACAATACGATTTCGGGAGACGGGCATACTGCTGTAACTTAGCACAGTCTAAGAAACAGAAAATCTCGGCTTTTCATATTAGGCAACCTTCGATAATTGAATTCCATCTCGAAAACATCATTCTAAAACCTTTGTTCTTGCAATGTTGTGTTGTTATGTTAAGTTTTATGGGTTTTGCATAAAAAGGTGTCTCTCGTTTTTTTTGGTTCCAGCTAGAAATAAGCTTTAAAAAAATAAGACAAAGTAACAGATAAAAACTTTTCATCGCAGTAAAATCTATTTTTCATGATTTCAAACCTCAACTTCTCTTCTTGCATCGCAGCCATCGATGCCTGTGTCTCATGCCCTGCCGGTTTCTACTGCACTGAGGGGACAGCAAACCCTGTCCCCTGCCACCCTGGGACGTACCAACCTGACGAAGGCCAACCCAACATTACAAGCTGCCTCACCTGCACAGCAGGCATGGCCTGCACCACCTCTGCGCTAACTGCTCCTGACAAGTCATGCGACCCTGGGTTTGTTCTTTTCGAATATTTTGCTTTTCATGGTTTGTGGTTATTTTTCTTTGACTGACATTTCTCTTCGTGTTAAAACAATAGTTCTGCCAACTGCAAAGACTTTTCCTGGGCTGTTGTCATTGGAAACGTGGTTCAGGTTTTGACCAATTATAACGCGAAACGTCATCAAATGACAACGAACCGTCATCAAATGACAGTAAAGTCGATATCACTGGGGGTGTTGACTGAGGCAGACAACGGAGTTTTCTGAGGATATGAAATAAAATCAATAGAAACGTAAGGAGTGCCAGGAGGGGAATTAGTTAATTGAAAAATAGAGATTCCGCCTCTGTGACGTAACTAAATGGAAGCGATTATGACGGATGGATAATGACGAATAAAACGGCAAACGAATGAAGTTAGTGCTTTAAAAAAATATAAGTAAAAAACATGTAAGACATTTAACTAAACCCCTTATTTGAACCCAAACAGAGGTTTGCAATCATTAGGGAATGCTTAGGGGTGATTTTGAAGGACATGGATATAATGGTTACTGATTAAAAACAGATCGAAAACAAATTATGTTTTCAACATTATTTTGAAATACGATGAGTTGTGTTTTTGATCTTTTCATTCAATTCCAGTGTTGATTGTACGGAGAGGATTGATAAGAACTCTTCATTCAACTGCAACGCATGTCTTGACAATTGTCGCTTAGAGGATGTGGACACGTGGACCTTTATTCACCTCCGCAGCTTTTCGCCAATCCACAAATTTTAAAATAACTTTTGAGATTTTGTCACTGAGTCACTGGAAATGACTCAATTGTCTTGCGTCGTTACCATGATTTCACTTCCACCATTCGTTTTTGTGTTGGTTTTCTTGAAACGATGAGTTTATAAAAACAATTGTTTAACGCAGTTGCTGTGTTTTTCTCTAATTACTCGGCTGTTTCTGTTTTCGCATTTGAATGCCACTTTTCCATACTGGAATGTATGGGCGTGATACAGGTTTGCAAAAACAACACAACTTTCAGGTAGATTTATGTCAGTAGCAGCTAGTGAACAATATTTGTACAAACTGCCCTTCAGTTGAAACAGAAGTGGGACATTGGGGAGTTGAACACGAAACCCAGTGACAGCGAAGATAAATACGCAAAATGTTACAGGATTGTTGATTTCTATGTTTCTGTTAGAAAAGTGAACGCGTTGGACAGGATTTTCTTACTGTAATGCTTCGACGGATGCGTGACTCGCACACCGGTTTGCTCGCCGCCCGCTGCTTTAGTTGGGAGTTAGTTGTTTTTTACTCTGTTGTTAGCAACTTTATGGAAATTGGTACTGTAGTCTGCGCACCTTGTCTCATCGTGCTTTGGTCTTTTACGTCATTTTCACTTGTTAGCTTTTGCTTACGAATTTGCTGGACTGAAAATAAGTCACTGACGCGAAATCGATTTCCTGGCAAAGTAATTTGCGATCAGATTCGTCTGCGTCACCCTTGTAGTGTCTTGATGCTGAAGTGCTGATATGCACTGCCATCAAGTGTTGATATGCACTGCCATCAAGTGTTGATATGCACTGCCATCAAGTGTTGATATGCACTGCCATCAAGTGTTGATATGCACTGCCATAAAGTGCTGATATGCACTGCCATCAAGTGTTGATATGCACTGCCATCAAGTGTTGATATGCACTGCCATCAAGTGTTGATATGCACTGCCATCAAGTGTTGATATGCACTGCCATCAAGTGTTGATATGCACTGCCATCAAGTGTTGATATGCACTGCCATCAAGTGTTGATATGCACTGCCATCTTCGCAAAGTTGTGAAAGTCATGCGTGGCGGGTGACTTCTCGCAGGCTGAGGAGTCTCCAGGTACACAATGTTTTGATGCCAAGTTGGTAAAATGGCGAAGCCCACGTCACACAGTTTATGATGTAAGGTCTCACGTGATTTACTGATCGTTGCAGTTCGTTGCACAATCACTGATGCATGACACTTGCTTGATGTCATCGCCAGTATTGATTCCAACCATACCTCACCCGGGGGGTTCACGCATCTCATGGCCTGCCCCCCCAGCCTTGGTGTGGCGCCAGGGTGCAGAGAAACAGATGTTACCATCTTGCGTCATAGAAGATGTGCGCAGCGCGAGCGGTCAGAGCAAACAATCCATCATTGTTGTAAATTATGAATTAACAGCAGATATCATTGAGTCTACGTCAAAATATAGATCAGCAATAGCGTGGAGGTGACCCCAACACTTGTTATACAACTCTTGGAATAAGAACAGGATTTTTGTGCAACTGCACGACTTATTACGTTGACATTTACATAATTTATGTTTTGCGAAGGCACTACTGTCCAGCAGGAAGTGACGTACCAAACAAGGAACCATGTCCTTCCGGGACATTCACCGACTTTTTCAACTTGACAGCAGCTCACCAGTGCTCCCAGTGCCCGGTCAGATTCGCGTGTCTTGAAGGTACTGATGTTGTTCACTTGCTGCTGAATCGATATGAAGAATACGCGAGAGGAGCAGAATGTTTGTTGAATGGGAATGGTGAAGCATCGTTTCTCTGATGTGCTTGACTTGGTTCTCAGTATAACTGAATGTTCTTCACAAAATAAATACGTTGATAAAAAATCTTGTTTTTTATTTTCGATTCAACTTTTTATCGTTCTTATGCGTTTCAGGGACTGGAGGCACCAACCAAGCTCCTGAGATCTGTGCCCAGGGACACTACTGTCCAAACGGAACCCAGTACCCCAATCAGTACCCCTGTCCGGCTGGCTCATACTCGAACAAAACTAACCTGGCCAACTACAATGAATGCTGGGAATGCCCGAAAGGGTTTTATTGCGTCAACGGAAGTGTCGCCCCTCAAGGCCCCTGCCCTGCGGGCTATTATTGCCCCCCTGGTAAGTTAAGCTGGGAATATCAGGTTTAATCTGAGTCGCCATAAGTATTTTACTTTGTATACTTGCAGCAATGCGTCCTGTCTATTTCATGTGGTTTGTTTTCTAGGCACAAAGTTCGACAAAGAGTATCCATGCTCTGCTGGAGCTTTCTCAAATAAAACTGGCAACGTCAGATGGGAGGATTGTGACGACTGCATTTCTGGCCATTACTGTGGGGAGGGATCGAGCCAACCTACACCTTGCCCTGAGTAAGTCTCAGTGTATCAAATGTTTTGGCAAATACCTGTGTTGGTCATAAAAGGAAAGGATTACTGTGGTCTATAGGTGCGAATAGAAATGATTTCAGTCAACACTTTCACGTTTGTTGTAAACATTCGAAGACTGTGCCCTGCTTTCATCATTTAGGCATGATTCAGACATTTTCAGTAAAATGCGCATTTTTCTTTTATCTTACTTACAGGATACAGAGCAATAATGATTTTATCACAAATCTACTCTTTTCTTCTTTGCAAGTTTATAAAGTGCCTATTTCATAAAAAAGTTAAAAGCAAAAGCAAAAAGACATGGCCAGGAGAGGATCAAGTTCCAGAGCCCTGCGGTTTTGCTGCAAAACCGTTTTCATCGCCGTTTAAGCGATTTCTAATTTCAAGATATGTTGAAGTTGATGTTCAGGCTCCAAACGCCGATCAAGAAAATGCTTTAGCTTGTTTGTTCGCACATATTTGGTTTATTTAATGTAAACATCACGTTATTGTGCTCATGGCAACCAAAGTTGATTCTCAGATTGTATTCATCGTTATTGTTTCGTGCTCACTACAGAAACGAATACTGCTTTCATGAATATATCTCGAAAGTTGCAAGTCAAAGTAGACTTTATTTGTCAGCATGTTTGACTGAATTCTTTAATCTTTTTGTATCCTTCGTAAATGACTTTGATTCCTGTGAAAGGTGTTTTTGAAAGCACTACTTTCCAAGAGGCAATGCTGAATTCAAGTTGCAAGACGGTTGCAAATGATCATTCTGACAATCTGTGCAAAAATTTTCAGCTGAGCTGTTTGAATTCATGAAACAAACCTATCTTGGTTTCAATGTTCCAGCCGTATTTTTTCTTGCCAATCACGTTTGAATAGCTTTTTTATTCACTGTCTTCACAAAAAAATTAATTCTTTTAATAGACGTTGCCACGAAATGACTGAATGAAAACGAATCAACACAAAGCAGCTGAATTTACATCTTTGACAGTTGATGTAAAAAATAATGGATGCTATTTTTTGCTGTAAAAGTACAATTTCCAGTTAAAGCACAGAAAAAAAACTTAAAGATGTTTCTAAGCTCATTGTCGGTGATATCGTTAAATCTCACGTACCGCTGGTAATGGTTTCGCGCAGGTCTTGGTTTATCGAGAAACTATGAAAGTTACAACGATAATAATTTTTAACAGTTACGGATGTGTTAACACATGTTAGTTTTTGCATCCTTCGCTTACAAGTGGTCTGTGAACGGCTTCTCGCTGCTGGTCTCGGCTTGTTTTCGTAGATTACGATCTTACGTCGGTTTTGTTTTGACATTTTCTCCATAGCTGTTGGCCCCGCTTTACTTTTACCGATTTTGACGTGGCTGGCAGTCTTGGTTTTGGTTTTGACGTCTTTTGCGTCACAGATTCTTATGGTTTTGAATTACGACATTGCCAAGTGTTTATTTTTTGACTGAAAATGAATTAAGAATAATCCAAAATATCTCATAATGAAGCATGTAGTTTGTTGGAAGCTTTTCCAATGTTAATGAAACTGTCAAGTCTATCCCAATTTTATGCCCCTATTTTGATATAATATCAATGTAATCTGTGAAATCATTGATTAAGTCAATGGAAAATTACAGAAGATTTCCGTGAAACTCAATACACTGTTAGTGCCACCTGTCTATGATTTAAATAATCCATTGGTTGCTTTGACGAGCTTGACAATTTCACTGTTGCATTTCCTTTTGGAGCAAAGAAACGCATTTCGTGTGACGTTCAACTTGGATTGAAAACTCAGCTTCTAGTGTGTGGAACACATTAGCTAATTGCATAATCGCCTGGTGGCTGATTGACCATGCTTGTCTGCCGTCATGTGATCGGAGAATTCGAAATGTAATTGTACCTGCGTTGAATTCAGGATTTTCTTACGTTTGTGCAATGCAGGGCCTTAATAATAGTAGCAAAAAATTGGATTACCGTTTTGAATGGTTTGATACCTATGTTTAAATCTCTTATCAAAAAGTCTCAATCAGTCAACAGAAGTAGCGTAGGTGACGTGTGGGTCAAAAACATAATCGTGTTTACCGTCAACTTTTTAAGAATAATGTTTTAGGTGTATTCACTGACAGTGAACTGCAGAGCAATCTAATTTCTTTCAAAATTTGAAAAGTTCCCACTACCAGGCTGAGCCACACAGTAATAAGGTTTACTTCGATGATTCCCACGCATCAATAAACAACGCCGCTGCATGGCAAAGTAACAATGACAAGTGTTTCAGCGGTATGTATGGGCTTGGCAACAATTGAATCTTTGTTCATGAAGCAGTTGTTCCGCATTGACAATACACACGTGCAAACTTTTCAAGGGCGCTGTTTTCTGCACCCACCGTTTTTCAGAGTGCTCCTACTTTCTGCCACATCATTTGCTTCAACAAGATACGTGCTTGCTTAACTGGCTGTTTGTAATGTTAATTTACGTGAGGCATATGCCACACGTACTTTGGTGACAATAAAGTTCCACGATCCAAGTTACAACTGAGGTATTGATTTTGCAGTGGTACTTTCAACACTAACACAGGATCGACGGATGACCTTTCGTGTAACGCCTGCACAGAGGGGTTCTATTGCCCCTACAATGGAACTGAGGAGCCAGTCCCCTGTGGGAAAGGTTACTACTCTGTGAGTTGCACATGTTTCGTTGTTTCACAGCGTTCACTAACTGTTTCATGATGTGTTAGTATCTTCCATTGAACTTAACGGAAGACGCACCAATCGTTGTGAATCCAGCCACGCAATTGTTTATTGCTACACCATGTCTCGCAAAAGACCAATTAAACTCATTTTCTGTGTTACTGGATATGTTCTTTTCGTAAATGATATCTCTGATTGTTTCATTGCAACGCGCAGCTCCAAATGGTTTGCAGGTAAATAAAGTTTCAACTCAACATCTACTGTTGCATTACGAATAAAAGTTTCATTGTATTTGCTTTTCTGGGTTGCAACGATAAAACCCATCCCTTACCCGTGTCGTGAACCACACGAGTACTTTAGCAGTGAATGTTGCAGTCACTGGAAAATGGTTCACGTAAAGTTATCCTCACACTGATCCGTTGACACAGAACACAAAACACATGAAGGCTGAAGTACCCGGTTCCCAGTTGATGTGACTCGACCATCTGTCGGTTCGAACAAACATGCTTTATCCATTGTACAGTCACCGCGTTGTGTCAAGAATTTAAGAAATAAATTTCCTTCGTGAAGTCACGTGGTTACGTCATCCACGCAGTTTTAATACAAGTAGCCAAAGATCTATCGTGGATGAAACCCAATTATTGCGAAGTGACCTTTGCCCTTTCAACTGCACGTTCCCGGAAAAGCTTTTCGAAGTTACTCCTTACTTAAGAATTGCATTGGAACTTTGTCAAAACTGTTCTTGAGTTTGAATAGGTCCTACTTTGTGAGGTGCAAACCGCTGGAAATATTTTTTAATGTTTTCGTTTCAGCGATTTTGAGATTGCATTTTTGTATTTTCAGAATGTTGAAAATACAAATTTTATTTGAAAGGTTTTTGTTGCATGTTTTAAAGTGTAGATTCGTGTTCAAAATGTCTTTCAGAAACTGGTTGAATACTTAATCAGAACTTTATCCATGCTTCGATGTACTGCAGTACACAAGACAGTTTGTTAATTTATAGTGCTCGTTTACGATAAAGTTTTTTCGAAATAGGATTATGGCGCTTCAAGCTGCAGTCTTTGCAAGGCTGGACATTATTGTGACGACACAAGCACGACGGAATCTGAGCTACAAAATAAAACCTGCCCTCCTGGAACCCACTGCCCTCCCGGAGCCGCCCAAGCACCTAATTTGTACAATTCCTCCTGCCCTCCTGGCTTCTATTGCTTGAGAGGCGATGTTGTAAGTTCCGGTCATCAATGGTTTGCAACTGATAAAGTTAGGTCATTGCAATATGAGTGGTTGTTGTTTGTGGTGCCAGCACTTGATAATGTCACTACTAGTTACAACTGGTAGTGTCACTACCTCGTTTTATTCGGTCATAGACAAGTACGTTTTTAAAATGACCGAAAAAAATTAAGTCATTTCGGTCAGAATGTTTCAAAATATAGGCTAATGAACACTGTTATGGCGAGTTTTAGTACAACTGTGAGACATATGACCAAAACCTCTCAGCAAAATATAACCGAAATGTTTCAGCGAAAAAACGGCAGGTCACATGTCACCAGACTTGGACAACTAGAATTTTTTTATCTTTTCTAAATTAGATTAGAATTGAAATTAGCGGATTTGCGAAAAACATAAGTTGAACTAAAATTATAATTATATTTGCTCAAATCAAAGCAACATTCATCCAAGTTTAATTCATGACCAATAAAGTTGAAGTCATGACAGCAACAGTGGAGTGACTCTGGTTGTGTTGAATGTCTATTGCTGTTAGGCGGAAGGTCGTTGGTCGGCTTCTCTCTTTAGTTGACTCAGGGCGACGCAGATTGTGGCAGCGACGCTAAAAACTCGTTCCGACAGAGCCGATGACGCTGTCATACCCGAGAGTCCTCGAGCAGCAGCATTCAGATAAGGGAAACAACGTACGTGTTTACAAAACCGTAAAACAGTGTTGTGCAATCCATGGTCCGTGGGCCAAAAGTGGCCCGCGAGCTGACGTTCTGTTGCCCGCAGGAAGCGCCGGATTATCAAGGACGCATTGCGGATTTTGAAAAGTATTGCCACTGCCGGGTTTAGGCTGCTGTAGGCCTAAGGCTGAACAAACGTTTTAGTCAAATTTCATAAATTTTAGGATATAATTCGGTAGTTACTTGTAATGAAAATAATAATCAGAAGAACATTGAGGACCGAAATGTTCCAAGGCCTAAGGCTATAACCCTAGTAGCTTTATGGTTAATCAGGCATTGGGTATTATCGATTATCTTTGGATGGTCAGCGCACTGTCTGTCACGCTGAGCTTGACACATGCAGCTGTGGGACGTGGACCAATGTAGTTATTTCCATTTGGCCCGGCAGTGCTGCATACAGGGACGACGGAACAGTGGTAGGGCGGGGGCAGTAAAAATGTTGAAGGCAATGGTAACTTACAAAAAAAATTCACTGCGGGGGGCGTCGAAAAGTCCCAACAATGTCGCAAGTACTTTCTGCAGTGCAGCACATTTGCTTCCGAAAGACTTCAGGTTCGATCATGGGGCGCCAAACTTCTCGCCCTGGGTGCTATCTCACCTCGTTGCGCTCCTGGACATAAGTGAACTGCAAGCTCATCACCGCATGGCACCAGAACTGTGAACCTTGTGCAGTGTTAGTGTCATGCAGGCAAATAGACTCGTTGCAAGAAAACAGTCAATCAATGGGTATTAAAGCTGCTGACATTAGATTTTCTGGAAAAGTTTGGTTCCAAGTTCTAGGGGGGGAGGAAATGCCCGTTTTGACCCCGTTCGGACGCTCATGGTTTTGACGTACCACGAGCAGACACTTCGCCAGGATTTAGCAGCGGGGGGGCCAAAACCAAGAAGGGGGGCCACATTTTTAAAATACAGTATTGGGTGTATGCAGCAACCGGTGGGCCAAATGTGAAATGGGGGTGCACTTGATTGAAATTCCTTGACCGCGAGTTCAAAACTATTTGCTTGAGTTCAGTGTAAATACGCGCTGTAATAGCCAATCTTTTCGCATTAACATGTACAGCAACAATGTTGACCTAAAAAATAATAACAGTAGTTATAGAAAACCATTCTAAATTTTATGTGTGCGCGAATAGCTGCAATAAATTTGTTTTAAGTCGATCTTGATAAATAATGAAATTATTTGTGATACTGTTATGTAAGGGCACCTATGACCCGTTGCCCCACATTGAAAAGGCAGGAGGACGGTGAACCCGCCATGCACCCCCGTTCCGGCGTCCCTGGCCCCCATGGTTGCACGGCCCCTGTCCTAAAACACCCCATCCCAGCTGAATGACTGTCGTAAGTACCCCATGACTATTGTCACTTCTGCGTGTAAGTGGATAGGCAGTGTGACGTAATAATAATCATTGATAAAGCCACATAGTTTGTACTGCAGCTGTGAATGAGAAAAGAAATGGATCGAGTATGAGCTGTTTTTGCTTTTCTGTGATGGGATGGCGGCGTGGCATTTGTGACCATTTTGTTGTGACTTTCATTGCACGAGGATGCATTCTCGTTTTAAGATCGTTGGACAAATTAGCATTTTTTCCAAATCCGGAAATTAGATTAGAATTAAAATTAGAGCATTGAAGCTTTCAACGAATTAGGTTAAAATTAGAATTACCGTCATTTCGCACTAATTCATCGAAGTAGAAAAATAGAATCATTTAGTTGTCCAAGTCTGCTAGTCACACCTGATAAAGTCACTGATCACACCTGACTGTGTCACTAGCCACACCTGACAGTGTCACTAGTTACACCTGACAGTGTCACTAGCCACATGAGATAATGTCACTTGTCAAACGTTTGCAGAGGTCTTGTAGAGCGTGTCTCGTTGGTGAACCTACTTTAAGTAATTCACTTCGTACATCAAACCTTTTTATGAAAATAAGTTTTGAAGATTAAAAAAACGCGAGTTCTCTAAATTAACATGAGTAGTGCTGTCCACTGAACAGTTGCATCTGTATCTAAAACTGAGACCGAGTGTGCATAGGAGTTCATCTCTGGAGTTTGTTTTTGTAGATCGTTTATGGTGTAAAGTTGTCAATTTTGTAGGAAGCTTACCCACATCCCTGCCCGGTTGGAACGTACAGCGACAAAACTGGTTTGACCGAGGAATCTGAGTGCAGCGACTGCACAGAAGGTTCCTATTGTGACGTCACAAATCTCACTAAACCGGTAAACAGTTATATTACTCAGTTTTCTGTTTCCTTTTGAGTAATAAGGCCATTGTGATCTGCTTTCATCTTCGTGCGGTGATATGATTCAAACTTGCACATATCTACTCTATGGTCAAGTACGTATTCTTCGCAATGAGTAAGCAAGGAATTGATCAACTAATTTTAATAATTTTACGTGAAATCGATTTCCTATTAAAAATTTACTGATAGATTCCTTGCACCCATCGTGGAAAGTACATTAACCGGTAAAGTTGTATGTTTTTCTAGTTAAATAAAACTATGGTTTTGAGATCACAACAGTCATACTTTAGTGAACATCTTCTCTTGCCAGGCTGGTCCTTGCCCTCCTGGCCACTTCTGCCCCTCAAAAACAGGGGCAGCAGACTCTAATCCATGTCCACCGGGAACATACCTCAACAACAGCGCAGCTGTGTCCGTGGACAGTTGCGTACTGTGCACATCCGGGACATACTGTCCGACGAATGGAACATCAGATCCTATTCCTTGCCCCAAAGTACGTTACGTTTTGTGGTAGTAGTGGTTTTTAACGCTTTGCAAACTTCAAGCTGTTGCGCTCATCTGCAAATTATGTCACTGACTTCCGCAGTATCGTTGTTTAGAAACTATTATTGTGGAGATTCAATGAACTGTCCATCCATTTGTGACGAAATGTAATTACTTCACTTTCCAGGGTCGTTATTGTGAACCAGGAACTACAAATCCATCCAAATGCCAAAGTGGAACATATGCAAATCAAACCGGATTAAAAAACTCCCTGGAATGTTCTCCGTGCCCAGGGGGTTACTACTGCTCAGGGGTGGGTAACGAAGAACCCACAGGTTCCTGCGATGCTGGGTATTACTGCGTCGGGGGGGCTGATACAGCGGTGGGTGACTTGTTGTTGTCTGAGAGAGATTCATAACTTGATTGAAAATAATTATTTCATATTTCATTTGATAGATCCATGATCAACTTTTTACATTTCTATTTTTTCTATTGTTCCCCAGACCCCGAATGGAGGCAGCAAAGGCGATGTTTGCTTCGCTGGGGGATATTGCCCTGAACGGAGCTCATACCCCACAGCTTGCCCGCCTGGGAAATACTCGCCGAATGAAAGTAAATGTTTGGTTTCGTTTTGGTTTGCCTCATAAATCAGAAGCACTGCTGGAGCTATTTACCTTTGTCGGACACGACAGTGGTCACGTGACAAGTTCGAAACACATGACCTGCTCAGTTCACCGTGACGCCTGTAATGGCTTAGCCCGATGGGCGAGTGTTGTCATGGTTGCAGCACTGGCAAGCTGTCCGCGCTTCTTGTCTGCATTGTATAAAGCTAAACGTTACCCTTTCAGCTGCATAGGAATGGGTAAAGTGATCACGTGACAAATCTCCCTCTCTTAATTGTCCGTCGGTTCGACGATGACGCTGCTCAACGCGCTCCATTGTGTCGGCGCATGTGGCTCCGAAGGCTGAGGCGCAAACACGGCCGCATACTGTAAAGGCGGATCCCTGCCGCGTTGTCGTTGGATGTGGTTGGTTGCGCAGTTGGTGTCTGCGCGGGCTCCGGGCGGCACTTTAAAGGGGGCGGCACTTTAAAGGAGGCGGCACTTCGCTGACCAAAAATTAATTTTTGAAAGAAGTTTAAAAGTTCTAGTTTTTCTTTATTATTTTGAATACATTTTTAAATGTTCTACCGCTTTTCAATTTACATGTTTAGAAGCTTTAGACTAGTAGGATAGCCTAAAAGAACACGACATATGGCTTTGGAGTGAGTGAATTGATAAAATGTTTGGGGGGAAAAGACTTTTCTGAGAGGGGCCCAAATTTTTTATATTATGTCCAATAGTTTTAAACTTCGTCCAAAACATTTTTCCAAGGGGGCGAAAAATTTTCCTGCTCCCCCTATTTATGGGCATGCTTATTTGGGGGCCAATTGTGCCCTCGTCCCTAAACCTTCCTCGCCAGACACAGCCATCTCAGCCAAATTTCTTTGCACAAAGGAAAGAGATGACATTCGTCCGCAGACTAAAAACGTTAGAGCTCCAGTTGTTTTCGGTTTATATTGCCCCACCTCTCAAAATCTGATAAAAACAGTTTGCATGAAATCACGGAAAATAATCAAGTCTAGCTTAATCCTTTTTCCCGTATCGTTGGTTTCTCAGTAACTTCCCAACTGCACATCACAACATTTCCTGACACATAGGCATTGGCGACGAATATTTCGTTGTGGCGGCGATGGATATAAGTCCGCCTCTCAATCGTTCGTTCGATCTCTCAATCGTAAGGTTGAGCGTTCGATCCACGGCTACTGAGTGAATCGCCGTGGTGCTCCTTGGGCAAGATAATCAGCCCAAACTGCTCCGGTAAGAAACATATTTGAGGCATTGGCATGCCGCTAATTCCCGTCGCCAAAATTATAAAAAAAACATTTCTTAGCACATCTCATGCTATTTTTTAATGTTCAGTGGGATATTTTCAATAACTGACATAAGCTGTAGCCCAGTCAGTAGGTGAGTTAATCATCATTAAGTTTTGGCGGTTGAAGTGAAGAACTTTGCAAAGATAACTTTTCTCAGTTTCAATACAACTGCTGTTTTTCTGCATGACGTAATGGTCCCGGAAAATGACTTCCCTCATGTGGGGTAGTGCAGTTGGTGTATTTTCGTGGGTAACTTCTAACTTTGAGCTTTTTGAACTGCAAGTAGAGTGGATAGGAGACAGCCGATAGGCAACGTGGTTTTCGTGAAGTTGCCTTTGTTCAACGGTAGCCCACACTTTAAACATTGGCAGTCATAGAAAAGTTTTTTCAACAAGAAAAGTTTTAAAAAGGGGTTGCTCTCATTTTGAAGAATTTGAGGCAGGAACCTTTGTCTGAAAACCTAACGCAAGGGTAAACGGTATGTTTAGATATGATTGTGGTTAACGTTTTTACTGAAAAGAGCGTTAATCGAAATGGTTGTACAGCTTGGCAATGGCTGTACTGAATGAAGTTGTTCATCGCAATAACCGTCGAACGTAAGATGTTGTAATCACTGCTGAGGATCCAAACGGCCTATGTCCCAGCTGGCATGGTTTGATAATACAGTATTCGAAATAGACGTCTGTTGGTTACCAGTTCCTTCGCCACGGGGGCTTTGGTGGGCTTAGCCCCCCAAAAAGCTAAAAGTCCCCTAAAATTGAAATATGAAACACTATAAATCAGCGGGTTTTTTGTCAATTTGTAGAATGTCAGTCCCCCCTGCACAAACGTTGTTTCCCAATTGAAGACCTTGTGGTGATGGTTCTGTTGATAACGAACAAAGGCAAGGAACAGCACTACGTACGTGTAATAGGAATAGGTCCAACACAATAGCTAGACCAAGTGCGTAGGTCACGATGAAGACTGCAAGCAAGAGCTTCTCAACCATAGCCTGTTTTATACCTGTTAAAATTTTTTTTTTTTGAAAATCGGTCCCTGCACCTATAGAGGGCTCCGTGCAAGAGCCCACAGAATTAACGTTTGAAGTCTTTTGTACATACTAAGAGGATTAAACCATTAGTGTAACGTGAAGTGAACAAATGAACGTCCGTTATATAACTGAGATGATGTTATGAAATTAATATTATAGCCTGCTACACGCAGTATATGTACTTTTTAGTTAAAGACAGGGATACTACACGAAATTTTAACATTTACATTTGTAAAGTAGGTATGCCGCCATCACATCCCTAAATCTTATCGTTTTATCCCCTGAAATGAGTAAACTATTAAAATGTCATGCGGTGAGGTTACCGGAGATTTAAAAGCAACAGGGAGGAAAGTATGACGAAACATGTGGGGTTCATATATGCCTATGCAAAGAAAGCAAAAAATAGAAAAATTAATGATGAGAAAGGTGGCGACAAGCACAAAAAGCGAGCATCATTCCCGAATCGACAATAAAAAAACAAGACATATCTCAGTTTGTTAGTGTTTGATTGCGATTTTGAAGGTGCTTTTTTAATTCTTATATCTTTAAATAAGCACGAAACATGAACTTTTTTCATTCAAAATTTTTGTAAGCAAACTTGAGGGGGCGGTACTTAGCCGGGCGGTACTTAGCCTCGCTACGCCACTGCGCTGCAGGCCGTCTGGTGTGTGGCTGGGGAGGTCAGCGTCGCCTGCGTTTTGTAGATCGTTTGTTGCTTTCGTCACTGCTTGCAAACAACGGTTATTAAACAAGCTGCCATCTGGCCTGTACTTGATGCGAACGCCATCTTCAGCAGAGATGTTGTGACGAAAGATGAGAGTCACTGCCACAAGGAAGAGGTTGAAAATAACAGATGCGAGGACGCAACCCTGTTTAACTCCTGTGTTAACACCAAAACTCTTCGACAATTCTCCTCCCTGCACGACGCGGGCACTCATATCAGTATGGAATTCCCATAAGATGCTGAGAAAATGTGGAGGGCATCCAACTTTGCCCAGGACTTGCCACAGCAAATCACGATTGACGGTGTCGAAAGCCTTTGTAAGGTCGATGAAGGCAATAAAAAGGTCACGATGTTGTTCCCTGCATTTTTCCTGAAGAAGTCTTGCAACGAAAATCATATCAGTGATGCTCCGCGCACGACGAAAGCCACACTGGGATTCCGGAACCACTGTGTCAACGACGTATGTCAGATGTTTGATCAACATTACATGGGCAAGTAATTTACCTGCGACAGAGAGAAGGGAAATGTCTGTCAGCTTTCTTCCAGGGTTGCGGAACCTGAAGTGAAATGTCCAACTCCGACCTTTCACAAATTCCCGAACCCTTAACATAACGTGAATGAAGTTTGCCTGTCATCAATTTTGCAGCAACTAGCAATCTATGGAAACCGTGGAACACAGCAAGAAATCTCTGTTTCAATAAAAGTTTCAAAGTAGAATGTATTATTTCAACAGGAACGAGTTAGCATTCCTAACTTAGGAGTGCGGTGTTCAATTGATGTAATTGGACTCCTGGGGTTGGATGAAAAAAAATCCGACTCCGACCATAAACCTCCGACTCCTTGCGACACTGACTCCACAACCATGCTTTCTTGTAAATCATTAACATGTTGGCATCTTTCCATTGAGTGGGAAGAACATTCGATGCCCATGCACTGCTGATGAAAGAGTAGAGTTGCCGTAGCAGCAGATTACCTCCGTATTTCAAGATTTCTCCAGGTATGCCATCAGGGCCAAGTGCCTTATTGTTTTTCAAGTTATTTGCTGCAGCTGATATTTCTTTTATGGAAGGAATAGTATCAAGTTCTGATATGATGGGAAGTTGCGGGATCTGATCAGCTATGGATTGATCCACAGGATTGTCCTGATTTAGCAGTTCCTGGAAGTGCTCCAGTCAGTGGGAAAGGATGTCTTTCTTATCTTTGATTAGAGCAGGGGTCTCAAACACGCGGCCCGCGGGCGGCATGTGGCCAGCGACGGCCTTTTGTGCGGCCCGCGATGCTTTCTGGGAATCTTCAAATAACTAATATTTACGTTTCCAAGTGCCATGAAAAAAGATGCCGCGAAATAAATGAACCAAAGCTAAATTATACTCGTATTTGAAATTCTTCATTTTTGCCAAATAAACCCAATTCAACTGATACCCAGTGCTGTTTTCGTCACGGCCGTAGCACTACACACTACATTTCACTCTCCAGCAAAATTTTGAAAAATCTTCGGAGTATGCCAAAGACATCTTAACATGCTTTGTCGACCTCGAGTAAGCATATAACCGGGTTCTTTGTGAAAAGCTTTGGGGAATGTTGAGGGAGTGCAGTGTTGACAGCCGCCTGTTGCTGGCCGTCAAGTCATTGTATTCCTGCTCAGAAGTTTGTGTCCGTGTCGGGAAAGTTAAATCACGACCATCCACCGTTAGTGTTGGACTCTGACAAGGGTGTGTGCTGTCACCGTCACTTTTCACAGTCTACATCAGTGGTTCTCAACCTTTTCGCTGAAAGGATCCAAATCCAGACCTACATGATTGTTTTGTTGGAAAGCCTCAGTAAAAATTTCTTAACGCCATTCAATTGACACGTTTTGTTTTATAATAGAACGAAGTCTGTTATACAAAATATTAGACGTTTTATTGAAAGACAGCTAAGGGCCTCGCAAAAGGTGCGTGGGAGCCGAATACGGCCTCAGAACCGGGTTGAGGACCACTGGTCTACATGAATTGGATAGACAGTCACAGCCGAGTTGACGAGGGCCTCACAGTCAGGAGGCGCAGGATCAACCGTTTACTTTTTGCATACGATTTGGTGCTGGTTGCATGTTCTCAACATTCTTCAGCATGAACTCGATCGGTTTCCTGCTGCGTGCGAAAAACACCGAGGTACTATGTCTCTCTACAAACCCAAAACAGTGCATGCTGCAAGTGAGTGGCAATACACTGCAGCAGGTGGAGACGTTCAGGCACCCAGGAGTGGCATTTGCGAGTGACGGAAGGTGGAGCTAGGAGATTGATACACGGATTGGTAAAGCAAACGCAGTTCTGCGTGAGCTTTATCGATATGTGTTTACAAAACAGGAGTTTTCAAACACCTCAAAGCTGTCAGTTTTTAAATCGGTCTTTGTTCCAATCCTCATCTATGGTCATGAATCTTGCATCATGCCCGAAAGATTGTTAATTCAGGTGAAAGCGGCAGAGTTGGGATTTTTGCGAAGAGTCCACGGTGTGACAACCAGAGTCGTACCAAGGTAAGGTGGCGCCCGGGTCAAGAAACAAGTTTGGCGCCTCCATGTTCGAACCTGAGGTCTTTCGGAAGCAAATTTACGGTATTGAAGAAAAAACTTGCGACATTGCTGAGACGTTTCGGCGCCCCACAGTGATTCGGCGCACCGGGCATTGTGCCGCCCTCGTCACGCCCCCTGGTGTTACACTTCGCATCAAAGTGCGCAGCTGTGAAATTCGCAGAGCCCTGAATGTCGAACCACTTCTCCGAATTAAGATATCACAGCTACGCTTAGCTACGTTAGTTCGGCCATGTATCCAGAATGCCCCACAAAAGACTGGTGAGGCAAGTCCAGCTGGCTAAACCCACGGGAAATAGGCCCAGAGGTCGTCGAAGGCCTAGGTGGAGTAACTGTACCTCCGACCTTGCTTGGTACCGTCTTTGTGTGGAGGCAGCAGAACTATCTGAAATTGATGTTGACCGTGAGGTATTCCTAGTTGCCCTGTGGTTCTTTTACCCCGCAACCCTCCCTAGACCAAAAGCGAGCATGAAAATGAATGATATGAATAACATTTGCGGCATTCAGTTTATTCACCGCAGTGTTCAAGTGCTTAGCTAGCAATTGAACAAGTTCCTTAAACGGCTAGAACTGATTTGTACGAACGTGAGCGACGGCTAGAAATGATTTACCTGTAATTCATGAATCCTTTCGCAGGAAATAAGATGTAAAAGCTGTTTCAAGTACGTTTAGGTACCGCCATTGTTGCGTCAGCGTCATAATGCGGCCCGCGTGTGACCTCATAAGCCCTCATATGACCCACGGAGCAATTTGAGTTTGAGACGCCTGATTTAGGACTAGATTTCATGTTTGAGGTGAGGACATACGTTTTGGGTTTGTGTTCAGCCTACAGTTCGTTTAACGCAAACAAGAAGCACTAACAGCTTGCCAGCACTGTAACCATAACAACACTTGTCCATTTATGTCTAAGTAGGTCATGTGTTTCGAACTTGTCATGTGACCATTTCAAGCAATTGTGTTCGGTTAAAGGCAAAAATTGCTCCAACAGCGCTTTTGCCACATTTGGAAAAATAGACACTGCCAAAAAAATACATTGTTTTGCATGGGTGGATCAGGACTGGGTTGGGCTGAAAAATTTCACAGTTCGCTCATCCTCGCTAACCGTTGTTGAGGTCGCTCAGCGACTTTGTAAAGTAGTCGCATAAAGATCATGGCTTCCGGCAGAGAATATTAATTTATTTGATGTCTCATGTCATAATCATGAAAACTGCGCTGATGGACAAAATTTGACCTAAAATTTGAATGGAATTAGGTTTCCACGTCAAAGTGGAATTGGTTCTTCTTTGGTAGTGGTTTGCAATGTCACTTGAAGGACATAACTCACAACTTCATACATGTAGGTTGCAAAATAATGATATATTTTATTTTTCAGAGGCAATCTCTCAGGAAAATTGTACGGATTGTCCAGCGGGAAAGTTTTGCTCTGGGAAAGACCCCACAGGGATAACTGGGAACTGCTCGGCTGGGTATTACTGCACCGGGGCCTCTGATAGATCGGACCAGAACGCCGCCCAACCAGGTTATTACGCCGAGGAAGGGTCTTTTGACCAAACCATCTGTCCTTGCGGTGAGTTGTTGCTTTTGGTGAATTTTATGGGAGTCAATTAAAACATTTGAGAGTTCACTATATAAGTCACTTTTCTAGAAATCAATGCAGTTTTCGTTAAGTTAATTGTTTGGTTAACTTTTCACAACCACACACAACGAAGTACAACACATCGTGCAAGACGATACCAAAGATAGCTGAAATATGTTGTTTTTGAACTTCTCTTTTCATTGGGGTCCCAAACAAATTTACGTCAATCCCCCCAAAAAACATTACAACATTTTCATCAGTATTTTTTATTCAATCCAGGAACATACAGTCCCGGATTCCATTCGCCTTCATGTTCGAACTGTCCAGCTGGTCAGTATTGTCCTGTTGATGGAATGAACAGCACCTTGCAATGTCCGACAGGTCATTACTGCAAGCTCAACTCAAAATGGCCGGTTCCCTGCCCTCAGGTGAGGCCCGGCCTGGCCAGGCCAGGTTCCGACACCAGAACCGATGTTTTGCTATGAGGAGGCAGCCATGTAATTTCAAGAAGTGGAGTTAGGAGTGTGCAGGAAGTTACCAACTGCGTATGTCGCCGCTACAATCACTCTGGAATTTAAATCGTTTTGTGTTCCCCAAACGACCATGGTTTTCTACCACAGATTTTTACTTGGCAAAGGTTTTAAATAACATAATTATGCTATTTGACATTACAGCAAGTCACATTTTTTGCTATACTGATTTCAGGTTTCTTTTTGTAACAGGAGATCATCCCGGACATTGTGTATTTTTTAAATATAACAAAAGATACTGTTTAACGTAATTTCTAGTGTCAAAAATTGGGAAAAATCTGCAAATTGGTGTTTGGTCAGTTAAAATTGAGAAACACGTTGTGTACGTTTCTAGATTCTGTTTTTGCCAATTTGTGCGCGCTGCCTCCTTTTTAACAAACTCGTAGTTTTTTTTTATATTAATTTCCAAATTTAACTTTGTAATAATCTATGTTCTAGAAGTGTTGATTTTTCATGCAGGGAAAATGGAATGATGAGTTGGGGCAAGTTGATGAAGCAGCCTGCAATCTCTGCCTAGAGGGGTATTACTGCCCTGAGGTAAGAGTCTTCCCTTTTTACTTTCAACAACAGTCTTTTTCCTACAGAAGCAATAAACGGAAAATCCTTGATTCGCATCTGAGACTGTGAGTTATTGTTGACAGACTGGACAAAACAGCTCAACGCTGTACCCGTGCGAACCCGGATACTGGTGTGGAGTCGGTTCCGTCACTGGAACACCCAACGAAACATCACATACTGGGGGACTGTGCGATCCTGGCCACTTTTGTCCATCTGGAACCAAATCCCCAGAGCAAAATAAGTGTGGAGTTGGTAAGTGTTGATGTAAATGTTTGATCAGTAGCATCATGTAACGATGGTGTGGATGGTTGAGATATACTCTTTGTAGCACGATTGTTTTAATCGGATATTTTTTTTACAAATTCTGGTGCAATCCACTGGTCAGCGTATTTTTGAAGCTTACTCTTTTTAATGTATTATAAATCGCAAAGCATTTTGTTGTGAAGCAGTCATATCTGTGGTGTGACGAGTCGGTGACGTTATGCATGACAGGGACTTACAACAACGTTTCTGGAGCGACCGATCAGACTTTTTGCAAACATTGTCCTGGGGGGAGAGTTTGTTCGAAGGAGGGACTTGCCGAGCCCGATGGACTCTGCACTGAAGGTTGCTACTTGAAATGATTGCGCTTCAGTTTGTTGTTGATTTTTGTTGAAATTCTTCGAGATTGTTATGCAATGGACCTTCGCTGCTTAACAGACTTGTTGGGGCCTGTTGAGTACAAACTCGTTCCGACTTATCTGTTGAAATAGTTTTCTTTTGTCGTGTCAGTTGTTGCGACCATTATACTCAGTGATCAACTCTCCATGTATATCTTGCCATTCAATGAACCACCTGGTCTTGAACAATGCTTAGCACATTGCTGCTTAGATTTGCACTGCACAGAACCAAACGTTGTCCTCAGAAGAACCAAAGGAAGTTTATTATATTTCACGTGAAAGTTTTACTAAAACAGACAGACAGACAATGCTTGTTTATTTTACATGGCCAACGAAAAGACCCGGAGGTCATCAAAGTCAGCTGACCATGGGTCGGTCATTGTATGCTTACTCAGCTGTAACAGCAGCGATACGCAAAGGACAAACGTCATGGCAGGCTGCATGCTTGCATAAAATGTCAGGTGGCCGATTTGACCCTCAAACCCTGAACGACTTCAAAAACTGACACCCGCTCGCTTATTTTAAAGGAAGCACCAAACATAAATACGGCTGAATTCCCCCTTTGGTGAAAGAATTTGTTAATTGTAGGTGACTCTGTACGAACGATTTTACGAACTTAACACTAAAGGAATACAGAAGAAAAACCTTCTATTTGCGAAAAAGCAATCCACACTTTTCAAAATGGAAGTCCTCCATCCTGAAGCATCAGCGATGTGGATTTCTGAAGTTTCAAATGAAACAAACTTCAGGAATATTTTATGAAACATTTAATTCATGTAATTCAGAAGCAATGCATTGAGTGCACTTACAACCGCTTGCTTGGCCAGAGTAACAACAGTGTGTCGTGATCGAACATTGAGGTCTGCAGTGATGACGTCGCTGTGATGACGTCTGCGCTGATGACATCGCTGTGGGGTGCTGGCCACTGACGACGTTATATTTTGACTACACTTTACCTAAATTTAAAAATACAAAGTTGACATTTTTGCAAATCTACTACAAACCTTAAAAGCCAAACAACGTGGAAGCAGGAGGTTGGGCTGGTTACTGGAATATATTGTCATTCCACTGATCAGCCACAAAGTACATTACCCACTCGCTGGACTTTGATATCATTAACTAGTTTGTCAGAAATTGGGCAAAGGTAAAAAAAAATCCTGCTATGTTTTTTCAACCAAAGCATTGAAGCGGTGAAGGAGATTCGACAGACACGCGATTGTTTTGTCATAATCAGTAACATCAGCTTGATGCACGCAGCACATACCACCTGTTGTGGAGTGCTCATGGCTTGATCGCCACTGCACCAGTGACGCAGGAACACTCAACGAAGACCAAACAACCACCAGCTTCTGCGTCATTCTCACTTTTTAGCTGATTTGCTCCTTTGTCGTGAAACAATTTTCCCATCTCGATTTTTTCAACTTTCTGAAGTTTTTGAAAACTTTTTCAAACACAACCTGGTGGTTATGTTGGTCACATGACACTCAGTAAATGTTCATTGGTGACGTGCTATTTGTTCACATGGACAACGTAATCCGGGACAGGGCCCGGTCATCGCTATGGTTTGTGTATTGAAAAGTATGTGAGGTAATCATTGTAATGATTCTACTTTTTGTGCGTTTCTCACCGTGAACATAATAGCAATAGCTGCGCCTGTGATGTAACAATAGCAGTGCCTGTGATCTATCGTCTGGTTGATGACGCTTCTTTAGTCTTGGTCACTTTTTGCATTAACTCAAAGTTGTGATTTTGTGCATTAGGTTACTTCTGCAACAGTGGAGCCACTACCAACATCCCCCCTGATGGTGCACCTTGGGGGGGTAAATGCACAGCAGGATTTTTTTGTCCCGCTGGAACGGCCGATCCGATCCCCTGCCGTGCTGGCAGTTACAACACGGATGAGCTTCGAGCTGCATGCACGGAATGCGAAGCTGGATTCTATTGTACCGGTAAAAGTAACTTTGACAATCGCTACATTTCGTGTCGAATGTGCGCGAGTTTTGTTGCGCATCCACAACACGTTGGCGATTTTTGCCGCTGATGCTTTGATGAGTCATCGCACTGATGTTTTGATGAGTCATCATCTTCACAGGTGAAAGCCACCGAGACTCGTGTACTCGTGGTTACTACTGCCCGCCTGGAACGGGACTCAATCTCCAACCCTGTCCTTTCGGAACTTACGGAGATACTTCTGGAGCCAAGAACTCCACTGATTGCAAAGATTGCGACAAAGGTATGAAGCGATGGTTTGGAAACTTAAAACTGCTGCACTTCAGTTTTTCTGACAGCAAAGAAAGTGTTGCTTGTGTTCGCAAATCATTGTTTTTTAATCAAGTTCTTTGCACAAGACAGCAAAAGTTTAAAACAGCGTCGTTCTTTCCAGGTTATTATTGTGATGAATACAATTTGACAAAACCCCACAAGGAATGCGACGCAGGATATTACTGCAAGTGAGTGTTTGGGGATGCCCCTGTGCTGAAACAGAACGTTGGGGATTCTGGTAATTCCTTGTTTATTATTCAAAAATGCAGGTTTGGAGTCAACGTCAGCAATCCCTCAACTGTACCCTACACTGGGGAGGGTGGCCGATGCCCCACTGGACACTATTGTCCACAAAAAACAGACGAACCCATCCCATGTCCGGCTGGAACTTACACTAACTCGGTGACCTTATTACTTGATACAAAGCTTTGTTTAAACCGAAGATGGAAATAGTTTTCCGTTCTTGGCCGTAGTTTCATGTCTTTATAACCATAGTAAGCGCATTGGTTTGGAACAATTTGTACGTTTCTTTACCGCGTTCATCATGAGGCGTTCATCATGAGGCGTTCATCATGAGGCGTTCATCATGAGGCGTTCATCATGAGGCGTTCATCATGAGGCGTTCATCATGAGGCGTTCATCATGAGGCGTTCTTCATGAGGCGTTCTTCATGAGGCGTTCATGATTTTGGTGATAAAAGTCTACTTGTAAGCTTTTTTAAATTTTGAAGAAAATTTTATGTCTGAATAAAACCTTTTTCCAAACTGCGTGTGGACTTCAACGAACTGCATTTTCGATTCAGACCGGTTCTCCTTCCCTAAGCAATTGTCATCTGTGTCCACCTGGCAAAGTTTGTTCAAGTGAACATTTAGATCAACCGGATGGCCTCTGTTCTCCCGGATATTTCTGTGAACTAGGAGCGAATACATCGGAGCCGACCGGTTAGACTTCACCATCCATTCTACACCTGTTGTTTACAAAAGTCCTAATGGTTTACATTTGCGTTTGAATAAACTTACTTCAAAAATTTTCGACGAGTTTTCGATGACGTCTGTAAAACGCGGTAAGTGACGCAGCAATGACAAGCTTCGTGCAACAGTTGAGCAGTGGAACGAGTTTCTGAAGAGAGTGTTTGAAGTCATCTCCGTAATTATTGCTTACCTGCCCTGGAGTGCACCTCAGCTACCATAGTTGTACTGAGGTAGCACAGCCCTTAATTGAATTCCACATTTCAACTTCACACTTTTCATACCGAGTTTAAATATCATACTTCCCTGACAATTTGAAAAGCCCAACTTAATTGGAAGCTTGTGTGTTTGTATACTGGTACCGGTATTTGTGAACATACTCACTGTTGCAGTATTGGCCACTGATTAAACTACAACTTTGTTGTTTGTTACTTCGAATTGTCTGTGCGGTTTTTTTTTCATTGCATTTGTTTCGCAGTCATCGTAATTGAGTGATCACACTTTAACTTCAAACTTGTTGAAATTATTGAAAACCATTGATTTCAGATTTTTTTCTCAGATGGAAAAACTGGTTATCTCTGCCCCAGAGGAAAGTACTGCCCGGGTGGGACTCCAGAACCCCTCGACTGTCTTCCTGGGGGATACAGCGACCGGCCAGGCCTTGCCAACTGCACCCTCTGTGAGCCAGGATTCTATTGCCCTCAGGGAACCACAAATTACACCTCTTTCCCCTGTGAACCCGGATATTTTTGCCCCAAAGGTTTGCCTCGTTCTGTGACTTTAAGAATTCGACATTCCTCTCGTCGTTGACTCCGCAGCGTTTTTGCCAAAAATTCTTTACTAAATTTTTTTTCTTAATTGTTTTTTCGCAGCATTCACTTTTTTATGCGCTTCAGGAACCAGCGAAAAGTTCGAGCACCCTTGCCCCCCCGGAACGTACGGCACCCACGAACAGGCCAAATCGGCCAGCGAGTGCCAGGATTGTCCTGCTGGAAGGTATTGTTTGGGGAATGGAAGTACAAGTCCATCAGGAGAATGTGATGCTGGTGAGTGTTGAAGATGTTATTTATGGTTTGAGGTTATTTGGTGTTGATGGAAACTTGAAATAGAAGTACCGCCTATTTTTGTATCACTTGCTGAAGGTCCGGATTAGTCAGGATTCAACAATCAGCGCAGTAGAGTTAGGCAGCAAGTTCTGGTTTATTTCCTCCTTCAATCGTTCGTTTTTCAGCGGTTTCTGGAAATGGAAGATTAAAACTTTGTGTGACGCACTGGCTTATTCAAACATGATAATCTGAAAGTATTTGTTCTAGAGTGGTTGTCAGTCATTAACACCTCGGCACTGTTGACAATAACCGTTGAGTTTTCTTCTTTTGAGCCAGTTGTTACAATCCACTGCCAGGCCGCACTAGATCTCGGGGCAAATGTTGAGCAGCCATTCAGTTGTCTCGTTGTCCAGAACCGTCAGGCCGTGCAGTCCATGAGGAGATCGATGATGGATTGGACATTGGAGGACAACATGGTCGACGGTTTGTTCTTCTGCGCCACACTCACAGGCCGCAGAGGAGTCCATACTCCATTTGTACAAGCAGGAACGGAACCGTCCGACACTGGTGCGGAGGCGATTGAGCCGGACCCAGGCTCTTCTTGGGAGGGTCATTCCGAGGGGGTAGGTGCCAGTGCCGGGGATGAAAATGCGGAGTCTTGTGGGGGTGTCCGCCCATTCCGCATTCCATCAGTGATCCACCCAGAGCGAAAACATGAAGTAGATGCAAGTTCGGTTTCGTGAGCCATGAAATGGTTGGGGACCATGTGGTTTGTGGTTGGAAAGGGAACAGAGTGCAAGTCTCCACAAACGGAAAACTCAGGCGCTGTATTATGTAGATGCAGAGTTCCGTTGATTCCAGCAGTTTGTTGACGTGTTTGTAGAGACTGGGCTTTACATGGACTTTGATTCAATTTTGTTTTCAAGCCTAGTAGAATTTACTTTAATGTAGTTGCCACGAATCAGCAAACTCACCGCTTGAAAGAACACGAAGTTCGGTTATCTGTGACGCAACTTCTGGGTTTCTTTGCAGCGCAAATAAGAAACAAAAATCGACCAGCGATTAAGCTTGATGTTGTAAACAAATGGTTTGACGTCCACTGCTGTCAGGTGAAGCACAGCCAGTGATATTAAAGGTGGTTCGAAACCATTGTATTTCGTCATTGTGACGTTGTACTTCATTTCCAGATAATTGTGAAGAAAATGATAAAAAGAAAGAGAACCTGCACTTCCTAAAACCATAGCTATCACCAAAAACGTGTAAAGACCTGGAGCAAACTCTTGTTTGATAAATAATCATGATGTCTTTGTCTTATCATGATGTCTTTGTCTTATCGTGATGTCTTTGTCTTGATAATCCACAACGCTTCGCTATCGCAGCAATCACTTAATGTTTTTATGCAAAATTTTCACCAACATTTTCTTTAAAAGATTACTGTAGTACTTACGAAACGTCATCAACCAAACATCTTCTCAGCGTTGTTCTGTGATATTAAATGTTGAGTGGTTTTTGTTCACGCCCCCTTTCTCCACCAACTATAACCGTTCAAATCAATGTTTCAGGTTATTACTGCCTCACCAACTCACCGACACCTCAGCCCACTGGTTATTCAAACTACACCACAGATGACTGTAGATGTCCAGCAAATGATACTGGTGGTCTCTGTCCTGTGGGCTATTACTGTCCCAAAGGCACCCCTGCTCCCAGACCATGCCCTGGAGGATACTATTGCCCCCTCGCCGGTAAGCGCCATGGTTCAAGTCTAAATTTTGCAAAGTGCAAATTACAGAAACGTTTACAATTTTTATTTTTGAATATTCTTTTTGTATCCATAAAAAAAAACTCAAAATGTTGAAGGTCAGTCATCCACGTCATGCTTCGTGATGTGGTTCTTTTAGTTAAAAAGACGTCTTTGTAATCCAAACACTGGAATTGTTGCCATCCTTGTGTAATTAAACCTTCCTGGTTGATTGACCTATTCAGTGTAAAGTTTTAACAAACGTTACTCTACCGAGAGCATTTAGGGATGTGCAGTTTAGGTGGTTGTTTTTACAGGATAAGGGTTTGTTTTCAACATTTTTATTAATGCACTGCACGCATTTTTTGAAGGACAAAAAATGGCCGAAATGTTACTAGTTTGGTATTTTGGTAAATCTTTGATCAGATTTGTGGCATTGAGATGTGGGTCGTCGTTTTCTGACAATTAAAGCTGTGATCTTTTTCATTTTTGCATCAGCGTCAATTGCAGAGTGTCTTAGCATGTTGTTCATTCATCGGTCGTTCTCTTTTTCAATTAATCATTGGCTAAAATCAGTTGGAACATTTGGTCTTATTCGCTCAAAACTTTAAAGATGTCAAAGCGCAAGTGGTAATTTAACTTTTGTGACGTCACACAGGCTTGAATAGTTCCTACGCAAAGTGCGATGCTGGGTATTATTGTTCTTCCGCTGCAACGACCCCTAACCCTGAGGATGACGTCACTGGGGGGTTTTGTACTCCCGGACACTGGTGCGGTAAGTTACCAGAAGTTGTCAATATGACTTTGTTATTAAGAGATGTTGGATTTTTAGATTGACTTTTGTTTTAACTGGGATGATCTTGCTTCAGGACTGGGCACCGCCTCCCCCACCCCTTGCCCGGCTGGAACCTACAACAATGGCAGTGGTTTGACCGCGGAAACATTATGTTCCGATTGTCCTGCTGGTTATTTTTGTCCCGACCCTGGGCAGGACGATTTCATTGACCGTTGCCTCCCTGGTACGTTTAAAATTTTGCAACGAAATTATTTGGCCATTCACTTCGTTTAACCAGCACTGCTTTCAGGCTTTTATTGTCCAAGTGGCTCCACATCTGGCTCCGACCACCCCTGTGAACCCGGGTATTATTGTCCAGTTGGTTCCGCAGACCAAGTTTTATGTCCCGGTGGTCAATATCAGGCCAACCCTCAACAAGAATCATGCGAACAATGCCCAGCAGGTCGGTTTTCGCGTTTGTAAATTGCGCTCCTTGCTTAAAAGTTTATTTTATTACGTTCTTTGCAGGATATTTTTGTGACCCGAAACTGGGTCCCATTTCCAATTACACGGTCCATCCTTGTCCAGAAGGAAGCGTCTGCCCCCCTGGCACCAGTTTTTCAACCGAACACCTTTGCCCCCCCGGAAAGTATGGGACGAAGACAAACTTACAAAGTTTTGACCAATGTGATGATTGCCAAACTGGTCGTTTCTGCCCAATATCCGGAATCAATTCAACTACAAGTAAGTCGGAAGTTTGGAGTTGATGCAGGATTTTCAAATATCAACTGATGACAGGCCATCTTCAATACAGCGTTTAATTCTACAAAATTAGTCGTCGTGTTGACTGTATTGAAGACAAAAAGTCGCTTATATCTTGTCGTATCAACGTAATGTGTTTGGGAGGAAAATAATTATTTGTTATCCTGAAAATCGCTAAACCCGTACAGATAAAATTTTCAGCTGGGAACATTTCGAGAACATGATATTTGTTTATTATTTCCTTCTGATATCGCATTTTTGTTGCGAGATGTAGTTACACCGGAGGCAAAGGGGTATGGGCTTGAATTTTACATCAATGTGCTCATATTTGAGAATTCACAATCGAAAATGTTTTGTCAAATACAAGGTTTGTCTGAAAAGGAGAACGCACCATTTCCTTTCAATGCAGAACTAACGTTCCTTGTTTACTTTTCTGCAGTCCGGAACTATCCTTGCAGCGCAGGCTACTTCTGCATATCCGGAGCAAATATTTCCAGTCCCTCCGATGGCGCCACCGGGCGGCTATGCAAGAAAGGATACTACTGTCCACAAGGTTGCGCCAGTGTTCAGAAAATTTATTAGCGATTGCCAGCTGGTTGTTTAATATGATGTGTTTGGCACTGTGCGCGTGACACGGTAAACTAGTTCAGTGGGTGATTTGCGCGAATAACCAATCTTTCTGTAGGCTGAACTTAAATCTAAACTTAAATTCTGAATTGAAGTTTTTATTTGAACTTAAAGTTTGAGTTGTTTTAAGCCAAGCTTCCAACAACGCAGTAATCTTCCAATATCAATCCCAGGTGTTTTAACAATTTAGAGAACAGTTCCAAGATAAGAAGCACGGGTGAAGCTGCCAGTGATTCAAAAGAAATGTTATAAAAAAATCGACAAATATCCGTTCATTTTCAGCAAAACTAAAATCCACGCAAATAATGAAGAGTTGTTCTAAACAAGCAGCACAGTTTCATTTGCAATAATGGAGTGTTGTTTGCTGTACTGCTTTGCAAGATATCCAGGTTTCAATTTTTTCCAAACTGCCGATAGTTTTTGACTTAAAATTCAGACTTTGCAGTAAAAAAAACGGATTGCCAAGGAAACCATTTGAATCGACACTTAAACGTTGTCTTAGCAATGCAGCCGCATAAAGTACATTGGTTTAAACTCATACCAGCCAGACACTTGCTTATGCACATCTTTCATGTTTCTTTCAGAATAAAGTTTATATGCTTACTGAAAAGATCTCTATATACTGAAGCTCCTGATTACATTGCTGTACTGATAAATTGTTCAGTGATATTATGAATTATACATTGATGGCAGTTTGATTGTTTGGATCCTTCTTCTCAAATTGGTTGGAAAGCGAATAATCATTTCTTTACACACGTTCTCGAATCACTCGCTTTTTCAACATCAATATTTCATGAGGACCTTTTTAAATCTCACAAGGAATCAATGAAGTTGATTGTAACTGAGAATAAATCCCGTCAAGCAAGCACGGGTGCAGCCCCAACCTTACCGGTAGTTGAGGGGTGTGGGGAGCTGCACTCACAGAGTTTTTCGACTATTCTCCGACAACCTTTCGCCTTTTCTGACACTTCACAAATCCCGTCCATCGACTGACCCGCAGCCTTGTATTCCCTTCAGCACGTTGCTTGTCCAAACTCAGTCCACAGCTCACTACCAGTCAGCCGAGCGTGCGACAAGATTTAACAATTAGAGGAGCATACAACTACGTTTATTTGCAGTTAATTAAACACGAGCTCAAAAGAAAGGCAACTAATTGTTCTATATCTTCAATGTTACGTTATAGATCAGGCCTCGGCGGTGACACCACCGGAGTGTCGACCAGACCTGCTTTGCCGCTGCGTAGATGACTTGTTTTTACTATTTCCTAACGATGATTCTCTCAATAGGTTCTTTACCAATATTAATTCTGTTCACAGGAATATTGTCTTTACCAAGGGGCTAGAAACAAATAATTGCCTCCACTTTCTTGATGTTTTAATTAAGGAAACATCAACAGGTTTTATTACCTCAACCCACAGGAAACCCACCCATACAGGTCTCTACTCGAAATGGTCGAGTTCGTTCCGTTGCACAGGAAACGAAACCTTGTCAACTCTCTACTCCGCCGCGCTTATGACATTGCCAGTTCCTACCAACTGGTGCACACGGAATTTATGAATATTAAGCTAATGTTATCTCGCAACGGGTACCCCAACAATTTTAGGACCGTTGCATTCAGCAATTCTTAAATAGAAAACACGGTGTCACGCAACAACGTGATACATCGGCTGAACCCTCTCCCTCACGCAAATATATTTCATTACAACTACCGTATTTGGGTTCTATATCTAATAACATACGACTGGAACTCAGCAGCTTTATAAGACACAAGGCTGTAGTGAACGTGAAGCTACGTTGTTTTCAAAGTACTCGAAAGCTTCAAAGCTGGTTCTCTGTTAAAGACCGGCAAGCTTTACTAAACCGGTTTAACGTTGTGTACAAGCTTACTTGCTCATGCGGTGCCTCCTACATCGGGCAAACGCAACGCAATTTGATAAATCGTATAGAAGAGCATCGAACGTCACTAAGCTCTTCAGTATGCAGATACTAGCAAGCCAACCCAGATCATCGGATTGACTTTCACAACCCTGAGGTCATCGGCAGTGACAGCAATTGGCGACGGCTGCAAGTTCTTGAATCTTTGTTGATTCAAGAACACAAACCAGAGCTGAATGCAAACATCCCGTCGATGCCTCTATGTATTTTTAACTTGTAACAGAGTTTCATGCTTCATTAGTGACGTCACGCGCCATCACCATTGGCGCGTATCCAGCTGAGTCATGTGACTACGTATGCTTCGCGCCACTACGTCACTACCGAAACAGCCTTCTGCGTTTTTCATTTTTTGCAGCGCTTTTCTCCTGAATGACCAATAAGAAAGTGCAACAAGATCACTGTAGTTCAATTTGCAATGCACTGATGATGATAACAGGAGTTATCGAAACGTTTGCAATATGTCATTTGTATCTTTTCCTTTGGCCGTGATATTCATTATAACTTCAATGCTGATTGGCAAAGTCCAACTGCGCGCTAATTCTCCAACACCAAACAAAGAGTACTTACCACAACGATATGGGTTCCACAACTGGTATTTTCGTTCTTTATGATTATCAGCACGCTCGCTATTTTCCTTCGCAGAATTTAGGCTATTCCTTCAAAAGCGGATAACTTGACTAGTTGGAAACAGACAGAGCGACAGTTTTGTGGTTAGTTTCACTCCAGAAGAAGCAAAGACATGTTGTGCAGTCATTGTTGTGTTGATGGCACGGGGTGGAGCGAGCTGCCGAGCCAGGAGAGGTGGCATCATTTGTCAAATGCGTCAATTAAAGCTATGCTTCAAGGCGGCTCCAAAATAAAACAAAACCCTTTGACCTTAGAAAGAGTTCACGTTAAGCTCGGTGACCCGAGGTTAAACACTGTGTAGAGGTCAGTGCTTTTAGCATCTGCTCTCAAACTTTTGTTAAACAAATAACGAAAATATTCTGGAAATAGTGTTTAGTGTTCGCTTATAATTCGTCACGAGGTTCAGCATCGTCAATAGCGACACAAATATAACATTTTGAAAACAGACCATGGTGTGGACCGCGTTCGCATTTCACGTGTTGTGTTTGGTGGGGTTTCAATACATTAAAACTGTAGCAAATGTCTGCTTGAAAAATTTCCAAAAAGGATACATTAAATGGTGTATTTTGTTTCCCGCTTGAAAGCTTACATGTTTTTGATGAAGTTCACTGATTTGCTGCAAAACAAGAAGTGGTGGATGTTGCTTGCTTCAAGATTGTTCTTCATATTTAAGCAAATTTTATTTCAATGTAAATTCTTCTATACCTGTGCATGTTTCAGGTACCGATGTTGAAAAATCCTGCCCTAACGGAACATTTGGAAACCAAACTGGACTTAAGTCCGAAGGCCAATGTTCCATGTGCACCCCTGGCTACTACTGCGAAGCCCCCCATCTTCAAGAACCAACAGGACTCTGTGATTCCGGGTATTTCATATAAAACTGTTTATTCAAACGTTATGTTTTTGATGCCATAACCTACTGATCTCCATGATTCAGGAGTGAGTTTTTATTTAAATAACAAGGCTGTTTTTATGTTTGTTTTATATTTAAGATCGTAATGAACAACAAGCCATTTATTTCTAAAGATTCTACTGTCCAGGAGGAGACGAGCTGCCTGCCAATCCTCTTTATAACTGCACTGTTGGCCATTATTGTCCTGATGGCACCCCTTTCCCCATACCATGTCCGGAAGGAACATACAACAATGAAATCCTGCGAGAGACCTGCACTGACTGCCCTGCTGGATCTTATTGTGTCGACGGTCTCAATTTGCTTCCCTGTCCCAAAGGTTTGTTCAAATTTTTTGATTCTTCAGACGTTCTGCACGAGAATTTATTAGAAATTAAAACTGTTGCACTTTTGTTTAAATCTGCGAGGGTGGCACGATTTCCAAACATTGTGGCAAAACATGCGGAGACTTTCAAGCGTTTCTCACAATCAACAACACGTGCAGTAACTGAGTGACTGGTTGCCTTTGCAGCTCGGTGACTGTGAGTGTTTCACTTTGGGTCGTGAGTTCAAACAGATGTAGCCCAAAGCCCCAAAGTAACAACCTCGCATCCAGCAACAAGCAATATTCTCGCATCCAACAACAAGTAATAACCTCGCACACAGCAACAACTGATAACCTCGCACTCGCATACAGCAACAAGTAACAACCTCGCATGCAGCAACAAACGATAACCTCGCATACAGCAGCAAATGATAACCTCGAATGGAGCTCGGCAACGCCACTGTTGCTGCTTTCATGTTTGCATTTAACAACTGATTTCTTGGCAGAAATTTGTAGCTGACCCAATGAACTAGGTTCTACTAGCCATGGTCTTTCAAGGTTTGTTCAACCCTGTTTCGACTCCCCAAATTCTCTTATTAACTTCCTCCTTTTCCTTGGACCCATCCTTACCTTAATATAATGTTTCCTGCACGTGGTGTTGCCAGATACTTCTAGGTTCCTGGACCTTCACAGAGGTTCGAATATGTTTTCACTATATGCAACTTGTGGTTGCTTGTCGGACAAAACGTTTTCTGCCAATTGTTGCATTGGTTGGTCTCGGTCAGTGTCCCCTCCAAGGTGCGCATGCGCAGTACCACCAGACCGTTCGCGCAGTGAAATATCATCTCTCGCTGTTTTTACATTCCTAAGTATTGGAAAGCACGAAAACAAGGAGCCATTTGATATATATGCGTACTTTTTTCGTATTTTGATAAAAGTTCATGCCTGTTCTAAAAATACACACTTTGAAATTCATTTAAAACTCTGCTAACTCAGTCTTAAATTACCCACGGTCACCAAAATAAGCATTTGTTCAGTGCAAATTATTTTTAGAGGGAACACTGGTTTTGGTCAAAACTTTGCCAATAATTTTTCCCTTCAAGCTGCAAACCTTAATTTGTCGTTTTGGTTCGCCTTACATACTTGAAAATTGAATAGAAGAGTCAGTTGTTTGACACTTTGTCTGCTTGAAAAGTGCTATCATTCTGCATTTTCGTTGTAATGCTATTAATGCGGATGTCATTACGTGTTTCTTGAGATAATCACTTTGTTAAGTGAAAAATAATGTACAGGCCCTGCTAGCGAATGGAATACTTCGTTGAAACACTGGCCACTGATTACAAAAAGGTTTTTGCTCCTGTAGCCAACGTAGCAGGTTGTTGGACAAAAAATCTTTCCAATCTTTGGTATTCCTTCGCCAAATCACAGCAAGAACATCGCTCCACCGCGTCGTTGAAATTGCATCCTTGCCTGCATTCAAGTAACAGTCACATAGAAATTTTATGTTTAACGTGAAACTTGTGAAGGTCTGCTTAATAAAGTTTGCGTTTTGATTTTGATGTCACAATGAATTTTCGTGGGCAAGCGAAAAGTTTTGATCAGTATTGTGTATTGCATTGTGTAACGTCTTCACTGCCACACGCAAAAAGCTAGACTTAAACATGCATCGCAGAAAAGAGAAAAACAAGAAAGGTAATATCTTTGCGGTAGAGTTAGTGGTTGAGTATTTTGTCACAGCCCATCTGTTTATAATTAACATCAATTCCGTGTTTGAAGAGATCATCAGGTGAAGTGACGGTGACCCATTTTTCAGATATCTTGAGCTTAGCTTTTACATTGCCATTTCGAGTGTAGCAAGAGGTAAACGTATCAGAACAGGTCTTTTGCATGTACTTTAGTAGCTTTTACCGTTGAGATGTGAGATCTTCACAAACGAAGACATGCTGTCTTCCATCGATATTTTTGAGTTCCCGTTTGTTAGTAAGAAACTCGTTTCTTTTTTTGAATGACACAAATCTTGCAATGATTGGGGGTGGATTCTCATTGTTTCTTTTTTTTGTCCTAGTCGATGTACTCTCTGTATTTCATTGTCTTCGAGATCGATTTCGAGCTCATCTGCTATTTTGAACAAAACCTTTACCCCATCATCGTTGTCTTCTTTATCTTCTTCTACTCCATAAATAAGAATATTTTCTCTTCTTGTGTATCGTTCTTGTCTGTCAAGTTGTAAGACACGCAGATTTGTTTTCTGAACCATCTCATCGCGTAGTTGTTCTTTTTCTTCTTCAAGCTGATTCAACTTATTTCATATTCAACCATCTTTTTTTGTATTCCATTTAGCTTGTTCTCAAGATTTTGTGTGATGTTAGTTAGCTTGTCTAGCTTTTCATTCTGAATGTTAGTTAACTTGAGCATTGTTTCTTTCAATTCCTTCATGCATTGACATAGTTGATTCAATTTTTCTTCTTTTGAGCTTGATTTTGCCCATGTAGCCTCATTCATATATCCAATATCAGCAGATCAGTAATCAGCAGCAAGTTGCAAATTGTTTGATACAGTATTGAGTTAGGTTATTACACACACTATTACAACACTATCCCCTGTCTTATTCAAACAGTAGATGGCATGCATGTGTAAAAATCGATATGATTTCATGGCAAATGCAACTGACTAGTTGTGTAAAATCTAATTGCTCCCGTTCCTGCAACAGTTTGTCGTTTGAAGTTTAGAAAATGTACATTTAAAATTTTTCAGCAGTTTTGTTTTTGTGCTTTTGCCGTGTTTTATTTCAAATTAAAGTTATTAGGAATGAGAGTAATTGTTGCAAACGCTAAATCTTTCCTGTGGCCATGCTCTGGTCGATTTTCTATTGGTGAATAAATGACCTGCGATTGGGCATTATTATCCATTGATATCGCAATGAAGTTTTTCATTATCTATTTCCTGAAGGTATGACCTGTCTCATAAACACTGCGCACAGCCGAGCTTGCTTAGGTGCTCAGACGATATTTCCTTCATTTCCACACGCTGCCAGCTGCCCAGCAAACCTAGGACAAGGTGCTCAAAATCAATTCAAACAAACGCGTGGATCGTCACTTTGTCTGCTCCACGTTTGTTATCTTTTCTTTTACGTATCACAAGTGACTATAAGCATTTTTACTTCTTTAATGCCTGTCAATGCATCATTCCCACCCTGGTTTGATTCTTTTTTCCTGTCCTGCAACCATCTGTGGACCATCATCCCAACCGTCTGTGAGCCATCATCGTAACCATATGTTGACCATCGTAGCAACCATCTGTGAGCTATCATCACAACCATCTGTGGACCATCATAGCAACCATCTGTGAGCCATCATCACAACCGTCTGTGGACCATCATAGCAACCATCTGTGAGCCATCATCACAACCATCTGTGGACCATCATAGCAGCCATCTGTGAGCTATCATCACAACCATCTGTGGACCATCATAGCAACCATCTGTGAGCCATCATCACAACCATCTGTGGACCATCGTAGCAACCATCTGTGAGCCATCATCACAACCGTCTGTGGACCATCATAGCAACCATCTGTGAGCCATCATCACAACCGTCTGTGGACCATCATAGCAACCATCTGTGAGCCATCATCACAACCGTCTGTGGACCATCATAGCAACCATATGTGGACCATCATAGCAACCATCTGTGAGCCATCATCACAAACGTCTGTGGACCATTATGCCAACCATCTGTGGGCCATCATCCCAACCATCTGTGAGCCATCATCACAACCGTCTGTGGACCATTATCCCAACCCTCTGTGGACCATTATCCCAACCCTCTGTGGACCATCACCGCAATCATCTGCAGACCATCATCCTAACCATCTGTGGACCATCATTCCAACCATCTCTAGACCACCATCGCTCCATGCTCCTCGAACTTCAGTGTTAGCCTCAACAGGCAATTTGTTGAATATTTTTTTCTCTTTCGTGCATGGGATATATTTGGAAAAAATGCAACAAAATATACAATTGGTTTGAATCTATTAAAAAATTTGCCAAGTATAAACGATCGTCTGTTACCACTGACTATTAATCAAGTGTTGGTAGTCGCAGTGGTTCTGACAACAATCAACCGATAGTGTCTTTCAAATATCATTGCCATTTCCATTGGTTTTCCGGGTTAATAAACACGTTTTCTTCCATCATAACCTTTCATCTTTCCGTGAACTGTCTTAGGTTTTTATTGTCCGGATCGAACCGGTTATAACTGGTCATCGTGTCCGCTTGGAACATACGGGACGTCAAGGGGTCTGGAAACCATATCTGACTGCACGCCTTGCGACCCTGGGAAGTACTGCGATGAAATGAACGCCACCTCTGTCAGTGGGACGTGCTTGGGTGGATATTACTGCAAGAATGGAAGTTCATCCCCAACTCCTGATGGTTCTGATGGTATGAAAATGACATCAACTGCATCTTATGTTTGATTTTTTCATGAAACGAACATAATACCTTTGTTCTTGATGAGTTTTTTAAGAAAAAAATGTAAGATCACGTTGTTTTTTTCCTGAACGTTTATAAGTTTTTTAAAGTTTACCGCATAAACTGCACTTTATGAACTTTCTGAGACAAACAACGGCGCAAGTGACCTTTGAAAGTTTGAAATACGCCAACTGGTTGTTCAGTGGCGTATCCATCATGGAGTAGCTCCAATCCACTTTTTCTGTGACATAATCACATGACGTAACCACAGCTAGTTTACCCCTCAATCCATTGCGCGCCAGAGTTGTTAATGTTTGAAAAATTAATATCAATAAACTTTTTTCAAAATATCAGCCATTTTGACGGTAACGTTTGCAGGAGTCAACGGTGAATGCCCCTCTGGACACTTCTGCCCGAATGGCATAGCAATGAAATGCCCAACTGGCACTTACAACAATGGGACTGGATCTGATAGCTCGGTATGTACGCCTGAGGTCATCAGTGATGAGGTGTGGAGTGAAGTTTGTGTGACCTTTGACTTGCAACATTGGAAATCCCTCCAGAGCTACATGTCATTTTTAGTTTAATTTTCTTCAATCTTGTTTGATTCATTTTAAATGCTTTTAATTTTATTCACGTTCCTTGGACCTTTCTGAGTATGCCACTCAGAATATTTGTTTACTTTTCATCAATCAGATCGTGTCGTTTCTGCCATTCTACGCGCAAGAACGAACACGCCTCAAACGAGCAATCTACCGTATTTATTCGATTGCAAGCCGCACTTGACCTAAGCCTCAATACTTCATGTACAATCACGTTTCGCGTTTATTCGTAACCCTGGTAATGATACTTCACCACTACAACTGCCCTCTGTTCATCATAATCCCTCCTGTGACGGAGTGTGCACGTGGTGCTGAAGAGAAGAAAGATAATTGAAAAGAGAGCTTGTTCAACAAACAGTAACCAAGGAAAGACTGAGCCTCATTTAGACTTTTCGAATTCGATAAGCTAAATAAAAAATGTAAGCTTCACAAAATGATAAAAAAAGGCTTTATAAGCTGCGGCTTGCGATCGAATAAATCCGGTATTCTATAAAAGGTGTTGGTAGAATATACCATTCGGCCCGTTTCACTACAATTTGCAACTCCTACATTTTGCTCATTTTGGACCATTCTTGACAAGCTGTTGTTCATTGCTTTATTAAGTTGTTCATCCATTGATAAGTTGTTGATCGATGGATTACTTGGTCATCTATGGATAAGTTATTCATCCATTGATAGTTGGTCATCGATTGATAAGTTGTTGATCGATTGCTGAGACGTTATTCAATTTCGTGGCGATTCTGAAAATATCAGCGGCGAATTTCTTGTTAGTTAAATTAAGCAGAATTTTCGCTTAAATTCAAAATCGTGTTCGCAATGTTTGAAAATCGTCTGCGAAAGTTCATTGTTACCAGCATTGTTACGTATCTTTACCATTCTTCTGTTGCTAGTCTGTTTGTTCTTCTGAGGAGACATTTTTGTCCTGATTCTCAGCAACGTCATTTCCTTCTCTGATAACATAATTTTTTGTGTTATCTGCAGATATCTTGCAAGGATTGTGACCCAGGTTATTATTGCCGTGGGGAGGGTCTTTCTGAGCCGACCGGTTTATGTTGGGGGGGATATTATTGCGTTGGGGGCGCGTCGTCTGCCGCTATCCCCTCAAAAAATAAAACGGGGGGCCCATGCCCCACAGGGTACCAGTGTCCCAATGGGACTTCGAACCCCTTATCTTGTGAAGCTGGGACTTACAACAATTTGGCAGGACAACAAAAGTGCTTTGATTGTCCAGCAGGGTAAGCAAGGTTTGCAAACATTAAAATATATGTTTTTGTGAAATGTTTTCCTTGATTTGTGCAATGTTTGGCGATTGCCGCTAGTTGTACTTGTACAGCACGTTGAAGTTTGATCTGGCAATTGCAGTGATTGGAACGTTTTGCTCAGGGGATAAAAAAATCTGATAAAACTTCATAAATATGTGATAAGCAACTGGACATATGTTCGGTCTAAAGTGGAGTAGAAATCCTTTTTGCGTTCACTGCAGATATTACTGTCCTGTAAACTCAACGGACTATGGTGACAAGACATGCCCTGAGGGTTACTATTGCCCTCTCAATACGGGGGGTATGTTTGACCATCCATGCCCGCCAGGAACGTACGGAAATATTTCAGGAGGGCAGAGTGTACGAGACTGCCTCCCGTGTGACCCTGGTAAAATTTTTGTAACTTATTTATTTTTATTGTTTGTGAACCATTTGGATTTCCTGTGGTAGCTAAATTGCTTGAAGTTACTGTAACTGAGTGTATTTGGTGGCCAGTGTATCAAAACAAAGTTGCGTCAACGATTTGAGTTGCTTCAATAAAGAACCTAATGATTTTTGTTAATATCACTATATTAATCAAAATCCGCTGTTGTCATGGTGTCATTAACTGCACGGATATTGTCATCCCAACAGCAGCTGGTTCAACGTTTGCTGTTGATGACGTTTGCTATTGATGACGTTTGCTGTTGATGACGCTGGAATGTCTTTGGTTGTTGATATGTTTCCACCGTCAGTTGCTAATCATGTTTTGTGAGGAAGAGTGTTGGGGAAGTCCCTGGCTCAGTGCATTATCATAAGACGCAGAAAGAAACTACACGTAAAAGTAAAGTAATGATCAGTGATAGATATTGATTGATTGTCGATGATTCCATTCAACATTTTTGTCATTCTTATGGCACCTTCTCGAAAACGTTTTAACATCCATTCCCTTCTACAACGATCAGGTTACTTCTGCAACGACAGCGCTCTTCAGGCTCCGTCTGGAAAATGCTCAGCTGGTTCGTTTTGCACCCTTTGCTCTTTTACACCCACCCCATCCAACAACACACTGGGTGAGTTTTTGTAGTTCAGGTAACGTGAGATTGATGATGGAGTCTCAACCAACGCCTTTTTTGCAGAAGACTTGCTTGCACTTTTGTGATTCGGTCAAATGTTTTTTGTTGCGAGAATTCTCTAAAGAAGCAGGGCAACAAAACATCCATTGCTGTTTTTGAGAGTTTGCAACATTTTGTTTTAATTGCGTGTCATCCACTGGGACTTTCCACTTGACGAGACCTCCCACCCATTCCAGGCGTGCAAGCGCACTCAAAAACATTGGCTTCACTCTGATGCTTATTTTCAAAAACTTGTTTCACAGACAACAGCACCTCTTGCTTGTGCCCATCAGCCCCGGACGTGGGGGCGATAGGGGGGGAGTGCCAGGCCGGCTTCTATTGCCCGGAAAGCTCCTCCAAGCAGCAGCCCTGCGATCCAGGTGAGGCACAATGCTGCAGTTCTTGTGGTTTTGTGCACTTCAGTATTTTCAACGCAGTGATATATGAAGACAACAAAGTGGTGGCTGCTGCGTCTGAACCAAAACGCTTGCGGGCCTTTCACGTTATTTTCCTGTTTTTAACTTACATGCGAGCTTTTGTAGCGTTTTGTTGAAAGATTGTTTCTTGTTAACATATTTCAGGTTATTATTGCGCAACTTCCGGTCTCAAAAACTATTCCGGTCCATGCGATGCTGGGTATTATTGTTCTGGGGGTGCAAAGGTCCCCCGTCCGGAAGACGGAATCACTGGTTCACAATGCCCGTATGTTGTCTACATTTTTGCGTTGAATTTGTGATGAGACTCGATCCTACATTTATTTTCATTTTTTTGCAGCATGGGAAAATACTGCGAGGCTGGTTCCGCATTTGCCACTGACTGCCCGCCAGGGACATTTAGCAACAAAACTAAAAACGTGGATTTGAGTGACTGCACCTCGTGCCTTGCTGGTTAGTAACGATCGTACTGCTGTAGATGAAGTGAATGTTAACTCCAATTCATTGCCACAGTCCTGGTTACTCGTCACCAACAACACTGGGTTAGAGGTGTGCACGTGTGCGTGACCGACCGCGTATTGGTGTATTTGTTGGTGAAGGTTACCTCTGCTATTGATTTAGCTTCATGTGTCTGCAGCGAAATGTTATATGGTTGGTCAATAACTTTGAGCGGCATGCGTGGTTTGTTATAACCCTGGAACAATTTCAGGAGCTGTTTCATTCCTTTCCTTGCTTTGACTAAAATACACTGATCATGGTTTGAACCGTTACGCGTGATTGAACATTGGAATGCATCGTTGCGCATGATTAAACGTTGATTGAACGTCACCGTCTCGGGGCGTCCCCAAACGTCATGCACGCGTATTATTAAACTGTTGCATATCAGCATTTACGCAATCAACCGTAGCGACCAGTGAACCATGGAGCGATTCGTACCTCCCAATGACAGATGCTGGATGTTTATCTTTGCCAGGGGCCGGTGTCAAGGCATTTATCTTTGTTTTTTTTAAAGAAAAACGCTGCTTACCTCAATTTGCATTCCCATTAAATCAGCGGTACTTAGGTTGATATTGGAATATGTTGAGGTTTGGTTCCCAACGTGAACGTGGAAAGAAGTCCTTTTCTGAGGACAAAAACCGATTGATGTGTTGTTTCATAACTTAGGTTGGATTCACTCCCAACCTAACATTTAACACGGGCGGTTTGGCTCAGACGTTTTATTGAAGCGATTTTCAGGATTTCTAAGTTCAAGCCGAACGTTTCACGCAGGTTCTTATTGCGTTGGTGGAGAGTCCACTGTGAGTGGTCCATGCAGTGAAAAGTATTATTGCCCCGGAGGTCAAAATACAAGCTCTCCCAATGAGTTTGTATGTCCAGCTGGGTCTAAATGTCCGCAGGGCGTTGGCCAACCTGTCCCATGCTCAAGCGGAACTTATCAGAGCGGGATCGGACAGGTGGGATTGTTCGAGCGTGACCTTGAAATTTTGCGTTGAAATCTTCTAAATTGGATATTAAGCGTTTTGCAGAAGCATGTTCAATTTATGTAAACGACATCTTCGTAGACGTTTTGATAACTTCTGCAAACATCATCAGTATATTAGCAACTGAACTGTTTCATATTCAATTTCAAGTCAACATTGCTTGCAGCCTGTGTGCTTGCTCAAACGGTTGACAGGTGTGTTCATGAAAGAAGTGTGTTGTGTACTCGCTCGTTTTTTCGTGTGAAAGTTTAAAGATCGCATTGTTCGTGAATTAAATCTACTGGAATATGGAAAAATTTGAAAATAACAGCCGGTTTTGTGTACTTTGAGCTGAGATGTTAAATTACAGTTAAAACGTGCATTTTTACCTTCGCAGTTCTGATTAGGAGAACGCTGTTGGTAGTTTGTGTTAGAATGAGGTGAAATGCCGTTTTTGTGTTTAATTCCTGTTTGTAATTTTTATTTGACTGATTAAGTTTTGAAAGTTGTTCATTTGGTGATTCGGGAAAACTCATCCTGGTAACATAACTGAAGCACAGCGCATATTTGTGAAAACAGCTGAAAACACCTCAACCGAGTTTGGAGTTGTATCTCAAGTGGAATTTAAATTTGTAAAAGCGCAGTTCTTTTTTCATCGGTGCTTGATTCATTCACTGTTTTTTCTTTGAACGTGACATGTGATTATAGCTGAAGTATTAGTCTCTGGTTCCAGCATTACTTGCTGCAAAGTTGCCTGCATTCCTGCAGCAACCTATTTTAATTACCTCTGTTAACTTTTGTATGCTTTCCATTAGTTGGCTGAAGTTTCTTCGAATGTTTACAGACTTCTTGCGAAACTTGCCCTGCTGGATATTATTGTGATGCCATCAACAGTACAAACGCAATCACAGGTTAGTGAATGTTTCATGTAAATGCAAGTTATGACGTGTGATATGACGTCCTGTAATTGTTTGCATCGATGACAGGTGTGGATGTCCCTGCGGAATGCCAGGAAGGGCACTTCTGTCCGGACGGAACAAGATTCGCGACACAGAATCCTTGTCCACTTGGTACCTACAGTAACAAAACAAAGCTGGTTAATGCGTCACAATGTCATCCCTGTGACGGAGGATGGTTCTGTGACGTTGCGGGACTTACTAAGCCATCGGGCCAATGCGACCCTGGTTTCTTCTGCACCCAAAGAGCTTCATTCCGACAGCCCCCTGGTGATGCGTCCGGTGGCCTCTGTCCCCTTGGCCACTACTGTCCTCTCGGTACTACAACCCCCCTCAACTGTCCCATTGGAACGTACGGACCAGTGAAAGGTCGGTGGTTTGTGCGACTTTCCATGAAATTGCTGACACTTCGATACATACTTCCAGTAAAATCTTCTCAGTTGTGTAGAAAAAGTGAAGCATTTATTTTAAAACATGTTCAATGTCTCCAACGTTCTTTGAAACCCTAAGACAGTTTAACCTGTTGATTGTTCTATTGCTATCATTGCCGTCAAAAAGAAATAAGAAAACGAATTTAATCCACTCCCTTTTCACTCTTTTCTTGGTTTGCTGCAATTTGGTATAAATGGTTTTGGCAGAAACTAGTCCAAACAAAGTTCAGTGTTTCGCAAAAAACATCCTGATGTTTTCACGTGATGTCGTGTGACTTAAACTTTTTCTCTTGAAGGAATAACATCTAAGGAGAATTGCACGAGTTGCGATGCTGGATATTACTGCAACACTCCGGGTTTAAACTCAACTGCAGGTTTATGTTCTGCTGGATACTACTGTCCTACCGGCTCTGCCACAGACAAAGGTACCGCCAGGTCACACATGTGCGCTGATTTATTGTTTATGACTGCAGATCATTTTTCCGAGTTAATAATATACAATTGTATGTGTTTTCTTCATGAAAAATGTGAACTGGCGACCGTAAAGTTTTTACTGTGACCGGAAGATGAACGAAAATCGTGATCATGGGTTTTGTTGGTCCGTAGTCGCACAAGTGGCTTATTTCCCAGAAGTCCTATATATTCGTCGCTAACTTTCAACTGTGGAATATTTGCAGCAGCCAGTGATGTTATTCGGTGTCCAAGCTCAAAATTCAAGTTTTCTTCATGAATACTTCAAAAATTATCAGCTGTCCTTAAAGTTAAGTTTCTAAACACAAACCACCTGGCAGTTTATTTGCAATGTGCGTTTCGCTCCTCAAAATAAATTGTTTGAATTAAAAAAATTTAGAAATGTCACTAATTTTCTCAAAAGGTTTTAATCGCCAACACTTGCGTTCTTTTCCCCCCAGCTAAGTCTTGTCCCGGCGGTTATCGCTGCCCGGCTGGGTCAAAAGAACCTTTACCCTGTCCCCCTGGCTCCTTCACTGGCGTAGAATTGCAGTCGTCTTGTACTCTCTGCAGTGCTGGGAGCTTCTGCAACGGAACAAACATCGAGGTATCTTCATTATAATGCTTTATTTGATATTCTACACAGCCTGGATGATGTTTGGGTTATGTGATAAATGTTTTGGAGCAGGTCTGTCCCATGGGTTTTTATTGCCCATCGAACACTTCGGCCACACCCTCCCCCTGTCCCCGCGGTACTTACGGGGACCAGACTGGGTTGCGCAGCTCAGACGACTGTAAACGGTGCGATCCTGGGTATTTCTGCCAATCACTGAACGCCACGTCAACAACAGGTGAAGTTATCGCTAATGATGAAAAACGTGAAAAGCGATTTCTGGTCAATCTGTTTCTTTTTCCAGGTTTATGTCAAGCTGGCTATTATTGCCGGAACGCATCAATATCCCCTGACCCACCCTCCCCCAACCCCTGTGACGGGTGCGACGCCGGTCCATGCCCCCCCGGACACTACTGTGACAACGGTTTGTGCACCTTCTGTTTTGTCACCAAGCTTCCAATCCTCATGATTTTGAACGCCTGCGACTCTGTGTAACTGCTTGTTATGCAGTTGCTACAGCGTGTCCATCGTTAATACATGTTTCCTGTAAAGTGTGTCTGTAAGCAATGGAATTTTGGGTTGAAATCCAGTTTCTTTGAATTTTACACGAGTTTTTATGAACAATGGAATGCAACTTGCAAAAAACTTTTTTTCAAATTCCATCAGTGTTTGGTTTTCAGATTTTGTAATTTAAGGTTTTTATTCAGGTACTGGGGAACCTTCTCCATGTGGTCCCGGAACATTCAACAGCATGCAAGGGGCAACCGGGCCTGAGTTTTGCGCCAACTGCACCCCTGGCTCTTACTGCAACGGCAGCGGGCTTACCGCCCCAAGTGGACACTGCAGCAAAGGGTATTATTGCATTGGGGGTGCCACTGACCCCTCTCCCCCTGCGGTAAGCTGTTCTAAGTGCAAACCACGGTGTTAAATGTTGTTACACGTCGCATACCCACCAACAACAGACATTGATTGTGTCGATCCTAAACTTTTCGTTGTTTTCCCGCATCTCAGCTACAGCTCAAGTGATCGGTGATGTTATTCAATATCTATCGAAGCAATTCGTGTGTTTTGATTTCAAACCGCTTCACCTTTTCATTTACAGACAACTGCTACAGGAGGTCCCTGTCCAGTAGGCCATTATTGTCCTGAAAATAGCACTCGGCCAATCGAGTGTCCAGGAGGGTCCTACGCAAAAACAGAGGCTAAAGATGAATGCGACGTCTGCCCTGCGGGCTCGTATTGTCCAATCGGAGCCTACAACTTGACCGATTGTCCTGTTGGGAGCTTCTGCCCTTCAAAATCTCCAGCGCCAATACCATGTGATCAAGGGACGTTTAATAATGAAACAGGTGTGGACATCACTACGTTCGGGTTTTTGCCATTTTGGTGCAAGTGACAGTCGCCGAAGCAAAACAAGTTGTCAAAAAACTGTTGGTTCATTTATTTTTAAAGTCGCATATTTCCAATTAATTTGCTGCGACTGTAAAAAGCTGAGAACAATTGCGTAAGACTCGCATCTTTTCATGACATCACAACGCTTGATTGTTTGTTCAGGCTCCCCTAGCAGTGATTACTGCCAACCTTGTCCCCCTGGACATTTCTGCCCCAATCAAGAGATGGAGTTGCCAGAAGGGCCCTGCTCCCCGGGCTGGTGAGTTGTAGTGGTGTTGCCAGAAAGTAGAAAATGTAGTTAAAACTTTTACACACCTTGAAAGAACATGTTTGAGAAATCAGAATTTATGAAGTTTATTTTAATGCCCGCTTGTGAAAATTACAGATTTGTAACAACTTTGTATTCTTCTACATTTGTTCCTGGTAATAGTTGTTTGAAAACTATGTTTCAAAACTTAGCACCACACTTGCGAAGAAAAGTATGAGATTCAACGAGTGAAGAGTGAATTTGTTGATGATTTTATCAGATAGTGAAAATACCGAGCAAAGTAACAGATAAGAACGACATATTTGCAGACGTTTCGATAATTCCTGCTCCATCATCAGTATGTATAACAAATTGAACTGCAGTGATCTTGCTGCAAGTTCTTATGGTCAGCCAAGAGAAAAGCGTTGTGAAAAATGAAAACGCGAAAAGCTGTTACGGCAGTGACGTAGTGGCGAGAAGCACACGTAGTCACGTGCCTCAGCGGACACGCACCGATGGTGATGGCGCGTGATGTCATGGAGAATGCATGAAGCTATGTTAGAAGTTGAAAATACATCGATTTTATTTTCATAAACAATCTCTTTTACGTCTTGTGTGATTATGCACGCGCCATGTTGTTTTATTTCCTGATCCAAACGTTGATCAGATTAAAATGCAAACTACTCAGTTTTTTCGAGAATTTTTTGACAGGAATCTTCTTAAAACAATGAATCCTGAGACCAAGTGGTCGTAAGTGAATTCTCGGCAGACTAAGATTTTTTCAGATTCCACTGCGCGTGAACTCCAACACAACACTTTGATAGATGCGTAATGTTCGTACCAACTCCATTGATAGCTGGCTCCTCCCATGCTTTGATCGCACGCGACCGCAGTGATTATGGAAACCACTTTACTTCACACTGGTTGATGCTGATGTTCTTCAGGTTCTGCAAACTCGGATCTTGGATGAAGGAACCGGTTCCGACCGGATTGAACGTATCCGGATCCTGCGCGTGTCCAAGCGGCGGAGACATAGGTGGCCCCTGCCCGCCAGGGTTTTACTGCCCAGAGGGTTCGGCGACCCCCACCCCTTGCACACCTGGTATCTGCGTTTGTTTGACTGAGTTTATAAGTTGTTGAGTTGTAACCGTTGCTTCGAATTTTCCACAAATAAATTTTCAAATCAACATGCTTCGTTCAAATCCAGCACATCTTCACAAATCAACGCTGTCATTGTTGTTGTTTCATGAACAACGCTAATGAATTGACAAAAAAAACCTGCAATGCCTCATTCCGAAAACTTTGTTGCAGATTTTTTGTTATGCTTCTTTTGCTGTTTTCCATTTGCATTTTGTGATTACGTTGACCGGGAATTTTTCCTACCAGGTTATTATTGTGACTCCCCCGAACTTGCTGACGTCAGTGGCCCCTGTGCCGCCGGGTATTACTGCAGGGGTCAAAGTTCAAAAGTCAATCCGATTGGGGAAGATTTTGGGGACGTTTGTCCCGCTGGACACTACTGCCCTCTCAACAGCAGTACCCCTACCCCATGCCCGCGAGGTTTGTTTGTGAAGTCATAATACTTAGCATTCTACAATACAAAACAAGCCAACTGGAAACAGATAAATGCAGAACTTTTTCTCGATTGTTACGTTTGAAAGGACGCCGGCGATTCGATGACGTGATGACGCAAACAGTGAATGGTTGAAACGTTGGCGTCATTTGCAATGACGTCTATTCAGATAAAAGCTTATGATTGTTACTGTGAGTTACGGAGCATGGCACCGGTTCTGACCAACCCGGCGCTGCGCACCGACGGTCAGTGGTGGCTGCTCTTGTGTTGATAGTCTTGGAACTTTTTCACTGATTTTTTTGTGACAACAAACTTGAAATCCGCCGTTGAAGTTGTCAACAGGATGTGCATCCGACAAACTATTGCAAAGTTGGTTTCCATATTTCTGTAATTGCCTAATGCTGATGTTTTCTGTCTATTTGCAATTCTAAATATTATTTTTTACGTAGATTTTCCACAACAAAGAAACAGGCTTATTTGCTTTTTGCATACCATGATGTGCGTGCTTTTAATGTGATGTATGAAACTGTATTTTCAAGGTTACTTTTCGCCAAGCACAAACAACACAGCTTTAGAGGATTGCCAGTCATGCACACCTGGAATGTATTGCCCGGATTCCGGTAAAGATGCTCCAGCAGAATATTGTGAGGTGACTGTTTGAATAAAGAATTTTTTCAATCACTTTCCACGTAGTTCGAAGGGAAATAAATGTAACTTTATTCTTTGATGTTGCACATACTTTATGATGCTCTAAAGCTCTTGATTTCACCAAGTTCTGGTCTAAGCAATGACTTGTTTATAATTCCCATGCAGTTTGCCGTTCTATTTTATGCGCTTGGAGAAATTCCAGGCAAACGTAACATGTCCCTGTGTTTCGTCACAAAATATTGTTCAAAACGTAGTTGCTGTTTACTGATGACCTCATTGTCGTAGTTGCTGTTTACTGATGGCCTCATTGTCGTAGTTGCTGTTTACTGATGACCTCATTGTCGTAGTTGCTGTTTACTGATGACCTCATTGTCGTAGTTGCTGTTTACTGATGACCTCATTGTCGTAGTTGCTGTTTACTGATGACCTCATTGTCGTAGTTGCTTCACAACCGCGGATACGTTTTTAGCAAAATTCCCAGAATTTAACTCAATTCTAAGTACTCGCAACTCAGTTACACTCAGAAACAAAACACCTTGTGCAAGCAACCCATCGCAGTACAACCCCCCACAAACAACGTCTGGCACCACATCTGGTAAAATCACTGGACACATGAAACATTGACATGGAAAATGCTACAACTTGGCCTCAGATGCAAGCTTTTTAGGATACCCATTTATTTGCATAGAATCTGAAATCAAGTTTATGATGCATTGTTAATGACGATAACACTTTGAAACCCAGTCTTGTTGAGGACAAAGAGTTGCTCCAACCTGTCTATGATTTGCAATCTCCATAATTCGCAGCAATTGTTATCTCACCGCTAGTTCATATTTTCAGGCTGGTTACTATTGTCCTCCTGGCTCAACTGCTTCTGATTCAAAAACATGTCCAGTGGGAACCAGATGTCCTGTTGGAAGCTCCAACTTCCAGCCTTGTCCGTCAGGGACATATCAACCGAATAAACAAAAGTCGGAATGCCTTCCATGTCCAGCAGGTTTGTTTTAACACATCCGGGTATTTTGTTGTTTCATTCCATTCCTTTAAATTTTACGTTTAAGATCAATTCATACACGCATTCTATTCACTTCTGTTCTATTTTTGTTGAAATACTATTTTGGCCCATTTTACTTTTATTGGCATTTTTCAGCGGAATCGTAATTTTTTCAAGGGGCATTCACTACTTTCTGCATGGTGAAGGTGGATGGCCGTCGATGTGAAGTTTTTTGAAATTTACGAAAGTCAACCTTGTGAGGTGTTGCTCTTTTATTACAACAGCTCTTGCTGCACAGAACATATTCCATTGCAGGGAAATACTGCGACTCGTTGGAAGCTATTTCTGATGGGTTTCAAGGTGTTGTCACCCCCAGTAACTGCCCCCCTGGCTTTTATTGTCCTCAAGGGACGAATTACAGCTCCGAATTTCCGTGTCCTATTGGAAAGTACCTTCCTACAGGAGGCAAAGGAAGCGAAACTGATTGTTTTCCATGCAACCCTGGTATGGTTGGTGCAAAAACAGATTTAAAAAAACCTAAACCTGCGCATTTTTTTTATTTAAACACTTTTCTTCCTTTCATTTCAAATTAATCGCCCTGCATATTTTTGAGCAGACATGTTGCGCTTGCACTGCAATCAGTGTTTGAGAAGAGTTCATGTAGTATGGCATCTAACATACAATCCCGCATATGCTTTGCTGCAGTTAAAATTTGGACATTGGATGAAGTCAATAGTTCATCGTCAGCATTCCGTTATTAAATTAATTGTTTGAAAAATGTGTTTATAGCATTAATCGTTTGATTCTTTCACAGGTTGGTATTGTGACCGAACAAACCAGACATTCCCAACTGGCCTCTGTTTGCCAGGTTACTATTGTCCCGGACAATCGACAAATGCTTCCGCTGTTATTTGCCCCACAGGTGAGTTTTTGCAAAGTTTTCAAATGTTTTTGTTCTTTTGTTGAGCTTTTTTGCGACTACACCAACGAAATCCCTCATTTTTTACCATGATTAGTTTTTTTCACCAGCAACGTGATCGATTGTTTCTGCTTTGAAGTTGACCCAAAATATTTACTTCCATTGATTCGTTTTTTAACACGCAGGCAAGTACTGTCCATCCAACTCGTCGCAGCCGACGCCTTGTCCATCCGGGACTTTTTCGGATAAACTCGGCTTGGGTCACGTGACCGAATGTCGTGGGTGCAGCCCGGGTCAATATTGCGGGTCAGCCGGCTTGTCAGCGCCATCTGGTGGATGTCTTCCAGGTAGGGAGTTCCCATCACGTGCTCGTCTAAACTTGAACTTCGTTCAGATTTGAGGCGATGCTATCGGCAAAGTTGCAGTTAAAATTTTCCTTCCTTTGCACAATTGTTACACAGCGTCAGACCGACATGTTTTCACCGAATGTTGTTTCACAATCAGGTTACTATTGTTCTGGTAACTCTACTCTGGCCAATCCTATCAGTGAAGCTTTTGGTGACGAATGCCCTGCAGGAAGTTACTGCCCGGAAAACAGCAGCCACCCTGTGTTGTGTGGGAAAGGTATTCAACTGTTCATCTGATGTTTGTCCACGATCTTTGATTCTGAGTGCTCAACTTTAAAGCATTGAAATCAATGTAAGCCTTGTTGAAGTATGCCTTGGAATGATGCTATAAGACTTCCATACTACTTTCTAGGAACTTTTAATCCTGGAAAAGGGAAATCTGACCCATCGTCATGCCTCGATTGCCCTCCACGTTACTTCTGCAATGGGACTGGGCAAACCAATGTCTCAGGTCAGCAGCTCCTCTGATACGAACCATTGTGTGCATTTTTATTTTTATTTTATTTTTTTTTTTTTTTTTTTTTTTTTTTTTTTTTTTGACAATTCTTGTAGTGTAATGTGCTTAGGCAGATTAATGTTTTTATCATTCTGATCATTAACTTATCAGCTTGCTGGCTCTGGCTGGGGTGCTGGAGCAACAACGTTGCGAACAACCACCCTAGCCCTGGTCCATTCCACTGCAGAGTACTGCACTCCTGTTTGGTGCCGCAGTGCTCATACCCGCCTCATTGACCCCACCATCAACGACGCCTTGCAAATTGTGAATGGATGCCTGCGTCCTACACCAGCGGACAACCTTCCAATCCTCGCAGGCATCCAACCTGCTGAGCTTCGTTGCAGAGGAGCCACAATATCTCTAGGACGCAGTGCCATGGAGCCTGGACATCTGCTCCACTCAGCACTTGCCTCTCCACTGAGTGCAAACTCATGGCGCCTCAAACCGAGACACCCATTTGTACCTGCCACACAACAACTCATCAGTTCATCTGATAACAACAACAACATACATGCGGCGCAGTGGGCGGATTGCCAGTGGAATGCGGAATGGGTGGACAACCCCACAAGACTCCGTATTGCCATCTTTGACACCGGCACCCATCCTCCCAGAATAATCCTCCCATGAAGAGCCTGAGTCTGGCTTAACCCGCACCGGTATCGGACGTTTCCGTCCCTGCTTGTACAAATGGGGTATGGCTTCCTCTGCGACCTGTGAGTGTGGCGCAGAAGAACAAGCCGTCGACCATGTTGTCCTCCAATGTCCAATCCATCATCGATCTCCTCATGGACGGCACGGCCTGACGGTTCTGGACGATGAAACAATCGAATGGCTGCTCAACGTCTGCCCCGATATCTATTAGTGTCCGTCGCATGTTTTTTTACTGGTCCATGGGCTGAAATGGTTCAAAATGCTGGTTCATAATCTTGAATTTGGTGCTTTTAACTCATTCAGGTGGGATATAACTGAGATTTCATTCTCAGCGAGTAACAAAGTTTTCGGGAGGTCCTCCGGATTCAATGGCCTGGCGGCTGCAAACATGAAAATTTTATTTTTCCCGGTAATTGAAGAGTTTGAGAAGAAATGCAATACCCGGCGTGCCGCATAACCCAAATTGTCCTTCGGTGGAACAAGCAACTACATTCCCTGCACAAGCGTGTGCTTCGATCATAACTTCCACGGCAAGCGCTTTTCGTCTGCCGCCACCGGGTGCGGATTTCATTGAAAACGAAATTTTAATATTTGATGAAACCTTTGATGATTCCGCTACCGCATGCCCGGAACCAGCTTGCGGCCAGCACCAGAATGCGTCCCCGTTCCTCAAACATCGACAATGTTATTGAATCAATATGTTTTTTCGTCATGATATCTTTTCAGTGCTTTCAAAATGTTCTCTTTTCGGTAAACTCTTGTTAAACCGTGATTTTGCTCCTTGCACTCAATTGAATGTCTGCCAACCAAAGGCTTTGGGACTACACCTCGGAGATTCTGTTTTTCGTTGTTTCTAATATTTGAAAATTGTCAAATCAATGAATCCTTCGTGTATGTTTCATGTGGTTATGCATCACATCACAGCAAATGCCACCCCTTCACGAAGTAAAAATATTTGACTAGCAAGTTGATCGTTGTGCGACATACGATGCACATTGAGCTGCTTTGACATTCCTCCTGACCCAGCATGTTCCTCCTGACCCAGCATGTTCCTCCTGACCCAGCATTCCTCCTGACCCAGCATGCTCCTCCTGACCCGGCATTCCTCCTGACCCAGCATGTTCCTCCTGGCTCAGCATGCTCCTCCTGACCCAGCATGTTGATGATGTTTCCAGACGTGTCATTACTTTGCAAGTCACAAATGTATATTTCTTCTATTTTCTGAAACAAACGTTTTCGACATAACCTCTCACTTCATATCAAACCTCATGACAGCTGCTGCTCTAATGTCTGTAGCGCAGTGATGTTCAGCTGCAAAAAATGAATTTTGTTTGGTTGACATTTTAATCAACAATGTTTATGTTCAGGGCTTTGTTGGGAAGAATACTATTGCGACGGAGGGGCAAGCACTCCCACTCAACATGATTGTCCCCCCGGTCACAGCTGTGAAGCTGGGTCGTCCTCCCCACAGCCCTGTGTGAATGGGACCTACTCCAATGTGAGCAACGCTCTCCAGTGTTTGGCCTGCCCTGCTGGTTGGTTCTGCTATGACCAGCAAATCAACCCCAGCCCTTGTCCACCTGGGCATTTCTGTCCAGAGGGAACTGGACTGGATTGGTTCGATTGTCCTGCAGGTACGTGTTTTACAAAGGTCATAATTTTGGTGCTCATGTGTTCGGAATTGTTTTATATCGAATAGTTATCGACATGAAGCGCTCCCAGCAAATTGCCGCATCTGGCCGTGTGCGGTTTGAGTGGATTTATTTTGACAGATTTTCTATTTTTAAAAAGATACGTTCGGTTCATTCTCTTGAAAGACCGGTTTGGTTTTCGCACAAAAACAGGTCGTGCCACCAGAGATATAAATAGATTGTAAGGGAAATGCTCTTGCAGTGTTGCAAAACCGTTTTCTGCAGTGCTGCAAAACCGTTTCCTGCGGTATCAGATACCTCCAGTAGATGTCGTCTTTCATGATATACAGTAGTTCACAGGTCGCGTGTGGTGCGGAAGCAAAGTTCCTCTTTGACCGGATGAGACATCAACTGCTGCGAAAATAACTCAAATAATTTTATCTGAAATATTTTCTTTCCAGGAACATTTAATCCGGAATATGGCCTCAGCCAACTGTCGCAATGCACTCAGTGCCTTCCTGGATATTTTTGTGCATCTCCTGGTTTATCGAATGTGACAGACCCCTGCGCCCCGGGGTTCAACTGTATCTCAGGGGTCGACATTTCTCATCCGAATAACAACACCAACGTGGTGAGTAGTTGCAAAGTCCCGGTCTAAGGTTTGCTGAACGTTATGTTAAGTTTTCTTTGAATTTTCGGTACTTACCCCTTGGTTCAAAATCACTGAAATATGAAATTACATCTGAGTGACACTGAGGAGTTAATATTAAAGCTGCTAGTTGATGCCCAGTATTTACGTTGCTCCCATTCGACTACCGGGAATACAGAAATGAAGACGCTACTTCTTTGATAAACTCTTTGAGAAATGTTCGTTTGTTTCAGGCTGATGGCGACCACAAATGTTAAGTAGTGACTTTTGTTAAAGATATGAATTTTGTTCATGGCGCATTTAAAGTTTGCCTAAGATCTTTTGCGATAAAAGTTTGCTTACTTTCGTCCAAGAATCTTGGCATTCTTTTTTTAACCACAGAGTATTTTAATGTGGTTCTTGCATTTTTACATATATCATTGATGATGATAATAACCGGCTATTTGTGGTGATGAGCCATTGAAAGGCATTTTGTCGAAATGAAAACATTGCAACTACGCAAACGAAAAATCTATAATTTCAGTTTTTGTTGATTCTGTGAAACACTAGAGATGTGCCATAATTTTTTTAAATAAATGCTTCACGCAGTGTGTTTTCCACCATGCGATGGAAACTGGTGCAAAGCCGTGTCTTCACCGTTTTTCGAAGTTAACTTTGGTTAAAAAACGGTGTTGGATACATTGCTTTGTTCAGACTATGCAAACAGAAACTGTTTGTGCTTGTAATGTTAATAAATGCGTTTTTGATAAAGGGTGCCGGTGGCCCTTGTGAACCTGGTTTCCAGTGTCCAAGAGGTTTGGCCCAGCCTTGTCCAACTGGCACATATTCCGACCGGCCTGGAGCTGAAATGTGCGATTCGTGCAGAGAAGGTAACACTGAACGCCCATCTTATAACTTCTACCACTTCTATTGTTTTGCGTCTTATCTGTTTGGAATAAGTTTGTGGATCACACCCTCCCTCAATACACCGCTGTGGGGACATTGCAGTGATTGATATGTTGATTTTTGAAAAAATATCAATAAAAATTTGAAACGCCAATGACGGTTTCGTCGAAGCAAAGCTTCCATATTCTGACTCTCTGCCATGACAAGACATTTCCTGCGGGGTTTTTGCTTCCCGGAACTTGACCTTTAGTCTGAATTTCTTGACCATTTTCGCATTTCCTTCAATCATCCCTCACTTTGAATAGGTTCACTTTTTGTTATTCAAGGTTACTACTGCAATGGAGGCACGGTGGTCCCCGAACCCTGTAAAGCTGGCCACTATTGTCCACTTGGAACAAAATATGCCACTGAGTTTCCATGTCCCCCTGGAACGTTCAACAACAAAACAGGTATCTTTGACGATTTTTCGTTTCATGCCAACTTTATCAGCGGAAGACGCAAAGTTTAAGTATTCAACAGAAAGTCTCATTAGAAATATGTTCAGTTTCTTGGGCAGAGTCGTCCATTCATAGATGCTTTTCGTTCTGTCTGACGTCATCACCGCGCTGGTCAATTATTCTATTTTTCACATATGTAAGTTTTTTGAAAGACGCTATTCCGTTGTTCCAACAAAACTTTCGGCTCAAGCCAATTTGGTGACGTCGTCTCCAACCCTCCGTGATGTGTCGCTCTCGTCTACACCAAGTACTAAATAATCAATCAATCTTTGAGGAATTTGCTTGGCACCCATAGCGGGCATGGGCAAGGAAAGGTCTGATATGAAATTGTCCGAATCATATCCATGAAAAATCTTGTCTAAGTTCTCAATATTTTATAATCCGATGCAACTGTGACTCACAACATTCACCCCCTTCGACATTCTTACGTTTTTCTGTTTTCTGTGACATCACAATTGGAAGTGTTTCTGGTGACCTTCGTCAACACGGCCCAATGCACGAACCAATAAAATGATTGGAACCAATAAAAGAGGGCCAAGCCACGCCCTTCCGAAACAACTCTACACTTATACGCTTGGTTGATTTTCCAGCTCAGCCAGGCATCGGTAGCTGCGAGTCCTGCACTCCTGGCATGTACTGCGAGGGAACTGGGAACGCTGCTGAGACTGGCCCCTGCGACCCTGGGTACTATTGCTCGGGGGGTTCACCTTCGAAAGCACCTGTCCCAGGAGCATGGAGGTGAGGGGTATTTCATGGCTGACGTCATCGTGTCGTTTTTCTTTGTGACGCGTTTGCTAGACCCATTTCAAGAGGGATTGATTCTGAATTAATTTCCTTTCTATCAACATTTCTTTTAAGATAAACTTACAAACTTACCGTCCAAAATGTCTGCAAAACCCACAACACTACCAGATATTATTTTGAGTGTATTTCTCAACACAGGCGTGTTTTTCTGATTGACAATTATTTTTTCCCTTGCAGCAACAACACGTGCAACGTGACGTTCGGCGGGAAGTGTTTCCCGGGTAAGTACAGTGTTTCAGTTTTAAATGTAAACACTTGTTCATCAATTTCGCGTTTTTCTGTTTTTTGTTTGTTTACTTTCCTTGGCTAACCTGCCTTCATCTGACAAACGATTTTTAGGAACGTTTTGTCCCAAGCAGTCGCGTTGGCCTGTCCCCTGCCCCTTGGGCCAATACTGTCCCAAACATGGAATGCACCAACCAGAGGGAAACTGTTCCGCAGGATACTACTGCGCTCTTCAGAGGTGAGCACTGTCACGTGACCTGTTCGGTGTCTCGTGTGCATCAGTTGATTTTTGTAAAATGGCCAGGAATGACATCTTCAAATATTCTAATATATCTGCAGTTACTTCCTAAACAAAGTCTTTCCGTTGACTTCATCCGTTTTCACGCCATCAGTAGCTTGATTTTTGTTGCTACCTGTCACTCCTTTCCCACAGCACACGAATAAATGAAGAAGATTGCCCTGCTGGCTATTACTGCGAGAGCGGTACCCCTCTACCCAAACCTTGTCCCCCTGGAACCTTCAGCGCAAATCGCACCAATGAAGACATCTCCTACTGCTTACCGTGCCCTCCTGGGAGTTACTGTGAAGGTAAATTCGTGGACGACTTGTTAAACTTTTGATTCTGATTGTGATTGTTTTGACAATTCCGTCACACACACACACACACACACACACACATAGACTCAAATAATAAAATAGTTTGAGGCTACACTCTGTGTACTTGCCTTATATTTATTTTCCATCATTAGCTTGATCCGAAGTTTCAATGCCGGGTGTGTGGACATTTTAAAACAAAATGATTCTTTTAGATTTGTTTCTTTGTTTGCTTTTTGCAAGAGTTATTCAATATTTAATTTAAAAAAAACTTAATTTTTGCGTTTTCCCTCCCAAACCACTTCCTTTTATTCCATATTTTTCACGTAAACTTGCTTTTGTATTTCTTCATAACGACTATCCTTCAGTCACAGCGATTAGTCACACAAACACAAGAACTCTGTGTTAGCCTTAAAACCAAACTTCACAAGTCAAGCCACTTTATTTCAGTTCTTACGCGGCAAGCCTGTTGAACTTTCTTTCAAGCAAGTTTTCTTAACTTCTTTAATCTTCGTGGAAACAAAATTTTAGAATTTGGTCGAACAACGTGAACTTACCGCTGTTTGATTTTCTTAAAAATGTAGCGAAAAGACTGAGATCAAGGACGAAGCCATCACATAAATTTATACCATGCCAGAAAAAAATTACCGGCAATTGTTTATTTATTGTACAACTATTATGACGTGTACGGTGACGCCGACCTACGCATGACTTTACAGGGAGCAACAACACACAACCTACAGCGGATTGCTCCGGCGGATATTATTGTCCGGGTGGAGACGTGTCACCTCAGTTTGTTTGTTCTATTGGCCACAAATGTCCAGACGGGTCATCAAATGAAACTGTGTGCCCGACAGGGGAGTACCAGCCCAGCGAAGGAATGTCCGACTGCATCACTTGCCCCGAGGGATATATTTGTGACCCAACTGACGGTGGGAGGTTGCTTTATGACGTTTCAATGAGATTGCAAACGGTGTTTTTTATTTCATCATAAAATAAAGTGTCTCTTGACGTCCGGTACTTTTGTGTTAATACAAATTAGTTTTTGCTGAAACCACGACGACCATTGCCATTAACGTTTTACCCGCAGTTGTCAGAAATGAAGTGATTTTTATGTCCGTCTGCCTGCAATGTGTGGAATATACCTGCAATGTGTGGAATATACCTGCAATGTGTGGAATATATCTGCAATGTATGGAATATATCGCAATGTGTGGAATATATCGCAATGTGTGGAATATACCTGCAATGTGTGGAATATACTTGCAATGTGTGGAATATACCTGCAATGTGTGGAATATATCGCAATGTGTGGAATATATCGCAATGTGAGGAATATATCGCAATGTGAGGAATATATCGCAATGTGTGGAATATACCTGCAATGTGTGGAATATACCTGCAATGTGTGGAATATATCGCAATGTGTGGAATATACCTGCAATGTGTGGAATATACCCGCAATGTGTGGAATATACCTGCAATGTATGGAATATATCTGCAATGTGTGGAATATATCGCAATGTGTGGAATATACCTGCAATGTGTGGAATATACTTGCAATGTGTGGAATATACCTGCAATGTGTGGAATATATCGCAATGTTGAAACAACAAAAGGATAAAATCGCTGATGTATCCAGGCAGGGTGTGTTGGCAGCAAAATGTCACATTTAAAAAATACGGTTTTGGGCATTTGTTGCAGATTTTGTAAACGCGTGAAATGCATTCAGGTGATTTGAGGCGTGAGCGTTGTCCCCTAGGATCTTACTGTCCAGCGGGAACCAACACCCCTATAGCTTGCAACCCCGGAACCTACAGAAGTGACCCCACCCGATTGGGCATCGACGCCACCAGTTGCATCACTTGTCCGGCAGGTCAGTGTTTATCGAATATTCGCTGTTGATGTTGATTTTTGTAGTGAAACACTGGGAGACTGTGTTCTCCACTAAAGAACATTATGAGATAATGAAAAATGGCCGCATGCGATCAAGTGCAATAACATCAGCCAAGATGTTTAAAGAATGAATCGATGAAATCGAAAATAAACTACCAAACATTCCAGACAGCAACTTATCGTTTTGACTTCACTGACCTTTTCACCACTACCAGCGACTTGCATTGTGTTGCTGATGTGACGTCATCAATGAAACTTTGGAGAAAACAAAGAAATGTTTGCTTCAGTACTGTAGCAGTGCAAGAGTTCATCAGCATTGCTGGTGTTGTCAGTAACTGCCGTAGCACTAAGGTTTAGGCTGGAAAGACAACTTGAATGTTACGTGGTTTGTCATAATCAGCTATCATTGATGAAAAGTGGTACGCTAGCGTGGAATGATAGCAGACAACATTACCGCTGTTGCTACAGCAACTACCCCACATTAAGGAGCTAACTCCGCATCGAATAAGACCATCGTTTGACGGAATGAACCCAATAACTCATTCATGCTTACCTCTGGACATCAAAGCAAAGTTACGTAAAAAGTCATTTTTGTTTCGATTGTAGCGTAACAATAAAACCAAATCTTACAGATGTGTGGTATGAGTGAATGATCTCACCCTGAGCAATGGTGATCTTTGGGGCAAAGTGTCTTCAAATGGCCCTTGGTTAAGATTTTAGTTTACTCAGTCGAATGTGTTCAACAACCTGGGGTTTGAACGCCTGTGGTTCTAAAACATGTTTACAATTCAAACTTTTGACCGTTTCCTGGCAACCGCACAACACCTTCTGTTCGTGCGCAATAAAGTCTTCTAATACTTTCATAATGTTTGGTAAACAATGGTCCCATTGACGCTTCATGACCTTCGCACAAACCAAGCAACAGGGGAACCACCTTTTCCGGTTGGTTTTGCTGCAGTCAGGTTCATGACCTCGCAAAGAACAATGCATCTATTGTCCTCATGCGCAGACACTTGATATTTGTCTTTCAAAGCAGACATATGACGACCTGTGTTTCGTTGCACTGTAAACACTGTGCAGTTTATTACATTACTTTGTATTGTTTCATGTGTTTCGTGATTTCATAATTTCAGCTTTTTAGATATGTGAACCAAACATTCAACTCATTTTCAAAAATATGGTGGAGTCCAATCTGCCCTGGATTCATAATTCGATCATTTTTTCAGGAAAATACTGTTTGGAAGGATCGAACTCTACAAGTGGTGATTGTTTTCCTGGGTACTACTGCTCTGGGGGCGCAAAACGCCCCGATCCGTATTTTGAAGGTGTTGACCCATCCAACCCAGGTATGTGTTGACCCATCCAACCCAGGTATGTTCGACATCAGTGATGACAGTTAAATGAGATTGATAGTCGGCACTGAAATGAGCAAGTTAGATGACGTGCAAAGTGAAAAACAACATTTGTTCATTGAGTTTCTTTGAAACTTCTCGCTCATACTGGGACTCTGTTCAATTCAGTGAGTGGGAACAGCATTTGCCCCCCTGGATATTACTGCACCGGACCTGATCCCCCTAGAAAGTGCCCAGCTGGTAGATACAACCCTAACAATGGAAGTCGCACCTTGTCAGATTGCCTCCCCTGCCCACCAGGCAGATACTGCAACCAGTCAGCATTGACTGAAGCAATGACTGCTCCAGAGTGCGATGCAGGGTGAGTTTGATTTTTTGCTTGTTTCAAACTTGAAACTGAATTTCTGGAAAATTTGCTTTTCCGCAAACATCGCACTTTTTTCTTTGATGCAAAACAGCCTCATTCCGTGAAACCAAGAAATGCTGCAAACCTTATTTTCTTGACAGCAGCTTTTGCGACAAGCTGTGAATAGATTTTGTTCTCAGCGTTTTTTATTCATGTTGTGCCTTGAAACAACAAGAAGAAACCTAATTAACGAAAAACGGCCTGTTTTGTCAAAACTACAAACTGAAAATACACCAGCGCAGTTATTTTAAAAAGCTGAGTTAGTTTGCTGTGGATCAAGACGACTTCACACCCAGATTCTCGACAGCGTTTTACTTTGTATAATTTTCCTCACAGGCTTGTCACTTTTCTTGTAACACTTGCAACATGTTCACTAAATTGCCCACTTTTCCCATTCAATCTATTTACTTTATCGTTTCCATCATTTGCATCTTGATATTTGAAGTCGGAATTTCATTCAATGCTTGTCATCCCTTGGCAGATTTTTTTGTGTTTCTGGTGCAACGTCATCCGCCCCCGACGACAGCACTGGGTACCCCTGTCCTGTGGGGTTCTTTTGTCCACCTGGAACCCTGCGACCCATCCCATGTGAGCCTGGAACGTACGCCCCTTCTGCTGGGGCATCGTCGTGCGATCTCTGTCCTTCCGGAGCTTTCTGTCCCAGCACCAACACCTCCACACTTGAAACATGTCCGAAAGGTTTGTTCGCGTAAATTCTCATCTAATCTTTCATGTTTGTGTTTGCGACGGTTTAAACAACGAATTATTTCCGTGAAGTTTTGTCAAATCGCTTCCATAATTGGTTTTAAATGAATGAACAAAGTTCATTTCACAATCGAGACCAACATTTCCAGCATGGCTTATTCAAACATTGCGGGTATGTTAAGAATTCCGAGTCAGCTTATGTTTAAATGAACATAAAGAAGGACATGGCGGCGAGCCAGGAAGAAGTTTCACAGAAGACTTCCTGACCAGCATTTGGTGACTTAGTTTTACCTGCCATTTCTTTATCTTCATGCGTTGAATCCGCAAGTGCTGTTTGCAACAAGATATCGTAAGTTTCCTAGATATCTGTGATTCAATCGCTTCATCAAATATGGATTTATTTGAGACTTGACTCAACATGTTACACACTACAGTGTCTTCTACTAGTAGCGGTTATGATCCGGGTTGCGGATTCGTGAGGAGTCGGAGGTTTTGTGTAGAGTCGAAGTCCGATTCCTGACAACACTGGGAGTCGGAGTCGGACTTTTTTGTCCAATTCCCACTCCGGATGTCCAGTTGGATCATTTTTTAGACCACACTACTAAATTTGGAATTCCTGTTGAATTTGTACAATTTCTTTTGAAACTTTGTTGAAACAGATTTCTTGCTGTGCACCACGATTTCCATTGATTTTAACACCCAAGTTTCATTCACTTTATGTTAAGGAGTCGGAGTCGGGAATTTTGCAAAGGTCGGAGTCAGATATTTTATCTCCAACCCAGCAACCCTGGGTAGCGTTGCCTGTGGACCCCTCACGATCAAATATAAGGCATTTGGCCGTTTCTTATTTATGTTGACCAAAACCTATAATCCTTCCCTCCCGTATTTTGTTTTTTTCCTCAGCTGTGATGATCTCACTAATGCGGTAATGACATCACTGATACTATAACAGCTTCATTGATGTTGTGATGACATCACTGATATCCAATGGCGTGGTTCGCTCATGTCTTGGCTAAACACGCGCTGCAGCACCATCTGTTTATGATATAATTAAAACTTTGCAAAATAGCCCAAGTTATTGTGACGTAACAGTTTCCCGTGTTCTTCTAATAAACAGGCCATTATTATTCAGGCCATTACTGTCCTTTGAACACATCAACACCCACTCCATGCCCAGTATCCACATTCAATCCTGCTACCGGCTCCGGGGACTCCTCCTTCTGTCTCAAGTGCTCTCCTGGACGTTTCTGCAACCAAACCGGAAATGACAAAACAAATGGTTGGCAAAAATCTTTCAATGGACTTGGCTTTTTACGAAGCTAGTGCTGATGGCATTATGCATAAATTTTTGTTGAACTGTGATGAGTGTTGATTTTTAATTATTTTTTTAACTTTGATAAGTGTTTGTTTCATCATGCATCATCGTTGTTGAACTTTGATAAATGCCGGCCCTTTAGGCATTGTGACGTCATGCGCCGTCACAATTGGTCACCGTGTCCGCTGGTGCATGAAGCAAGCACAGGTGACGTCAGCTGTTCCGGGTTCGCTGAACGAGAAATCCGTCGTTGATTCTCAAGGATCCGCTGCGGAATATTTATCTCTTTGCAATTCACTGAATGGAAGCAGCGTACACGGTGACGTTTGTGACGGCGCATCACTTCACAATGCCTAGAGCGCGCAGTCAGCAAGTACTTCAGAAAAAGCAGCTACGCACAAGCGACAATAGAGTGAACCTGGTCGAGCAGTGAATTTCTATTTTTACTTGCCCGTTGCACTTGTAGACTTGGCGTTCTTTCTGTTGTGTGTTCGAATCTCACATGAAAAGCCGCAACTGAACAACAAATGTGCGTCGTCGTATCACAACACAATGAACAATTTATTGTTTTACTTCAAATCAGGTGTTTGTCAGGCCGGGTATATTTGCCTGGGTGGGAGTTCTTCCCCAGCACCAGTTGACGATGGAAACAATGGACCTTGCCCCACCGGGAGGTATTGCGAAGCAGGGGCAGTTACCCCTAAGCTCTGTCCTCGAGGAACAATTCGAAACGTAACAGGGGCAACGTCCCAGTCCGACTGCTCCCCTTGTCCCCCGGTATGGCGCGTGACCTTTCGTTTATTACCATTGCTCCTTCCACTGATTGTTTCCTTACGATGTTTGTTGCAGAGTTGTTAATCGTTTTTATAACCTAATGTCGAGACAGTAGTTAGCCGATATGACAATGTTTGGATAAATTAAAAACTTAATTAACTTTGCAATGGTTCATAGCAAAGATTTGAACATATTTAAATAATTTCAGTCCGCATTTTCGTACGTACTTTATTCACGGTTTGCTCATTCATCAGAACACAACACATTTATAACTCTTTGAAGACTGCAATGCATTTCAACTTTTTTGAAGAATTCTAAAAAATAAGACTCTATTTTGAAATGTTGCGATGGTTGAGTTGACCTTGTGAATGCACAGAATGTTTCGAAACAACTCTTAGCAAATCTTATGATCATTCTGCAAATGTGTCAAACGTGTTTTGCTGTGAATGTACTTTGACAAAAAACCTTCGTATCAAAGAATGCAATTTGCTGAAACATTAGTTTGTGTAAAGATCGAGAATATTTCCTGGGCGCCAGCAATTGTTTATTCCTCCACATATTAAACTAATTGAACGCGAATGCACAACCAGTTGTTTGGAGAATCCCATCGAAACCTTTTATTTGGTTTCAACTTTACAGGTTATACTGACGTGTCATAACCGCACGAAGTAACTATTTTAGGAATACATGTCAAATCTAAGAGATCTTTCAAAGTTGTATTAGATCATTAATGCAACAACTGATGATTTTATTTAAATCATATCGGACGTTTTGAGAAACAGTTGTTCGAGACGATCGGAACGATTGTTTTTCGAAGCTTCAAACTTTTCATTCAAGTCATTGGCTGTCGCAGTGTTTGTTGTCTACGTTTCCAGAATATTTGGACGCCGTGTAACACGTCACCTACGTCAGCTCTATCAATAATAATGATTTACTTCTAGTTTTGTCCAACTCGCTGGAAATCCCGTTAGTGTCAATTTTTGACACATCAGTTTTAAAATTTGCAATGCAGACTTTTTTCTTGTGAAAATGTTTGCGCAGAACAGAGTTTTTTATGCTTGTGAAAATTAATCTTGCACATTTTTTAAAAATAAATAAATATGCTAACAAATTAACAGATTTTTTACGCAAACCAACAGATTTTTATGTATTTTTTGTAGTATTTGAAATGTTAAGCATTCAATGAAATAAAATCTATTAACTTTCAGGGTTACTTCTGCCCGACCGCTGGTCTTTCTGAAGCAACTGCAAAGTGCTACTGTGGCTTTTATTGTCCTGGCAATAGTTCAAACACTGTGCCCAACCAATACCAGTGTCCGGTGGGACATTATTGTCCTAAGGGCTCTTCTGGCCCAGTCCCATGTGCAACGGGTAAGATTAATTTTCCGAAATTTTGGTGCGTTTTCACGGTTTTTGACCTTCTATTGGTTCAAAGCATAAAAATGTGTCTTCCCCCCCAGGAACGTACCAACCTTCCACCGGACAGTGTTCCTGCATCGACTGCCGACCAGGATTTTATTGCGAGGACTTCCTGTCAGGCGGCGAGACACTGTGTCCTGCACATTCGTATTGCCCTCAAGGTAGATTGTCACGTGTTGGATGGAGCTTTCCTTTTCAATTGTCGTGAAGTTTTTGTAACACATTACCTGCAGTATGTAGTTTGTATCAGATCATACTTTGAAAAGACTTTATCTCGTTCACTACAGTTAATATATACGTCTATAGTGTTTGGTGCATTCTTGCTGCGTGATTTGATTCAATACAACTGATTTACTTGCAGACTGACAGTTGACATGACAGGTTGGTAACATACATCACACCACGACAGTCGATCATAGCGTCCGGCCGCCCGAGCCAACGCTCAACACTTTTTCGCTGTTGTTCTGCAAAGAAACGTTTAACGTTACGTTGTTGTGACGTCACGTTTAACTTTCAAGCTCTACATATCTGACCCACTGCAGCGGCTCCGCAGCCAATGTTAACCCAAACTTTTACGATTCCTCATTAAACAAATTTCCCATAAGAAGTCTTTCTTTCATCATTGCATTTTCATCACAAAATCCTAACCTGAAAATCAATTAGATTGCATTAAAACGTACCTGATCTCGTGTTTGCATCGTTCGTATTATCATCAGTTTTGTTGCTTTATGAAAGCAGCTGCAATAACATTTGAAGTAACAGAGTTTCATAACTCACTGCAGACGAATGGTACTGAACGCAAAAAAGAAATCTTATCCCTGGTTTTACCGACATTTTTTCTCAATTCATCCAACTCACAGAGTTATCTCGTTTCATTTCAAACTTCTACCAAACCCGAAACTCAGTTCGGAGATGACGTTGCGACTATGTGATTGCATCACTGCATATCATGTGATTGCATCACTGCATATCATGTGATTGCATCACTGCATATCATGTTATTGTATCACTGCATATCATGTGATTGCATCACTGCATATCATGTGAATGTATCACTGCATATCATGTGATTGTATCACTGCATATCATGTGATTGCATCTCTGCACATCATGTGATTGTACCACTGCATATCATGTGATTGCATCACTTCATATCATGTGATCGCATCACTTCATATCATGTGATCGCATCACTACATATCATGTGATTGCATCACTGCATATCATGTGATTGCATCACTGCATATCATGTGATTGCATCACTTCATATCATGTGATCGCATCACTGCATATCATGTGATCGCATCACTGCATATCATGTGATCACATCACTGCATATCATGTGATTGCATCACTGCGTGTCGTGCGATTGAATCACCGCTTATCATATGTTTGTATCATCTCATATCATATAATTATATCACCACATAGCTGGGTCACCATTAATAATCTTTTCGTATAAAATCAAAAACGAAATAACAACTACAGGTTTTATTTTATTGATGGCGGAATATTTGTTACATGTTTTAAGCATTTTATTTTGTTTGATTCAATCATATTTCATCATTTGCAAACTGCTCAATACTCATGAAGTTTTTCGGATTCACAGATGTATTTTTATCTCGGATTTTTCACTTTTAAACACAGGCATCCAGTGGCATCAGCTTTAAACACTTCTACTTGCATCAACTTTTTTTATAATGCAAGAAATTGAAATTATTTATGTTTGTTATTTTTGCCTCTACGGAAGGTGCGCGTTGTGCGATGACAAACAGTGCTATTCAGTAAAACAGCAATGTCAGGTGAAGCTTTGACATAAAAAAACAAAAAAGTTTTTTGCAAAATCAATGGCCAGGGTTTTGTGCCTCAAAAGGTCTTCGCTCCTTTCTTACACCTGCTGTCACGTGACTAATTTACTCCAACAGGATCTCAAAGAAAACTGTTTGGTTTTTTTTATGTTCGGCTGCAAGAAAGCAAGCGTTAATTAATCGGTCTCAAAAAAATCGTGCCGTGCTTGAATTCGTCAAAATAAAAAGCATTACTTTTCACCGTAATCACCATGGTAACTGTTAGTACCTTGATGCGCGCGTGGACGTTTGATCGGGAGTACCTGGAAAGTCTTGTCGTGTGATTCGCGAGCGACGTCGCGGATCTTCACCATCCGCATCCGGTTCTGGGGAAAATTAAACAATGCAATGAATGTTTCGTCATAATGAACAACTGACAAACTCGCTTTAACTTGTGCTCGTCTCAGTAGCGTTCCAATATTCCTGCAATGTCGCACTTTGTCGATACATTTGTCAAGTTCGGCGACCACCGAACCTGTGGAGGGCGATGCCTAAAAGTCCAGTGGTAAGTGTGACGTAAAAAGTGGAAAGTTTTGTTGCACAAGATTCTTCAAAGTAAGACAATGAAAACAATGAGCAGGGTGAGGCAGCCGTTGTTTGCCCTGGTATTGTGCAGTTTACTTAGTAATTTGTATGCAATCAAGGATGTGGTATGGTACGCCTTCATTCCACGGATATACTGGCGTTTCTGTTGAGTATTTCTTTGTCACAGGAACACCATACCCACTCCTGTGTCCGAACGGGACATACACCAATGACTCTGATGTTGGTTTAGAAGAAGCAAGTGCTTGCCATGACTGTCCACCTGGAAAGTACTGTACCGCTGGGAAGATACAGGTTACATTAAAACTCATTGATGTTTCTCATTCGTAAATTGTCCGACTTTTTGCAGTAATGAGTTGGAATTGATTCCTTCGAACTCACAAGTGATTTATTTACTTGGGAGGGACCTCTCTGCATTTATGTTTTCCTTGTTAATATCGAACGCACTTCTATGTTTGTTTTCGGACAGAGTTTATGCGAACTCTTAATAATTCCTTCAATGAAAAAGACAATAAAGACATCCTGGTTCGTATCTTGACTGCTTGCACAGGAGGGATGAACTGTTTCTTTGCAGGGGTCCTGTAACGAAGGTTACTTTTGTGCATCCCGGGCCTCCACGCCTTCCGGAAATACGACTAATTTGATACCATGTCCCGTCCGAGAGACTTGCGTCGGCCTTTGCCCTGCTGGGCACTATTGTCCCATGGGAGCTGTTGACCCCAAACCTTGTCCAGACAACACTCTCAGAAGTTTTCCAGGTGAAATGTTATTCAGAACGTTTAGGCAGTGCTTGTAATAATAATAGTTTTTTTTGGCGACGAGGGAGGTAATATATTTGCATTTCCAAAATAAACAGTCTGCCAGGAAACCGAAAAATACAGAAAGGTTATCATGCCAAGTGTCCCTGGGAAAGCTAACGTTAAAACACATTTAAATGCCGTGAAACAAATAACGTAATCAGGGAAGAACCTGTGATGGTCGCCATCTTTGTTATATGGTATTTTAAATCTTTTGTATATAACTTCCCTGTAAAACCGCATCAAACGGAAAAAAACTAAAACAAGAGTTTTATGGAAATGCTGTTTTTCTGTTGATTGAAATCAGTTGCGTCAATTTTTTCTCGCTTTTTTGCGATTTTCTAAATCAGGCGGAAGTTCGTTGTCCGACTGCCAATTTTGTCCTGCTGGCCAGTGGTGCCACAGGGGAAATCCCGTCTCCAATCCATGTCCAGTTGGCCATTTCTGTCCCGGCGTCAATACAACCGACTGCAACTCTGACGCCGGTCCCCAGCCCTGCCGGGCCAACACCTACAGGGACTCCCCAGGTTTGTGAAAGAGATGAAGCTGCGGAGTTTTTCTGTAAACTGCAAATTAACTCGCAATTCAATTCACAGGCGCGAAATCAGACATCGAGTGTCTCCCTTGCCCCCCTGGCTACTGGTGCAATGATGTTGGCCTTACCTACTACAACGGCTCTGCATGCTCCCTGGGGTATTACTGCCTGGGAGGTGAGTTTGTTCCTGTGTTGTGGAACCCAAGTACAGTTCAAGTACTAACTTCATGCGTTTATCCAGGTGGTCAGTCCCCACAAAAGTGCCCTGCTGGAACACTCCGCAATGAAACCGGGGCCACAAACGTTACTGATTGCTCCGATTGCACCCCTGGATATTACTGCCCTGATCCAAACATCACCGGTATCAACACGTTTATTTATCTTTGTCTTCCAGCTCATTTCTAAATGCTGCAGCATATCGTACAATGCATTTGTTGCATTAGAATGCGTTGAGAGTTCGTTGTTAACACGTGATTTATTAATTATTATTAATTATCTCGTTTGTTGCCAACGTCTGTTGACTTAAACGAACAAAAGAACAAGTGCTGATCTTTGATTTGAGTTGATCCTCGCGAACCTCGCATCCTCTGTTGCAGATACCCCCAACATCAACGGCATCCCCTGCAATCCGGGATACTACTGTCCTGGGGGGTCCTTCATGCAGACCCCATGTCCCGCAGGGAGCTACTGCGGTGAACGCACCAGTGACCCCGCCCCATGCCCAGCTGGTAGGTTGACGTCATGAGCACCCGGTCTCACTGGCGATAACTTCTGAATCCATGACTTGTTCCTTGCTCCTCGTTTTCAGGTTATTTCTGTCCCGAAAATTCGTCCACTTCCTTTCTGTGCATTTATCCTTTCTATTGTCCTCCTGAAACGGGAGATCCCCTTCCCTGCGACGTTGGATACCAGCCTCTGAACATATCCGGTCTGCGGAGCAATTTGACTGAATCCTGCATGATCTGTCCGGCCGGATATTACCGCAACTCTTCCACCGAGGACGCTTGCAGGCCCTGTCCTCCAGGATATTATTGTCCTCAAGGTTAGTGATATGTTATGCGCAAGACATGGCCTACTGGCCATATTTTGACTGGAAATTAATAACAGCATGTTTTACTTTAGGGACCGGTAATTACCAAAAAAATCCTTGCCCCCTTGGTAATTATTGTCCAGAGGGTGGTGTGACACCAGATGGCGGTAGAACAGGTTTTCCGATCCCCTGCCCAGCAGGGACTTATGGGAACAAGGCTGGATCTGAGTTCTCTGTTTGCCAAAGTTGCCCAGTTGGTATGTACAACAACCTGATTGGACAATCCGCCTGCTTTCCTTGTGGAAGCTCAGCTACTTCCCGAGAAGGATCCACGAAATGTACTTGTACGGGTAAGTTCAAACACCTGGAGGTCAAATGAGTTGCTCAATGTCTTTGTCTGAAGAAGTCGATTAACCTGATGAACCGTTATGAATTTTCCAGGCTTCAACAGAGCATTCCAACCAAGCGATGGATCCTGTATTTGCAAATCAGGTTTCATCTATTACAATGAAATCAGTCAAATCAAAGACGAAGGTAATTTATTTTTTATACTCTACTCCCCGGTACTCGCAACTATTAAGTAAGCTCATTTAACAGGGAATTCCCCATTGCCGTGCGAAGCGATTGTTGACGAGCGGTGTCCATGGAATGAGGCCAGGATCAGTTATGATCGATCATGCGTGTCGCCTCCGTCATATTCATGCAGTGGAGCGTGTGAAGAGGATGGCGGCGATCTGAACATTGATTTAGGAATTTGTCTGTGCAACCTTGTGACCGTTCCGCAGGAAATTGACTGTTGGGACTGCTTTGATGTAAGTCAGTCACGTCGCCATGGGGGGATTTTGTGACCTTATCCCTCCCAGATAAAGCTCCAAGCCCCCCAGATTTTAACATGTAAATCATTCACCAAAACTTCAGAATGCCAAGACCCCCTGCACCAACGCAAACCCTCCTATTAAAAAATTTCTGGCAACACTTCTGATGTAAGTGCCACTAACAGGGTGGGCCGGTGTTTCAATAAGAAATGCGTCGGTTGGGAAATCGTGCGTTGAATTTTTTGCCTGCGATTGTTGCAGCATACTTATCTGCAAAGTGCCATGATTTGCAAATCAAGAAACGAAACGTGTAAAACAAAGCACAACGTCTGTAAAGAAAGTTCAGGCGTTTCAAACAAAACCAGTGTTCGATCTCTCGTCTGGAAAACCGTGACCTTTGCCTCTGATACGTCATAATCGTATGCAGGTCGTTGTTTTGTTACGTCTGTGTTGCGTCATCATGGGTTTGGTAGCTATTCCGTAACCTGCCAATGTTGCAGAAACATTTTAGCTTAACCTAAAAAACAATCATTTCTACACAGCTTGGATCAACTTATGATTCAACTTCCGGACTTTTCAAACTCAGCACCACCTCCCTTGGCAGTGGTGACGTAACACAAGTGGATGTTCCTAATCTTTTCTTTCCAGAACCCCCAGTGACATCATCACCATCCGGGACTTTCCTGGTCACTACTTGTGAGTTGATTTGCAGCTGAGTTAATGGCAGAAGTGGTCGCGTTCACGCGAACTACTTCAGTTGCAAGTTTCCATTCATCTGATTCGTTGTTGTTGTTGTTGTTCGTGAGCGATAGTTTTGAACCGCATGTTTCTCGACTCGTTTGATAAACTGCGACAGTTCAGTTTCCTCTTTGTGATCACTTTTGCCAATGTTAATTATGTTTCCAAAACTTTACTTGAACAACTTCGTTTACTTCCAGCTCCCCAAGGAATGTTCGCATGCCTCCCAAACACACAAGACTTTACTCAATCCTTTCTTGACGGATCATTCCAGGAGAGACTGCAGATCAACAACCGAGGATTGAGGTCACGCAATAAAAGGTCACTTTCCGAAGATTTAGTCAGTGACCCGATTTCAAGTTATTTTAGTAGAAGGTATGTACTTTAATGGAATGTTTCACTTTCATCTTTGCAGCCAGTTCTTCATAACCACTGCCAGGCTGCACTAGATTTCGGACAGGTGTTGAGCAGCCATTCGATTGTTTCGTCGTCCAGAACCGTCAGGCCGTGCAGTCCATGAGGAGATCGATGATGGATTGGACATTGAAGGACAACATGGTCGACGATTTGTTCTTCTGCGCCACACTCACAGACCGCAGAGGAGTCCATACTCCATTTGTACAAGCAGGAGTGGAAACGCCCGACACTGGTGCGGAGGCGATTAAGCCGGACCCAGGCTCTTCTCGGGAGAGTCATTCCGGGAGGGTGGGTGCTAGTACACGAAAGTGTCTCAGAGGCTTAAATAACCTTCGTTCAACTGCAGATTATCATCGAACAAATACGGTACTTTCTGGAGATGGTGGTTGGCAGGTCAGAGATGTGGATGTTGAAGAGAAGGGGCGCCAGGACAGATCCCTGTGGGACGCCGTTCTTGAAGCGTCGTAATCTGCTTGTTTTGCCGTTTCCAGTTGCAAGTGTGAAGCTACGACTGCCAACCATCTCCATGATCATGTGGACCATGTGTCTATCAGGCAGCTATCGCAGCAGGTTGCAGGTGAGGACGCGGTGCCATACAGCGTCGTAGGCTGCTGTGAGGTCGACAAACACAGCTCCGGCCTTCTTTTTAAGCGAAAAGCTATCCTCGATGTCCTGTCTCAGCGGGGTGACCTGATCTACGGTCGACCTCCCGTGTCGAAAGCCCGCCTGCTCTCGAGGGAGCAGTGGGTCAATGATTGCTTTGACACGAGCGTAGAAGAGTCTCTCGAGGATTTTAAAGGGGACACACGAAGGACTCACAGCAGAGATATGGGACGATAACTCTTTGGGTCTCCCAATGGCTTTTCTGGCTTAGGGATTGCAACTTCTAGTGCTCTTCTCCAGATCTATGGAATTTTGAGTTGGCGCAAGCAGGAAATAAGAAAATCGCAAAACCAAGGTTTGAGAGCCGACCCGGAGTGGAGTAAAAACTCTGGGAAGATGGAATCCAATCCTGGAGGCTTTCCTGATTTCAGGTGCTTGAGGGCGTTATCAAGGTCCTCTGGTGTGAAGGAGTCAGAGATACTATGACCCTCAAGTGTAGGGATCTTCCATAGGTCGGACAGCTCCTTGTTGATGAGTCTGGTGGACTCGCGATTCCCGGTCCTGTGTGCCTCGTTCTTCACGAGTTACAAGGCGATGGTGTTTGCCGAGACGGGGCACTGGCGAAAGGAGCGTCCAAACCTGCCAGTGAGTTTGTTGATTGTTCTCCGCGCCTTGCGGCTGGAGTGCGAGAAGTCGATGGAATTTACAGCTTCCTCCCATTGGTCCTGCTTCTTCTGTTGTAGTCGAGATAGTCGGGACGAGGCGGCTCAATCAGAGTCAGTCCCCACTCAAGCTCGGATGGATGAGTGATGAAGGGTCTCACACTCTTTGTCCAAACACAGCACACAGACCCTGCGACGGCCATGTGGGATGGATTGTGGCCCTTGTATAGTTCCCGGCATGCCTACTGGACGAGAGGAGCCTACAGACCTACACACAGGACCGGTAGCCGAAAGACCACAAGGTCCACCGACAAGCAGCTGTCCGATTTATGAACGTTTCGGACGATTTCAAGTAAAGCATATCTGGTTGTTTTGAACTCAGCGTCCCGTTTCAAAGATACATTATAGTTTTAGTGAGCAAACTGTTCAGACCAGGGGTGGGCAATAAGCATCGCGCGTAAGCATTTAGAAAAAATATTCAAAACTGAAATTTGTTGAAAATTGCGTGAGACTGCATTTGTCTCATTTACTTGCTTACGCTGGACAAAGTGTATTTGCACAAGAGCAGTTATCTTACAAGCTTCTCTGCTTACCATTATTGTTTTTGTTTTATTTATTTATTTTACAATCAAATTAGGAGGTACGACCCTCCGCTAAGCGTGGCCTTCTCAAAGTTTCCCCCGAACCAAATGTAATCGCTCACCCCTGGTTTAGATAAACGTCTCCCAAGCAGCGTGTGGAACAACGAGTTTTTCAGCAGTTGTTAAATTTTTGACCGCACACGTTTTCAAACAACTGCTTTTTGTTTCTCGTTGAGTGGATCTCATTTGAAAACAGACAATGCACAAAATTTCAAACTCATTTATGTCATCAATCGTTAACAGCCAGCCTATCACCCTTTGTAGAAAACCTGGCAACTGCTTTTGTTCCTACATCGATTGGGACAATGCCCATTGTAAGCGAAACAACCTGGTTTGGTTCAAAGGTTTGAAGAAACTCTGGTTTGAAGTTTTTTTGCTGCAATAACGTTTGGGCAACAACTCCATGATGAGGAGATTTTGCGGTTGCTTATACATCTAGACCAGGTGTTCCCAACCTGTGGTACGCGAGTAACTTCCATTTTTCAAATAAATCTGGATTCACAGCTTTCTAGTTTACGTATCAGGCTTAGTTTCCAAATAAATAAAGTTTCCTGCAGCTGCTATTCCTACTGTTTCGCAACATTATGACTTTCGATGTGTTGTTAGCAAAATTACGTCACGCATCGAACAATTGGTGGAAGGTAAACAAAAACAGGAACCTCATTGAATTTAGTTGCTCTCTTTTATTGTTCTTTCAGGTTTTTTTAAGGAGCTTTAGGGACCCGATTCGGGTCCTTGGAATCAGAGAAAATCGGGTCCCCACGGGTCCATTCCGTGTATCTAACATTTTCCTCAAAAAACCCTGGTTATTTTGAGGTATATCATTCTCCTGAATAAACTAAGATTCAATCAAATTAGTTGTTCTGGAAGAAGTGGTACGTGTTGACAGTACAGGGTGTCCAAGTGGTACGAGATCGTAAAAGGATCGGGAACCCTGATCCAAACTTTTCGCAAAAAAAAGTGATAAACATTTGTAAGGCGTTCGTCGGTTATTAGTTGACAATGCTTTGCTGTTGACTCAGGTTGTTGCAGACTGTTGTTGACAACGCAACAACTGACGCTGTTACTGTAACCATGGCAACCACGACCAACACCTCCCAACTCCCTGTCATACAAAACCCTGTTATTTGCCTTCAGGTCAGTGCATCGCGTTGTTCGTTTCTTCTTAATAATGTGCAAGAATATCTTGAAAGCATAAATTTATGTTTAGTTAAACGAAATTATCATTTTCAACATCAACCTGAACGAAGCTAACCGTTCACTGAGCAACTACCCACTGTACGTCCGCAATCATCTCTTCAACACGAACCCTGACTTCGATTACGGGCCTTTCAGGTTTGTCTGTTCTTGCCTCAGATTGTGACGTAGTTACTTTGGAATATCATAAGAATGAGGTGATTGCATTTTGAAAGTTGTGGAAGGCGACGAGTTTTGTGTGTGTAGTTCTGGAAAATCATCAACTCTGCACCAAGAGGCAGATAAGCCGCTGTGATGATTCCTTGGTAGCGTCTCATGTTGTCAGCGTTTTTTCATTCGTTTATCTCGAACAAGTTTCAAATTATATTTGACAAACTTCTGTTTAATTGTTTCCAGGCAACTCCAGAGCTACATCACACAAAGCAACTACACTGTCACAAACTTCGCTTACGTTTTCACTGAGCCTGGAATATATGTGTTTGCGGATGCACAGAGCTCCCAGCAACTAGTTGTCGTTGATGTGCTGGACAGCAGTAAGTTGTGGATACGAGTCAGGCTGGACGTAATGTGGAAAATGAAATGATTTTCTTTCTACATATTGCCGCGTATCATGTGACTGTTTTCAGGTACTGTGTGCCCGCCATCAAGAATTCAACCAATGACAGCAGAGACGCTTTCGCAACGTGGCGTTGCCAAACAACCGGTCTCCAATTTGTCTCCTGATTGGACGTTGATCGGAGGTGAGTTGGCTTAGAAGTTAAAATTGAAAGAGTCGTATTTTTGTTAAAGCGTTTAATTTTTTTCGTCCAGTCATTCTGGGATTGTTTGCTGGTTGCGTCATCGTCCTTGTGATCGCCGTCGTTGTCTGGAGACCACGTGACGCGGGGATTTACCCAATGAAGTACTGGATGCCGAGATACCGCTCACTAGGGGAGCCCTACGTAGCTCCCGAAAAACAAGTGGTTGCTGTCAATCAAGATATGAGGTTGAGTGTCGAAAAAATACAATTTGTGTGAAACTTGTTAAGTAATGAGATCTCTAAGTTTGCAAATGCAGCACTTGAGTTTTTACTCCTTTAAATCCCATAATTTGATTGTGTGAATTTTAAAAAAGCAAGTCCATGTTTTTGTACTTATGCATTTTAGTTGTTTATTTTCGAAATTTGATTAAACGCTTTTTATGTTTTGATTGGTGAATCATAAAAGGAGTCCACCGATCATATTCTTAGGTTCTTTTTTGTCCTGAGTCGTTGAATTTTTGAACTTGACAAAAAGAACAAATGATGACTGGTTATTTATGAATGATATCTTGATTTCATGGAAAATATGAGTTAAGTTGATGGAATGTCTTCCATTCTGTTTAAACTCCATATTTAAGAAAGAAAACATCATGATTGCAACTACAATCCATACATTATTACTCTTTACTAAGATCAAGAAAATCTATTTGAGAGGAACAATTGAAATTTTGTAACAAAGGTTTTGTGATTTGCAGAAGAGGACTTGGTTTTATTCGAGAACGGGGAGAAGCTGAAGGTGCTGAAGTTGACGTTTTGAAAGGTTCGATTATATTTGAAAATTGTTTACTTAGCCCTGATTGATTGCTGCTGGATTGGATAGATCACACAGCATCGATTATTATCCTCAGATGAACAAGTCCTTGAAGACTTCAACGTCCGAACATTGTATGATAAGTTAGAAGATCAGACTCTTCATTTGAAATCTCAACTCGACAAACACCAAGAAAGTTTGCAGGATTTCTATGAAAGAATAACTGGCCAGACGGAAGGATTGAAGGTATACGTCGAATCTCTCCGTTTTATATTTTACTCGAGACCTCGTGTTTTCGTCAACACTGAGAATATTTCACACTGACTCAGGAAATGTTGAATCACTTGGATGTTTCGTCGTTGGAGGCAGCAGAGAGAGCGCGAATGACGTCAGAGCATGATCGAACAATCATCAACACAACTTTGCACGTGGACAGTTTCCAGCGGAACCCCCTCCTGACTGGTATGTCCCCCTGCAAGCGTGGCAGTAAGAACTGGAGCCATTCTTGCAGTCTTTTTCCGCTACGCACATGCTTGATCATTGGCGGATGTATGTTTGCTATGACGTCGCTCTCCTATCGTTTGTGACGTAGGTTGTTTGTGATGCAGGCGGCACGCTTTCTTCTATGAAAGTGTTTGTTCAGATTAAAAGTCAGTTTCCCGCAGAAAGAAACGAGTCCACCACCAACGTTTTCACGAAATACTTCACTCTTGTGCGCGTCTCATGATTTTACTCTTACCTGTGGAATGTGATTGTTTGCTATTATTTGTCATGAATGCGATTGTTTGAATAGGATCGTCACTTCGAGAAAAAGACTTGCTGAGATCACTGGAAATTTTGATCAACAAACTCAATTCAGGAAAAGTAGGTTGTGAAATGGTTGCTAGTAATGTCAGCCGAACGATTTGGTTTTAACTTATTGCTTTGCCATTTTACTTCTAATGCTACTTTTACAAAAACTATTCAAATGTTAATGATTACAGATAAATGTCTCGGATGAAGTCATTGAAGACGTAAGAAGGCGTTTGAAAGGACTTGATGATAAACAATCATTTACAAAAAGGACATTGGCGCAAAAGGTCAGTATGAAGTTAATTGAATAAAAAAACAGTTTTTGTTATGCTTGAAACTTGTGATTGCATTCTAATGATCCCGATACTTTTCAACTGATAGAAGCAAAAATATCCTGAAAACTTGACAGAACAGACTTTCTATTCGTAAGTTATAATTTTACATCGAAATCGGTAGATATTTGGAATGAAATTACTACTGTTAAGCACTGTATGCGTGTTTTATAAAACTTTAAAACAGCAATGGGGGTATTTACATTTGTTAAATCATATCGATTGGTTAGGGGACACCTAGATATTGAAAAAAGCAACTGTTTACTTGTTCGAGCGAATAAGGAAGTGCTGAACATGCTGAGTAATCGAATATCGATTCGCCTTTTCAGAGCTGCCCATGCGATCGCCAATAAACAATCACTGTTCTTGTAATCTGATTAAAAATTCTATGTCTGAAAACTCCACGTTAATAAGTGGAAAACTCAATGGCAGGCTTGTTTTACTGCATTACATCTTCGTCTGTACAAAATTTACTTCAATCGAGTTTTTCAACGTTTTACAGTGATATTCTTGCGTCACGAATAGAAGTTCTACTTTGCCATGCTTTACTGAACCTTTGCCGACACAGGATGGCGCTGCAGAATGGAAAGCTCAAGGCCAGTTTGGCCTGATCAGGGCCCAGCAAGAAGACAAGATAAATCTCGACCGAGAATTGCTCTCTTCTGAACGAGAAGCTCTGAGCAACTTGATCATACGTCACGACAACAAGAAACAGAAACTCCTCCAGGACATGGATGCAAAGCTTGCGTTCAAAATGCAAGGAGATCTTTCTGAAGAAGAAGTAAGATCGATTAAAAAAGAAAACTTCCCACCGATCGTCGTTTTTCATCCTCATAATTGTTCCCCCTTCTCTCATCGCAGATGGATGCTTTGCTTGCCGAGCACGAAAAGGAAGTTGGGAATGCGATGAGTGCTTTGAGTCGTGAACGAGCTCGGCAGATTAATGATTTGAAAGAGCAACTTGCTGCTCGTCGAAGAGAAAGAGCGGAGCAGCTGAAACGAGAGCATGACGAACAATGCAAGGCTGCCGGAGTGGGAGGTGAGTGTTAAATGATGCGGAACAGCAGCAGCTTGTATTTCTTGTGAATACCACGGCTTCCTACTATTTCAGAACTCGACGTTTTTTGTAAAGCATCAGATTTTTTAGATTCGTCTTATGATGCAAATGATGACGTGGATCCCGAAGATTATGACATATTAGAGAAACAGCTCGTAGCTGCCGTTCTGCAGGAGGGAGCTGTTGCAAATAAAGAAGAAGCTGAAGGGATGTATGAGCTTGGTTTTGGTTCGAATAATGGACTTTCGAAGACTCTTGATGCTGATTTGGTAAGATGATTTCAGTTGGGGATTGTAATAATGTTGTTGACATTCTACAGATGTTGTTGTTTCATTGGTTGAATACTAGCGATTGGCACCATTCACATCTGCTTTGTGGTCACTGTTTCTTTGTAACGTCACAATGCTTTGTCTAGAATGCACTCGTGAGCAGTGGTTTAATCACTGATGACGTCAAAGAGCAGGTGAGGAAACAGATCTTGGAGCAAGAACAAAACCTCCGAGATCGAATGAAGAAGAAGCGGGGGATGCAGGTAGGGAGAAAAGTTCCATGAAAATATATTAAACACTATAATCTTAGTTCATTGTTTGGGTGAAATGAGCTTGCGAATATCATCCTGACCTTTCCATAGCGTTCAAGATCCCAAGTGAAAAAATAGTTTTATCAGAAACATGGAATAGATTTTGCAAAACTTCATCAGCAAGGTGTAGCACTACAGATGGATTTGAAAATATCGTTGTATTTCGTACGTTTTTATTCATATCTTCATAAGCTTCCGTCAGTGACTGTCTAATGCTCTGCCATCACCCGTTTCCATTGTTTGAAAAGCTGCTTTGGGTGATGTAACAATGATTTCATTCTTGGTTTTGCATGTTGTTGCGCTCAATGGCTCTCAGACCACGTCAGGGGGGGAGCGATAATTTTCAAATATACAATCGATTTAAGTTGAATGCGATGGAGTTGTATCCCCCCCTTGATCGTACTCTGGCCGGTGTATGGATTCAGAGATAAAAAGCATTATGACATCACTTTCTGCAGCATCTAAACAGTTAATTGGTTGGCGAGTGAATTAATGACTGAAATTATGTTAATCAGCAACCGAAAGGTACGCGGCGAGCCATGTGGGGGTTCCACGAGGCGTGCAATCAACAAAAATAGGGATGCACTGTATCTGGGGTTTGCTGCTGACTGCCTTTGAATCATTTTACTGTTCAGTGTACATCCTGGTTGAAGAATCCAACAAGTTTGTGGCTGCACACCGCTTGCCAGGGCATCAACATTCTTGCTCAATAAAATATGTTTCGCATGTTCCAAACACTACTTCACTCATGTCACCAACACTCAGCGCAAAAATGTGGAGACCAACCAACCATTGCTGAAACGAACTTTCCCAAAAATAGATTTTCTTGCATTTTTGTTCAGGTTCGGGTCCTCCGGGATCGAATGGCAGAGAAAAAGAAGCAGAAGTTACGAAGACTTCAAGAAAAGCAAAATCAAGAGAAATCCTTGGCTGTATGTTAAAAATCAAGTGATCGCAAAATTACGCAGGGATTCGATTTTCTGCAATTGATCCATTTGTTTATTTACAAACATTATGGCGACTTTCTTCTCGCCATTTGCAATTAAGCGATTTGACAGAATTGAAGACAATGAGGTTACTTCTTTATTTACATTTTTGCATTTGATACCAAATTATGGCCAAATTCCAAATCCGTTGCAGAGTTTCGTTTTTTTTTACCGCAAAATTTAACATCATCCCCAACTTTCTTATGCAAAACCCTTTCTATCATCGCAAGAAATATGGGGGTTTTCCCCCATAAAATATTTGGTGGAGATGAGTAATGGCTGATTTTTGAGTTTTTATTGATGGGGGTTTGCTGCAATATTGATTTTCACCCCAGGATGACGTCACTCCTGAAATGCTTGAGCGACATGCATTGGAGCGTGACGCATTGTCAGCGGAGTGTGACGCAGATGCAGCTTCATTGGAGCGTGATATGCTGGCCGCGATGCATGACGAATATGACGATTCATTAAAACAGCTGCACCGTGACGTCATAGCAAAGGTTTGTTGCCTAACAATATATTAATTATCCAAAGTGGAGCGGATCTTTTCCGAAGTGAAACGTCAGACTCAACCATCATGCCATTGTTAAAGTATTGCTAATGTGTTGCGTTTGACGCATGAAACATTCTACAATCAACGCTAAGCCATAGAAAAATTTTGAAAGTTCTTCTGAATTGTGCGTGAACCCAGCAAATCGAAAGTCATTTGGTTGTCATGGCTATTCCTTCATTTTTTAATTTAATCAATTCTTATGAATGGATTGATTTTTCTTTTTTTAATCATGTTTCAAGAATGTTAGCCTTTTTTGTTTCCAAGTTTCTTAAAATTTCCACAAAATTTCTTTCTACGTATGTTTCGATGAATTCCCAGTTAAAGTTGAGAAGTATCTATTTTAATTTTTTTTTAGTTTTGTTTTTTTGGAATCAGGGAAGATCTTACCGTCAAACGCTTGAACTTTTTTATCAAACAATGTGTTTTTCTATAAACAATCCACTTTCGCTTCATGCAATAAAACGCAACTTTTCATCTTTGCTGTAAAAGTGCTTTCGTTCGCATTTTCTCATTATACCGTCATAGATTAGTCAATGTTTGCGCAATATTACGTCATGCTATAGACACCGCATAATGTCAAATGGCGATAGAATTGTTCGGTGCTGGAGGTTGGCGTGGCATGTGAAAATCGCAGCATCCATTCTTTGAGGAATCATTATGACTTCGCTTTTGTGCAGATGCAAGAAGAACACAACATCGACCCAGTTGCTCAGCAAGAGTTACTGGAGCGTTACAGGCGGGAAGCTGAGGACTATGATCACGTGAAGGAAGTGAAGCGTAGAAAGCAGGCTCAGGACATGAAGGTGAACGGAAACATCTGAGTAGAATGGCTTTCTGGGGAGGAGTCCGAAGAAAGAAAACGCTTTGAATTCCTATTGTTAATAATTGTGACGACGCATCGCGTCACAATGCCTGAAGCTAACAGTCAGGAAGTTCTTCAAAAAAGCAGCTACACACAAACAACAATAGAGTGACCCTGGTCGAGCAGTGAATTTCTATTTTAACATGCCCGTTGCACTTGTAGACTTGGCGTTCTTTCTGTTGCGCGTTTACAGTTTCTCCCGCATGGAGACGCAATAGAATAATGGGGGGGCTGCATAAAACGTTTTCCACAATGAAAGTTCTGATTTCTTTGCAGGAAATGATTTTCTTTGGAATATTTTTGCTAAAACACAATTCCTGGTGCGATTCGGTGTTTGCACAATTCAAGATTTAATAGTTAACATGCGATGTATTAACGTTGGAGCGTAAAATTTAAGTCACCACGATTTAATTTCGTATAAATTCCGTCATTTCAATCAGTTTGTATTAAACCGATTTTAAACAGAAGTTCTGATCCAAAGTTAGTGTCAGTCAGAACACTGTCCCTGGAAGTAAACATGTTTAATATTTCGACACAACTCATTTTAACATTCTGCTACAATCACATCTATTTACAAATTGCACTGAATTAGAAGTTTCAGAGTTAAGACAACGAAAATTAGGAACAAAGCATTTTTTGTTTTCAGGCAAAACTCGCAGCAAAACGAGCTCAGAAATTGGCTGAAGTGCAAAAAAATAAAGAGGAGAAGATGAAAAAATTGTTGAAGGAGGAGGAGGAAAGAAGACTTGGTGATGTTGCTGCACAACAAAAAGAAAAAGATTTTCTGGGAAGACGAGACTCAATTTCAGCATTCGATGGAGTTGATGTCCCGGATGTAAAGATGGCGGACAACGTTGAAGTTAAGGTTCGTAATTTTATTTCTTGCTGTTCAACAAATATGGAGATAATGCATTTGTGAATGACACAAGCCAGTTTGTTAAAATGCAATCTGTGTAATGAAGCCACATCGACTTTATCTTGATGTTTGTACTCATGTATTTTAAATTTTGTTTGCCACGAAATTAAACGCACCTAACAGAGCGTGATCGAGAAATTTCGAAAAATCTTCATTTCCAAATATTTTTCGTTTCCCGTTTGAAGGTCTTTGTTTGTTTTCATCGAAACGTTTTTTTCTGATGTGAAGCAAACTTTTAATCTCTGACAAATTTCTGACATATTCTTGTTAATCAGGTATTTTGCTTCTCAGAGCAAAGGAATAAGGTTTGGCGGTGTAGTTTTTTGATGTGCGTTGCGAAAATAATAACTTTTGCTTGACTTTTCACAATAAGCGACAGTTTGGAAATAACTAGAAACTAAACGCTTAAAATTTTTGACTTATCTTAGACCTCCATTGTTTTTCTTATCACAGCCTTAAACCAAGTACCCGGATGTTAACCCCAAGCCAATGGCTCTCAGCCTTTCTTCGCCCATGAAACATTTTTCAAAAAAATATCCGAAGAACCACTTTGCTATGTTGCTGCTATCTCGTTAATAACTGCTCTAAAGTGTATCGCACATACTGTAGGTCAGGAAAAGTGACGTACGCAGAAAATTTCCGAGGGGGGGCAAAGTTTCGTCACAATCGTGTGATGTCACAAATCAACTTAAGAGGAAGTGAGTAAGGCACGACCATACTATGGGGGTCCGGGGGGCATGCACCCGGGAAACTTTTGCAGAATTACACCAAAAAATACGCATTTTTGAGCATTCTGGCATCAAGTTTTAGTATAATGCTTTACAGACTTATTAGCCGGTGAGACAGAAGACTGAACTTTTGTTGTCTGAGGCTCATGAAATAAACCTATATGCGTGCTTGGATGTTATAAGTTTTAGACATGTATCGCTTATCGAAGACGCTTATTGAAGTTTGTGGGCTCAAATCTCACGCCAGCCGAAGCTTTTTTCTGGTGTTCATAGTTACCTGTGTTAAGTTACTTAACAGCGACGTGTGAAGCAATTTTTTCAGTGAAACAATGAAATCGTAAAATGAAAATCAAGGAGAGGAAACGTACAGCAGTCATAAAAAAATATGCGTAGTGCGTTTTTCAGTGACCAGAAAACAAACTCAGTTTATTGTAAATTGAGGCCCTTACCCCCCTTAGTTACGCCACTACCGAATACTGTTTATACATTATATTATTTTTAGGGTCTGAGGGGGAGGGCCATGGCACAGTACCCCCCCATCCGTACGCTAGTGGCCAGGAACGTTTTATCAAGGAATTATGGGAACTCTGTGTGGACCACTACAAATTATCGGTGACCACCGGTGGTCCATGGGCATGCGCAGAGAGCGTTAAGTCAGCGATTTCGCATATCAGAAAATTCGCCTGAAACAGGGCATTGCTAAATTATAACTTGGGAGTGAACCAAAAAAGTGATGCTCTTGTGTCCTTGTGCTTGTCAGTGGCCGGATGTTTAACAGATTTCTGGCAATCGCATAGACTTCGTCACTGGTGTGTTTTCCAGGCCTTGCAACGAGACCAAGAAAGAATGTTGATTGAATTGCAAGAACAGCAAATTGCCGATGCGGAACGACTCGCGCGAGACTTAGACAAAAAAGAGAAAGAAGAAGAGGAGGCCCTTGAGAGAAAAATGAAAGAAGAAGCGGAGAGGATAATCAAAGAAACAAAATCGAAGCAGGAAGCGGAAACCCGAGCAAGGACAGACCTGTCAGAGGAGCAAGCCCAACAAGTGTGGAGTTGTTTGATGTTGTAAAGAGACCGAGTGCAATTTGTACAGCTTGTGCGATTTTCATGCATTTGAAGATCGAAACGTTATGAAATCGTTTTATCTAAGTTTTTCTTTATTTATTTTCCACAGCTTCTTGCAGCTCATCAGCAGGAACTCGAAGAAATTGAAACAAATTTGGCCAAGCAGCAAAACCGCCAGAGGGCAGCACTGCGCGAAAGGCTTGCCGCTCGACGTCAACAAAAGAACGCAGCGATGCGTAACCGACAAGAAATGGACCGGGAACGCGAAGAGATTGAACAGAGAAAAGAGTTGGCGCAGCTGCAGGCTGAGACTGTGAGTTGCAACTTCCATTTTCAAGTTCTGAACGCATACCCGTGTTAATCTCATGAGGATTTCATGAAAATTGGTGAAGTTTATTTCTTACTCTTTACATCAAGTGGTTTTTGCTGCTTTACAGCACGCAGTGATTGATTTCAATCTTTATCTTGATAATAGATGAAGGAGGTGGAAAAAGCTGCCATCATTGAAGGTATAGAGAGGAACGGAGCCCAAGCAACTGAACTTGTCATTCAGAAAGTTCTAAGACAGCGTCATGCTAAAGTAAGATGTGATGTCACAGTGACGTCAGCTGTCTCGGTTTTTGAAAGCTAGCAAGATTGATACGGATCCTCATTGTATGCAACGGATACTCATTGTATGCAACGGGTTTTCATCGCTCTGTTTCTTTTGCAGGAGTTAAGAGATTTGGAGGCAGAATTTGAATTGAGTAAAAAGCTTTTGATTGATGCGGCCCTTAAAGACATTAAAGATCAGTATCAAGCTCAAAGAGAAGCCATGGTGAGGCTTGTCGCTGTACATCTACGTGCTCTACTTTCGCATATATCAACCAACTTTGTGTGCCGCCAGGTTTCATTTTGTCATCCACCAATTGAAAGCTGTGTCCAGCACAACACTGCCTTATCATAATTTACTTCAATTAAAGCACTGCGTCATTCCATGACATTTCCTGTCCAACATGCAGAAACGATGGCGCAAAAACTAAGTCTATGGCGAGTTCATGTTACTGGCAAATTGTACAGCGAATTTCCTTCCACAGTTGCAAAGACACGAAGCTGAATTGGAAGATCTCCAGAACCAGCATTTGACCCCGGATGACCTCGAAGCAAAGAAGAGCGAGTTGCTTCTAAGTCATAAATCGCAACTTAAGTGAGTACTGAAATACCAGGGTGATTTGACATAGTCATACATGAATTATGCTCAGCCAATCACTCAAACGTTTTTTGGTGTTTTTTTTCTGTATAACCTCAAGCCTGTTGTACTTCAGATCATTTTCTGTAACAAATAATTTTTTGCCTTCATTTTATAGTTGCCGGTTGCAAGAAACCTGTTTGTCCGATTTGTTATGAAATGCTTGTGAGCGGGGATCTTGTCATTTGTTTGATCATTTCTGATATTCTTAAGATCTTTGGAGAAAACTCATAAAAAGAAATGCAAAGAACTGGAGTCTGCGGCAATTTCTGATTGGAAATTGGATTATTCTCAGAAGAAGCTTGCCCTGAAAGAGAAACACTATCAAGTAAACTTTTTGTTAACTGTTGTTGTCTTTATCATTTTAATGTTGTTCACCTTGTTCTATAAAACTTTCCCGATGAACACGAGCAACTTGTATTCATTGTGAAGTCAGTTTCAAAGTTTTGCTGCCGTGTCCAGACTATCCTTCATCGGATATCATGTTTTGTTGGCTGATTGATTCAGCCTGTCTATTATCACATCACAATGACAGTAAAGCTAATGTGTTCTTCATAAATATCATTTTGTTCCGAAAAAATTGATCATTGTTTGAACGAAATATCTTCCAGTGATTTATCTCTCGTTCAATCCATTACTGTACATTTCAAATACAACCTGTACATGTCAAGTAACTTGTCTACACAAAAGCGACGGGTTTTTATCCATCAGCAAATTTTGCAAACCGGTCACTTTTTTGGGAGAAGTTACTTGAGCGCAGATATGAGCAAGTTCGAATCATCGCAAAAATATGACTGTAGAACCCAGTCGGCTGATTCTTCGAAAGCTTACAGCAAACCTTTGTACATGTCAATGAAACGAAATTTTCACTTCAACTTACAACAGGAATGCGCTGAGCTGCTGCGTGAACTCTCTCCCAGTGCATCAGTTCAAAGCAGTGCTGAAGATAGAGAGAAAAAAGCGAAGAAGTTGGAGGACCTGAAGCAGCAACTGGAACAGGTTTGTGATGAGAGTTGATTCAAGACTCTGAAGATAATCTTCAGAAGTGCTGAACATTGTGTGGATCAACATAAAATGAATTGTTCACTGTTGCGTGACAGGAGCGCAGTGAAGCAGAAAAGAAGTTTGCTCAAGAGCGGATTGCTCTGGAGGAGGAGGAGGAGAGGAGGATGAACGAAGCAATGAAAAGGTTTGAAGAAGAAGTGAATGAAGAGACTGAGCAAGAAAAGATTAGAGTTGAGAAAACACTTGATACCTTGAACAAAAGAAAAGAAAAACTTTTGAAAGTAAGTTGAATCCCTGTCTGGTTGTTATGTTCAAACACATCAGCAAGCTTGTGCTCCTTTGATCTAGCGCGCTGGTTACACAAAACATAAGAAGGATCGTTTTGTTGTTGAATTAGCACGAGGAACTTTTTCGTCTTCAGGATAAACGACAAAAAATAAAAGAAGAACTGGAAAGAGCGGCTTCTGCCGGAGCTAGTGAGGAGGAACAAAGAAGGATTCTTGATCAAGTATGATGCGATGCTGTTCCTTGACCTTTTGGCGTGATAGCTACTATTTGTGTGTATGAGACTGGGTCCCCAACAAATGCTTTGTTTGATATTTATTCCAAATGCAACATTCCATCGAACTCTTTTAGCATGAAAGAGATGTTGAGAACCTGACCAATAAGATGGACCAGGAAAGACTCAGAATGCAGAGCAAGTTGCAGGAGAGGATGATGAAGATAAAGAAAGAAAAGCTGCAGGTGTGTGGTTCCTTTTATTTATATTTTATTCACCTATTATCGAATAAACTTTGATACTTTTTTGCGTCAATTCTTGAAAAAACGCGCATTCATCAGATTAAGGACGCTGAGCAAATTTAGGGGAAATGTTCGAATAGCAAAATACAACTTTTGCAAGAATTCTTTATTTTCATGCTTTTCATTGTCATGCATGAGTTTACCCTGTCACCAATCACAACTGGAAGCCTCGCAGCAAGTGATGGATGGCTGGGCGTGGTAACGGAAACAATTCAAGTCCTTTTGACCATGATTATATAACTTGTTCTGGTGAAAAAGGGTTCGCCGGTGTCGTCTGACGTTTTAGTTTGATTATTCCTTTACTGCCCCCAGGCGAAGAAAGATGAGTTGTCAAAAGAAAGAGATGAAAATCGTCGCAAGTTTGAACGAAAACAAAAAGCCGAACTGCAGGAAGTTCAAGACAAACAGGCAAGATTTGTGAATTGTTCATGCAACTCTTCACATTGCGTTCACTATTAGCCCATCAAGAAACGTTACTGCTGGCTCTAAGAATGTTGCTTCTTCATATTGAGGCATTTTGCAGACATCGGTCGTTTGTTGTTTTGTGGAAAATTAGCTTTTGTTGATGAATTTCCATTGAAATATGTGATGAACCAGTGGGTTTCTGATTGTTGTAAACATTTGTACGAACTGTAATAAGATAAAGTTCTTGCATTTGTGGTGTTTTTGAAAAACCTTTGTCCCCAGGTCGATCAACTGCAGAAAACGTCGCAACTCATCGATGAGGAGACAACTGCGAGTGATGTTCCTCCCCAAGAACTTAAAAACTCTGCAGCTGAAGGTGAATGCCGTGGCAGTGAACAAAAAAACATTTCAAAGTTTGAAGTGCATGGCCTGATACTGGTTGTGTTTCTTCTAACAGGTCATCCTACGTCTGCATCCCCCTTCATCGACACCAGCATCAATCTCCTCCCCATTCCTGCGTCCGCCCCACAAATTTACAGCAGCATCAGGTTGGGTCTCCTGACATCTGCAGAATAAACGGTCTTTCTGTTTTGATAGGAAGTCATTTTTAGCCAAATCTCGTCAACATTTTTTTTTTCTACGCAGTGAAAAAGAACTTCATCTCATGCTTTCATCATCTCCTCTTTTCCAAACTTTGCAAGAAATTAGAAATGTGCTTCAAGAAGAGAAAGGAGGATCAGGAGAAAGTGTCTCTTTTGTCGGGCCAGGTTTGGTGGATTGTGAAGTTTGTTTCACGCAATCAAGTGTCGTGCTTTCATAGTTCCTGGACTCTCTTCACTTCAGCGCGCATATCTATCTTCGTATGACTCAACTGTATCTGATTATTTCAGTGTTTCAATACGAAATCCACCCAGCTAGGGGAGAATCATTTCGACGATGTTTGCCTCTGTAGATTTGCCGAACCTTGATCTCCAGGCAAACTACTCGGCAGCAGTTTTTTAGTCGACGATTTCGGATGTTTTAACGTTTTTGCAGTGACTGTTTTTCGGTTAAATATTTAACTTCATTGCTGATTCTTTGTCACTTCATTGCAATGCAGATGCATCGAGCAATGACACAGAACTTGTGCCTGTCCCAGTGTCAAATTTGACACTCAGGGAGTTGGTTGCCTACAAGTTCGGTACTTTCATCCTTTCTTTGTTACGAAACAAACGCTCTTCTCATCCACCTGTCAATCTGCTCCCTGCTGAAAAAGTCCCGGCCCAACCTCAGATGGACAAGAACGCCTTTCGTGGTTCTTTCTGGTCAGTACATGGTCATAATTGTTTTTCTAAAGCAAATGCTTCGTTTAAAACTTGGAAATGTTTCTATGCGTTGATTTGTGCGCCAGTTACAGTCGGATCATAGAAATTGTGTGAATAATTACCGGTAAGATCTCGAGCTAAGTGTGTCGTAGAGTTGGTAGAGCTAAAAATGACAGATTTGTGCTGATAGTTTTATACTTCGATATGTTTTCAGTACACCATATAGTCCATATTATATCACAGTTGATTGACGATGTAGTAACAAAAAGTTATTTTTTACAAAAGTACGCATCGTATCACTTCCGGCAAAAAGTTTGCTCAGCAGTTATTCCATTGCCTTCGTCAACCTGGCTTATTGTTCTGGTTGGTCTTCTGCAGCTTCGACCAAGGAAACGGTATCCTGTACGTTAAGCGCGCTCGTCTTCACAACGATTCGATCGGTCGTTTGTCTTTGATGCTTGTCCACACGATGGCGCACATAGCAACAGGAGATTTGTCGGACGACTCGTCTTCATCATTCATCGATGAGTTCTATCAGTGCCTGGCGGCTCTCAGTGATGACTTGTTCTTTGCGAGATACAAAGGAGACGGGGAGCAGTTCGGGAAAGGTTTGTGACGCAAAGTTCATCGTTGTCTGAGGATCCTGCAGGATTTTACTTCATATGTTCGAAGTATTTGCCATAAAGTGCATAAAATTGTCTTTCCATGAAACTAGTGGATAATTTATTGCTGTGCAAATGATCGAACTATTTCGAAAAACAACATTCATCATACACGAAGGTTCAGTCGCCCGGAGTCAACAGAGCGTTGCCGATGACCTGCTTGACCTCAAGTTACCAGACCGAGACGTTGCAAGTCCTTTCCACCAACGAGCTGTGGAGGAGCGGATGACGAAATACTCCCACGCCGCTATCAGCTCCACTGTGAGGGATGAACTCGGAAGCATTGAAGAGAAAATGGGTTCCGTAAGTTCAAGTTTTCATCAAAAATTGAATACCGTGACGCAGTTTTGATGGTTTATACACCACGGCTTGTGGTTTGGGGGTAACAAAGATGTCGATGTTGACAACATGGTTTCCTGGATCAAAATTGTTGGTGCTGATTGTGAGCTTAACAGCGCCATGCACTAACATAGATGAAGGCGCGTTTTTGCTACAAACGAGTTACAACATACAATCCTGACCAGCTACAGAGTTATGCTTTGTACAGGCCAGAAACCATGGAACAGCGGATGAAATAGACCGGAAACTTTCAACTCTGACCCCAGCTTCTTCATCGTCAAGACAACAGAGGTAAGATTTGTCAACTGCATATCATTCAGGTTTAAGTGTTTACAGAATTTAGTTGATGAGTCAACTTCTATTGCGTAACGTTCCTGACTAACCACTGGAATAAAGTTTATAGACGGAGTTTCTATTTGATTGGAAAAAAACAACAACTTTGGTAACTTGAAAAGAAAATCAGGGCTTTTGTTTCAATAAAATTCACTTCACACGAAGCCATGCCCTCAAAATGCTTGTATTTTACAGAAGACCCGAAACGGGACCTCGGCCTCAGCAGTCTGACTCGGACAAGCAAGATCAACTCAATACCGAGTTTCTGGCTTTGACTCGAGAAGCTGATCAACTTCACGCTTCACTGGTTTCTACTGACCCGGATAAGGATGACGTCACAGTTAGAAATCGCTTGACAAACGTTCAGGTCCGGATTTCAGATGTGCAAAAAAGGTGGGGTGATGTTCAATAGAAGGACGAGACTGACGTGAAATTAAACGCTTCACGTTTTTGATTTATTTTAATGTTTTCTTTAAAAACTTTTCTCCACTCACATGTTTTCGCAGATTACGTAAAACTTCGTGAAGTCACTGCAGTTCCATCATCCATGATGTCGTGCACTGCACTGCGTCAATGATGTCACAATGTGTGAAAAGCTCGGTACCTGCTGAAAAATCAAAGACTTTGATTGAATCGCATTTCTGTGTTTATTTCGCCGCTTAGTTTATCATCGCACTCCTTGTCAATGTACATTTGTTCACCTTAAGCCAACAGCGATAGAGTGATCGTAGCAAACACTGTAAGCAGTCAAACTGTAGTAATCGACTTCTGTTGTTTGTTTTGTTTTTGAATCGACGTATCCTGTTACTTGTGTGATAAAATGAGCCTGTGCTGAATTGTGTTTTTATACCTTTTGGAAATTAATCATCACTTCACTGTATGTTGCCGTAGTTGCCACTGTGCTTTATCATATCGTTGCACCCATTTTTCTTAGTACAGTATCTCGTTTAGCAAAAATAACACATTTTTACTAATAAATACACCGAGCGCATTTGTGTGAATATCAAGTCCGACTGTATTTCCAAGTATTTCCACAACACTCACGTTGCGACCTTGTCTCGTTCTTTATTCAAAGTTTCCAGGAACGCCGGAAAGCAAGAAAATGACAGGGTCATTGCCCCCTTTCCTTTCAAACGGGGGCGGAGGTGCATTTTCACAACACTACAGCATCATGGGAAATTTCATGGTTTATCGACTTGAAACATATTTATTGCAGCTACATATTCGCGTATCCACAAAATTCACAATGGTTTTCTACAATTTCTGTTATTATTTTTGAGGTCAACGTTCTTGCTGAACAGACGCGAGCAAAAGCACCATGGTAACGATTTGTTTGCTTTTTATAAGTTTCGCATCCCCTTCAACTCGTTTACTGCCCCCCCCCCCTTCCGCTGCTCCGGGGTCCCTCCCAGTCTCCACAATGCGACACAGTTGAACCATCAGAAAAAATTTTAAGTAGGAAATGGATTTCACGCAACGCCACGCATTTTTAGTTCTAATACAATCCATTTAAATAAGATGATAGGACAGACGATGCGTAGTTTTACGTGAAATCGATTTCCTATTAAAATTTGTGATTGATTCCTTGCTTATTTTTACTTGAATAGAGATATGAGCAAGTTTGAATCATCGCTAAAATGTGAAAGCAGAGTTCAGTCGACTGAACTGAGCACATGAGGTAACATCTGTTAAATCATCCACTTGAAAAGAATGCATTGGAGACGCTTCCATTTCATTTTTTAGGCTATTAAGGCCTACCTGGTCTTTCACATCTTTCAACATATATCTCATATGCGCCTCCGAATGGTATCGCTGCAAAGGGATATTCCTCTCGTTTTTGCTCACTAGCTTCTCCAAGAAGTAGTTTTATTGCTTTCAACAAACAGGGTTTCACAAGCGTTTCTCCAATCGTATGAGTTTTTTGCTTCGCAATTTCAAGTGCGACTTCATATGAAGCCTGTGTTCTTGGTGAAAACTTCCGCCAAGATGTCTCTGACGTTTAAAACTTGCTCCATGGCGTCGGAAGAATTCTAAACCTTTTTTTTGCATGAAATGTCGTATCATCTTTGAAGGTTTCAACGACAAAGCACTGGGAGTCTTTATACCACTGCAATAAGTTTCTTCCTGAATGTTGACTGCAAATACACAGCAGTAAACTGCTGGTAGGCTATCTCAGACTCATTGGTTTAAAACTAGAGTAAATTATGTGTGAAGTTTTGGAAGGCTGTCTCTTAATGCCGTATGAACTTCAAAGGTTTCACAAACTCAACACTGAAAACAACGTTGCACAAAACACACTATGGCTTCTCTGTGCTTTGCCAACTATGGAGGTAAAACCAAATTTCAAATACTCCTCAAAATACTTGCGTTCTTGTCCATGTTAAGAATTGAAATGAGAATAGCATGATTCTATAGCAGGTAGAACATGTGTCTGCCTGACTGCAACTTCACAATAACAAGCCGCTGGTTTTAGAACAAGAATGACGAAATGCGTCAGTTGACAAGCAATATGCCATTTGTGGTTTTCTTCACCTCGGATTTCGACAATAGACGTGCAGGGGTGTGGTTGATAAAACTAACAGATTGGATGGTAAACGGATTTGCTCTTCAGGTTGCGACTTCGGATGCATATTGCCAAGCTACATATTGTGCTATTTGATTTGGTAACTCGAATGCTTTATATTGCACCCCTGATAAATTACAGTATACAACAAACCAGAGATCAGCATTGAACTGGACTGGATCCAGACCATCACGAATTTTGTTGATTTTGGATTGGATCCGGACTGTGAAATGGTTCATAAATTTAGGATCAGGACCGGATTTGGCCTGAGTTAATGGAAAAGAATTACGTAGATTTTGTCAATTAAAGCTGTATTTTTGTTAATTTCTTGGACTGTTTTTGGACTTGAATTTCAAATTTCTTGAACTTTTTGGACTAAGGTCGGACTTGACTGAGTTTTAAAAATTCAGAACTGGATCGGGAAATATGACAGTCCGCTGATCTCTGCAACAAACAAGCTGCTCCGAGAAGCAAGTTCATTGTGAAGACCAAATTTTACAATTTGAACTAACGTGTTAAGACAAAATCGTTAAGTTAAACATGTCGTTACACTGGAATCTTTGCGTACCCTAAAAATCTTGGAGGCCCACGTTGAGAAACGTGGCTCTGGTACAGAGGTTCCCAACCTGGGGTACATTTGCCTCTCTGAAGAGGTACATTTATTGTACAGCCGTAACGAATTTACTTTGAGACATGAAAATGGAGTCTACCTTCATAGTTCCAAAATTCTACAAGTTCTGTTAAAAATTCAGCAGATTTTTGTTATTGTACTCAGCCTTGTCATAAGAAATTTTAGGGGTACATGCTCATCTGTCAAAATGGTAAAGGGGTACATGTTCAGAGAAAGATTAGGAACCCCTGCTCTAGTAGAAATAGAAGCAAGTTGATAGAAATAGAAGCAAATATTGGTTCGAGTTGGCCTCAGCGCTAACATTTTTTGTGGTAAGTTGGAGGAAATTACAGATTTGATAATTTTTCCTGAATGCTTCCGCGGGCCACATGAGGCCCGCGGGCCGCTTATTGTCCACCCTTGACGTAGATGATTTAGTTGCGTTGAGCAGTTCAATCAGAGATGCTGCAAGCTCAATTTCTACCATCTTAACGTTAGCATTGACAGATTTATTAACCACTAGAAAATTCAACCTTCCAATCCAACACAGCACATTTTAATTTCATTTTTGGTCCAGAATATTACTAAAACTATGCTCTGTAATAGCTGGCAATTTTCTTCAAGTGACACAGCACTAGCTGGATACTGCTTTGCAAGCCACTCCAGCTCTATCAGTCACTCTTTGCTAAATCTTCTGCCACTTTCGTACGCAGCTTTCCCACATTTGAATGCATCGTCGTAGTAAAAGCGCATACCTAGAGCTAAGTTCAGTTTTTTCAGAACATCTCAGCTCTCTTCCAAACTCGCTTTCCGCTGACATGAGAGTGCATGCTTACTCCCATGTTAAGCAAAATCAATAAACGTTTTATATAGCTTCAACACTACAATCGGTTTTTGTGTTTTCGCTCTGTAATGAACCAAATAAACTGGTTTAAATCTCAACTAAACCCTATGACAAAAATATACCGTATGTATACCAAATTTTTCATATATACCAAATCAAAAATTTATATATCAAGCACTTTGAAAATATACCAGATTTTTCCAATTGGGTACATATATACCAGTTGGCAACACGTCCAGTAACTCGGGCTAATATGAATGAATCTGTTTGGTACGCAGAAAACTGCATGATGTTATCATTGCTCTGTGACGTGTGTTACGTAACAATCGACAATTTCTCATGAGAAGTTTTCATTTATTGTTAAGTAAATAACGTCATAGAGCAACGATAATGCCACAGAATGAGATATCAGTGACGCAAGCCTCGAACGGTTGCAACTAGTCAGTGGCCGCCGTAGAAATTGCGTGATGAACCTGGAGTCGCCTCTGTCTGTATTGCAACATTTTCTGTAATGGCGAAAGCTCTCGCAGGCCGTGGTCGTATGTTGTGGAAGCCTGCTTAGGAGCAATGGTGTGAATGTGTGGTTGGTCTTTTTCTCCTCTGAGGTAATTTACCATCGTGTGAAGGTGTTGCACTTCAAGTTATATTGAAAGATTTCAAGGCGTAAAAGAATAATCGCTTGCGTGTGTGTGTGTGTTCTATGGACCATCTGGTCAGAGACAAATTAAAATAAATACATATATAACACTAAAAGTCTTGTAATCTGACAAATCTGTCACAGTATTGGAAATCTAGTGTTTTCTCTGTAAATCTAGTATTTTTTTCATGAAATCTAGTACTTTTCCGTAACATCAGAGTGGCAACACTGACTACGAGGTCTGCCAGTAATATTGCTTGTATATTGCTGCAATGTCTGAAGATAGGGAAACCCACGACAACGACAGTGACAATGGAAGGAATCAGAAGCAAGCAGAAGAAACACTCAAAACCCTTCAAACGCAGATGCAACGACTCCAAACTCAAATTGTCTATTCTTTGAAGTACAGCGATGAGCAATTTGACTACAGGTGAGAAAGACTAGCAGACAGGTTTTTGTGGCCTCAATGCGACATTGAGTGGGATAATCTCTATCCAAACTATTAGGCAAAGGATATTTCAGCCATATGCTTTGTCAGGTGCGGTTGTCTATAATGCTGTATTTTTGTGAAGACTGGCAACAGTCAAGGCCGACTTTTAGCCGCTTGGACCGATTGCTTCCAGTCGGGCCCTGCGCTGCGCCTACTAACTTATATGTATACCCACACTTCCAATCGAAGCTGCTTGTGTGGTGGCTGCGCAGGGAGCGGGGGATCCGTTCCCAACGAAAATCAATGTGAACTGCGCGGTTTTTATCACACTAAACCATTGTATTACGTCCGTTAATCGTGACAGTGGTAATTGTTTTTCGGTGATATCACAATATGCAGCCTAGTTTTTTCAATAGCAGGTAGTTTAAGGCAAAGAGGATAAAGTTTTGAAGCTATTTTCTGTTGCAGTTACAAGCGTTTCGCATTTGGCCGGTCAGTTTTCAATAGTTGCTGCAAGACACCATTCGGTAGTTATTACTGTTTAAATAGTTAGGCCTACTGCTACATGTCTTCTGATGGTTATCTTTAGTTCGCAATTGCAAATGTCTACTTCTTACTCATAGGTGTAGTCAGGGAGGGCCATGACCCACCAAATTTTTAGAATATCTAGTCGTTTTGTGCTTTGAGAGGCGGCATCCAAAACAAAATACTGTTGATTGCCTAAAATCAAGTACATTCCCCCATAAAAATGTTCCCCCCCCTACAGTTTTGGGTTGGCTACGCCACTGTGCTTAGTCTTCGTCAGTTTCACTGATGAGGAAACCTCAGGTCCTGCAGCGTAACTGACTGGGGGAAGGGCAACGAGCAGCCCCCTTGGCAAGGTAAATGAAAAATTTAGGAATATATTTTTTCTATAATAGCATGAGTCAAAGACCAAGAGGCCTAGGCCGGAAATTTATAAGTGGCGGTCAAAAGAGTGTTGAAGCTAGGGAAAACAAAGGCCAAAGCAGAAAACAGAAAGGCGCGTTGGAAAAAATATTTTAACAGAACTAGGAAAATGCACAAAACCTCTAGAAGAGCCACGCCACGGTGAAGATGACGACAACGTAGACCGCCAGCCTGATGATGTTATGCGATGTCAAAATTTTCAGTCTGACGAAGAAGTATGCTGATCGGCCGATGCATCTGATGAGGCTTGCGAGAACGAAAATTCAAAAATTGTCGGAACCATTGGATTAATAAACCATCCTACTACATGGCCAGGTGTCTCATAAGTCACAATGTTAGGGACTATTTAGCCCAAATTGGACCTCCTACAATCACAACAGAAGTTTCACTCAGAAACGAAAGTGATGGGACAAGTTTTTCTAAGTTCCACTGCACAAGGGTAGACTAATACATAGGTGGCAGAACCGGGGGCCGCATGGGCGTAGTCCCCTCACTTTTTTCCTGGGGATCCTGACTCCCCCACTTTCAAATTTCAAGTTTGCGTAAATATGTTTAAGTAACACAACTAGTATTGTGTCCATTGTTAAAGTAAATCGTGAAAGAAATTTTGCAGAATTTCGGCAGTATGTTGGCAATATCATTTATAATTTGTTAGTGAATTTGGCAGGATATCATAAATGTTTGGCATAATACAGTACACCTTGCACAATCTGGTCACCATGCTCGGGCTTGCTTACCGCATTGGTGTTGTCGAACAGTGTTGCCAGATGGTGTAATACTACACCATTTTCTACAAAAAAATCTTTTTGCGAAAATGGTAATTTTACATGCTTATGTGCAGGATAAATTTCGTGCCACACCATCGAAAAATTGGTGTAATTTCAAGCGTTTTAGTACCACTCTAAATAGCGAAATTTTGCTGAGTCTCATGCGCAAAATGAAATATTTGACAGAGCAGTTTCGATTGTGTTTTTGTTTTTGCATTGGCAACACTAAATATTAGCTCAGTGTTACAGTGTCCGTCCCCCAATTGGAAGGTTTGGTGATCGATGGACGACGGCCACAGAGTGAATTGCCGTAGCGCTCCATGGCCAAGAGCGTTCACCGCAACCGCCCCGACAAGAACCATTATTCAGGTTTCGACCTGGCTGCCAACTGACGTTAAATCCGTCGCATTGCATGCGACCAATAAAAAAAAACAAAAAATAGCTACATTTTTTGCAATGGCTACACAATTGGTATCCTCACAGACAACTTGCTACATACCCTTTGCCTTGTCTTTGCATTCCGGCATAGGCGTAGCCAGGAGGGGCCATGGCCCCCCATAAATTTTTAGAACATATAGTCACTTTGTGCCCTGAGAGGTGGTATCCCGAAAAATAATGTTATTCGCCTAAAATCAAACATTTTGGTCCCCCAACATTTTTAGTAACCCCCACATTTTTGGGCTGGCTGCGCTGGTGCACTCCGGTATCTAATGCAGTTGCAAAATGAGTATTCAGTTGTGTTACTTCTGTGTTGTAGATGTGGAAAAGTTGTGATTTTGAATGTGTTTAAGACAGGTATCGATACTGTGTCATTTTTGCCTGTTTTTTAAGCTGTGTTCTTAGTGTTTTTAACAGCCCATTGGCGACTCCGGCACACTGGTAAATGCCAAAATCTGCGCAAGTCAAGCTTTGGTTTAGCTTAAAAGTTTTGGTTTTAGTCAGCAATTGTGAAACATTTGGTACCATGGATTTGTTATTTTTTCCATAGCAACCACAAAGTGCACA